>BNJU01000719.1_pt1 | contig 190968 bp, 262 predicted proteins | sample 8539281 | NCBI WGS metagenome assembly BNJU01 (sample SAMD00202456, study PRJDB9452) | human saliva metagenome | isolation source: human saliva | place: Japan | reverse complement strand
AGAAAATAATGCAAGTTTTTTTCTAAATAAAAAAATTAATCCTAGACTCCGTTTAAAAAAATAAAAAGTTATATTTTCCTATTATTTACTAATAAAAAAAGTTTTGACCTCTTGCAAAGAAATTTATAACCAGTCTGCTTTTTAAATAAAAAAATAGCATAAAAATTTTTGATCTACTTTTTCTAAAAGAATAAAAAGAAACTCTTAAATTTAAAGCAGTTTCTTTTTTTATTAACTATTTCATTTTTTTCAAAAGTTTTCCATTTCTTCACCAATAATCAATTCCACAACATCTGGACTGCAACCATAAATTTTAGCCTTTTTCCCTGACCTTTTTTTATTATTTTCTCAACTCTATCAGCTGCTTTTACATCTGTTTTTGACTTTTTAAAATATGCTGCCTGTCTTACATAATCTGAACGCTCTGCAATTAATTTTTATAATTTTATCATCTATACTATCGATATTTTCTCTCACTTCTTCCAAACTATTGCATTTCATAATATTATCTCCAAAAATTTTAAAATTTAAAACGCCCTAATTTCCTTTTTCTAAATACAGGAATTTTTCGTTCCATCTTCCAAAAATTCCGTCAATATCCATTTCAGCATCACCAATCATAAAAATCAACATGTGAAATTGATTGATTAATATGAGCTTTTATTAATTCTTCTTCTGTCATTTTTGTTCCATTTTTTACATTAGTCGGGTATGCAGCACCCTAATGCTAAGTGGTTTGAGGCATTTTCGTCAAATAATGTTTGATAATAAAGAAGTCCTGAATTTGAAATAGGCGAATCATTTGGCACAAAGACAACTTCTCCTATTCTTTCTCGAACCTTCATCAGTGTCAAGCAACTGTTTCAAAAATGTCATAACCTTCTTCTGCTTCAAAATCTACAACTTTTCCATCTTTAAAAGTCAATTTGAATTTGTCAATAATATTTCCTTGATACGAAAGTGGTTTTTTATTAGAAACATAACCATCTACACGATCTCTGTCTCCAGCTGTAAACACTTCCTCTGTCGGCATATTAGGCAAGAAATCAGCTCCTTTCGCATTAACACTTCCAGCTGCCACCCAAATATGATTTTTAGGAAGTCCAACTGTCAAATCAGTTCCTTTTGAAGTATAATGAAGTGCCACAAAATTTTTTTGCTATTCAAAAAATTCAGCTTTTTCATTCAAATTCTTTCTATGTTCTTCCCAAGCCTTAACTGGATCATCTTTATCAACTCTTACAGTTTTCAATATTGCATCAAGCAATTTTTCCTGTGCAACATCAGTATCTGTTTCATCTGGAAACACAAGTTTTGCCCAGTCTGCTGAAGGATAACTTGCAATCGTCCATGAATTTACATCTGTCATAATACATGTTCTGTAATGTTTATAAGCTTCTCCCGCATTTTTTGCCAATGTTCCTAATTTTTTTCTGGATCAATTCCTGCAAATAAATTTGGAGAACTACTTAAAATGTGGATAAACACTACATTATTATCAAGATAATCATTTCTCTCGTCAATCGCCCATTGAGGAATGTGAGAATAATCTTCTTTCGACTGGTATTCAGCATGAAGTCTCGACAATTTATCATCTGTCAATTTAACATGAACATCACTCGCTCCCACTCTATAAGCCAATTCCGTAACTTTGTAAACCAATGGCAACGCATCAGTCGTACAGTTTACCCAAACTTTCTGTCCTTTTTGCACATTTGCTCCAATTTTTACAATTACTTCTGCATATTTATTTAATTTTTCTTCAAAGTTGTTCATTTTTATTTGTTCCTTTCAAATTAAAATTTTTAATCTTTATAATTAGGTTGATATCCAAATTCTAATGAAACTACACTATCTGAAAATTTATCATTATATCTTTTTAGTAGAACTAGAATATTGCTCTTTTAAGTCTTGGTGTTGCAATACCATTTATTCCAAATGAAAATCTGTTTTTTTGAACTCCGATACCAATGGCTCCATATCCATTTTAACGGCATAGCTTTTTATTTTTCCCCTACCACCATTTTTATCAGTCCATTTTACACTCCCATTTGCAACTGAAAAAAAACCAAATGAGAAATTTAGTATAGATTCCATTATCTGTTCCTGTTCCTACCGTAAGATAAATTGGAATTGAAATTAAACTTCCTGAATTACTGTTTATATCTTTCCCTTTAACTTTTAGAGAATTGTACATCAACCCCATTCCAAGCCCCATTACAACATCACTATCGACTCCGCTTTTTCCTTCAAGTGAAATTTTTAATTCCGCTTCCTGTAACATCTTTAACAGGAGCATTTTTTTATCATTATTGTTTTTTTGCTTACCATAAATAGGACTTACAATAATTTCATTTCTTTCTCCATATGCCATTGCAAACGGCGTTAATAACATAAACATTAAAAATAATTTTTTTCATAAAAATACTCCTTTAATAAACTTTTTATACAATATATTTTTAACTAAAAAGTTGAAATTCTTTATTTTATATTACACTAAACCCTATAAAAGTCAAATTAAGTAGCTCTAAACCCAAATAATATCAACCAAGTGTATTATTTTTAATCCTTAAATCCATTTGGATTTTTCTTTTTGCCAATTCAAGAATCACGGCACATATCTTCAATTGTATATTTTGCTTCCCAATTTAATAATTTTTTTAGCTTTTGAAGCATCTGCATAACAAACTGCAATATCTCCAGCTCTTCTTCCATCAATTACATAAGGAATTTCTTTTCCAACAGCTTTTTCAAAATTACTTAAAATTTCAAGAACGCTGTAACCTTTTTCACTTCCTAAATTTATCGCATCAAAACCAAGATTTTCATTATTAAATAAATAATTTAATGCTGCTGAATGTCCTGCTGCTAAATCATTTACATGAATGAAATCTCTTATGCAAGTTCCATCTGGAGTGTCATAATCATTTCCAAAAAAATATGTAATTTTTTTCCAATTTTTCCAACTGCAACTTGAGTTATATAAGGTGAAAGATTGTTTGGAATTCCATTTGGATCTTCTCCAATTCTTCCGCTTTCATGAGCACCTAATGGATTGAAATATCTAAGAGCAATTATATTCCAAGTATTGTCAGATTTTGCCAAATCCATTAAAATATGTTCGATTATTACTTTTGTACGTCCATAAGGATTTGTAACTTCTCCCATCGGATCAGTTTCCACAAAAGGAACTTTTTCAGAAACACCGTAAACAGTAGCTGACGAACTAAATACGATATTTTTTACATTAAATTCTTTCATTACTTCAAGTAAAGTAATCATTCCAAATAAATTATTTTCATAATACATAAGCGGCTTTTCTACAGATTCTCCCACCGCCTTAAATCCTGCAAAAATTAATAACAGCATCGATTTTATTTTCTCTAAAAATTTTTTTGCAAACCTTCTTTATTTTTTTCACATCCAATTCATAAAAAAATTTATTTTTTTCTCCAGAAAGCTCTTCTAAAATTGTAATAACTTTTTTTGCTAGAATTACTAAAATCATCCACTATAATAGGATTAAATCCTTTTTTTAATCAAGTCTAAAACTGTATGAGAACCGATATATCCTGCTCCTCCCTGGAACTAAAATAGTTTTTCATAAAAATATCCCTTCCTTCTAAAAAAATTTTTTTATTTCCATATACAAAAAAATTTAAAATACTACATTAATACTAAACTCTGTTTAAAAATAAAAATTATATTTTATATTATTTTGCTAACAAGGGGTCTTGACCCATTTGCAAAGAAATTTATAACTATTCTGCTGTTTAAATGCAAAAATAGTATAAATTTTATAAAAAAATAATATCTTAATTAGTGACAAATAATTTCCCTTGTTAAAAATAAAAAAACGAGTTCAAAATTAACTATGTAAATTAATTTTTTTCCATAATTTCATCAAAAGTCTGAAAAACCATTCAAAGTTTCCACAATTTGTCCATCTTTAAAAAGTAAAAAGCAAAAGGCAGTCCTCTTATTTTTAAACTTCGCTCCAAATTCTGGATAATCATCAACATCAACTTTGACAATTTTACATTCTGAAGCATTAGCCACTTCCGCTAGAACTTTTTCCAACATTTGGCAAGGTCCGCACCAGATAGCAAAAAAATCAACAAGTGTAAGCCCATTTTGCAAAATTATTTCATTATCAAAAATCTTCTCCAGCATAATTTATGATTTCTACTCATAATTTCACTCCCTCTATAATTTATATTTTCTTTTATTTTATATCTTTTGAAATATTCAAATTGTTTTGTTAAATTTTAAATTCAAATAGCTTTTTGAATATGTCTATTATACTAATTCTAATCAATTTATGCAATTTTTTTATCTTCCAAAAATTTTTTTCTGTAATTTTTTTCATATCTCTTTCAATATCTTTTCTTTTCAGCGATTCCCTTTTTATCATGCATTTTTCTTCCCTTTTTGCAAGTCCTATTTCCATTTTTACAAGTCTTTGCTTTTGTATAAATTGAAATTGGAACAATAGTATACCCTTGCTCTTTAATCTTTTTCACTCCACTTTTTTTATTTCACGTCTATTCAAAAGCAATTTTTCTCACACGAGATTCTGCCACATTGTTAATATTCCCAAATTCATAAGGCGTAATATGCATATTCATCACAAAAAATTTCATTTCCCGTATAATTCTTATAAAACTTTCTTTTATGCTGACTTTTTCCAGCCTTTACCGACTTCACTTCCGTTCCCTAGCTCAATCCCCGCTTCCAGCTTATCTTCTATAAAGTAATCATGAAAAAGCCTTTTTTTATTTCTAGCTAATACTGGCATTTTCCCTCCTTCCAATGTTTTTCTTTTTTATTCTTCTTCCATTTCCTCAATCTTTTACTTTTCTCTTCCACATAAGGTATGACCTCAATTTCCATTTTAGCATAACTTGCACTTACAATGCTCACTTTCATTGTACTTCCCATAGTATAGGATTCATTATTTCTTTTATCCACAATTTTAAAGTTTTCCTCATCGTAAATGAAGTTATCACGTGCTGTTGTAACATTGTAAACCACTTCTATGTGATTTTCCAGCTCCATAAATATTTTATTTCTTTATTCATTCCGCTAAGTCTGGCAACATAAACCTGTCCAATTTTATCCTGCATATACTCAATTAACTTGATTTTTTTACGCTATCTTCTTCCAGTTTATCCGCCACTCTTTCAGTTCTTGAAATACTTGAGGCAATCGCTTCAAAATTAGCTCCATATTTTGCCTTTTCCTTTTCGTTCATAAATTTTTCAATTGAACGTCCAAGCATTCTGTGAACGATTAAATCAGAATATCTCCGAATTGGTGATGTAAAATGCAAATAATATTTTTGAAGCCAGTCCAAAAATGTCCTAGATTTCTTTGTTGGCATATCTTGCACGCTGCATTGCCCGTAAAATTAATTTATGGATTAAGTAGCCTTCAGGCAGTCCTGTCGTTCTTTCAATAATATTCTGGAATTTTCCAGGATGAATTTCCTCCAGCCCTTTTAGAGAATATCCAAATTTTATCAAAGTTTCATTTAATGCCTGAACTTTCGCCTTGTCAGGATCTTCGTGAACCCTGTAAATCGCAGGAATTTCCTCCCAGAAAAGTTTTTTTCCGCCACAGTTTCATTTGCAATAACCATAAAAGTCTTCAATGATTCTTTCTGCTTCCCCTCTAGAACGTAATACGATGTCCTTCACGGCTTTATTTTCATCCAAGACTACTTTTATCTCAGGCAATTCAAAATCAATGCTCCCACGTCTTTTTTTATTGCTTCTAATAATTTTAGAAAGTTCCAGCATATTTTTTAACATTTCATCAATTTTTCTGTATTTATCGTAAAGATTTCTGTATTCTTCTGATTCTTCATCTTTTTCCAGAAATTGTATTTACATTTTCGTAAGTCATTCTGTATTTTGATTTTTATAACTGATTTATAAAAAAATCATTTTTTTATAACTTTACCCCTTTTTATCTAAATCCATTTCCACAGTAAAAAGTCAGCTTATCTTCATTTGGATTAAGTGAACAAAGATTGTTTGACAATTTTCGTGGAAAGCATAGGAATTACCCTGTCTACAAGATAAATTGAATTTCCACGTTTTAATGCTTCTGTATCAAGTTCGGTATTTTCCCTTTACATAATAGGAAACATCGGCAATGCTTACAAAAAGTTTATATCCATCTTCCGTTTTTTCCACATAAACTGCATCATCTAAATCCTTTGCATCAGAGCCGTCAATTGTGATAATGTCAAGATGCCGTAAATCCTTACGGTTTTCAAGTTCATCTGAAAAATTCTCATCTATCTTATCCAATTCCTGCAAAACTTCATTTGGAAATTTCTCCTCAATTCCCTCATTCAAAAGCAGTGATGAAATAAGCGCTTCTGTATCCTTAGGACTTCCTAAAATGCTCACAATCCCACCTTCAGGCTTTCTTTCGTCATCTCCCCAGAAATCCACTTTTACAGCCACTAAATCTCCAGTTTTAGCCCCTCTTATTAATTTTTTTGGAATATAAATGTCTTTTGGAGAATTTCTTGGACGTACAAATCCAAAACTCAAGTTATGTTCAAAAACTCCGACAATGACATCCCGATTTCTTTTTATAACTTTATAAACTTCACCTTCCCGCTTTTTTTATTATCTGAACTTTCCTTTAAAATACGAACTAAAACAGTATCTCCATTCATAGCCGTATTTAAATAAGCTCCAGGAATAAATACACTAGCCTGCCCATTAATATCAAGAAAGCCAAAATTCCCGCTGGAAATGGAAATTTCACCCTTTACAAAATCCTTCCTTTTTCAGGGCAAAAGTATATTTCCCATTTCTTTTCAAATAAATTTCTCCACTTTCTTCCCAAGCATTTAAAAAGCTGCTTATACATTTTCCGTTTTTTCTGGCTCCATTCCAAAAGCTGCAATATTTCCTGAAAAGTAAATTCATATTCTGACAGAACTTGCTTTAAATATTTCAATTCCCGTTCTTCTTTAAGTTCCATTTTGGGAGTTTTCTGATTTTCCTTTTTTTAGCATTATAATTTTTTTGCCAAATCTTTTTTTCCTTATGAAAATCTTTATCACTATTTTTCAATATTTCTATGTCTTTCTTTCTTTTTTTATTTCCCATATTTTACCTCTATTTTTTTATTCTAAATTTTTATTAGCTATTATCAATTTCTAAATTTTATAACATTTGGATGAATGATAGAATCCTTCGCAAGCAAATATTTTAATTTTTTTCCTCAATTTCAAATTTTATTGCCTCATCTAAATCTGTTTTTTTGCCAATTCTCTAGCCTTTTTCCACACCTTCCCAGCTTCTCTTTTCCTCTATCGCATCAGCAAGATAAATAATTTTCGCAAGTGTACTCATATTTTCACACCCAATAGTATGATATTTAATCCCATCCAGAATTTCCTCATCATCAACTCCAAACAAGTCATAATTTTGCCGTACAAATTCAGCCCCTGCAAACCCATGTAACACAGCTGTAGATTGTGACATCTTATCCGCCACTTCAGGATATTTCCCCCTTGTCAAGTCAACCATAACAGACAAGTTAAAAAATTTTGCCACATCGTGAAGCCAAGCTGAAGCTTCCACTTTTTCCACAGGAACTCCATAAATTTTTGCCAGTTCACAGCACATTTTGCCACTCTTTTCACGTGTTCATATCTTTTTTCATCTAAAAAATTTCTTACATTTGCTTTAATTACTTCCATATTCATTTTAATTTCCCCTTTACATAAATAATATTTTCAAAAATTATACTCAAATTCAAAAATTATTCAATTTTCCAATTCGATTCAAATATATTATATTTTATATTTCATTTATATGTTACCACAAAAAAATAAAAACCCAGACAACTTATTTTTATCTAAGTTTGCCCTGAGTTCTTAAAATTATTGAATTTGTAATGGCTGTACTGGCTGTATTTCCACATATCCTTCCAGCTGTTTAAATTTACTTGTATTAGTAAATTTTTTCTGTATTCTCTCATAATCTGCATCTGTCAACTTTTTAGCCTTTTCTCCACTTGAATATGAACTTTTCATAAATATTGCCACTTCAACCATTCCAAAAGCCTCTTTATCAGCATCATAATTATCTTCCAATGCCTTTTTAGAAACCTTCGCATTTTCAATATCATTTATATAATCATCCACAAGCCGTACCTTATCCCCTGTTTCAAGATATTTCTCCGCCTTTTTCATAAAATTATCCAAAACTTTTGCATATTCTTCACTATTCAATTCTTTTGAACTGCTCTTTGAATTTTTTGATGTAACAGCTGGTCTTTTTACATTTTTAAATTTTCCGCTTTTACCTGACACTTTCGCATTTCCAATGCAGCCTATACTCATTACAAGCAAAACTGCCATAACTATCTTTTTACTTTTTTTCCATTTATTATTTTTCTCCTTTTTTTCTTTTAATAATTATTATAACTAGCAATCTTAAGTTATTGACTTGAATAGTCTTTTTAGTTGGCTTACACCGAAATATTTTTCTTTAAAATTTTTTTCTTGAAATCATAAATCAAAAAAATGATAATATATACAAAATATTTTATATACAAACTAAAAAAATTTAAAAATAACAGAAGGTAAAAAAATGAAAAATAGAAGATCTGTCACTTTTTTTGACAAAAGTTTCACTGTTTAAAGGATTAAACCCTGATAAAAATCGCAAAATGTCTAACAGAAGCTGACTTTAAAATAAAAGAATATAAAAAAATGAAATTGTATTTTTTTTCGTGGAGATATTTTTAAAAAAATTATTATTATTGTAAAAGGCACAGCACGTGGAGAAATGCAGAAATTTAACGGAGATACAATTGTTATAAATCAAATGAAGGCTGGTGAAGTGCTGGCTTCTGCATTTTTATTTGGAAAAAAATAATGTTTTTCCCTGTTGATTTGATAGCTTTGGAAAATTCTGAATTTCTTTTTTTGGATAAGGAAAAAAATATCTGGATCTAATCCAGTCAGATAAAAAGGCTTTTACTTAACTTTATAAGGGAAATTTCAAATAAAAAGCCAATATTTGTCAAAACGTATCTGGTTTAATTTTACACATAAGACAATTGAAGAAAAAGGTTCTTAGCTATATAAAAGAAAAATGCTCAAGATGATAAAAATAAAGTTTTTTTGCCCAGTATTTCAGCTCTAGCAAAAAAATTTGAAGTAACAAGGCCCGCCTTATCAAGGGAAATTTCAAGTTTATGCAAAAGAAAAAAATTTTTAAAAAAATAGAAAATAACGTTTATATTATAAATTTTTCCAACTTTTTTTCAAAAAGAATGTTTGACATTTTTTTCGTATAACAGTTATAATATTGAAGAAGTGAAAAAGCAATAAATATTTTTGCTTAAATAAGAAATTCAAATATGTATAATATTTCTGGTCTATACGCCACTAACACCGAATTTTTGGGCTTTACTCTTTTTTTTAATGGGGTTATCCCTTTATAAATTGTCTCAGGAAAATCACGACTACTTTAAGTTTTTGTACGGATTCTGTACAATTTATAAATATGACTACCACCTGTAACATTTTGCAGGCAACCAAAAAAATTAAGTTAGAACGGTAGATCGGATTTTTTTATTTAAAATATTAAAAGTTATTGCGAGCAAAAATATCGAGTTATTCCTTCTGCTCTTTCAAATTATTTCATAAAAAAATCTCTTTATTCCATATAAAAATTTTTAAAAAAATTGCAAGGTTTTTATCCCTGCAGTTTTTTTATTTTATATTGACTTTGGCTTTATCCAATCACTTTCCTTCCCCATTGCATAATTTTTCAGCACTTCTTCCTTATATTCCTTAAATCTTCCATCAATAATCGCCTCACGTGCATTATCCATAAGTTTCAGCAAAAAATGCAAATTATGATATGTTGCAAGCCTTTGCCCCAAAATTTCTCCAGCCTTGAATAAATGCCTAATATATGCCCTCGTATAATTTCTGCAGGCATAACAGTCGCAATCTTCATCCAGAGGTCTGTCATCTCTTGAGTAAACAGCATTTTTAATGACAAGTCTTCCATATTTTGTAAAAACAGTCCCGTGTCTTCCAATTCTTGTAGGCTGAACGCAATCCATCATATCAATTCCATGTTCCACAGCCTCAAGCATATCCGCTGGCTCTCCAACTCCCATTAAATATCGTGGTTTATTCTCAGGCAATTTGGGCGTAATGTATTTTTAAAATTCTATACATATCCTCACGTGGCTCTCCAACTGCAAGCCCTCCTAAAAGCATATCCCGCAAATCCATAGTCAGCCTCATACAATTCTTCAAGGCTTTTATCCCGCAAATCCTCATAAATTCCACCTTGCACAATTGCAAAAAGACCCTGTCTGTCCTTATTCCTATTTGCTTCAATACAACGTTTTGCCCATCTTGAGGTTCTTTCAATAGATGGAATCAAATATTCACGTGTTGATAATCCTGGCGGGCATTCATCCAGCACCATCATAATGTCGCTTCCCAAATTATTTTGAATTGAAATAGATTTTTCAGGCGATAAAAAGTGCTTTGACCCATCCAGATGCGAACGGAAATAAACACCTTCTTCCTTTATTTTTCTCAAATCTCCCAGACTAAATACCTGAAATCCGCCACTATCAGTTAATATCGGTCTATCCCATCTCATAAATCCGTGAAGCCCGCCAAAATCATTTACTAATTCATCTCCTGGACGCAAATACAAATGATACGTATTCCCAAGAATAATTTGAGAATTAATTTCTTCCAGTTCCTCCTTAGTCATAGCCTTCACAGTCGCCTGTGTCCCCACTGGCATAAATACTGGAGTTTTTATTTCTCCATGTGGAGTTGTTATAACTCCCGCACGTGCATTTCCATCACTTTTTTCCAATTTATATTTTATTGGATTATTAAAATCCTGATTTTCCTTTTCTATACTCATTATTTGTTTTTCTCTCTAAATTTATTTTTTTATTATAGTCATTTGTAAAAAACACAATAAACACAGTATTTTTTTATGCTTGATTTTTTTCTTGTTTTTCTCCACTTCCTGACAAGGGGTCTTGACCCTTGCGATTACAAATGCCGCTGTTGTTCAATATTTATCGCTTTTACTTTTTACAATTGCCTATTATTTTTTTATATAACTTTTAAAAAATTTATTATAATCCTATAATTTCCCAATTATTATGACTTTTCCCTTCTATTATGCCATTTTTTTCACATTTTTTTATATAATCAATCATCATATTTTTGAATAGTTCCATCAATTTCTCCCAATTGCCTCCTTAGATGCCCATAATACTGGAATTTTCCTGCCCATCAAAAAAATTCCGCCTTTTTCTTGCCAGCTGCTCAAATCTGTAAGCATTCATTCCAACTTTCAGTTCCATTTCAGAAGTTATCTCTTTTCCATTTACAAGCATTAAATTAGTAATTTTATTACCTTTCTCATTCCTCAAGTCAATTTTATACTTCACTCCCCCAAAAATATCAAAAGTCACATATTTTCTTCCAGCACGTTCACCATTATACCGATATTCCGTATCTCCAGGCTGTATCGTGTCAAAAATAGTCAGCAGCCCATTCCATATAATCTTTCAGTTGCTTCCCTGTCATTTTATAAATTGTAACATCTCCACCTGCATATCTGTAATTGTAAACTATGTCCTTTCTCCTAATTTCCCCCTTATTAAGCCTTACATTTTCATAATTATATGCAAATGAAACCACGTCTGCTCCGCTGTAATAAAGTTCTACATCCGTTATAAACGAAGACAGCCCAGTATCTTTGGCAAAAAGCTGCCGACACACCGTGAAATTTCCCTTTTGGCACCATATCATTTAAAGTTTCTCCCACTTTTTTTCATTTGCAATTTTACAAAGTCTGTTATGAAAAAGGCTTGTAAATTTTTTCTATTTCTGGATCAGGCTCCTCATCTTTTACAGGAACAGTTGTCGAATCCTTGCTTATTAAACTGATTTTTCCATTTTCAATTTCAAATTTTAAATCGACTTCTGAAACAAAAGTGCCGTATCTATGCGGCTCTGTAATTAAAAACACCGTTAATTATTTTCCTTTGGAACATTCTGATGCATGTGCCCTGCAACAATTACATCTATTTCAGGTACAGCATTTGCCAGATCCCTTACTCCAGTTTCTGGAATGTTATTTTTCATTTTCAATTCCCATGTGAGCCACTACGACAATCGCATTTGCCCCTTCAGATTTTTAATTTTTTTCTATTTGCCTTCTAGTTTCATTTTATAGGCGATACAAAGTAAAAAAATCCTTCAAGTAGCCTGTATCTTCTTCAAACTGTGCCGACATTGGAGTTGACAATCCAATAACTCCTATTTTTTTATGCCATCTCTTTCAATGATTACAGAAGCATTTAAATATCTTTTTTTTTATTTTTTTTGAAAAAAATTAGTGTCATTTTCGGCATTTTTCATTGTAATATAAATTAGCTGTCAATTTATTAAATTTCATATCCCTTAAAATATTTGACAAAGTTGGCATTCCAAAAGTTAAATTCGTGATTTCCAGGTACAAAGACATCATATCCCATGTAATTTAAAATTTGTGGTACAGGATGCTTTGGAACCATCGCAAATTTTTTTCTATCCAGTTATCCTGTATCGCATCTCCCAACTTCCACTAAAAATCACATTTTTATTTTCTTTTTCTAATTTTTACCAATGTTGAAATCTGTGCATAAGAGCCTGACCTGTCCTCCTCATCTGCTCCCATAGTTCCAAGCCAACACTCTTCCATGCACATCACTTGTTCCAAGTATTTTTTTATATTCACTTCCCTTTTTATTTTTCTTTTTTTCTAAGCAAGCATCAATATTTTTTTCATTGACATAATTTTTTTATTTTCCCTCTTCTTTTTTTATTTTTATTTTTCCATCATATTTTTCCATTTTTCCCGAGCTTCATAAATTGAAAATTCCTTCCATATTTCACTTTATTCAATTCATCCTTTTATGTAAAAGATTTTTTTCCAAATCAATCCCATAGTCATTCGCAATCGCAATAACATAGTAAAAAAACATCAAACACTTCCTCCTCAATTGTCCCTTTTATATTTTTCCCCATCAAATCTCACATTTTTTTCCTAATATTTTCAGCCAGTTCCCCAAACTCTTCAATTAATTTTTAAAAACTAATCTTTGTCCATTTTCTCTTTTTTTGCTGTAAATTTTTCCTTATCCCTGCTTTCATCCAAAGTTCCTTTTTCTATTCTTTTTAATCAGATACTGGACTTCCTTAAGCGTCATATCTTCAGCATTACGTTTTCATAAAAATTTATCCCTTTCTTTCTTATTCTATATACCTCAAATTTTTTTAGACTTAAATCTAAAATTTTTAGCTGAATGTGTTATAGCTCCACTTGAAACATAATCAATCTCCAATCCTTTAAAGCGATTTATATTATTAATGTCTATATTTCCAGAACATTCTATTATAGCTTTCTTTCCTATAACTTTTTATGGCCTTTTTTTGATAGTTTCTATATCCATATTGTCAAGCATAATTATATCTGCTCCAGCTCTAACTGCCTCTTCTACCCCTTCTAAATCTTCAACTTCTATTTCAATTTTTAATAAAAGGAGAATATTCTCTAGCAAGTTTTATAGCTTTTGTTATTGAACCAGCGGCACTTATATGATTGTCTTTTAACATTATCGCATCAGAAAGATTATATCTGTGGTTATACCCTCCACCAGCTACAACTGCGTACTTTTCAAATATTCTCATATTCGGAACAGTTTTTTTCTTGTATCTAGTAAATATATATTCTTATCGTCCAGTGCTTCTATCATTTTTTTTGTATAAGTTGCAATTCCACTCATTCTTTGCAAATAATTTAAAGCTACTCTTTCAGAAGAAAGCAATGCTTTTACATCATCTCTTATCTTTAGTATCAGATCTTTTTTAAAAACTTCATCCCCATCCTTTTTTTATATTCAGTAAAAACAGGAGAACCATTTAACTCAAAAAAACTCTTCTAAATACATCAAGTCCCGCAAAATACCTTCTCCTTGGAATATAAAGAAATTTCCGCCAGTCTATCATCCTTATAAATTGCATTTGTACTTACATCTTCTGAAGTAATATCCTCTTTTAATGCTAATTTGATTGAATTATCCATTTGAAATTTATCTATTTTTCTCAAACTCATCTTCTTTTATCCTTTGCTCTATAATATTTTTTTATTTTCTTTTTATTTTTATTTTCTATTTCAAAAAAACTTCTTTTTTTCAATATTTTTTTAAATGCATTATCTACTGTCACATTATTATAATTAGAGACGTTATTTTCAACATTAATCGAATAGGGCTGCTCTTTTTTTCCAAACACAACACTTTCTAATAACGAGTTGCTTGCAAGCCTGTTTTGCCCATGAACACCCGTACAGGCAACTTCACCAACAGCATACAAATTTTTCATTGAAGTTTTTGAATCCATATTAACCTTGATTCCTCCCATTGTATAATGCTGAGCAGGAACTACTGGAACTTTATCTTTCAATACATTTATATCTTTTTTTATTAATTGTTTATAAATATTTGGAAATCTTTTTTTCAATATCTAATTTTATTGTGCTAAAATCCAACCATTCATATTCAGATTTGTCTTTTTCATTTCTTCCAGTATTGCTCTCGTAACTTCATCCCTAGGTTTTAACTCATCTGTAAATCTTTGCAATTTCTGATTTAAAAGTACCGCTCCTTCCCCTCTTACTGATTCCGAAAATCAAAAAAATTTTCCTTTCATTATCTTTTGTATAAAAATGTCGTTGGATGTATTTGAACATATGAAATATCCTTTAATTCTATATTATGTCTGATAGCTGCCGCTATTCCATCTCCTCTTATATGAGAAAAAAATTTGTAGTATTCTTATATATTCCGCCTATCCCTCCTGTTGCTAAAACTGTGAATTTAGATCTTTATGGAAAATATCTCTTTATTTTTTTGACTACAATACCAAAGACAATTATTATTTTCTTCAATTATATCTAAAAAAATTCGCAATTTTCTATTATTTTTATGTTCTTTTTTTCCAAAACTTTTTTTATAAGGCTTTCCATTATGTACTTTACCAGTTCGATCTTCACAATATAAAATTCTAAATTTTCTATGTCCTCCTTCTCTTGTATAAAAAAAGACCTTTTTTTATCACCTGTAAATTTTACTCCCATTTCAATCAAAGTCTTTACAGCTTCTTCTGATTCATCAACTAATATTTCGACTGCTTTTTCTGTCATTTTTTTATAATGACCTGCAATTAAAAGTATCTTCAATATAGTCTTCTCTATCCTCTTTTTCCCCTGCAAACAGATATTCCACCCTGTGCAAGATAAGAATTGCTGTCTCTAAGCTTCTTTTTTTGTTATTAAGCATATATTTATACTGTCATCTAATGTCAAAGCACAAATCAATGCTGCAACTCCAGAACCAATTATAACCACATCGTAATTTTTCAGCTTTCATTTCAATCCCCTGCCAATTCTAACATTCTTTCTAAAGGAATTAGAGCTTTTTAGCTATTTCATCATCAACTTTCAGTTCATCTCCACCTTCCGTCAAAATTTTTTTCAATTTTTCTCCAAGGTATTTTTTTCTTCATACTTCTGCATATCAAAGTATCTGCAAAATGCAATTTCTTATTAGGAGCTTTCTTATATATTTCAAATCTAATTCCTCTTTCAGTTACAATTATAAATTCATCTCCCTCTTTTAAAGCCTCGGCGATTATCCCACTTGTACTCCCGATATAGTCTGCTAATTTTAAAATTTCTTCCTTGCATTCTGGATGAGCCAAAAACTTTTGCATTGGGATATTCTTCTTTTTAATTTCTTTACATTTTCCAAATGCACTAAATTATGTACACAACAATAACCTTCATTTAAAAATAATATTTTTTTATTTTTTTACTTGTTTTGCAATATATGAGGCTAAATTTCCATCAGGAACTATGAAGATATTTTTTTCTTTTAATTTACTTACAATTTTAAGTGCATTGGATGAAGTTATACAGACATCACAATGTGCTTTAATTTCAGCTGTTGAATTTATATAGCATACTACCGACAAATCGCTATACTTTTCTCTCATTTCTTTTATTTTTTTTATAGTTATCATATGTGCCATAGGACAGTCAGCATAAATATCAACCATATACACTGTTTTTTCTGGATTTAAAATTTTTATACTTTCACCCATAAAATATACTCCTGCCATTATTATTGTCTTATTTTTCAGCTTTGTCGCAGTCTTAGCTAAATAAAAAGAATCTCCAACATAGTCAGCAATCTCCTGTACATCTCCATCTACATAATAATGAGCTAAAATCGCCACATCTTTTTCTTTTTGTAATTTTTTTATTCTCTCTTTCATTGCTCTTGCTACCAAAAATGTGTCAAAATATAGTCAACACACTAGAATATTACTGCTTCATCGAGCATACTTTTTGATCAAAACATACTTTTTTTGCTCTCCACAGTCGTAAATTCCCGACTAGCTATCGGTACATATAATATATTCTCTTTTGCTATTAATCTATATAGTAGCATTTCTCCTTTTTTTATTTAGAATATATTATTTATGCTAAAACAGTATAATTTTTAAGATTAAAGCTCCTAAAATATTTCATAAAATTTTTAAATACTGTCAACCCCTCTGCTTAAAAAAAGCTAAATTATTCAGAAGTTTTAATATTTAAAAAAATTACATTTTGTAGATTTTGGTTTTTCCAAGCTCTTTTTTTCTCCTTCAAATAATCAATAAACATCTTTGTATCGCTTAAATGAGTATCGTTTCCTCTTTTTTTGAGCCGTGATTTTTTTCCTAATGTTGTATATCCGTCTTTTTCCTTTGGCAATATATGAATTTACAGCTAACATATAAGTTTTTTTAGCATCAATTGGTATCCATTTATTTGCTTTAAAGTCAAATACTTCTATTTTTTTAACTCTTGTTCCAAGAGTACCCTTCCTTTGGTTGCTTCGTATCTAATTCCCGCACCATAAGGGAAAAGCTCCTGTTGATCCGCCATTTAATACATAATCAATCGCATCTTCCAAAAATTTGCTTTACTTCTGCACCTGTAACATCTGTTATAAATACTGTATTTGAAGTAAATGGCAATAATGAATATGCCAAATCGTATGAAAAATCTCCAGGATTTAGCGTAATTCTTACATTTCCTGCATTTCCAATTACAAAATCAACATTTCCAGTTCCTGTATTTCTTAATTTATGCAAAACAGATTCCGCTACAAGAGTTGTTGCAAATGAACCGTCTTTATTATGTTCGCTTGGCACTCTGTTATCTGAACCTCCTGGAATTTCTTCAGTAATTTTACCAATTTGTACGTTTTCCAAGTTCTGTTTTTTCCTTTTGGTATCTTTCTAAAAGTTTTGCTAAAGCTGGATCATTTTTTATGGCAACTATATTTTTATTATTTTTTATTGAATTTAAAATCTTGCTTTTTTCCTTTTCATCAAGCTGAACAGCTTTACCATCAGCATCCTTCACTTCAAAAAAGTCATCTCCAATTAGCAGTTTTGGTGCAGGAGTCAATTCTGTAATTACTCCATTCTTATCAAATTTTGCTTTCATTTCACCAAGTAAATATGAATAATTCCACGCTTCTGCAATGTAGACAGGATTTCCATTAGGTGAATTTACTTTTTAGGATAACTGTCAGCTTCAGGAACTAATCCGAACTGCTCAAATTCCTTTCCTAGCAAGTAATGCGTATCTCCTGATATAATCAAGTCAATTCCATCAACTTTTTGCCCAATTTCCACATTCTTTTCATATCCTGCATGAGATAACAGCACTATTTTATTTATTCCCTTATCTTGAAGTTCTTTTGCATATTTTCTGGCTGTTTCAACTTCATCTAAAAATTTAATATCTTCTCCTGGACTAGAAGACTCCTTCGTTTTTTTCACAACATCTATTCCCAATAATTCCCACATTTTGTCCACCAATATTTTTTATAATATAAGGCTTCCATTTGCCTTCCAGTATGCTTCCCTTATCAGGCACAACATTAGATGAAACTACTGGTATTTTTAAAGCATCCAAAAATGATCTCAAAAATTTATTCCCATCATCAAATTCATGATTTCCCAGAGTATAGGCATCAAAATTAATCGCATTCATAAGTTCAGCATCTGCTTTTCCTTCAAATAACGTATAATAAAGAGTTCCTGTTACTGCATCACCTGCATGAACCACAAGAGTATTTTTATTATTTTTCCTAAAATTCTTAATTTCCTGTCCTACTCTAGGTAATCCACCAATATGCACCGTAACTGTTTTTTTCCATCCAGCTTAATTGGCATTTTTCTTCTTCCAGATGTGAGTGATGGTCATTAATATGAGCAACATTTAACTCAAATGTACTTTGAGAATTTTTTTCCCAGCTGCTTTTTTTAATAGTTTTTGCCTCTAAATTTGCCGCTGGCAGTAATGCCAATACTAAACCTAACAAAAAGTAACTTTTTCATAATTTTTTTACCTCCTGCATTATATAATTTCTATTTTTTTCAAATTTTATATTTCCAGTTTAATTATAACTTGATTTTCAAAAAAATCACTAAAAAAATAATTTTTTTTAAACATAGATTTCAAATAAATTTGACAATATTTTTTTTAATAAACATGTGCTATAATTCAAAAGACAATTTTTTTCATTGTTAAAAAAATAATTTTTTTAAAGAAGGAAGATGATAAAATGAACATCAGAAAATCTTATTAAAAAAATGATTCTAATTTTTTTGGAGTTATTGGAATCTCACTTACAGCTTTTTGCTGCACCTAGAAGAAATAACAAAGTCGTATATGTAAAAAAGAACCATCACGTAAAAGTAGTAAGAAGAAGATACATTTTCGTGAAAGTTCCTAAAAAGAAAAAAATTCAAAAGTAGTATATGTGAAAAAGAACCTACACGTAGACAAAGAGCTGCCGCTAGAGCAAGAGCTGCCAGAAGAAGATAATTTAATAACGTAAAGATATTTTTGAAAGTTGTTTTAGTAAACATTAAGCATAAATAATTATATAACAAAAAGTTTTATTTATTAATTGATTTATTTTTTTACAGCAAGATTCTTACTATAAGAAAAAAATAATAACTTTTAAATAATCGTTGTTATAAAAAGACAGCGGTTATTTTTTTATTTCCAAATTAAATTCATTATTTTTTTAAAAAAATGAAAAAAAGAAAAATTGAAAAAAATAACTATTAAAAATGTTAAAATTAAGTATAGATAAATAATTTAGAAAGGAGCGATATTTTTAAATATCGAGATAATAATTATGAATATAGTGTTATTTGGAGCACCTGGAGCAGGAAAGGGACTCAAGCAAAAGAATTAATTAAAAAAATATGAAATTCCTCAAATTTCAACTGGAGACATTTTAAGAGCAGCAATCGCTAATAAAACTCCACTTGGACTGGAAGCAAAAAAATTGATGGATGAAGGAAAAATTGGTTTCAGACGATATTGTAAATGGACTTGTAGAAGCAAGACTTAAAGAAGATGACTGTAAAAAGGGTTCATTTTGGATGGATTTCCAAGAACTGTGGCTCAGGCTGAAGAACTTGATAAAAATTTTAGCAAAAATCAAATAGAGAAATTGAAAAAGTAATTGCACTTGAAGTAAGTGATGAAGAAATAATCGAAAGAATTACAGGAAGAAGAGTTTCTAAAAAAACTGGTAAAATCTATCACATAAAATATAATCCGCCAGTTGATGAAAAATCCAGAAGATTTGGAACAAAGAGCAGATGATAACGAAGAAACAGTTAAAAAAAGATTGGCAGTTTATAACGAACAAACAGCGCCAGTATTGGATTTTTTTACAAAAAAAGCAAAAATAAAGTTTACAGCGTAGATGGTGCAAAAAAACTGGAAGAAATCACAAAAGATATAATTGATATTTTTGGAAAAAAATAAGAAAAAAATATTATTTAGTAAAATTAACTTTTAACAAATAAAAAAAGAAAAAGAAATTTAGAAAGAAGAAGAAAAAATGATAATTTACAAAACATTAGATGAAATATAAAAAAAGCTAATGAAATAATCGCAAGACTTTTTTTGAAGATGTATTGCCGAAATATGTAAAAGGCTGGAATAAGCACTTATGAACTTGATCAAATAGCAGAAGATTATATTAGAAGCCAAGGGGCAATCCCAGGAACAAAGGGATATGACATAGGAAGTCCATATCCTCCATATCCAGCTGCAACTTGTATTTCTGTAAATGAAGTTGTGGTACACGGTATTCCTAGCAAAAAGCAAATTTTAAAAGAAGGGGATATTTTAACAATTGACACAGTGACAGTGCTTGATGGATATTTTGGAGATTCTGCAATTACTTATGCTGTTGGAGAAATTGATGAAACTTCTAAAAAATTGATGGAAGTTACTGAAAAGGCAAGAGCTATTGGAATTGAAGCGGCACATGCTGGAAATAGAATTGGCGACATTGGGCATGCTATTCAAGAATATGTGGAAAGTTTTGGATTCTCGCTTGTAAGGGATTTTGCAGGGACACGGAGTTGGAAAGGAAATGCACGAAGATCCAATTATTCCAAATTATGGAAGAGCTGGAACTGGAGCTAAAATTGAAAACGGAATGGTAATTACAGTTGAGCCAATGGTAAACGTTGGAACTTATAAAGTGAAGATATTGCCTGATATGTGGACTGCCGTTACAAAAGATGGAAAACGTTCAGCCCAATATGAACACAGTTTTGCCATTATTGATGGAAAGCCTGTAATTTTAAGTGTAAGAGATTAACAAAAAATATAATGAAGGGAGAGAATTAAATTGAGCATACTGGCATTCATATTAATATTATTCGTGGCAATGGAGCATTATTACATATTAATTCTTGAAATGTACCTGAACGAAAGCAAATCCATCCAAAAAAACTTTGGATTGGAACTAGACTTTCTAAAAGATGAACGTGTAAAAAAAATGCTGGCAAATCAAGGGCTATACAACGGTTTTCTTGCCTCAGGATTAATGTGGAGTTTAACCGAAAGCGGAGAATTTCAATTTCAAATTGCAATTTTCTTCCTGATTTGTATTATCTGTGCAGCAATCTATGGTTCTGTAACAGTTTCAAAAAAAATATTCTTATTACAGGGAATGCCTGCATTAATGGCTTTTATTTTATTATTATTGCCATTGATAATTTCATAAATTTATATAAGATGCACCTAAACTGAAGAAAAATTTTAGGTGTTTTTTTTATAAATAATAAAGGGGTCAATAACCCCTTACTTAGTAAATTCAAAAATTTTACATACTTTTAAAAAAATTTAATATTAAATTATTTAAGATTATCATATCTTCGAGCTAGTTCTATTGCTCTATCTCTTGTCCATTCAGTCATTATAGAATAATATACTATTCTAAAACCCATTCCTGTTCCACCTTCAGTTTCACTATTAACTTTTTCTTTCTCTTCGTTTTAACCATTCTCTTTCTTCATTACGAAGTTTAGTTTTTTTGTGTAGATGAAAGTTTTTGACATTAATAATTTATAGACTTTGTTTAATTCATTATCCCAAGCATTTTGAATCTCATCCATCATTTGTGCCTCTCCAGTTGGACCCTGTCCATAATAATTAGATGTAATTCTTTTTTTCTTTTGCTTCCATTTTACTAATCATATCAGTTCTATAACCTGCAAAAAAATCATTGAACTTCCAATTAATGTTAAAATTAAAATCCATTTTTTTCATAATATTTCAACTTCCTTTCTAAAAAAATTTTTTTATTCTTATTTAACTATATCACAATTAACCAATAACAGTCTTTCTTTTGATTAGAAAAATTAAAATATAATAAAATATAAATGGATTGCTTAACAACAATATATGTTATTCAGTAAATCTAATCTCAAAAATTAGCCTTTTTATATGTTTTTTTACTATTTTTTTATCAGGATTTTTCAATCTTTATCCTTCTCTTTTTTTCTTTCATTTTTCCAAAACTTCATCTAAAAAGTTTAATTACTCTTGTATTTTCAAATTCCTTTCTGTATTTGTTTATTACACTTTCATCAGCAGCTGCGAGCATTTGAGCAATAGACAGATAAAGTGCCAGTTCCGACTGCTCGTTAAAATATACATCTTCATAACTTACATCCTTTGTTGAAACGTTATCCAGATAATATTTTACTGCGCTTCCCACTCCATAATTCAACATATTTTTAGATATTTCTATTTCTGCAAATTTTAGCTCAAATCCCCTTACATAGTCATCTGGAATACCAAATTCCTTTTTGATTTTTTTATCAATTTTAAAATAATCTGCTATTCGCCGATATTTATCAGCTTCCTCCTTTTGACTTTTTCAATGTTTCTTTTTCCATCATCAAGGATTTCCTTTATGCTTTCAGAATAAGTCTGATTGTCCTCTTCATCATTTTCCGCTTCATCAGAATCATCATTTTCATCTTCATCTTTATTTTGTATGATCCCATTTTTTTCATCATATAAAAATCCATCTGGAAGATCATTCGCTTCATTATTAATATTGTTATCTTCTTCATTTAAATAATCTCCCAATGTATTAAGAAACGAAATCATCTCTAAATTATCATTTAATATTTCAACCAAATCCATAACTGGGTTCCCTTTATAACTTCTTTTTCAAAAGGTTGTAATACTTTTTTTAGAATTTTTTTCATCGCCCTTTAGTTTATAATAACTCAATTCATTTGATAATCTGTCAAATTTTGATGAATATTTTGAAATTTTGTCCATGTATTGTCTTGCTTTTTTAAAATCCTTCTGTTCCCCAACCATATACGCACCAGCAATAGTTGCTCCCAAGGTTTCATTTCTCTCATCTTTTTCATAAATTTCCTTCAGTTTTTGAAAATCATCACTTTCCTTCCCCTCTTCTGTAAAAAAATTTTTTTCATCTTTAATATCATATTGAAATTTTATAGTTTCATCAATAATATCCTGTTTTATCCCAATTTTTAGAAAGCCTATCCTGTATAAGCTCTGCCCGTGTATATGCCAGCGATTTTGAATTTAAACTAAAAAACAATGGCAATGACAATAACATAAACAATTTTTTCATAAATTTCCTCCTGTTTTTATATAAATTTTATGTGAACTACTCCCACTTTTAGAAGCGGGAGCTTCTTGGGAAGTATCTGCTTATGACTAGCCAAATATATTTACCAAGCTCTTCGGGTAGTTCCTACCCTGTCTTTTTATTTCCTAATATTTCAACATCTCTTTTCCAATGTTTTTTATATTCAGTGCCGCATTATAATCTCTATCAATTTCAATTCCACAGCACTCACATCTATAACTTCTTTCTGATAATTTCAGTTCCTCTTTAACATTTCCACATTTACTGCAAGTTTTCGACGACGGAAACCACTTATCTATCTTCAAAAATTGTTTCCCTAAAAACATCAGTTTATACTCAAGCATCCTCAAAAACATTCCCCATCCATTATCTCCTACACTTTTCCCAAAATTTAATGCCTGGCTCATCCCTTTCATATTCAAATCCTCAACAACCACAGCATTATACGCTTCAGACAATTTTTTCGATAATTTATGTAAAAAATCTCTTCGACAATTTTTAATATATTCATGTAATTTTGATATTTTTTTGCTTTTTGTTTATACCAATTTTTAGAAAACTTTACTTTTCTCGATAATGATTTCTGCAATTTTTTTCAATTTTTTTCTCCAACATCCTAAAAATATCTTGGATAATCAGCCCTTTGGTTTTCAGAGCTGACAAATAATTCAGACATTGAAAAAAATCAAGTCCAATCACTTTATCATTACTTGGTATTTTTTTGAATTTCTTTTTCAAATTCCGTCAAAACAGAAACATAATAATTTCCATTACTATTTATTAGTGTTACCGACTTTATTCTATAATTCTTTTGGTATTTCTCTATGATATTTTAATTTTATTCTTTTCAATTTTGGCAAAACCAAATACTTGTTTTCCTCAATTCGTATCGAATTGTTCACACAATTGTCGTGTAACTTTTAACATTATTCTTTTTAGATTTGAACTTTGGAAACTTCGCTCTTTTCTGAAAAAAATTCGTAAATGATCGTTTTACATTCAATTGAGCATTTGAAAGTGCCAAACTGTCCACTTCTTTTTAAAAATTGGTTTTCGCTTTTCAAACTAGCAGGTGTAATTATTTTATTTTTTTCCAGTTCCTTCATAAATTTTATTAGCAATATACAAAATTGTATTGTAAACAAAAACGAACACATCCAAAAAGTCTTGTTTATCAATAATTCTTGCTCTTATTTGGATAAATTCTATATTTGAATGCTAAATTATATTTCATAAAATTACACATCCTTTTTGATTTTTGAATATTATTTTTTTAATTATTTCTCTTCGATATTTTATACAAAAAAATTGTATCATAGGCATATCCTTTTTTTCAATTTTTTTACAAAAAAAGCAATTCATCTCCCTTGTAGAAACTACGACTACTTGCTATCTTTTGTTAAAATAGAAATAATATTTTGTTTGTTACTGTGAACTCATATTTTCATATTTAAGCAGCGATAATTTACCATTTTGCCAGAAATCCTTATCTTTTTTAGTTTCTCCTGAATCTTCTAACCAATCAGTATCTTCAATTTGCTTCATGCTTGTTTTCGCTTCTTCATATTCCTCATTCATTGTTACAACATTAAAATAAGTATAACTTCCAGCACAGAAGATTATAATTCGTATTTCATCGCTGACATCTTCATTTACAACATTATCAAATATTCTGCAACAACCTGCTTTAATTCCCCACTATCAAATAATCCACGAATCTTATTTAAATAATAGATAATTCATCATGATATTCTCATCAGAAACTCTTACTTTTTCTTCTTCCTTCATCCTTTAACAACTTTAAAACCTTTTCTGTCAACATTTGCTTTCATTAAAATCCTTTACCACAAAATTTTTGTCAATGCTATTATCTGGGATCACTACTATTTTTTAGAATTTCATCATGTATTTTTCAAATTCAGGCATATTTCTTGTTCTAAAGCATACATCATTTTTGAAAAAAAAGTTTTGCACATATATTCATAGGTGTATATTTTCAAATAATCCAAATATTTTTATAATCTCCACTTATTTTGTTAAAAATAGTAATCGAAATACTGTGACTATATAATTCCTCTTATCCTTTTGAAGCAATTTTCCAGCTTGCAACTTCGTTCTCGTATAGTTTCATCTTCTCAAAAATATTGCGTATCACGTATTTCATAATCCAACGCAACTGTTTCATCAATCAATTCCTGCCTAACTCCAAGTTTTGACAATGTTTCCTGAATCTTTTCCTTTTTGTGTGAATCCATATATTTCAAAATTCATCATTAAAAAAATATCCCTAAAATCAAGAATAATTTTCTCATCTTTACCACATCCTTAAAATTTTTGATAAAAACATCTCCTTTAATATCCACTATATATTATAGTATATCCCACATTTTTAATTTTTTTAAAAATTTTTTTCTTGATTTTTTTGAAATTTAAAACATTAAATTTAACTGAATCCTGCTAACTTCAAAAAGAACTCCACAATCGCTATAAACCCATCCATTAAAGTTCTACTTCCAAAGTAAACTATTGCAAATATAATTAAAATTCCGTATTTTTTTCGATTTTATTGTAAAATTTTCTCACTTTTTCACCAGAAAAAGAATAAATTATTCTTCCGCCATCCAAAGGTGTTATTGGTATTAAAGTTAAACATACCAAGCAGTAAATTTATTAGATATGTATAAAAGCAGAATTGTCATAAAAGATATTTTCAATATCCAAATGTTTTTCCAAGATATTTCAATAAAAAGAAGTGAAACTGCAGCAATAATAAAGTTTACAACTATCCCAGCTATCGCAACACAAAAATAACCCAAGCCGATGCGGTCTTAGATTATCAAAATTCACTGGAACAGGCTTTTGCCCAGCCTACCAAAAAAACTTAAATCCGCTCAAAAAGTATTAAAATAGGCAAAAATTATCCCTGTCAAGTCAATATGCTTTAGGGGATTCAAAGTTATCCTCCCATTCATTTTTTTGCCGTATTATCCCCAAATTTATAAGCCACATATCCATGTGCCACCTCATGAAAAGTCATTGATATTACAAAAAAACCGCAAGTGAAATTATCATATCCCTTGAAATTTCCACCACAAAAAAATTCTTGCAATAAAAATAAACAATAACTGCAACAATAATCCCCAATTTTATTCCCGAATACTGCGGATTCAAACTCTTAAACCTGTCATAATAGTCTTTTAATTTTTTTCACAAAAATTTCCTTTCCAAATTTGACTTTTACATAATATTTTTTTATTCATTACTCAAATTCATCACCCAAAATCCAATTCCTATTGCATAAATTATATCAAATTTTCCCAAAAAAATAACAAAAACATTTTAAAAAAATTTGATGGATTAAAAGTATTTAAATCTTTTTTTACAAATAAAAAAACAACCTTATATAAAAGTTGTTATTTTTAACGAATAATTTAATCCTTGTTTTTAATGGATACTCTACTTTAACAGATATTATGAAAATGACGATAAAATCATTTTTATAGTTTCAATCCTTATTTTAATGGATACTCTACTTTAACATTTAGCAATTTCATATTTCAATTTTGATCTTTATCATGTTGTTTCAATCCTTGTTTTAATGGATACTCTACTTTAACGATTTAAATATGAAAAAGTTTTCAATCTTTTTTTTAATGAGATCTATTTTAAGATTTTTTTTGAGAAAAAAATTTTTTGTATAGGGTTTCAGAAATTTTTTCAGACATTAAAATCGCATTTTTTTTTAATTTTTGTGATTTTTTTTGCATTTTCGTAACTCTAACCTGCATTTTTACTGGCTTTTAAATAGATTTTTCCCTGATTTTTTTACTTTTTTTGGTAGTGGTAGGAATTTTTTTACTACAAACTTATTTTACCACATTTTTTTGATTTTTTTCAAAATTTTTTTAAAAAAATGGAGTACCAAAACTGATACTCCAAATAACTTCTTTTTGTTACATTTTTGTTTTAACTATTTTTTAAACATTCCAGTAACTTTACCAGCTAAGTCCTTTGCTCCTTCTACAGTTTTATCCACTGCTTTTTCAGCACCTTTTTCCACATCTTTAACAATTTTGTTGTTTGCTGCTTTATTAGCTAAAGTCTTTTTGCACCTTCTACTGTTTTTTTCAAAAAAACTTCTTCAGTTCCTTTTTTTAATATTTTTGAGCAACTTCGCTTCCTGCAATTTCCTTTGTTTTGTCAGCAGCTTTGTCAGCCAAGTCTTTTGCTCCTTCTACAGTTTTTTTCAATGCATCTTCTGCACCTTTTTTTAAATCATCAAATTTCATAATTTTTTCCTCCATTTTTTTATTTATAATTATTAGATAACTATCTTTTTTATTCTACAGTTACTGATTTTGCCAAGTTTCTTGGTTTATCAACATCATTTCCCTTTAATTTTGATAAATAGTATGCCAATAACTGATGAATTACGATTGTAGGGAATCCTGCATAATCATCTTCCACATTTGGAATATAGAATACTTCATCTGCCACTTCTTCCACAACTGTATTTCCTTCTTTTGCAATTGCAATGACATAAGCTCCCCTTGATGTAACTTCCTTTATGTTTGATACTGATTTTTCAAATAAGTCAGATTGTGTAGCATTTACAACAACTGGTACTCCATCTGTAATTAATGCTATAGTTCCGTGCTTCAATTCCCCTGAAGCAAAGGCTTCTGAATGAATATACGAGATTTCTTTAGATTTTAGGGCACCTTCCACAGCGATTACATAATCAAGTCCACGCCCAAGGTAGAACATGCTTTCGCTATCCTTGATTTTATCTGCAACATCTTTGATTTTTTCATCATATTCCAGCATTTTTTGAATACTTTGTTCCACTTCATACAATTTTTTTATATCCTCAGCTGCTTCATCTTTTGTAATTTTTCCAAATTTATATGCAAAATCAATTGCCATCAAAGTTTAAAATTACCATTTGAGTAGTGTATGCCTTTGTAGAGGCAACGGCAATTTCAGGTCCTGCCCAAGTGTAAATAACATGATCTGCTTCTCTTGCTACCGAAGATCCTACCACATTTGTAATTGCAACAACTCTTGCACCATGTCTTTTAGCTTCCTTCATAGCTTCAAGCGTATCCAAAGTTTCTCCAGACTGGCTTAACACAATAACCAATGTCTTATCATCAATTACAGGATTTCTATATCTAAATTCAGAAGCAATGTCAACATCTACACGAATTCTTGTTTTTCTTTCTCAATAATATACTTTTCCAGCAAGTCCAGCATGATAAGCAGTTCCACAAAGCCACAATATAAATATCATTAATTCCGCTCAGATATTCCTTTTGTAAGTCCCTGCATTATCAAAAATTAATGTTGTAATTTTCATCAACTCTGCTGTTTAATGTTTTTACAAGCACTTCAGGCTGTTCAAAAATCTCTTTTTCCATAAAATATTCATATCCACCTTTAGAAGCAGCTTCCAAATCCCATTCAATATGAGTTATTTCTCTTTTTTTCTCATTTCCGTCAGCATCCATAATTTTTACAGAATCTTTTTTTATTTCCACAATTTCATTATTTTCAATCAAATAAACATCTCTCGTATATTTCAAAAATAGCAGGAATATCAGATGCAATAAAGTTTTCTCCTTTCCAATTCCAACTATTAACGGACTTTCCTTTCTAGCCGCAATAATTCTATCAGGCTCCTTTAACAGACATAATTCCAAGTGCATAGGCACCTTTTATAACTTTTAGCAATTTTTTTTACTGTTTCAAGAATATCTCCTGTATAAAAGTTCATCCAATAAAGTGTGCTACAACTTCTGTATCAGTTTCTGACTTAAACTCATACCCTTTTCGCAATCAAATCTCTTTTCAACTCTAAATAATTTTTCAATAATTCCATTATGAACAACAACTAATGTTTTATCCTTATTAAAATGAGGGATGCGAATTTTTCATCAGATGGCTTTCCGTGAGTTGCCCATCTTGTATGCCCAATCGCAACTGTCCCTTTAAGCGGATGTTTTTTTCCAGTTCATCAGCCAAATTTTTCAATCTTCCCACTTTTTTTCACAATCTCAAACTTTTCACTTCCAGTATTAACAGCAATCCCAGCCGAATCATACCCTCTGTACTCTAACTTTTTCCAACCCGTCAATAACAAAAATCCTGAGCATTTTTTTGCTCCAATGTAACCTACAATTCCACATAATTTTTTTCTCCTTTAATAATATAAAATTACTAGAAAAATGTTACTATAATAATTTTGTAATCCCAATTACTTGAAATTTTTGTATATTATTAAGGCTGTAACCACCTAAAGAGCATCCGCCGATTACTTCGATAACCCTTTTCCTCGTCTTCTTTAGCCATTAATTTATTTTTTTATAAATTATTTCTAAAAGAGCTGGCGCTTTTTGTATCTTTTTATTTCCTAGTTTAAAAGATTATAACAAATTTTTTTATATTTTTTTCAATATATATACGAATTTTTTTAATATAAAATAAAAAAATTATTCTACTTTTTACTTAATTAGTTTGAAATGTTTGTAATGTTGTGATATACTAAAACTATAAATTTAGAAATTTAAACAAAAAAACAAATTGGAGGATTTTAAGATGAATAATAAATTAAAAATGGGTATTTTAACAGCACTATGCTTATTTGCATTATCTTGTGGAAACGGAAATGGACAAAGCGGAAAAGTATTATTTGAATCATCAGATAAAAAAATAAAAAGTATATGAAAATGAAGTTCAAACATCGAAATTGGAGCTTTGATTTTCAGCGGTATCTCACAAAAGATCTTACACCTGAACAAATTAAGTCAAATGAAAACAATCTATTATTAAAAACATTGCTTTTAAATAGAGCACTTGCAATTAATGTAAGGAAGAAAAAAACTTGACAAAGATAAAAAAATATACTGATAATCGAAAGATGTCATAAAAGAAGCAATTATTAGCTAAAGCTTAACTTTTGAGTTAATGAAGTTAATGGTAAAAGTTAATCTGTACTGATGAAGAAGCAAAAAATATTATGATGCAAACCCAGCTGCTTTCACTCTTCAGGAAGATACTGCAAAATTACAGATTAGTAAAGTTTCTGACTACTGACTAAGCAACAAAGCCGAAGCTATTAAAGGATGTTCTTGCAAATCCTAATAATTTTACTACATATGCACGTAAATACAATGCAAATATTCCTGGAGTTCCTGAAAATGGAGAAACTTCTGAAATTCCAGAAAGCCGTCTAGGTGCTTTAGGTACAAGCTATTAAAAAAATGTAGCAGCTGGACAAATTGTAAATAGTGTAGTTAAAGTTGACAATGACCTATATATTGTAAAGAGTATTGGAAAAAAATTCTAAAAGGTGTAATGCCCTTTTGAAAAAAAGTTAAGAAACTATAAAAGACTCAAATGAGAAATCAAAAAAAGACAAATTGAACAACAAAATTATTTGAAAATCTGTATCTGATGAATTTAAACTTTCAAATATGGATGATGCAATAAAAAAATATTAAATAATATAAAAAAATTAAAAGTTATAAAAAAATCCAGTAATAACAGCATTTTCACAAAGCAAGGGGCTTTGTCCCTTGTTAAAAAAATATAAAATAATAAATGCTTTTATTATCGTGATTTTATTTGCCTTTGTAAATGATAAAAAAATCACATTAAAAGGAGGGTTTTTGTGAAAATTTTAAAATACTTGCTAAGCGCTGTATTGCTAGTATTAGTCATATTTCTTTTTGGGATTATGTTTTCAAGCAATATTGTCTCATTTATGGCAAGATCCAAACATTCTGAATTTGAAAATGTAAAATATTCTGTAAAAAATAGCCAGATGGTTTTTGATAATTTTGTAGTTAATGGAAAAAATCTTGGAAAAGGACGTGCCACAGTTGGAATAGTACGAACTGGACTGTTTAAACTTGTGCCAAAATTGACAATTTCCAATCTAAAGCTGGAAGATGTAAATTTAGAGAGCATCTATAAAGAAAAAAATTCTCAAATTGATACTTTTACAGAAAAAATAGATTCTCTCAGCGCTCAAGAAAAATCGGATAAAACAACTGCTGACTTCATTAAGGAAACAACAGACAAGGTTGCATCTTTAACAACTAATACTGATAATCTTATTAACAGCAAATGGAGAAAAAATATTGAAAAAGACCAATATTTTTGAAAAAAATTATGCAGAACTTACTGATTTGAAGAGCAAGGCTCAAAAAAATTGTAGAATTAAATAATGAAATTAAGCCACTTGTGAAGTCTATAAATTCTGAAAAGGAAAAATATTGAAAAAAATATTTCTGAAATCGAGCTGGAAAGGGATATTGCCCTTGCAAATGTTTCTGACAATTTGACTAAACTTGAAAAGGAAATTTCATTAAACGACTTTAACAATAATTCCAGCAGCAGTGTTCAAAAATATGAATCTTTATATATTCCTAGATAAAGGGAAAAGATTTAGAAACTTCATTAAATACAGCTTTTAAAAGGCTACTGCTCTTGTAAAGGAAATAAAAAGATTTAAATATTAGAATTTCAGATGTGGATATTAACGAAGGAAAAAAATTGTGGCTAAAGGATTAAATGGAAATCTTTCGCAAGTAAGCGGAGAAATTTTATTGCAGAATAATTCAAAAGGCTTTTAATAAAAGGTCAAAAATAATGGCTACGAAATTACTTATAACAAAGATAACTTTACTTCTAAAACTTTATTTGCAGCTAATAAAAATAGGTTCACTTATTGAATATTCCAAAAAAATGATCTAATCGCAGGAAAAAAACTGTAAAAACTTTCTTCAGAACTTGTTATGGAAAAATAATAATTTTAAAAACTTGAATCATACTGTCTTGACTGATGAGGAAAAAAACATTGTTAACTCAAAAAAATTGAAAAACTTTGAGAAATAACAATTATCAGCAAATTATGACAAAAATATGAGGAAGACAATAAAAAAATATTGAAACATTAATTGATACTGTTTATGCTCAAAAGGACAAAGCTTGACAAATTACAAAGGGATTTACTGTCACTTGGAACTATTATTGCAGTTGAACAGCCTGCTGTAACTAATAATGAAAAACACTCCACAAAGTAACAATCAAAAATAACAGTTCAGCAATCAATATTTTTAAATAATAATGCAAGTTCCAGCAATACTAACAATAGTAACAGTGATAACAATAATACCAATAGCAGCAGTAATAATGCAAATAATAATGCAGAGAAGCAAAAATAACAACCAGAATACTAATAAAATTAATATTGAAACAGATAAATTTTATAATAGGCATACCGATACTGATATGCCTTATTTTTTTAAAATATTATTTGTATAGTAAAACTAAACTTGAATTTTAGAAAGGAATTTTTTTATGTTATTAAGTGTAAAAAAATATTTCAAAGGAATATAACAATGGAACAACTGCCTTAAAAAAATGTCTCATTCGATGTGGAAAAAGGGGAGTTTATTTCTATCATTGGACCATCGGGTTCTGGAAAATCGACATTGCTTAGAAGTATTAATAAAATGATTGATATTTCCCAAGGTTCGATTTTATTTGAAAATAGGAATATTGAAAAAAATTGAAGAAAAAAAGAAATCGAGCTTGTAAGGCGTGAAATCGGTATGATTTTTTTCAAAATTATAATCTTGTGGAAAGGCTGACTGTTATTGAAAAATGTGCTTCATGGGCGGCTCGGATATAAGTCGGTATTTGCTGGAATACTGGGGATTTATTCAGAAGAGGAAAAAAAAGAGGCTTTTAACTTTTTAGAAAAGGTAAACATGACTAAATATGCCTATCAGAAATGTAACGAACTTTCAGGTGGGCAAAAAAACAGCGTGTGGGGAATTGCAAAGAGCGATAATGCAAAAAGCCGAAAACTGCTTCTCTGTGATGAGCCAATCGCTTCACTTGACCCAAAAACTGCTGAAAAATATAATGGATTATTTGAAAAAATTGTTACAGAACTGAAAAATTACATGCATTGTCAATCTTCACCAAGTTGATATTGCAAAAAAATATTCCAACAGGATTATCGCTTTAAATAAAGGTGAGAAAAATTTTTGATGATAAAGCCAGAACATCTTACAGATGATATGATTGAATTTATTTATAAAGATGAAGAATTGGATTAACAGGAGGATTTTATGAATTTAAACGAAAAAGATATTTTTTTAAACAGAGATTTTTATTCTAAAATTATATTTGTGCTAATAATTATTTTACTTTACATAATATCCTCCATTATTTCAGGATTTCAAAATGGAATGGCATTCTCCTCAATTCCAGCTGGAATTTTTTGGCTAATACAAAAATTCATCCCTACACAAAATGCCCTCCAATATTTTCCAGAAATCATAAATTCTGCTTTGCAAACAGTTTTACTCGCCATAACTGCCACAACGATTTCAGCAATATTTGCCCTATTTCTCGCAATAATAGGCTCAAACTCAACTGGAATCAACATTTTTACAAAGATTATAACAAAAGTAATCGCTTCATTTTTTAGAAATATGCCAATTGTAGCCTGGTCATTAATACTTGTATTTTTCCTTTAAAGCAAAAGCCAATTTACAGGCTTTCTGGCATTATTTCTAATAACATTTGGATATTTGACACGTGCCTTTTCTGAAACAATAGATGACGTTGCAGGTGATGTAATTGAAGCGTTAAAGTCAGTAGGTGCTTCATACTTTCAAATAATATTTTGCGGAGTTATTCCAAGCATATCTTCCCAGCTTTTTATCCTGGCTTCTATTTTTTTCATAGAAACTGGAGTTAGGGAATCAACATTAGTTGGAATTTTTAACAGGAACTGGAATAGGATTTACATTTAGCCTATATTACAAAAAGTTTCCGTTATGATGCCGCCGGACTTGTAATTTTAGTCGTTACAGTCATTGTAGTTGGCGTAGAAATGCTTTCAAACAAACTTAGAAGTGAATTAATGTAAAAATATTTGAATAATTCTCTTTATTATAAAAAAATCAAAAAGAAATAAATAAAAATAAAAAAAGAAGGTGAATATTCTTTTGGAAAAAAATAAAAAAATAAAAAAACTTACAAAAATCAAGAATCTATTTATACACAACTTTATCCGTATTATTAATTATTACAGCTTTACACTCTATCCACAATGGATTTTGGCGGTGTCAATATCATTGAAGCAACTAGACATTTTTTTCAAGGACTTAAAAACAATGTTTTTTTCTCCAAGTTTATCTGACAGATACACTTATGCCCAAAGTATTTCAAAAGTCTTGCTGTAACAATTTCGCTAGCAGTCCTTACAACAATAATTGGCTCATTTATAGCATTATTTTTTTATCCTTTTTTTGCAGCCCAAAAATCTTTCCAATAAACATTTATCAAAAACTATAAAATTAGGTTTATCCTTCATTCGAGCAATCCCAACAATATTATGGGTTATGGTCTTTTCAGTTGTCGCAAATGTCGGAGTAGAAGCTGCAATTATAGGAATGACTTTCCACAGCATCGCCTATCTTGTAAAAGCCTATTCAGAAAGCATCGAAGAGATAGACAGCGGAATTATCGAAGCCTTGAGGGCAACAGGAGCTTCATTTTGGAAAATCATATTTCAAGGAGTTTTACCAAGCACTATAACTTCCATTTTATCCTGGACTTTTATCCGTTTTGAAATAAACTTTACAAATGCAGTTTTAGTTGGAGCTGCCGCTGGAGCTGGCGGAATTGGATACGATATGTTTATGTCTGGAACAATGTATTTTGATATACGTGAAATTGGAGTATTTGTATACTTAATATTTGGTGTAGCAATTATATTGGAATTTATTTCATATTTATTGAGAAAAAAATATTTGAAAAAAATTAAAATTTTTATTATATGAATAAATAAAAAAATCTCTAAAAAGAATTTTTACCTAGTTAGAGATTTTTTTATTTTATATAAATTCTAAATTTTAATATTAACGATGTCTTCTATTTACAAAAACTCTTCATGTGTTTTAACTGCCAAGAATGAATCCATTTGCAATAATATTTCTACAGCAGTCCCAACTAGAATTAGTAAACTTGTTCCTCCAAGCATTACTGGAAGATTTAAGATATATCCAAACCATATATTTGGCATAATACCTAATAATGATAAGAATATTGCACTTCCAAATGTTACTCTTGTTGCAACTTTTTTTCCAAATAGTCAGCAGTTTCCTTTCCAGCTCTTACTGTTGGGATTGTTCCACCACTTTGCTTTAAGTCATCTGACACTTTGTCTGGATCAAAAAGCAATTGTAAGTGTATAGAAAAATGAAAAATACTGTAATTAATATTGCAAATAGCAACAAGTAAAAAAATTCCTTTTTGGCTCAAATTGAGCTGCCAAGAAGTTTTTTAAACTTCCAGATTTCATCATTGAAACTAAAAACGGAGGCGCTGCCATCAATACTGACGCAAAGATTATTGGCATTACTCCAGACATATTTATTTTTAATGGCAAGTATGTTCTCTTTTCCAACAGTACTTTGTCCACCACCAAATCCAAGACTTCCCTTTTCCAGCATATTGAATAGGAATTCTTCTTTCAGCCAGCTGTACAATTACCATTAATGCAATAAATACTATAAATACTATTACTGATAATCCTAATAAAACTTTTCCCATTCCACTAGGCAATCCAGCATACATATTACTAATAACTGATGGCAATCCTGCAACAATATTTAAGAAAATCAGCATTGATGTACCATTTCCAATACCTCTAATTGAAATTCTTTCAGAAATCCACATTAAAAATGAAGTTCCTCCTGTAATTAAAACTACTGTACTAAGTACAAATTTTGGACCTGGTTCTAATACTAACCCTTGATTTTGCATTAATATTGCAATTCCGAAAAGATTGAATTATTGCAAGTACAATTGTTACATATCTTGACCACTGAGTTATTTTATCTCTTTCTTTTCCACCTTCCTTTTGCATTTCATCTATTTTAGGGAAAATTACTCCTAATAATTGAAATACAATGGAAGCATTAATGTAAGGGACAATTCCCAACGCAAAAATTGAAGCTCTTTCAACAGCTCCACCCGAAAATAAATTTAAAAATTGAGCAATCGCATTTCCTTGCTGGAAATTTTTAAAAGCTTCTGTATTAATTCCAGGAACTGCTATGTAATTCCAACTCTTGCAACCATTATCATAAGTAATGTAAACGTTACCCTTTTTTTCTAACTCAGGTATATTAAAAAAATAGCTTTTTACCCTACTTGATACTGCTTCAGCTAGAGTCAATTCTACCACTCCTTTTAGTGTATGAAGAAAAAAAGCAAGATATTAAATCTTACTTATCTCCATCTTCTTTTTTTATTATTTCCTGCTTTAGCTGAATATGATTTGATTTCTAATAATTCTACACTTCCTCCAGCTTTTTCGATTAATTCTTTAGCTGCTTTTGAGATTCTGTGCGCTTTTACAGTTAGTTTTTTATTAACTTCTGCATTCCCTATAATTTTTAATAAGCTAGTAACTTCTTTTTCTTTTACATAAGCCTCAATATTTGAGTTTAAGTATTCTTTTACAGCTCTTCTTCCTTTTACATTTCTTAATGCTTCATCAGAATATTTTTTAATAAATTTAGGGTTTTTAACTATTCCATTTTCAACTAATGTTTCTAAGCTAACTACATCTCCATCGTTAAATCTTTCAACAATATCAGCCAATGTAATTGCTATAATATCTTTTTTAAATGGTGCATTAGAAAATCCTCTTTTAGGGATTCTTCTAATAATAGGCATTTGTCCACCTTCAAATATTGGTGATACATAAGAACCTGATCTTTGTTTTTGTCCGTTATGACCTTTACCAGCTGTTTTACCCCAACCAGTTCCGTGTCCTCTTCCTACTCTTCTTCTTTCTCTTTTCGATCCAGCAGCAGGTCTTAATTCATTAAGATTCATTTATCTTTAAACCTCCTCTACTTTAAGTAAATAAGAAACTAATTTAATTTTTCCTTCTATATCAGCAGTTTTGTTATGAACTGCGCTTTGACTGATTTTTCTTAATCCAAGTGATTTTACAGTCGCAACATGATTAGGCTTTCTTCCATTAATTCCTTTTACAAGTGTTACTTTTACTTTAGACATTAATTTTACCTCCTAACCTATTATCCTAAAATTTCTTCAACTGATTTTCCTCTAAGTCTTGCTACGTCTTCAAGAGAACGTAATTGTTTAAGACCTTCTAAAGTTGCTCTTGCAACGTTATCTTTAGTTTTTGAACCTCTAATTTTTGTAAGCACGTCAGTTACACCTGCTAACTCAAGTAATTCCCTAGTTGCTGAACCGGCAATAACTCCTGTCCCTTTTGAAGCTGGTTTTAATAATACGCTAGTTGCATTATATTTACCAATTTGCTCATGTGGTAATGTTCCACCTTTTAATGAAACATTTACTAGGTTTTTCTTAGCGTTTGCAATAGCTTTTTTAATTGCATCAGGTACACCGTTAGCTTTTCCTAAACCGATACCTACTTTTCCTTTTTCATCTCCAACAGCTGCTAATACTGAGAATGAAATTCTTCTTCCTCCTTTAACAGTTTTAGAAACTCTGCTTATTCTTAAAAGTCTTTCTTTATATTCACTTTCTCTTTCTCTGTTATCTCTATCTCTAGCCAAAATAAATCCTCCTTATCTTTAGAATTTTAATCCTGCTTCTCTAGCAGCATCTGCCACAGCTTTAATTCTTCCTGTGTAAATATATCCACCTCTGTCGAATACAACAGCAGTAATTCCTTTATCTAATGCTTTTTTAGCAATTCTTTCTCCAACTTGTTTAGCTGCTTCAATGTTTGAACCATTTTCAATTTTAGCACCTTTTTCAATAGTTGATGCAGAAACTAAAGTGTTTCCTGTTGTATCATCAATTACTTGAACGAAGATATTTTTGTAAACTTCTGTACACAGCAAGTCTAGGTCTTTCAGCAGTTCCAACGATTTTTTTCTAATACTTCTATGTTTTTTTGTCTTAATTTATTTCTATCAAATTTTTTTACCATTAAAATCTACCTCCTATCCTTTCTTACCTTCTTTTCTTCTAATTACTTCGTCAGCGTATTTAACTCCTTTTTCCTTTGTAAGGTTCAGGCGCTCTCTTAGCTCTGATGTTTGCAGCAACTTGTCCAACTAATTGCTTGTCAATTCCTTCAACAGAAATTTTTAGTATTTCCTTCAACTTTAAAAAGTAATTCCATCTACTGCTTCAATTTCAACTGGATGTGAATATCCTAAAGATAAAGTCAATCCTTTTCCACTAGCCTGTACTCTATATCCTACTCCGACTAATTCCAATCCTTTAGAAAAATCCTTCACTTACTCCAACAATCATATTGTTTAAATTTGCTCTTGTAGTCCCATGAAGAGCTCTAATACTTGGTAAATCATTTGGTCTTTCAAATGTAATTTCATTACCATCAATATTTACTTTAATTTCACTGCTTAATTCTCTTACTAATTGCCCTTTTGGCCCTTTTACAGTAAAAGTATGACCATCCTGCTTAACTTCAACACCAGCAGGTATAGTTATAGGTTTGTTACCTATTCTTGACATTGTTTATCCTCCTAATTTATAAAATGCGTAAATTACCACACGTAGCAAAGAACTTCTCCACCAACATTATGCTTTCTGCATTCCTTGTCTGTAATAACACCTTGTGGTGTTGAGACAATGGCAATTCCTAATCCACCTAATACTTTAGGTAAACTTTCTACAGATGTGTAAACTCTTCTTCCAGGTTTTGATATTCTTTTTAACCCTTTGATTACAGCTTCTCCATCTACAGTTTTTAAAGATACAACTATATTTTTTATAGCTCCTTCTTCTTTGATTTCGTAACCGTTTATATATCCTTCATTTTTTAATATATTTGCTATACTTTCTTTAATTTTTGAAAATGGTACTGCAACTTGTGCATGTTTAGCCATGTTTCCGTTTCTGATTCTAGTAAGCATATCAGCAATAGGATCTGTTAAATACATTAATTCTTCCTCCTCTCAAAATATTACCAACTTGATTTTTTTACTCCTGGGATAACTCCCTCTCCTGCTAATTGTCTGAACATAACTCTTGAAATACCAAATTCTCTCATGTAACCTCTTGGTCTTCCATTAATTTGACATCTGTTTCTAACTCTTGTAGGCGAAGCATTTCTAGGCAATTTAGATAATTCCAAAACTGCTTCTCTGTCACCTTTTTTAGCTCTTGCTTTTAATTCAGCTCTTTTAGCTGCATATTTATCAACTGTTTTTTCTCTTTTTAAGTTTCTTTCAACCATTGCTTTTTTAGCCATTGATTAAATTACACCTCCTTCAAAATAATACTATTTTGCAAACGGCATTCCGAATGCTTTTAATAAAGCTCTTCCTTGCTCATCATTTTCTGCTGTAGATACAATTGTGATTCCTAATCCAAAGATTTTATCTACTTTATCAATTTCGATTTCAGGGAATACGATTTGTTCTCTTAATCCCAATGTATAATTTCCTCTTCCATCAAATCCTTTAGGTGAAACACCTTCAAAATCTCTTACTCTTGGTAAAGTAATGCTGATTAATCTATCAAGAAATTCATACATTTTTTCTTTTCTTAATGTAACTTTTGCTCCGATTTTTTGTCCTTCTCTTAATTTAAATCCAGCTTCTGATTTTCTAGCTGCTCTTGCTACAGGCTGCTGCCCTGTAATTTGCGCCAATTCAACGATAGCCGCATCTATTAATTTAGGGTTGCTTGCTGCTTCTCCAATCCCCATATTAACTACTATTTTATCAAGTTTAGGTACTTGCATAATGTTAGATAGATTTAATTCTTTTCATTAATGACGAAACGATTTCATCTTTTATATAATTTTTTTGTAATCTTGGAATATTTTTTTCAGCCATTTATTACATCCTCCTCTCTAAAAATATTATATTTCATTACCAGATACAACTGATATTCTTACTTTTTTTCCATCTCTTATTTCTTTTTCTTACTCTTGTAGGTTTTCCTGCCGCTTTCATCCCAAAGCATTACTTTTAGATGAGAAAATTGGCATTTCTCTTTCTCAACTTCGCCTTGTGGGTTCATCGCATTAGGTTTAATATGTCTTTTTTTGATATTTACACCCTCAACAATTATTTTTCCAGTTTTAGGGAAAACTTTTAATACTTTTCCAATTTTTCCTTTATCTCCAGTTTGTGTACTGTTTTCATTACGTAACAAATCTTTTGATCTACCGCTAATTACAATAACTGTATCTCCAGTTTTAACATGTAATTTTCTAGGTACTGATTTTAAGTTTGGTTTAGCCACGTTTAAACTCTCCTTCCTATAATACTTCTGGTGCTAGAGAAACTATTTTCATAAAGTTTTTAGCTCTTAATTCTCTTGCTACAGGTCCAAAGATTCTTGTCCCTCTTACTTCTAATGCAGTATTTAAAATAACTGCCGCATTATCATCAAATTTTATATATGAACCATCTGCTCTTTTCAATTCTTTTCTTGTTCTAACGATTACAGCTTTAACTACATCACCTTTTTTAACGTTTCCGTTTGGTATAGCTTCTTTTACAGTTGCTACTACGATGTCTCCTATTTTACCGAATCTTCTTCTTGATCCACCTAATACTCTAATAACCATGATTTTTTTAGCTCCAGTGTTATCAGCGACATTAAGCATCGTTTGTTGTTGAACCATTTAAAATTTCCTCCTCTCAAATATTAACTCACGCTATTTGCTTTTTTTTAATATTGAAAATAAAATATTATTTTTTAATTTTATTGATAAAATAGAACTATTTAGCTCTTTCTAAGATTGTAACAACTCTCCATCTTTTATCTTTACTTAATGGTCTAGTTTCCATAATTTTGCACTCTATCTCCGATTCCACATTCATTGTTTTTCATCGTGTGCTTTATATTTTTTTAGAAGTTTTTACTCTCTTTTTATAAAGTTTATGTAATTTCATTGTTTCTTCAAGAACAACTACAGTTTTATCCATTTTATTAGAAACAACGATTCCTTCTCTTACTTTTCTTTCGTTTCTTTTTATTTTTCCACTCTTGATCCTCCTATTTACCAGTTTTTTTCAGTTACAACAGTTTTTTTAATCTTGCTATTGTTCTTTTAACATCTCGTATTTTAGCAGTGTTTTTGTAATTGTCCAAGAGTTTTTTTGAAATTTTTAAATTAAATAATTCTTGTTTCAATTCATTTACTTTTAACTTCCAATTCTTCCAATGATAATTCTCTAATTTCGTTAATTGTCATTACTTATCACCACCTACTTCTTCTTTTTCTAACAAATTTAACTTTTTATAGGTAGTTTATGTCCAGCTTTTTCTTAATGCTTCTTTGGCTTTTTTTCTTCAGATACTCCGCCAACTTCAAACATTACTTTTATCTTTTTTTAACTACTGCTACCCAACCTTCTGTATTACCTTTACCTTTACCCATTCTTGTTCCTTCAGGTCTTTTTAGTATAAGGTTTATCAGGGAATATTCTAATCCAAATTTTACCTTCTCTTTTTAAACGTTCTGTTGATTGTTACCCTACAAGCCTCAATTTGTCTTGAAGTAATCCAACCAAATTCTTTAGCGGCAAGTCCAAATTCACCAAAATCAACTTTGTTTCCTTTAGTTGCTACACCACCCATTTTTCCTCTGAACTGTTTTCTATATTTCGTTCTTTTAGGGTATTAACATATTATTCGTTTTCTCCTTCCTTTGTAGTAGAAAGAACTTCACCATTAAATATCCATACTTTTAATCCTAAAGCACCGTATGTAGTGTGTGCAGTAGCTGTTGCGTAATCAACATCTGCTCTTAAAGTATGTAGTGGTACTCTTCCTGAAAGTGTCCATTCACTTCTTGCAATTTCGGCACCATTCAATCTTCCCGATACCATAACTTTAATTCCTTTAATCCCAGCTTTTTCTGCTCTTTGAATAGCTTGCTGAACTGCTCTTTTATAAGCAACCCTTTTTTCAATTGCTGTTGCAATGCTTTCTGCTACCAATTGAGCATCTTTATTAGGATTTTTTTGATTTCTTGTACTTTAATTTGAACTCTTTTTACCAGTCAATTTTTTTCCAATTTTACTTTTTAAAAGCTTCGATTTCTTGACCTTTTTCTACCAATTAAAATTCCAGCTTTTTCCAGTTTCTATAATAACTGCTACTTCTGTAGGCGATGTTCTTTCTATTTGAATAGAAGAAATCCCTGCATGGTAATAGTTTTTTTCTTAATATATTTTTTTATTTTTTTAAATCTTCATGAAAAATTATCTACGTATTCTTTCCCTCAGCGAACCATTTTTGAATCCCAAGTTCTTGTGATTCCTAATCTTATCCCCCTAGGATCTACTTTTTGTCCCACAGACTTACCTCCTTATTTGTCTAAATTAATCTACTTTTTCATCAACTTCTACTGTGATGTGAGCTGTTGGTTTTCTGATAATATCAGCTCTTCCCATTGCTCTTGGGCTGATTCTCTTTAATACTGGTCCTTTGTCAATTAATATTTTTTTGAAATAAATAATTTATCAGGATCCATATTATTATTGTGTTCAGCATTTGCAATTGCTGATCTTAATGTTTTTTCTATGTATAATGCCGCTTTTTTATTTGTAAATCTTAAAATGTTCAATGCTTGCAATGCATTTTTCCCTCTTACAATATCAGCAACTAATCTTGCTTTTTGAGGGCTTAATCTTTGGTATTTCAATTTAGCTACAACTGCCATTCAAAGTCCTCTCCTTTCCAATGTATATCTATTAATTCTTATCTTTTAACTCTTAATTTCTCTAATTATTTAGCTTTTTTCGCATCTTTTCCATGTCCATAGAAAGTTCTAGTTGGTGCAAATTCACCTAATTTGTGCCCAACCATTTCCTCAGTAACATATACAGGTATATGTTTTTTTACCGTTATATACAGCAAAAAGTATGTCCAATAAATTGAGGGAATATAGTTGATCTTCTAGACCATGTTTTTAATAACTTGTTTTTACCTCCCAATGCTTCTATTTTTTTCTAATAAATATGCATCAACAAAAAGGTCCTTTTTTTTAATGAACGAGCCATTCTTTCCTCCTTATTTCATTTTTTTAAATCGAGAAATGTTACTCAATACATTTCATTTATCTAATTCCATGTATCAAGCAATATTTTTTTATATTCAGCCAAACTTCTATTCAGATATTTTGACTGGCACAGTCCATTTCTACGTTTTTTTCATTTAAAAATTTTCATTAATATTTTTTTGGATATTAAACTAATTTTTTTAAACAATTATTTTTCTACCTCTAACAATGAATTTGTCACTAGGTTTTTTACCTCTAGTTTTCTTACCAAGTGTAGGTTTACCCCAAGGTGTAACTGGTGATTTTCTACCTATTGGAGATCTTCCTTCTCCTCCTCCGTGTGGGTGATCCACAGGGTTCATTACAGATCCTCTAACGTGAGGTTTTCTTCCTAAGTGTCTATTTCTTCCAGCTTTTCCTAATGATACTAATGAATGTTCAGAATTTCCTACTGCTCCAACTGTTGCCATACATTCTTTATGAATCAGTCTTAATTCTCCAGATGGTAATTCCACGTGGCAGTAAGTTCCTTCTTTTGCAACAAGTCTTGCAGCTGTTCCTGCAGATCTTGCTAACTGTCCACCTTTACCAGGCATAAGTTCTACATTGTGAATAACTGTCCCTACTGGCAAGTCTTTTAATTTCAATGCATTTCCAGGTTTAATGTCTGCACCTTCTCCTGCTAATACAACATCACCTTTTTTAAGTCCGTTTGGAGCCAAGATATATCTTTTTTCTCCATCAACATAATGTAATAATGCGATATTTGCAGTTCTGTTTGGATCATATTCAAGAGTTGCAACTTTTGCAGGCACTCCAATTTTATTTCTTTTTCCAGTCTATTACTCTATATAATCTTTTTGTGTCCTTTATGTCTGTTTCTACCTGTTCTATGTCCATAGTTGTCAATTCCGTAAGATGAATTTAACGGTTCAACTAGAGATTTTTTTCAGGTCTTACTTTATCTAAGTCCTTATTAACTAATATCGACATATGCCGTGTCCCACTAGTTATCGGTTTTAATTTTTTTATTGGCATAACTTGCGTTCCCTCACTTCCTAATTTTAATATTTTTATATTCTTAAAAAAATAATTATTATAAATTTCTATATTTTTACATAACTTGTTTATTATAGCATTTTTTTATTAAATAATTTCCACAAAAAAATTTATTTATTTTACTTTTTTTAAAATTAAATTTCAAAAATCAAAATAAATTTTATGTATTAATTATCCTTCGTAAGCTGTAATTGATTCTCCAGCCTTTAATTTAACAATTGCTTTTTTTGATAGCAGATGTTTTATACATTGACATTCTGAATCTTTTTATTTTTTTGGTTTGATGTTTAAAGTATTTACACCTTGAACTTTTTACATTGAATAATTTTTTTCAACTGCTTCTTTAATTTGAAGTTTATTTGCTCTTTTATCAACGATGAAAAACATATTCATTATTTTCTAGCAAAGTTCTAGCTTTTTCTGTATTAATTACAGGTTTTTTTGATAATATCAGTAATATGCATTATGCCAACACCTCCTCGATAGTTGCAAGAGCTTCTTTAGTTAAGACTACTTTATCTTGTTTGATTAACCAGTAAACGCTTAAATCTCTTGTATTAATTGCTGCAACTTTTTTTCAATATTTCTAGTAGATAAGTATAGAAGTAATCTCTATCTACAGTATCAGTATCGTCATTTGTTACATATAATTGTTTTACACCGTCAAAATTTAATGCTTTTTGCGAAAATCAATAAATGTTTTTTTGTTTTTGGTGTTTCCAAAAGCGAAAATCATCTAATACGATTACATTTCCTTCACTAATTTTTTTGTGCTAAAAGCTGATCTTAAAAGCTAATCTTCTAACTTTTTTTATTTACTTTTTTTAGCATAATTTCTAGGTTTTGGTCCGTGAACAACTCCTCCACCTACCATGTGTGGCGCTCTTGTAGAACCTTGTCTTGCTCTACCTGTTCCTTTTTGTCTAAAAGGTTTTCTTCCTCCACCTCTTACTTCTGCTCTTGTTTTTGTTGAAGCTGATCCTTGTCTTGCTTCAGCTAATTCTGCTACTAAAACTTCGTGCATTACGTGTTTATTTGGTTCAATTCCAAAAATTTCGTTATTTACTTCCACAGTTCCTGCTTGTGAACCGTCTAATTTATATATATTTAAAACTGGCATGTTATCCTCCTCTCTTTCCTATTAATATTTTTTTACCGATTTTTTGATTACTAAGAACCCGTTTTTTGGTCCTGGAACAGCACCTTTTACTAATAAAAGACTGTTTTCTACATCAAATTTAATAACTTGCAAGTTTTGAACTGTTACTTTTTCAGCTCCCAATCTTCCAGCCATTTTTTTACCTTTAGGTACGTTACTGTTTGATGCAGCTCCTCCTGCGTTAGAACCTCCAAGTCTATGGTTTCTTGAAACCCCGTGTGAAGCTCTGTTTCCACCAAAGTTATGTCTTTTCATAACTCCTGCAGTTCCTTTACCTTTTGAAGTTCCAGAAATATCAACAAATTCGATACCTTCTAATACGTCTACTTTAATTTCTTGTCCTAATGTAAAGTCAGCTGGATTAGCTACTTTAAATTCCTTAAGAAATCTTTTTGGAGTAACTCCTGCTTTTTTAAATACACCTAATAATGGTTTAGTAGTATTTTTTTCTTTTTATCTCCATAAGCTAATGTGATAGCGTTATATCCTTCTTTTTTTCTTCTGTTTTAATTTGTGTAATGAAGTTAGTTCCTGCTTCGATTACTGTAACTGGAATTAATTTTTTTCATCTTTCAAAAAAATTTGTGTCATTCCGATTTTTTTACCTAATATCATTTTTATTTTTTTCCTCCTTAATATATTGGTTGACAATCTTTTTGCCAACTTGTACTAAAGCCTTACGATTGCTTAATTTCAACTCCCACACCTGATGGTAAGTTTAATGATGCTAATGCATTTACGATTTGCTGATTAGAATTTTTTTAATTTCTACAAATCTTCTGTGAATTCTCATTTCAAATTGTTCTCTTGAATCTTTATTTACGTGAACTGATCTTAAAACTGTATATTTTTTTAATTTTTTTGTAGGTAATGGAGTGGTCCTGCTAATTCTGAACCATTTTTCTTAGCTACTTCTGCAATTTTTTTAGCAGATTGATCCAACAGTTTGTGATCATAAGATTGTAAATATATTCTTATTTTTATCCAAAGTCTTTCCTCCTGTTTATTTTACCTTGTTTTTTTTAATAATCAGAGAAATTAGATTATCAAAATCTAATCTCTCCTTTTATTTAACTTGAACTATTTCCTATTACATTTCTAAATATTATAACAAATATTTTGATTATCTGCAATATTTTTTTCCATATTTTAAGAAATTTACTGTTTAAAACTATTTAGTAATAGTTGCAACTACTCCTGAAGCTACTGTTCTTCCACCTTCTCTAATCGCAAATCTTAATCCTTCTTCCATTGCAATTGGGTGAATCAATTCTACTGTCATTTCAATGTTATCTCCAGGCATTACCATTTCTACACCTTCTGGTAAGTTTACTTCTCCTGTAATATCAGTTGTTCTGAAATAGAATTGTGGTTTTGTATCCTGTAAAGAATGGAGTATGTCTTCCTCCTTCATCTTTTGTCAATACATATACTTCTGATTTAAATCCTGTATGTGGAGTGATTGTTCCTGGTTTTGCAAGTACTTGTCCTCTTTCCACTTCTTCTTTCTTAGTTCCTCTTAATAATGCTCCTATATTATCTCCAGCTTGTCCTGAATCTAATAATTTTTCTGAACATTTCTACTCCTGTTACTGTTGTTTTTGAAGTTGGTTTAATTCCTACGATTTCTACTTCTTCCCCAACTTTTACTACTCCTCTTTCTACTCTTCCTGTTACTACTGTTCCTCTTCCTGTAATTGTGAATACATCTTCAATTGGCATAAGGAATGGTTGGTCAATTGGTCTTTCTGGTGTTGGAATATATTCATCCACTGCATCCATCAATTCTACAATTGCATCTATCCATTTTTGTTCTCCATTTAATGCTCCTAATGAAGATCCTTTGATTACTGGTACGTCATCTCCTGGGAATCCGTATTCGTTTAATAATTCTCTTACTTCCATTTCTACTAATTCTAATAATTCTTCGTCGTCTACCATATCTACTTTATTCAAGTATACTACGATGTAAGGTACACCTACTTGTCTTGCCAAGCAAGATGTGTTCTCTTGTTTGAGGCATTGGACCATCTGCTGCTGATACTACTAAGATAGCTCCATCCATTTGAGCTGCTCCTGTAATCATATTTTTTACATAGTCAGCATGTCCTGGACAGTCTACGTGAGCGTAGTGTCTTTTTTCTGTTTCATACTCAATGTGAGCTGTGTTAATTGTAATTCCTCTTTCTCTTTCTTCAGGAGCTTGGTCAATGTTTTTCAAAATCAACTTTTTCAGCTAACCCTTTTTCAGCTAATACTTTTGAAATTGCTGCTGTTGTTGTTGTTTTACCGTGGTCAACGTGACCAATTGTTCCTATGTTTACGTGTGGTTTACTTCTCTCGAATTTAGCTTTTGCCATTTTAATTCTTCCTCCATTATTTCTTTAATTTTAATTTTTTTAAGATTCTATTTTATTTTTTGGCTATTTTCCTTGTCTTTCATCAATTACTTGTTGAGCAATATTTTTTGGAACTTCTACATATTTTTCAAATTCCATTGAATAAGATGCTCTTCCTTGTGTTTTTTTGATCTCAAGTCAGTTGCATAACCGAACATTTGTGATAAAGGTACTTCTGCATCAATAATTTTTTTGCATTATTTCTGTCAGTCATTCCTGAAACTTGTCCTCTTCTTGAGTTTCAAGTCACCAATAACATCTCCCATGTATTCTTCTGGAGTAGTAACTTCTACTTTGAAGATTGGTTCCAATAATACTGGGTTAGCAGCTCTAAGTCCTTTTTTGATTGCCATAGATCCTGCAATTTTAAATGCCATTTCTGATGAATCGACTTCATGGTAAGATCCATCGTATAATGTAACTTTTATATCTTGAACTGGGTATCCTGCAACAACCCCAGCTTCTAACGCTTCTTGGATTCCTTTATCTACTGCTGGAATATATTCTCTTGGAATAGCTCCTCCAGTAATTTCATTAATAAATTCATATCCTTTTCCATGATTAGCTTCAACTTTCATCTTAACATGTCCATATTGTCCACGTCCTCCAGATTGTTTAGCATATTTTTCTTCAACATCTGTTGCGCCATTAATTGTTTCTCTATATGCAACTTGTGGTTTACCAACGTTTGCTTCAACTTTAAATTCACGTTTCATTCTATCTACGATGATTTCCAAATGTAGTTCTCCCATTCCAGAAATCAATGTTTGACCAGTTTCTTGGTTAGTTGTAACCTTGAATGTTGGATCTTCTTCAGCAAGTTTTGAAAGTGCTGTTCCCATTTTTTCTTGGTCAGCTTTTGTTTTTGGTTCAACAGCTATTTGAATAACTGTATCAGGGAATTCCATTTTTTCTAGGATAATTGGCGCATTTTCAGCACACAATGTATCTCCTGTTGTAGTATCCTTTAATCCAACTGCAGCAGCTATATCTCCAGAATAAACTATATCAAGTTCTTCTCTCTTGTTAGCGTGCATTTGAAGCAATCTTCCCATTCTTTCTTTTTTACCTTTAGTTGAGTTTAATACATAAGATCCTTTTTCCAATACTCCTGAATAAACTCTGAAGAATGATAATCTTCCAACGAATGGATCTGTGATGATTTTAAATGCCAATGCTGAGAATGGCTCATCATCTGAGATTGCTCTTTGGATAGGTTCTTCAGTTTTAGGATCAGTTCCGTTTACTTTTCCTCCGTTAATATCCACTGGTGATGGCATGTAGGCAACTACTGCATCAAGTAATGGTTGAATCCCTTTGTTTTTAAATGCTGTTCCACATAATACTGGTACAACAGTTCCAGCAATTGTAGCAACTCTTAATGCTTTTTTGATTTCTTCTTCAGTGATTTCTTCTCCACCAAAGTATTTTTCCATCAAATCATCGTCAGTTTCAACTACAGATTCAATCATATGTTCTCTAGCTGCTTGAGCTTCATCTGCTAATTCAGCTCTTATATCAACTATCTCATAGTCAGCTCCCATAGTTTCATCTTTAAATAAATACTCTTTCATTGTTACAAGATCGATAATTCCTTCAAAATTATCTTCTGCACCAATTGGTAATTGAATTGGTACACCGTTTCCACCTAATTTTTCTTTAATATCGTTTACACACATATCAAAGTCTGCACCAACTCTATCCATTTTGTTTAAAAATGCCATTCTTGGTACGTTATATTTGTCTGCTTGTCTCCAAACAGTTTCTGATTGTGGTTGAACTCCATCAACTGCTGAGAATACAGCAACAGATCCATCTAGTACTCTTAATGATCTTTCTACTTCAACTGTAAAGTCAACGTGGCCTGGTGTATCTATTATATTAATTCTATGACCATTCCAGAATGCTGTTGTTGCAGCTGATGTAATTGTAATTCCTCTTTCTTGTTCTTGTTCCATGTAATCCATCGTAGCAGCTCCTTCGTGAACTTCTCCGATTTTTATGGTTTTACTCCTGTATAGAACAAGATTCTTTCAGTAGTAGTTGTTTTTCCAGCATCTATATGTGCCATGATACCAATATTTCTAGTATCCTTCAAAGCAACTTTTCTTGCCATTTAATTTTTCCTCCTTATATTGTAAACTTCTTTTTTAAAAGAAGTGTATGTAAACTACTCTAATTTCTAAAAACTAGAGCTTCTTGGAAAAATATATTTATATATATTTACCAAGCTCTTTGGATAGTTCCTACCCTGATTATTATATTTTTTTATAAATTCAATTCTGAAAAATGAATTTTGTAAAAATATAAATATCAAATATTTTTGCATGCTAATATTTCATCAACAAATTTAAGATTACCATTTTATAATGTGCGAATGCTCTATTTTGCTTCAGCCATTTTATATGTATCTTCTTTTTTCTTAATTGATCCACCTTCATTGTTAGCGGCTGCAATTAATTCTTTTTTCAATTTGTTTACCATTCCGTATTCTTTTCTTTCTCTTGTGTATCTAACTAACCATCTGATTGCTAAAGTTTGTTGTCTTTCTTTTCTAACTTCAACTGGTACTTGGTAAGTAGCCCCTCCGATTCTTCTAGATCTTACTTCTAATTGAGGTCTTACGTTTTCCATTGCTCTTCTGAATACTTCGATTCCTTCTTCTTGAGTTTCCTCAGTTATTTGTTGCAATGCTGTATAAAAAATATGTTCAGCTAATGATTTTTTCCCGTCTTTCATTAATCCATTGATGAATTTAGTTACTACTTTATCGTTAAATTGAGAATCTGGTAATACATCTCTTCTTTCCGCTCTTCTTCTTCTTGACACTTAATTGTCCTCCTTACTTTTTTAAAAATTAATTACCCTTTTTTAGCTCCGTATCTTGATCTACCTTGTTTTCTGTTTACAACTCCTGCTGTATCCAATGCTCCTCTGATTATTTTATATCTAACCCCTGGCAAATCCTTTGTTCTTCCTCCTCTTAAAAGAACGATACTGTGTTCTTGTAAGTTGTGTCCGATTCCTGGAATATAAGCAGTAACTTCAATTCCATTTACTAATTTAACCCTTGCTACCTTTCTTAAGGCTGAGTTCGGTTTTTTAGGTGTAGTAGTATATACTCTTACACAAACCCCTCTTTTTTGTGGATTACCTTTCAATGCAGGTGATTTTTTCTTTTTCTCAGTTGTACTTCTACCAAATCTTACTAATTGATTAATAGTAGGCATCTGTTTTCCTCCTCTCAAAATTTCTTTGATTTATATATTTATTCTCGCGTTATTTTTCAAAAACTAAAACTTTTATAAAAGCTCATTTCTTCAATCTACATTTGATAAAGCCCAATTTGACAAAGTTTTTATTACTTTTTCCTGCTTTTTCTGCAAGTCACTTTATCAAACATAAGTGCATACCCATTTTAGTATGTCGAGTTTACTCTAAAATTCACTTCAAATATATTATTTAAAAAATATATTTTCAAAAATTTAGTTATGAGTTCTAACCCAAATATTTTATACTAAAATAGCCCTTTTGTCAAGGGCTATAAAAGATTTTATTTAATATTTTTTTAGATTATCTAATATTTCATATCTAATATTTTAACTGAGTATACACTTCGTAACCTTTCAGCAAATCTCTAGCCTTTAAATCAACTAATTCTATCATAAATGCTAACTCGTAAACTTTGGCTCTAATTTTTCCACTAGCTTAACCATTGCTTTCGGCTGTTCCTCCTGTTGCTAACAGATCATCCACTATTAATATTTTTGAATTTTTCAAAAGGCATCCTTGTGAATCTCTATGCTATTTTTCCATATTCCAATGAATATTCCACACTTTCCACTTCTGCTGGCAATTTTCCAGGCTTTCTTGCTGGAACAAATCCAGCACCGATATTATATGCAATTGCAGCTCAAAAATAAAACCTCTCGCATCGGCACCTACTACATAATCAATTCCTTTATTTTTTTATATCTGTCTGTAAAATCCTTTATGATAATTTCAATCCTCTTTTTATCCTTTAAAGCTGTTGTAATATCTCTAAAAGTTACTCCTTTTTCTGGAAAAATCCTTCACTGAACGACTAATTTCTTTAATTCTTCTTTTCTTCAACTGTCATTTTATTTTTCCTCTTTTCTGAAATTTTAATTATAATACTAGAATTTTTATTCATTCCATAAACTTCCTAAATAATTTTCTACCTTTTTCGCCATTCATTAATTTTAATAAATTCTCTTTAATATTTGGATAAACTGTCATTTTTTTGAACTCTTCTTTTTGTTACAAATTTCAAATCAGTTAAAACAGCTTCATCTCCTAATTTTATAATACTGTCATATTGCGATGTATTCTAAAAATAAATTTAAAATGTGACGCTCTTTATTTGGATAAATAGTTTCTGAAAAAAATAAAAAAACTCATCAACTTCTATATCCATATTTGTTTCTTCCTTGTATTCACGGATTAATGCTTCCTTTGCAGTTTCGCCCCAGTCATTTCCTCCACCAGGAATAAGCCAGTATTTTTTATTATTTTTGTAATGTTGGATTAGTAGAATCTTGTCATTCTCAATAAGAATTCCTGCTACACGTATTCGAGGTCTAATCTCTTCCATTTTCTCTCCTTACTTCTTCCTTGTCTTCTTTTTGCTCAATAATAACCGCTCTTACTCTTTCAACACGTTTATTATCCACATCCGTTACTTTCAATATAAAGTTATTTTCCTTAACTTGATCGAAAACTTCAGCAACTTTTCCCAATTTATCCTGAATATATCCAGAAATTGTATCATATTCTTCAGACACCGGGATTTCTATTTCCAATTTGTCATTTATTTCCTCAATAGGTGTGTCCCCTCTAATATCAAATATTTTTTCACGAATTTGTTGAATATTTTCCTCTTCCTGATCAAATTCATCCCTTATTTCCCCAACGATTTCCTCCAGCAAATCTTCAATTGTAACTATTCCCTGAGTTCCTCCGTATTCATCAATTACAATTGCCATATGAAGCTGCTTTAACTTAAATTCTTCCAGTAATTCGACTAGCGGCTTTGTAATTGGAACAAAATAGGCTTCCTTCATAAAATCCTTTACAGGCGGATTATTTCCTGTTTGCCTGTCATAATGAAGCAAATCCTTCATATGAACTGTTCCTACAATATTGTCAATCGTTTCGTTATAGATAGGAATACGTGTGAATCCTTGATCTAAAATTTCATTCCATACATCTTCAATTCTGCTTTCAGCCTCCAATGCAAAAACATCTATTCTAGGAGTAAGTATTTCCTTGACGGTTGTTTCTGAAAATTCAAAAATACTGCTTATCATTTCTTCTTCGCCCTCTTCAAATACACCGCTTTCTGTTCCAGCCTTTAAAAAGGTCAGAATTTCATCTTCTGTTATTTCAAACATCTGATCCTTTACTTTTTATTTTAAATATTCCAACAACAAATCTTGAAATATGTATAAACAGCTGAATTAACGGTCTTAAAATAATTCTCACTGTATTTAACGATGTATTAATGTTTTAGAAACCCCATAAATGTTATTTCTAGCTACCAATCTTGGAATTAATTCTGAAAATAATAAAATAAAAATAATTAATACAAAAAAATGAAATTCCCAAATAAAGACCTTTTTCATAGATTTTTATTAAATAAATTCCTGTAAAAACCATTGAAGAATAAGAAATTGTCTTTACAAACAAAAAGTGTTGTAAGCAATTCATTTGGATTTTCTAGTCAAAGTTTTAAAGTTCGCTTTCCTTAGTTTTTTTCCTTTTTCCTTTGAATCGCTTTTTAAGTGAATCTGTTTAAGTGATGACAACGCAGATTCTGCAGCTGATAAAAATGATGTAAAAACAATAGAACTAACAACAGAACAATATTCAACAAAAATCCTTTTCTCTTCCAAATTTTTATCCCTTCTTTTTATCTTATATTTTTTATAAAAATTACTCAATAATCATCAATGTTTGACCTTTTTTTATACTTTCGTTATCCTTAACAAAATCTTTTTAACTTTCCCTGAAACTGTTGATTTAACTTCATTCATAAGTTTCATTGCCTCAACTATGCAAAGCGTTTGCCCTTCTGTTACAGAATCTCCTTCCTTTACAGATGAATCTGCCGCTGGTGATGGCGAACCATAAAAAGTTCCAACCATTGAGAAGTAATTTTTGTTCCTGAAATTTCTTCTGGAGCTGCTTGCTGTGACTGGAGCAGAGATCTTCCACTTCTTGAACTTCCACTTCCTGCATAACATTTGAAGCCACTGCAGGTTGAGCTATTAGACTTCCAAAAATAACATTTCTTTCCTTTTTTTCTTAGTTAATGAAACTTCAAAATTATTATCTTCATATTTTTACAGATTCAATTTTGTTTTCATTCATACTTTCAGCTAACTCTTCAATAAATTTAATTTTATCCTTCATTAATTTTCTCACTTTCTTTTTATTTTGATTTGTTTATTTTCTGTTTGTATGATTTTTAATGTATTTTTATTAGCATTGCAATTGTCATTGAATCACTCCGCCAGGGACTGGGGTAATAAACGAGGGCTTTTTGAAACTTCATCAAAAATCCACATCTCCGCATATTTTCCCGTCTACCCTATTTATTCCAATGTCAATTCAGCAACCCCATCTTTAACATCTGAACTTTTAACTAATTTTGGAGATCCTGCTGCAGCTATTATAATATCAGCCTTTTGAAGCTTTTCAGACAAATTTTTAGTTCTTGAATTACAAGTTTGAACTGTCGCATGCTTTTGCATTAGTAAAAGCGACATCGGCTTTCCTACAATATTACTTTGCCCAATTACAACAATATCTTTTCCCGTCAATTCAATATCATATTCTTCAAACATTTGAATTACTCCAAAGGGTGTGCAAAAGGCAAGAATCCTGTTTCATCTCCAATCATCATTTTCCCAATATTTGTTGTATGAAATCCATCCACATCCTTTTCTGCTGAAATTGCATTTATAACCTCCAGTTCATCAATGTGCTTTGGAAGCGGCAGTTGAACCAGAATACCGTCTATACTATCATCATTATTTAATTTTTCTATTTCCAAAAGTAAATTTTTCCTCTGAAATATTTTTCATCAAGTCTAATTGTTTCAGAATGAAAATCCAACTTTTTCATAGCTCTTATTTTATTTCTCACATAGATTTTTAGAAGCTGGATTTTTCTCCTACTATAATTACCGCAAGCCCAGCTTTTCTGCCAGTCTTTTCCTGCAATTCACCATGTACTTCTTTGATTTCCTCCAAAGTCTTTTCTGAAAGTGCTTTTCCATCAATTATAGTCATAGCTCTCCTTTCAATATTCTTTTTATTATTTTTAAAAAGTCTACAAAACTTGATTAATACAACATTTTTAACTTTTTATTTTTACATTTTTCAATTAATTATTATTTATTCTCCAAAATTCAATTCCTGCAATTTTGCTGAAATATCCATATCCACAACTTTTACATTTTCACTAGTTCCAATTTATAAGTTGTCATATTGAGTATCATGAAATTCCATTTTTACAAGTCCTTCCGCTGCAATTTGTGCCTGTTCCTTTACAACTGCCAAAATTGCCATATCAAACTTTTCGTATTAGAATCATTTTTTTCATATTTTTATAAATTCTCCTACATTTCTAATATCTTGAACAATTAAATCATTTGCAGCTATTTTTCCCAATTTTATTACTATCCTTGTCAAATATTCCAACAATTTTAAAGCCTTACTAGAACATCTAAATTTGATGAAAGCATTTCTCCCATTTTACCGTGCCCTTTCCAATTATAACATTGTTAATTTTATCAATTCCAAGAATTTCTGTAATAATTTCTATCAATTTATCAACATCATAACCTTTTTCCACGCACACCAAACTCACAAATGTCGATAAATCCTTACGCACTTGAGCAGAAGTGGTATTCATAATTTTTAGCAAGTTCAATTGAATTTGTTTCATTATCCTGTTTTCTCGCTTCCTTTAGAATAGATAAATATTCTGTCAATCTTTGTACAACTCTTTCTGAAATTTCCAATTTTTAACTTCATATTTCCTCCTATGAAAATTAGAAAATTATCCACTTAAAAATTATAATAAAACATTCAAAAATAGATTAGCTATAAATATAGCCTAACTTTCTACCCGCATTTTAAGATAGATGCTATAATAACTTTTCTCCAGCTGTCATTTTACGTCCATTAATAATATCGGCTCCCCTTTGAAGCTTTTTCCCTTCAAATTTTGCCTCCAAAATCAATAGCCCACCATTTGCAACTTTCACAACAGGCCCTTTTTTATTAATAATCTCAACAACTGTCCCATTTTCTATTTCATTTCCATTTTCATCCTCATACTTTTTATCAATTTTTTCACTTTTGTAAATTTTTATATTTTCACCTTTTTCATTAAAAGTATATGCCGCTGGAAATGGATTCAATCCACGTATCTGATTATAAATGACTTCCTTTGTATTATTCCAGTCAATTTTAGCCTGCTCCTTCGTAATCGGCTTCACTAAAGTAGCCTTGCTGTCATCCTGCTTTTCCGCCTGAACTTCCCCATTTTCAATCAATTTCAAAGCCTTAGTAAGCCCATTTGCTCCCAATTCCTTCAATTTATCATGCAAAGTTCCAAGAGTGTCATCTTCTGTAATTTCACAATATTCCCTCAAAATCACATCTCCAGAGTCAAGCCCTTCTTCAATATACATTATGCTCACTCCAGTTTCAGCATCTCCATTTAAAAATAGCAGAATGAATAGGCGAAGCTCCCCGATATTTTGGCAAAAAGTGAAGAATGAACATTTATTATCCCATATTTGGGAATATCAATAATTTCTTTTGGTAAAATTTTCCCATAAGCCACAACTACAATCAAATCAGGATTTATTTCCTTAATTTTTATTAATAACTTCCTCATCTTTCATTTTTCTAGGCTGAATAATTTTCACATTATTATCAATTCCAAACTGCTTTACAGGAGAAAAATATTATTTTATTCCCTCTAGCATTTCTTTTGTCCTCTTTTTGTAAAAAAATAAGCTGTAAATCAGTATTTTTAAATACAACTTCCAAACTTGGTATTGCAAATTCAGGTGTTCCCATAAATATTGTTTTTCATTTAATTTCCCCACTTTTCCTGACTTTTTCCAAACACGTTTTATTTTTATTTAAATAAAAATAATATTCTAATCCAAGTCCCTGTAAATTCTACCCTTAGCAAAATCCTTCTTCAAAACATCCAGTTTTTAGCAACAAGCCTTTTATTCAAAATTGAAAGCCTGTCTGTAAACAAAATCCCTTCAATATGGTCAAATTCATGCTGAAATGCCCTAGCCCACATTTCTTCCAATTCTTCAACAACTTCTTCCCCATTTTCATTCAAATATTTTACTTTGATTTTTGCAGGACGATTAACCCTTTTATAAACCCCAGGAATACTCAAGCATCCTTCCTCCATATCTGCAATTTCCTCAGAAAATTCCAGAATTTCAGGATTAACAACCTTTTTTAAAATCCCGTCGTGCTCAAGCACAAAAAATCTTTTGGCAATATCCACTTGATTTGCTGCAAGTCCCACTCCATTAGCCTTTCTCATAAGAGCAACCATTTCATCCAAAGTTTCTCTTACATTATCATCAACTTTATCAACTTTTTCCGCTTTTTCTCGTAAAGTTGGATGTCCATATAAAACTATTTTCATTTTTATTTTTTCTCTCCTTATTAAACTCATTATTATACATTTTATTTTATCATATTATTTGATAAATTTTAATACAAAACATCAATTAATTTTTATTTTATTCCTCAATTTTCTTAAATCCCAATTTAGTTTCTGACACTAGCACCGGAAAAAGAACCAATCCTGCTCCAACTGCCACTCTAAGTGACAATCTCTCGCTCAATATAAAAAATGCAAAAAGTGGAGCAAATAACGATTCTGTAGACATTAAAATTGAAGCTCTGGTAGAAGTCGTGTATTTTTGGCAAAATGTCTGCAACACTGTCGGTATCGCCGTTGAAAAAATTGTCAAATAAATTATCGAAACTAGCATCATTCCATCAGGCTTTTCAACTTTACTCACATCTGAAAAAATAAAAAAGTTTGCTACAAATAATATTCCCGCTACAAGCATTTGCATAATGACCAATTTTAACGGCTCAACTTTTTTACTAAAATATCCATTCGTTGCAATCTGCCCCGCAAAAAACACCGCACTTATAATTGTCAAAATATCTCCAAAATTAAGGTTTGCAAGATTCATCTTCCTGTCAAAACTAATTACAGCAACTCCTAGTACGCAAATAACTGAAGCCAGAAATGCAAAAACATCGGGACGCTTTTTATGCAGCAGCCAAAAAATATAAGGCACAATTATAACATTAATCGAAGTAAAAAAAGCATTTTTACTGGCAGTCGTAAGCATTGCCCCATAAGTTTGAAAGGCATATCCAAAAAACTGAAAAATTCCAACTATCAATCCAGCAAAAATATCATGTTTTGTAAATTTACCAATTTTTCTAAAGAAAATCCCGTAAAGAATAAGCCCTCCTACAAGAAATCTAATCGCCGATAAATAAAATGGATCAATTCCAGTATTTAACAATTTTTCACAAATACAAATCCAAGTCCCCAAAAATATCCCCACAAAAAAGCAGCCAAAATCTGCAAATACTGTTTCACAAAAATTTCTCATACCATATTTCAAATTAATCTTCTAAATTATTGAAAAACTTTTTATAAATATCCATTTTTCAAAAATTCGTTTTCTATTTTCCCATCATTTTTCCAAATATTCCACCACAAAAATCATGCACAAGTTTAATTTCCTTCACATTTTTTACAATATCCGTAAAAAGCATATCAGACACTCCACTTTGCCTTGTTCCTAAAATTTCCCCAGAATTACGTAATTTCAAATCTTCTTCAGCAATTTTAAATCCATCTGTTGTTTCTTCCATAACTTCCAGCCTTTTTGCCGAAATTTCATTTGTTGTTTCAGATTCCAAAAAGCAGTAGGACTGGTATTTCCCACGTCCAACTCTTCCACGCAGCTGATGAAGCGAGGAAAGTCCAAATCTTTGAGCATCACGGATTACCATAATCGAAGCATTTGGCACATTTACTCCAACTTCGATTACTGTTGTGGAAACTAGAATGTCAAGTTCGTGATTTTTAAACTGTTCCATGACTTTCTGCTTTTCCTTGTAGTTTTGCCGTCCGTGCATAAGCCCAATTTTTCTATTTGGAAAAATTGAAATATACTCCTCATAAGTTTCCTGTGCCGATTTTACATTCAAAGTTTCACTTTCTTCAATTAACGGCGACACTATATAAACTTGCCGTCCATCCTTCATTTTCTTTTCCATAAAATTATACATTTTTTGCCTGTCAATTTCATTTTGTATCCACTTTGTCTTAATCGGACTTCTTCCAGCAGGCAGCTCGTCAATGATCGAAACATCCAAATCTCCGTAAATTGTAAGTGCAAGCGAACGTGGGATTGGAGTGGCACTCATAACAATTAAATTGGCAAGATTTCCCTTATCACGTAAAAGTTTTCGCTGTGTTACCCCAAACCTGTGCTGTTCATCAATTACAATTAGCCCTAAATTTTTGAAAATTACATTGTCCTCAATTAAGGAATGTGTCCCGATTACAATATCAACAAGTCCTTCTTTTATCTCATTTAGCAGTTTTTCCTTTTTCTTTCCTTTCACACTCCCAGTTAAGAGTTCCACTCGTATGTCAAGATTCATAAATTCATCTACAATTCCCAGATAATGCTGCATTGCAAGAATTTCTGTAGGCGCCATAATTACACCTTGATAATTGTTTTCAACCATATAAAGAAGCATTATAAATGAAACAATCGTCTTTCCAGAACCAACATCCCCCTGAATCAGCCTATTTACAATCTTTCCAGCCTTTAATTCAGAATAAATCTCCTTTATTACACGCTTCTGTGCTTTTGTCAAATCATAATCCAGACCCTTTATAAATTTGCTCACAAGACTTTTGTTGTCCTCAAGTTTATAAATATTCTTATTTGCCTTGTCAACACTAAAACGATTTTGCAAAATTCCCATTTCCAGAAGCAAAATTTCCTCAAGCATAAATCTTTTCCGTGCCTTGCTCTGCTTTTCCTCGTTTTCTGGAAAATGAATATTCAAAACCGCTTCTTTTCTTCCAAGCAATTTTTCCTTCTGTAAAAACTCCTTTGGCAAATTTTCCTGCAGCAAATATCCATAATCCATAAGTGCATTTTCCATAACTTTTCTGATTGCCTGCTGTCTAAGTGATTCTGTAGACGGATAAATTGGCAATATCTGCTTTTGTTCCTGCATATCAAAACTAGCCTGCTTGATTTTTTTATATTCAGGATTTATAAGCTGAAATTTCATAGTTTTTCTCACTTTTCCGTAAACAGTAATTTCATCCCCAATATGAATTCCATTTTTCACAAACCTGTTATTAAACCACACAAGCTCAATCATTCCACTATCATCACTCAAAACAGCCCGAAAACATAGTCCTTCCAGATTTTTATATACTGATTAGCCACATTTACAACTGTTCCTGCAAAATCACAAATTCATCTGCCAAAAATATCACTGATTTTCTTATGATTATTTCTATTTTCATAAGCTCTTGGGAAAAAAATAAAAGCAGATCATAAAAGTGTAGAAACTCCCAATTTTTAAATTTTGGAATATTTGTTTTTGTAACACCTTTTATTTTTACATTTTCCAAATTTTCATAAAAGCAAGTTATATGTTTTCATAGTCATTTCCGCCTTATTTATATTACTTTTTGAAATTAAATCTGTATGTATAATTTTACTATAATGATACCATAATTTGTTTAAATTTTCCATATTTTGAAAGAATAAAAATACTACTAATTGTATAAATGTCAAACATTTGTTACAAAAATATGTAAAAAGTAATAAATTTAATCTTTTACTCATGTTTTAAAAATAAAATTACTATATGTTAAAATTTATATTTAGATAAGTAATTATTTATAATTTTTATTGAGAAAAATAATAGACAAATTTAAAACTTTAGTATAAAAATAAAGAAACATAAAAATAAGGAGATAATACAAAAATGAGTTTAATTAAAGAAAGAAAAAGTTGAAAATATTGAACTTTTTATGATTTGATATTTGTTTATGCTATTTTCAAAAATATCAGGAATTATTCATCGCCCTCATCATGGAGTGATTGAGCCTTGGACATTTTTAATTTTGTATTAGCATCGCTCGTTGTCTTACAGGAATGGCTGTATATGACAAATTATTTGAATAGGCTTGGGACATTTAACTTTCGTGAAATTATGACCATGTGTGTAAATATGACGGCAGCGATTTGTTGTCTAATTCTTTTTAGCAGATTGAGTCAAGCCTACTATCCTTTTACAATTTTCAATGTTAATTATGGCTTTGAGTGTAGCATTTTTGTATCACTGTCAAGCAATGAAAAAGGATTTGAGTGAAAAAGAAGCTGTTAATGCAGAAATATTCTTTTTAATTGTTAGTTCATTGCTTATAGTCAGTCTGTTCGTAAATTTTTATATTGGAACAATACTTCTTATAGTTACAAACTTTTTCAGGAGTTTTTCTTCCTGTAATTTACAAAATTAAATTTGACAATAATGTTTGCTAAGTTTGGACATTTAAAAGAACGATTTGAATTATTGACAATTTTGTTCTTTGGAGAAATGATTGTCGGAATTACAAAAATATTTTTGATATAAAGCATTTTACAATTTATCCATTTATCGCTTTAATTGCAATATTTTTCACTATTTTGGAACATATACAATCTTGATAAACAAAATGATAAACCATCATCTTGTAACACGTGGATTGGTACTGATGTATTCACATTTTTTTCCTGCTAATTAGTTTTAGGAATTATAATTTCGCTTGGAATTTAATTGGGCAAGAGCCGAATAAAACTTTTTGGCACTTTTTACATTTTTGGATATACAGGCTTTTACTTAATGTTATTCATAGATAAGTATTTACCTAGACAAAGAAAAGCGTCTGAACAAAAAGGATTTTTTTCAAAATTTTAGAATCTTAACTATTTCATTTATAGCAATTTTTATTTTTTTAGAAAAAATTTTTATGATTATGGAATTTTCGATATTGTTTTCTAACTTGTGCAATTTTACTGATAATTGCTAGGAAGTATAGGAAAATACAATCTTAGAGCATAATTACAGTAAATAAAATTTTTATAACGTAAACAAAACTGCCTCAATATTCTGAAGCAGTTTACTTTTTTTATTTTATAAATTTATTATTTAATTAGTCTATTTATTTTCGATAATTACTGTTTTAGGATCAACTTTATTCCCATAAACAGGCTCAAGAGTTGCTTTATATGCTTTTTCAAAGATCCTTCCTTAGTAAGAGCATCTATTTCAGTATTCAGCCAGTCTAGCAGTTCCTTGTTCCCTTTTCTTACAGCTGGAGCAATGTAGTCCTGTTCTCCTAACTGTTTAACATCCACAACAAATCCTGGATTTTCTGCTGCCCATGCGAATACAAGAGTGTTATCATGTGCGAGTGCAGCTCCTCTTTTATCTAATAATGCGTTAAATGTTTCTGTATTTTGGTCATATTTCAACAATTCTATATCTGGATAATTTTTAGTAAAAGTAAATCTCTGCTGTTGTTCCTTTGTTCACTATTAATTTTTTACCTTTCAGCTCTTTAACATCTTTTATTGGAGCACCTTCTGGCGAAACAATTCCAAGCGACACTTTCATATAAGGTTTTGCAAAATCAACTTTTTGTTTTCTTTCGTCTGTTACTGTAAAGTTTGCTAGAATAATGTCAACTTTATTTGATAATAAATATTCCACTCTGTTTGCGGCTTCTAATGTGATAAATTCTATTTTATTTTCGTCGCCTAATAAATCTTTAGCAAGTCTTTTTGCCAAATAAATATCATATCCTTGATTTTTCCCATTTTCATCCACAAATCCAAATGGCGGCTTATCTCCGAATACTCCTATTCTAATTTTTCCTGCTTTTTTTATTGCCTCAATTGATCCTGGTTCAGCACTTCCCTTTCCACCTTTTCCACAGCTTATTGCAAATACTCCTAAAACTAAGATTGCAATAATTTTTACAAGCCTCTCAAAATTCTTTTTCATAATTACCTCCAAGTTTATTTATATTTTTTTGTTTTTACAAACACAATTCATATCAATTAAATCAACAAAGCTGATTCCATCTTATCTTTCTTTTCAAAATTAAATATATTTAAGAATTTCTTAGCCCTTTCAGTTTTTGGATTTCTAAAAAATTCCAGCGGATAATTTGTTTCAACGATTTCTCCAGAATCCATAAATACTATTCTATCCGCAACCGCTTTAGCAAATTCCATTTCATGAGTAACGATTATCATTGTCATTTCCTTCCTTTGCCAGTTCCAGCATTACATCCAGCACTTCCCACCATTTCAGGATCAAGCGCCGCTGTAACTTCATCAAACAGCATTATCTCTGGATTCATACTAGTGATCTTATAATTGCTATTCTTTGTTTTTGTCCTCCTGACAGTTCTCTTGGATATGAGTTCTTTTTATCTAGAGTCCTACTCTTTCGAGCAGTTTTTTTCCGCTTGCTCTGTAACTTCCTTTTTATCCCTCTTCTGTACTTTTAAGCAATTACTAACAGAAGATTTTTGCATAACTGTCATGTGATCAAATAATTCGTAACTTTGAAACACCATTCCTATTCTCTGGCGTATTAAATGCCATTTTGTCTTATCTTTATTAATAACATTTCCTTGTAATTTTATTTCTCAGACTGAATTTCTTCAAGTCCGTTTATACATCTTAAAAGTGTACTTTTTCCCACATCCAGAAGGCTCAGTATTACTACAACCTCGCTTTTATTTACTGAAAGTGAAACTCCTTTTAATGCGAGTACGCCTTTTTATATTCTTTTTATATCAGAAAGTTCAATAAAACTTCCAGATCTGCCATTTTTTGCTTACCTCCATTTCCTTTATTTTTTTAAAACAGCCCATTTTTTCTCCATTTTTCTTTGATAATAATGTAATTGGATAACAAATTATGAAATATAGAAAAAATATGAACAGATACACCCAGAATGGCGCCATTGGATTTTTCCTGCTTGAAAATTCTATAATTTGCCGTCCTATTTTTAGAACTTCTGCAACTTCTATAAAAATCGCAAGTGAAGTTGTCTTAATCATTCTTGTTATAAGGTTTACCGCTGCAGGTGCAATTCTTCTTACAGCCTGTGGAAGCAGCACATATCTATAAACCTGACTTGTATCAAGCCCCAGAGCCTTTGCGCTTTCCCCTTGAATTTTCGGAAGAGAAATAATTGCTCCTCTCACAATATCCATCATTTCAGCCGTTCCCCAAATCACAAACACTATTATTGTCGTAGTCTCTGAATCTATATGCAAATCAAAGCCTTTCGCAATTCCAAAATAAATTATGAACAGCCACACAAGCAAGGGAATGATTCTCATACTTTCCAGATAAAACTTCAATATTCCATAAACAATCTTATTTTTTGAAGTCATAACTATTCCTAAAATTAATCCAAATAATATTGAAAACACTATGGAAACAAGGGCAATTTGTCCTGTCACAATAAGCCCGCCCATAAGTCTTTTGTCAAATTGACTCCTTTAAAAATAACATCAATTCCCGACAGTTTGCATATCTTATTCTCCTTTTCAATTACTGTTAAAAACAAGCGAAACTGGTAAAATAATAATCAAATATGCTGCAACAAGCATAAACAGACTTTCATTCGTTTTATAATATAGCCCTATCAAATCCCGAGTCAAGTACACCAGTTCCATTAAAGCCAAAATCCCTATTACTGAAGTTTCCTTTAAAAGAAATATTATATTTGCCGCTATCGCTGGAAAGGAAAGCTGTAAATGCCTGTAGCAGTATCACGTAGTTATAAGCTGTGATTCTGTAAGCCCGATGCTTAGTCCAGATTCCCGCTGCCCTTTTGAAACTGACTCCAGTCCGCTCCGAAATGCCTCACACATATAACTTCCGCCAAGGAAAGATAATCCAATCACAGCACAGACATACGAATTAAATGTAATCCCAATTTTTGGAAGCCCAAAATACAGAAAGAACAGCTGTATTACAAGTGGCGTATTTCTCGAAAGTTCAATATAAATTCCCACAATCTGCCTAACCACTGGAACTCTATAATAAAGCACCAATGCACAAGCTATCCCAATCAATATTGAAAATATAATTCCAAAAATTCCTATAAACACAGTCAATTTCATTGCTTCTAAATATTTAGGAATATTTTCTACTATAAAATTAAAGTCCATTTTGTTTTTTTCCTTTCTAAAAATATTATTGTATATTTTACTTTTTACCTTTTATATTTGTATATAAAAATATTATACTATATTTATTTGTAAAGATTATTTTTTTGTATATACATATATTTTTAACTTCTTCCTATCTCAATAAAAAAATCACAGCTAAATTAATAACTGTGATTTCCCAGTAAAAATATTTTTATTTATCCCAATATATATCCTTTAAATAAAAGTCCAACAGCAATTCCTAAAATACTTCCCCAAAATACTTCAATTGGAGTATGTCCCAGAAGCTCCTTAAATTTTTCATTAATAATTTCTATACCATCGTTATGTTCAATGGCATCCACCAGCCTATTTATAGCTCTTGCATGCTTTCCTGCCTGCTGTCTTACTCCTGTCGCATCATACAGCACAATCCCGGCAAACACCATTGCAATCGCAAATTCAACTGACCTGAATCCCTTTAGCAAAAATACACCTGTTACAAGGGAAACTACTGTCGAAGCATGGGAACTTGGCATTCCGCCAGTCTGGATAAGCCTTGCCCATTGAGGCTTTTGACCCTTGAATAAAGGGAAAAAAACTTTGTAAAACTGTGCCGAAAAACATGAAATTACCGCAACATCAAGTAATCTATTTCCAAACAGTATTCCTCCACTCATTTATTTTTCCTCTCTATTTTCTTCCTATTTTTTAGCTTTACTTTTTCTAAACTTGTCAAATTCAGGAGTAATTTTTGCATCCTTTTTATGTTTAGGCTTGAAAAAAATCAATATATTCCCTATTTTATCAACAAATATTGATTTTGTACCTCTATCGATTTCATCTCCATTTCCTGTCAAATTTAACTGATGAATTTTTGCAATATTTTTACTTTTATCAATTCTCTTTTTCACAACTTCTGCAATGGAATTTATCACATTTTCATCAATTCCATCCTTCCCAATTCTCACAATCGGATCTAAATTATGTGCCAATTTTTCTTAAAAAGCTCTCCTTACTTGAAAGCTGTATCATTCTAAACCTCCATTATAATTGGTAAAATTATAGGCTCTCTATCTGTTTCCTTATTAAGGAATTCTCCAACTTTTGCCCTTATTTTTTGCTTAATTTTTCCAATTTCCTTTTATTCCTTCATTTTTCCATATTAATAAGTTCTGTTCTAACAAGTTTCTTTTGTTTCAGAAAGCAAGCTTTCCGCATCCTTATTATACACAAATCCACGTGTTACAAGCTCTACTTGCCTATTAAATTTTCCATTTCTATATTGAGAAATCGTAATAATTACAATTCCATCATCTGCCAGATTTTGTCTATCCTTCAGCTAGCATTTTCCAACATCGCCAATTCCAAATCCATCAATAAATGTAGCCCCGCTCGGCACTCTTCCAACAGATCTGAAACTATTTTTAGACAATTCTAATTTTGCTCCATTTTCTGTCAAAATAACATTTTTTTCAGGTATTCCAACTGCCATTGCCAATTCCTTATGTTTTTTAATCATTGCATATTCCCCATGCACAGGCAGAAAATATTTAGGTTTTACAAGATTTATCATCAATTTTTGTTCTTCCTGGCAGCCATGTCCTGATACGTGTATTCCGATTCCTTTTTCAAAAACAACATTTGCATCCCGTTTCATAAGCTGATTTATATTTTTGGTAGCAGCCTTTTTCGTTTCCAGGAATAGGGGTTGCAGAAATTACAACTGTATCTCCTTCTCTTAATGAAATATGCTTGTGTGTCCCGTTTGCAATTCTGGAAAGCGCTGCAAGCGGTTCTCCCTGTGTTCCAGTACATAATATAAGCACCTTATTCGCTGGATAGGTTTCAACTTTGTCAATATCAATCATTGTATCTCTCGGTATTTTCAAATATCCAAGATTTGAACATATTTCAAAGATTTTTACCATGCTTCTTCCGTCAATTGCAATTTTTCTTCCATGTTTTGTCGCAATATTTACAATTTGCTGCAATCTGTGAACGTGTGAAGCAAAAGCTGCCAAAATTATTCTTCCCTTAGCCTTTGCAAATTCATCCTTCAAACTTTCTCCAACTGTTCTTTCAGATGGTGTAAATCCTGGTATTTGCGCATTTGTACTATCTGAAAGCAAAAGATCCACGCCTTCTTCTCCCAGCTGAGCCAATCTTCCAAAGTCAAATCCTTCCCCATCGACAGGAGTCAAATCAACCTTAAAATCTCCAGAATGTAAAATAGTTGCTGCAGGAGTCTTAATGCAAATTGCATAACAGTCTGCAATACTGTGAGTTACACTTACAAACTCAACTGTAAAATATTTTGAAACTTTTAAAATAGTTCTTCCGCTAATAACCTTTTCCTTTGGTAATTTTGCATCTTTTTTTTCAAATTTTGCCCTTGCAAGCGCAAGCGTCAATCTTCCACCGTACATTGGTATATTTTCTGTTCCTAACTTTTGGTAAAAATAAGGGATTGCTCCTATATGGTCTTCATGTCCGTGTGTCAATAAAAGCCCCTTTATTTTATGACGGTTTGATTCCAGATATGAAAAATCAGGAATTATAACATCTATCCCCAGATGCTCATCTTCTGGAAAACTCAGCCCCGCATCCACCACGATAATTTCATCCTTATATTGAAAAGCTGTCATATTTTTTCCAACTTCTTCAAGACCTCCAAGCGGAATTACATACATTTTTTCCTCTTTTCCATCCACTTTTCTGTCTATATGTCTATTCCTGTCATTTACTCTTGGAATATAACGTATTTCGTTTTTTTCATCTAAATGTCTTCGATTCGTATTTTTCCTTCTAAATCTTTTCATTCCAGATTTTATTTTATTAATATCTTCCTTCTTGGAAAAATTTCTTTTAAAGATTTGATTACCGAACTCACTTTTTCCTTTTCTGACATTTAGCAAACACCTCCTTTATTTTAATTTTTACATTGCTATTATTTTTAAATTCTTATTTTTCATCTTGCTTTTCTTTTCTTCTTCCTGTTTCTTCTTCTCAGCATCCTGCTTTTTCAAAACATATTTATCTCTATATTTGTATATAAATTTCTGTGCCATAGATCCTGAAGCTACTCCTCCATATCCTCCACCTTCTACAATTGACACAAAAACAATCTGAGGATTATCAGACGGAAAATATCCCGCAATCCAAGAGTGGTTATCTCCGAATCCTGAATTTTGTGCAGTCCCTGTTTTTGCTGAAACTGGATAATTTGGTATATATAAAACTTTAGCTGTCCCACCTGGACCACTTACTGGCAATCTCAAGGCATTTTGTAACAGTTTCAAATTCTTTGGACTTACCTTCAATTTTTTTATTACTACAGGCTTATTATTTTCAACTTTTCCTGAATATGTCACAAATCTGTCAATAACTGTAGGTCTTAATTTAACACCGTTATTAGCTATAGTTTGATAAACTGAGGCAATTTGAATTGGAGTTGCCAAAACATATCCTTGTCCAATTGACATATTTATCAAATCTCAGGCAGCCATCTCTGATCCTGTTTCTTCTTAAATCTTTTCTTCTTCCATTCAGGACTAGAGCAATGTTCCTGTCAATTCTCCAGGAATGTCAATTCCCGTCTTAGATCAATTCCAAATTCCTTTGCATATTTTACAATATTGTTAATTCCAGCTTTTTGTGAAAAATACATAATAATATGTATTTACAGATTGCTCTATGGATTTTGCAAAATTGGTAATTCCGCTTCCAGATTTATGCGAATCCCTAAATATCAGTTTCCCATATCTATATTGTCCAGTTGAATTTACAGTCGCAGAAGGAGAAATTCCAGATTCCAATATTCCCATTCCTGTTACTGCTTTAAAAGTTGACCCTGGTGGATAAAGCCCAGCAATCCCTTTATTCACAAGTGGTTTTGCCTTTGAATTTACCAATTCATTCCACTGATTATCAGGTATTCTTGAACTTAACAAATTCAAACTGATTTCAGGATTACTTACAAATGTAATTATTTTCCCTGTTTTAGCTTCCATTGCAATAAAAGCCCCACTTTTACCTGTAAAAGCATCTGTCATATATTTTTGCAATTCCATATCAATTGATAAATAAACATTTTTTCCTGCAACACTTTCTATTGTTTCCACTTGTCTTATAACATTTCCTTTAGCATCAACTTCGACATTTTCCCTACCATCTTGGCCTTTCATTTCTTTATCATAAGAACGTTCAACACCTTTTTTACCAATTAAATCACTATTTCTATAACCATCTTTTTCTCGCTCTTTAAATTCTTTTTCACTAATAGGTTTTACATATCCAATAACATGTGATGCAAGCGCATCTTCAGGATAAAATCGCTTATTATACTCCACAATATCAATTCTGTCATTATTAATTTTTTCAATCGCTCTTAATGCCACTTGTTTATCTAAATCTTCAATAACAAGTATCTTTTTATCAGTTCCCATTCTTTGCTGCTTATAAAATCTGTCTATTAAATAATCTACCTGATATCCTGTAAGCTGGCTTATAGTATTTATATCCTCTATTGTTTCCTTAATCCGTGTAGCAACAGCCTTACGCTCATTAGCAAGCCTTGCATCCATTTGTTCCGCTTTCATTCCCTTAACTTCCTTCAAAAGTTTCAAATCATTTGGGTCTAGCGTATATGTATGTAGATGTATCAACTGATACCCCGTCATATTTTTAGCAAGTAATTTACCTTCTCTATCATAAATTTCTCCACGTGTAGCCTTTATTATATTCGTTCTAATTCTATTTTGCAATGCCTGTTCAGCATATTGTGAAGCCTCTAGCACTTGTAACATAAATAAACGTGCAATTAATATAAAAAAAACCGCTCCAACAAGAACAAAAAAGGCAATTATCCGTACATTTTTCTCTTCTTTATCTAATTCTCTCATAATTTCCCTCTTTATAACTGTTATCTATTCTGTTTCCTCATTTTCTTCATTTACACCATTATAAAAATCATCCAGCCTGTAATAATCTCTGGCATCTTTACTAAACACGCTTATAACCAAATCCCCAGCATCAATAAGAACCCAGTTAGCCTCCTCAAGCCCTTCCACATTTTTCACATTTTCAAGGCTTTTCTTTATATCAGTCGCTATCGCTTCAATATTTCTAGAAGAACTCCCAGTACACAATATTGAATAATCAAAAAATGGCGATTTTCCTCTCATATCATACACCTTTATATCCTGTGCCTTCTTATCCTCCATAATATCAATTATTTCCTGAACTTCCTTTTTCATAATTGTTATTCAATTCACTCATTCCTGAACTTCCTTTCTTTTTATATTTTTTATTTATCAAATTATTTCTGCTTTAATTTTTATTTAAAAAAATCAATACAATTAAGTTTAACTATAATAACTGATTTGACTAAAACAAGTATTAATCAAAAATTTAGTCAAAAAGAAAAATGGGCATCAAATAAAAATTATTAATAATTAACTTAAAATATTTAATAATTGCACAAAAATCCTGTATAAATTATTTATTACTGCTATTGTATATTATATTATATATTCAGCTAATTTTCAATTTATTTCTTAATTTTAGTAAAAATAAAAAGCTATATATAAAAATTAGCAATAATGCCACAAACAACAATTGCCGCAGTTTCTGCCCGTAAAATCCTTTTTTTCCCCAAACTAATTTCTATTGCCTTATTATTTTTTTAGAAAATCAACTTCATCCGCTGTAATTCCACCTTCAGATTCGATTATATACAAAAATATTCTTATCTTCTTTTTATTATTTCTGATAAAGATTTTTGATTACTTTACTATTTTTCATAGGCAAAAATTATTTTATCATATTTTTGATAATCAATTTCCGAAAGTCTCTTTACAGATGTAATTTTCAGTAAATTTCACTCCTCTGCATTGTTTCAACGTTTCCCTTACACGACATCCCATTTTTCCTTTTTTTCATTAATTTTTACAACAACTCGCTCAGTTTTTAAAGGAATTATCCTATTTACACAATTTCCGTCAATTTCTGTATCGCTAAATTCATTTTGTCATTTTTAAAAATCCCCTATCCTAATATCAATATTTATACTCAAAGAATAACTGTCTTCTCCAATATTTTTACAGCTATTTCCTTTTTTTGAAATTTCATAAATTTTTTTGTAAAAATATTCGTATTCCCCGTCAATTACCCGCAATTCATCGCTATATTTAAACGATACACATTTTGAACATGATTACAGTCTGATCTGTCTTTTTATCAAAAATTTTTCCATTATTTTCATCAATATTTTTCTTTTTCCGCTATTACTGTCAACAACAGCTTTTTCACTCATTTTTCCATTTAATACCTATCTCCAAGCTAAATAACAGATTTACCCTGAACCTCCCACGACTAAAGTCGCAGGGTTCTAAAATTTTTAAAAACATTTAAAAATTTTTCTAAGAAGTTTGATAGCTTTACACTACCCTTATTCTTTTAGGTGTGTTCAGTTCGCCTCTATTATATAGGATACTTAAATCCACAACTTTACTTTTTCTTAATATATTTAATGCTCCATTACAATCCGCATTTATGAGTTTACCTGTGCTTGTTTGATATAGTCCTCTTTTTATTCTTTTTCCACTGAATATATATTTTTGTGAATTTTTCTTTATCATATATTGGAATTTCATCTCCATCAAAGAAACTTGCTTTCGATGTATAACTTTCTTCTTGCAGTTTAAATTCTATTCCATATAGTTTACATAGATATATTAATTTATCTCTTAATTTTTCCATATGGTATATTTACAAAGTTTTGATTATTTATACTTCCTATATTTGAATTTCTTTGAAAATCTTCATTATATCCTAGAACTAGTTTTCCTATATCATTATTAAGACAATAATTTTACAATTATTCTTGCTGCTTTTGAAAGATAATCATTTATACGATTATTTCTCTTTCTGGCTATTCTCTTTTGTCTTAATGTTGTGCGCTCAATCTTTTGCTTATCTTTTATACTTTGTAATTTTGCATTTATCTTATTATAGTATTGATTTATTGATTTTAATTTTTCTACCATCTATTATGAATGATGCTCCATTATTAGTTACACAAGTACAAAGATTATCTATACCCTAAATCAATCCCTAGTGCATTGTTTTCATTTAATTCCCTTTGAACTTCTTTTTACTTCGTAAGTATATTGAATTTCAAAGTACCTAGAATGTTGTTTTGGTATTATTCTAATCTCTTTTATCTTCTTGTCTTTTAATACTGGTGGTAGTTTTATTTGCGATTTTCCTTATGTGTTTTTTTAAATGAATTTGAATAAGGAACTATCAGTATATCATCTTTTAATCTTACAAAACCTATAACAAGAGTAGTAAAAACCATCTTTTATCAAGATATTTAGGTAATTTTATATCTTTAAAATTATATTGACCATTTTTAGCAAGTTTTTAAAAGTCCAAAAATGATTTAAAACTTCCGTCTACTTCTTTTAAAATTTGTTGAGCCATATTAGAATTTAATTTTTTTATAGTTCTCACTATTTTTAAGCATTTTTATAGTTTTTCATTATAACTTAAATACTTTTTATTTTGAAAATAGTATTGTCTAACATTATATATAGCCTCATTAGTTAAGTTCTTGGCTATATAGAGATAAATGTTTTAAATTTTCTAAACTCTTTTTTACTAAGATGTTTTTACTTGTTGTTTTAAAGTTAAATACATAGATATCACCTCCTTTTCATCAGAGATATTATACCATGTATTCTACATTTTATCTGTCAAAAAAGTAATATTTTTAAATATTTTTAAAGTTTTTAAAACCCCACAACAGTGGGAAGCGTCGTTCACATAAGTTCGCTACTACTATGCGAGTTCCCTTATAAACTTCTTGTTATCTCTAACAAGCACAGACTATATCTTATCCATATCCTATTTCAAGGACTTAGGCGAAACCACTTCCAGTACCAATCGCTTGTTGTACTCCCCTCACGAGGGATAGTCGTTGAACTTTCCTTTTCAGGCTTAGCTGCTGATTGTCTATTATCATAATGTTTTAGGGATTTAACCTTGCACCATCTAGTATATTTTTTCTGCTTTCGCCACCATCACACTTATACCATATTTTAACGAAGGTATTATGTTGTGGTTATACTAGCTTTAAGAGTTCCCAGCAGTTCAGTTTCTTTGTTGCACGGTTTTGCTCCGTGTCTACATCACAAGTTTCCTATATGCTACTAAAAATTTTTCAGTATAATTCATCTCACGACTAAAAGTCATAGTGTTCTTGCACTATTTAATAAATTTTTACCAAAGGCTAAAAATCCAACAGATATATTCAATAATCTAAGTTTTTTATTTTTTTACAAAAGTTCAAGCCCCTTGCTCAGTATATTTTTTATTATCGAACAGGTCTATTATAATTTCTGCTTTTTTTAATTAGAATTCAGTATCAATTATTATCTTTAAATTTTATTTTTCCACTAAATATTTTTCAATTCCTAAATGGTTATATCCTAATTCTGTCACAACTCTTCCACGTGGAGTTCTTTTTATAAACCCAATTTTTACAAGATACGGCTCATAAACCTCCTCAATTGTCCGTCTGTCCTCCCCGAGCAAAAGCGACAAAGTTTCAATTCCAACAGGTACTCCATTATAAACATTTATAATCGACAGCAAAATATTCCTGTCAAGTTCATCCAGGCCATTGTCATCCACTCCCAGCAATTTCAGGATTCCATCCACGCTTTCCTTTTCCAGAACTCCCGAACCTTCCACAAGTGCAAAATCTCTCGCCCTTTTCAATAGTCTGTTCGCAATTCTAGGCGTTCCTCGACTTCTTTTGGCAATTTCCGTAATTCCATCCTCATCACAGGAAATATCAAGAATATTCGCCCCTCTTCGTATAATTTCCTTCAATTCTTCCAGCTTATAATATTCCATCCTATGAGTAACTCCAAATCTATCCCTAAGCGGCGTACTCAACTGCCCTGCCCTTGTAGTTGCCCCAATCAATGTAAATTGCGGCAATTCCACACGTATACTCTAGCAGACGGCCCTTTCCCAATAAGAATATCCAGTTCTCCGTCTTCCATCGCAGGATACAAAATTTCCTCCACAGATGTATTCAATCTATGAATTTCATCAATAAATAAAAATATCATTTTCCTCCAAAGACGTCAAAATAGCCGCCAAATCTCCCGCCTTTTCCAGTACAGGTCGGTTGTAGCTTCAGATTCACTCCCATTTCCGTAGCAATAACTCCCGCAAGTGTAGTTTTCCCTAGCCCTGGAGCCTATAAAGCAAAAATATGATCCAGCGACTCATTCCTTATTTTAGCAGCTTTTATAAATATATTCATCTTCTCTTTCAAATCCTGCTGGCCAATATATTCCTTAAAAGTCCTTGGCCGTAAACTTTTCTGAATATTGTCCTCTCCCAATTCCTTAGGTTCCAATATTCTTTCTTCATTCATTTTTCTCCTCAATAATTCTTTAAATCCTCTAGTCTAATTGTTTTTATTTAAAAATATTATTTTATATCTGTTTTAATAACAGCATTATAAAAAAACTGAAATAATGCGATTATTCCTCCCAATACTCACCAATAATTTCAATATGCTTTAATTCATTCTTGAGACACAGACAAAATTATTTTTCCATTTCTTCTAACGAGAAATTTTTCATTTTTTTCAAGCATGATTTCCTTAAAGTCAATTTTGTCTTCTGCAATTTTTAAAAATTTCCTCCACTATTTCCTCTTTATTTTCTAAAATTGCCTTTTTAAAATACGCTTTTATTTTTTTCAATTACCGAATCATTTAAAAACATTTTTAATAGCGGATTTTTTTCTAATATCTTTTTCAGCTTTTCTCCTATAATTTTGTCCAATAGTTTATCCAAAAACTTCATCATTTTATAACATCGCTATCTTTTTAGCTTTTCAGTAATATATTTTACTGAAATAAGCTCCTTTTCTATCGTTTCCGCTATATTTTCTGAAATCTTATCTCTATTTTTGGGAATTAATCCCTGTATTTTTGAAAAAAATAGGAAGTTTACTTCATATAGAGCCTAAATAACAATTTTATAGCCAAATAATTTGTAAACCATCCTATAAGTATTCCAACAAAAACCATTATGGCAAGCTGGATTAACAAATTTTCCAATTTTTCCTCCATTTTTTAATAGATAACTAATCTATCAGTATCAAGGGAATTTTTAACCCTTGTTATTTAACCAACTATTGCTTTTCCATATTCCTTGCATTTTTCAATTTTTTCATCATCATCAACAGCCAAATGAATAATAAGCCCGTCATTCACGACAGAAAGTCCTTCATTTGTGATTTCTTCACGCCAAGTTTCCATCCAGCCACCTTGTCCCCAGTCATACGAACCAAATAGCCCAACTGTTTTACCAATGATTTTATCCTTTATTCCTTCAAAAAATTCCACCATTTCCGGTGCAATTTCCTCTGCTCCAACTGCAGGCGATCCAAATGCAATAAAGTCAGCATCTATTGCCTCTCATCAGCCTCTTCCACATTTATAAGTTTTACATTAGATCCAGCACTTTCTGCACCTTCAATATATTTTGCCATTTCTTCAGTATTTCCAGTACCTGTATAATAAATTATATTTAATGTTGACATATTTCCCTCTTTTCTCTTTACTTATTCAATTTTCACAGTAGAAATGTTCGATTTTTCCTATACAAAGGGAAGACTCCTTGCTTCAATATATCTATTTCACTAAATTCTAAGTTTGCATAGCTGTCGAACAGTTCTAATCTCTTATCTCGCAATTTATTGAAAATTATAACTTTACCAAAAGTGAACTACTCCCGCTTTTAGAAGCGGGAGCTTCTTGGGAAGTATCTGCTTTTGCTAGCCAAATATATTTACCAAGCTCTTTGGGCAGTCCCTGCCCTGTTTTCTTTTATTTTCTTAATATTCCAACATCGCTTTTCCAATGTTTTTTATATTCAGTGCCGCATTGTAATCTCTATCAATTTCAATTCCACAGCACTCACATTTATAACTTCTTTCTGATAATTCCAGTTTCTCTTTAACATTTCCACATTTACTACAAGTTTTCGACGATGGAAACCACTTATCTATCTTCAAAAATTGTTTCCCTAAAAACATCAGTTTATACTCAAGCATCCTCAAAAACATTCCCCACCCATTGTCTCCTACACTTTTCCCAAAATTTAATGCCTGGCTCATCCCTTTCATATTCAAATCCTCAACAACCACAGCATTATACTCTTTAGATAATTTTTTTCGATAATTTATGCAAAAATCTCTTCGACAATTTTTGATATATTCATGCAATTTTGATATTTTCATTTTTTTGCTTATACCAATTTTTAGAAAACTTCACTTTTTCTCGATAATGATTTCTGTAATTTTTCAATTTTTCCAACATCCTAAAATATCTTGGATAATCAGCCCTTTGGTTTTCAGAACTGACAAATAACTCAGACATTGAAAAATCAAGCCCAATTACTTTATCATTATTACTAGCTACTTTTTGAATTTCTTTTTCAATTCCGTCAAAAATAGAAACATAATAATTTCCATTGCTGTTTGTCAATGTTACCGACTTTATTCTATAATTCTTTGGTATTTCTCTATGGTATTTCAATTTTACTCTTTTCAATTTTGGCAAAACCAAATATTTGTTTTCTTCAATTCTTATCGAATTATTCACACAATTTTGTCGTATAACTTTTAACACTAGTCTTTTTAGATTTGGATCTCAGGAACTTCGCTCTCTTCTGAAAGAAATTCGTAAATGATCGTTTTACATTCAATTGAGCATTTGAAAGTGCAAGACTGTCTACTTCTTTCAAAATTGATTTTTCACTTTTCAAACTGGCAGGTGTAATTATTTTATTTTTCCAGTTTCTTCATAAAATTTATTCGCAGTATACAAAATCGTATTGTAAACAAAACGAACACATCCAAAAAGTCTTATTTATCAATAATTCCTGCTCTTTATTTGGATAAATTCTGTATTTGAATACTAAAATTATATTTCATAAAATTACACCTCCTTTTGATTTTTGAATATTATTTTTAATTATTTCTTTAGAGATTTTATCATTATTTATACAAAAATTGTATCATAAGAGTATCCTTTTTCAATTTTTTACAAAAAGCAATTCATCTCCCACTTATAGAAGTCGGAGACTTCTTGCTATCTTTTTGTTAAAAATTTTTATTAATGCAGTATTTATTTTGTCAATTCATAAGTATCTCTTGCAATTACAAGTTCTTCAGCTGTTTCAATCTTGTAAATTTTAACTTTTGAATTTTCTGTAGACAATTCTACATTTCCTGGTAATCTTTTTGCATTTTTTTCTTCATCCAGCTCAACTCCAAAAAATGAAAGCCCTTCACAAATTTGTTTTTTTAGCCCCAACAGAATTTTCTCCAATTCCACCAGTAAAGGCAATAGCATCAACACCGTTCATTGCCGCAACATAAGCTCCGATATAAAGCTGTATTCTGTAGCAGAACATGTCATAAGCTAAAATAGCCTTTTCATCTCCAGCCTTTTTAGCCGCATCTAAATCACGGAAATCGAACTAGTTCCAATCATTCCTAAAATTCAGATTTCTTATTCATTCTATTATTCATTTCATCCAAAAGATAATCCTCTTTTTCTCATAACATAAATAACAGAGGCAGGATCTACATCCCCAGTTCTAGTTCCCATCATAACTCCTGCAAGCGGTGTCATTCCCATTGACGTGTCTACAACTTTACCATTTTGAACTGCTGAAATACTCGCTCCATTTCCAAGATGGCAAACTATAATTTTAGAATCTTTTTTACCTAGCATTTCTTGTGCCACTCCACTTACATATCTGTGAGAAGTCCCATGGAAACCATACTTTCTAACTTTTAATTCTGTATAGTCTTCATAAGGGTAAGGATACATATATGCCTTTGCCGGCATTGTTTGATGGAATGCAGTATCAAATACAACTACATTTTTCTTTCCAGGAAGTAATTTTTGAATAACTTTTATTCCCATTATATGGGCTGGATTGTGTAGTGGTGCAAGCGGTGCGATTTCTTCAAGATTTTTTATAACTTCATCATCGACAAGTACAGATTTTTCATAATATTCTCCACCGTGGACAATTCTATGCCCTATCGCATCAATTTCATCTGTGCTTGCTATTACTCCAATTTTCTCATCTTGAAGCGTCTTTAATATTAATTCTACCGCAACTGTATGATTTTCCATAGGAGTTTCCAATTCACTAATTTTTTCTCCAGTTATTAAATTTTTATAACTGAAAATTGGATTTGCAATTCCTATCCTCTCACAATTTCCCTTAGCTAACGACTGTTCATTAGTCATATCAATAAGTTCAAATTTCGCAGATGAACTTCCACAATTTATTACTAAAATTTTCATTTTATCCTCCAAATTTATGTGTTTATTTTCTACTATTTTTTTGACAAGGAGGATTGACCTCCTTGCTGCTATAATTACTATTATTGCTAACTATTAACAACCTATATCATATAAATTCAATTTTTAATCATTTTTGTCAAAAAATTACATTTCAATTCCACAGCCGTAATTGCCACAACTTCCACAATATCTTCCACGCTGCATCCTCTCGACAAATCGTGAACTGGTCTTGCCAACCCCTTGAGATCAATGGTACAATGCCTTTTGCCTTTGCCAATCTTTGTGTTAATTTATAACCAATATTTCCTGAGATCCAAATCAGGGAAAATTAATACATTCGCCTGTCCTGCCACTTTTTGAGTTGGGAGCTTTTGCAGCAGCCACTTCTGGCACAATTGCCGCATCCAGTTGTAATTCCCCATCAAAGTCGAAATCAACGTTTCTAACTTTCAAGATTTCAATTGCTTCCCTAACTTTGCTTACAGACACTCCATCTGCACTTCCCTTTGTGGAAAAATGATAGGAATGCCACTTTAGGGTTCCTTTATTCCAGCAGTAAATCTAGCTTTTTCAGCTGCAGAAATTGCAATATCGAGCTAGCTGCATTGCTGTAGGGATCAGGGATTACTCCACCATCTGAATATACAAATGTTCCATTATCTCCAAATTCAGGCGTATTTGTTATCATGACAAAAGAACTTGATACTGTCTTTGGTCCTTGTCTTGGTGCAGTATGTGAATTGCCGCTCTTAAAAACGTGTGCTGTTGGAGAAGATGAACCTGCCACCATTCCATCAACTCTGCCTTGATGTAGCAAAGCATTGCAGCAAAATATCTTGGATCTGACATAAGTATCGCTTTTGCAGTTTCAAATGTCATTCCCTTTTTTTCTCTTCTTTTTTCAAAAGTTCCGACATAGCATCAATTGTCGCTACAAGAGTCAGGATTGTAAAATATCACTCTCCAACGAAACACCAATTTTAGCCGCTCTTTCCTTTATTTCCTTTTCATTTTCCAACTAAAGCAATTTTTTTGCAATTCCTTCGTTAATAATTTTTCTCAGTTGCCCGCAAAATTCTTTCATCTTCTGTTTCAGGTAAAATAATAGTTTTGTTTAATTTTTTTAGCCTTTTCCTTCAATTTATTTGTCAATGTGTTCATAAATTCATTTTTCCTTTCCTGTTTTTTATTAATCAAACATAGCTTCAACAAATTCCTTTGTATCAAATTCCCGTAAATCCTCAATTCCTTCCCCAACACCTATAAATTTAATCGGTTTTTTCAGCTCTTCTGTAATCGGGAAAATAATTCCACCTTTTGCTGTCCCATCAAATTTTGTCAGAATAATTCCTGTCAAATCTACAATTTCATTGAATATTCTAGCCTGCTCCAGCCCATTCTGCCCAGTCGTGCTGTCAATTACAAGCAAAGTTTCAAAGTCTGTTTCTCCAGACTGCTCACGTATAATTTTATTTATTTTTTCAAGCTCTTTCATCAAATCACGTTTATTGTGAAGTCTTCCAGCCGTATCCAGTATCGCCACATCAAATCCACGATTTTTAGCAGTTTTTACAGTATCAAAAATTACAGCGGCAGGATCGCTTCCATGTGCCTGCTTTATAACTTCCACGCCAGTCCGTCTCCCCCATTCCTCAACTTGCTCAATCGCAGCCGCCCTAAATGTATCTCCAGCCCCAATAATAACCTTTTTCCCGCTATCCTTCAGTTTTTTTCGCTATTTTTCCCAATGGATGTAGTCTTTTCCAACTCCATTTACACCAACAATCAAAGAATGTTCAGCTTTCCATCATGCAATTTCAATTTTGTATTATTTTTCATCATTATAAATAAGTTTAGCCTTTAGCAATTCCTTTAATTCCTCATAAATTTGCTCTGATGTTTTCAATTTTTCGTGAAACTGATTTTTCCAATTCTTCCACAAGCTGCATTGTCATATTCATCCCAATATCCGATTGAATCAGCAGTTCCTCAATTCTTCATACAAATCGTCATCTATCGTTTTCCCCAAACATTTCCTTCAATTTCCGAAAAATCCCTTCTTAGGCGTTGCCAGCCTGTCTTTTAACGGTTTTAGCCTAGGCTTTTCTTAGTCTTTTCACTTTCCTCAAAACCACTTTCATCTAATTTACTTTCAGTCTTTTCTTTTTGTTTTCTTGTCAACACTCTTTTTACTCTCATCTTCAAAGTCTTTACTTTCAGCATTTCCACTAACTTTATTATCTTTTTTTAAGATTTCATCAGCTGCTTTTTTATTTCTTTTTCTGTTTCTATTTTTGTATTTTCATCTTCGCTTTCCTGAATTTCTTTATCCAGCTGATTTTTCAAAGCTCCTTTTTGCTCTTCCTCGCCTTTTTCTTTTTCCCAAATTTAAAAATTTTTTTCAGCATTGTTTTTATCCCTTTCCGCCTGTGATTTTTCCAAATAATCTGGCTTTAAATTAAAAATATCAGTTTTTATAACATTATCATCCCTCAAATTTTCATCCAAAACATTTCCACATAAGTCATCGTATTAATCGCCAAATTCTTATCCTCAAATATTTTTACAAAAATATCCCAATTTATCAATATTTTAGCCTTATAATTAAAAAACCGCATCTCAATCAAATAAATTTTTTTATTATTTCCTTTATCTTGCTTATTTTCAATTATTTCCTCAATTACATTATCCAGCTTTGTAACCTCATAATTTTTTTCACTAACTCCAGCTTTCTTCCAGCCTTTCCATTAAAAGTTTCATAAGCCGCGCAATAAATTTTTTCCTTCCGAGAATCAATCAATGAATATATTTTTCACATCCTCATCATTTTCCAAATTTACCTTCAAATTGTAATATCCTTGAAACCCAAAGCGCATCAATTCATTCACTTCATAAAAATTCACATTTCTTCCAAAAAGCCCTTAACAACTGAAAATTGCTATTCTAACCCCTGTAAACGAACCAGGCTACAATCGAAACAAGCACATTTTCAATTTCATCCAGCTTTTTCCCAGTCCATTTCAAAAGGCTGTCAATTTGTTCTAAAATCGTAGTAGAATGTGTCTTCGCCATTTCCACATGAATTTCCCCCAAAAGTTTATCCTTTTCATAAAGCGACAATCCAGCCAGCTTAGTTGTAGTCGTCATTGCAAATGTCAACATATTTTTCTCCATTTTTATTTTTAATTTATAATTATTTAAAAACTATTCAATCTCATAATCTACTTTTTCCATCAAAAAGCCTATAAACCGCCACTTCCCGAGCTACATCCGAATAATGATTTATCTCAACAAACACCGCATCTTCAGGCATCTCCTCCAAAAATCTTATCCGCCCATTCAATAATCACAACACTTCCATCTTCTCCAATATAATCCTCAAACCCAATCTCATAAATTTCCTCAGGATCACTAATTCTATAAACGTCAAAAAATGATACACAGGCAAATCTCCAAGTATACTCAATAACATAAGTAAATGTCGGACTTTTCACATTTTCCGTAATATTATAACATTCACAAATTTTTAGTAAACGTAGTCTTCACTCCCAAAGTCTCCCAATCTAAAGCCCCAGACAGCCACCACTTCTCAATTTTTTTCTGCCAAAGCTATTGCCAATTCATCAATTTCTTCAAATGTCATTATTTTTCCATATTTTCTCATTTCTAAATATTATAACTAATTTTATACGCCTCAATAATTTTATTAATAATTTGAGTAGTAGAAACATTATCCACAAAAGACAAAATTTTCACTTCTCACCATTTCCTTCCACAATTTTCGTTTCTGGCAAATCCTCTTTTTATAATCTCCACCTTTAACGTGAACATCAGGCTTTAAAATATCCAGCAATTTTTCAGGCGTCTTTTTCATCAAAAAATTACCGCATAATCCACAAACTTGGTCCCAAAAAGCACATAAGCCCTATTTTTTTCACTATTTATGAGGCCTTTTATCCCCCTTATTACGCATAACCGAAGCATCACTATTCACACCAACAACTAAAACATCCCTAAATTTCCAACTTCTTCCAAATAAGTCAAATGCCCAATGTGCAAAAATATCAAAAAACTCCGTTAGTAAAACTACTCTTTTTCCAGCTTTCTGCAATTTCACTATTTCTTTTCTCATTTCCTCCGCAGTAAGCAAATTATCCTTAAAAATCTTTTTCAATTTTTTTCTCCAATATATTTATCATTTTTATAATTTATCTAATAAAAAGAATCAATATTTCTAAAGTTCTAGTATTCATCAAATTATACCATATTTTTTTCTAAAAAAGAAAAATTTTTTTCTATTTTTCCATATTTTTATTATTATAAATTCTTGACTATAATAGAAAAATTACAGTTTTTATACTGCAATTTCAGTTATCAACATTCCAACTTCAATTTCATCTAAAAGCTTCAGGATTCAAAGTATATCCCCATAATATACTCGCTTTACCATCTCCAAATTTTTCATTCAATGCCATAGTTATCTGCTGTAAATCCATTAATCCAATATCTGATTACGCTGTAATATTCAACAATATTTTACCAGCTTTTGGGATATTTTTACAAAAAGATTATTTACTATTTGTTTTACCACAAGCTTTACCTTATCCAGCCCTTTTAGATTTACCGAATGCCGTCACAGCTTCTCCTGAATTTTTTTAAAAATTGATTTAATATCATTAAAGCTCAAGATTCATCACTCCTTGTTTTATTTATCATATTTAATATAAATTCTAAATTCTTTTATAAAAAGCCTATCTCTCTCACAAACAATTCAGGAAAAAATTCATTCAACCCTTTTTCAACCAATTTTTGAGTGACAACACTATAACCGTATCAGCAACTTTTTATTTTTCTCAATTTCTTCAATCTCTCTATCCAGAATCAATTGACGTAGCAACTGCAACTATTGTCAATATTCCCATTTTTCGCAATTTCTGAAACAATACAAGCAATCTTGCTATTATTCTTTTCCGACATTTCTGTCAAAAATAAATACTAAATCCGTATTTTTCAGTGTATCTTTCACTTCTACATTCAAGTTTTCAGAAATCAGTATTTTTGATTTCACATTCAAATTATCTAAATTCCCTGATTTGCATCAATTCCCACAAGTTCAACTTCGAAATTCCTTTTTGCATAATTTTACTCAAAAATATCATTTCCAGTCGTACCAATACCTATAACTTTTATTTTTAGCATTATTCATTATTTCTCTCCTCAATTTTCAAATTTTTCTTTTCCATATTTTAACATATTTCCTCTAAATACAGTAAACTTTTTCATTATTTTTATAGTAAAATTACTTTTTAAAAATAAGGACATCCATAAAAGAATGCCCTTTACTAAATAACCTATTTTTTTATACCAAAACTCATTTAAAAATAGAAGTTATATTTTACACTATTTGCTAATAAAGTCTTGAACTCCTTGTAAAAGAAACTTATAACTATTCCGCTGTTTAAACAAAAATATTATTAAGAAAATAATTACAAAATAATATCTTCAACAGGCAAAATAACCGCACCCTATCGAAAATTCCACGACCTAAATCTATCTTCATAATTTTAATAATCCGTATAATCTCTTGTGCGTGCCTATCTTCAAATAAGTAACTAAAATACTGTCTGTCCCTGGCCAAACATGTGTATTAAAATGTTTAAAATCTTTGCCCCACGAACTATGAACGGCTGGAACTATAAAAATATTGATCTATTCCATACTCTCTTAATTCTTCTTTCATTTTTCCGTATAAAATGAATCAAAAATATATTTCTAATCTTTTCACAAAAATTCTCCCTCTAATTTTTCTGAACCTCCCACGACTAAAGTCGCAGGGGTTCTAAAAACCTTTAAAAAATATTCAAAAAATTTTCTAAAGTTTGATAGCTTTACACTACCCTTATTCTTTTAGGTGTGTTCAGCTCGCCTCTATTGTATAGGACACTTAAGTCCACAACTTTACTTTTCCTTAATATATTTAATGCTCCATTACAATCTGCATTTATGAGTTTACCTGAGCTTGTTTGATATAGTCCTCTTTTTATTCTTTTTCCACTGAATATGTATTCTTGTGAATTTTTCTTTTATCATATATTGGGATTTCATCTCCATCAAAGAAACTTGCTTTTGATGTATAACTTTCTTCTTGCAGCTTAAATTCTATTCCATATAGTTTACATAGATATATTAATCTATCTCTTAATTTTTCCATATGGTATATTTACAAAGTTCTGATTATTTATACTTCCTATATTTGAATTTCTTTGAAAATCTTCATTATATCCTAGAACTATTCTTCCTATATCATTATTAAGACAATAATTTACAATTATTCTTGCTGCTTTTTGAAGATAATCATTTATACGATTATTTCTTTTTCTAACTATTCTTTTTGCCTTAATGTTATATGCTCTATCTTTTGCTTATCTTTAATGCTTTGCAATTTTGCATTTATCTTATTATAGTATTGATTTATTGATTTTAATTTTCTACCATCTATTATAAATGATGCTCCATTATTAGTTACACAAGTACAAAAAGTATCTATACCTAAATCAATTCCTAGTGCATTTTCTTTATTTAATTCCTTTGAACCTCTTCTACCTCATAAGTATATTGAATTTCAAAGTACCTAGAATGTTGTTTTGGTATTATTCTAATCTCTTTTATTTTCTTGCCTTTTTTTAATACTGGTGGCAGCTTAATTTTAACTTCCTGATGAGTTTTTCTTAAACGAATTTGAATAAGGAACTATCAGAATATCATCTTTTAATCTTACAAAACCTATAACAAGAGTAGTAAAACCATCTTTAGCAAGATATTTAGGGTAATTTTATATCTTTAAAATTATATTGACCATTCTTAGCAAGTTTTAAAAAGTCCAAAAATGATTTGAAACTTCCGTCTACTTCTTTTAGAATTTGCTGAGCCATATTAGAATTTAATTTTTTTATAGTTCTCACTATTTTTTTAAGCATTTTTATAGTTTTCGTTATAACTTAAATACTTTTTATTTTTTAAAAATAATACTGTCTAATATTATATATAGCTTCATTAGTTAAGTTCTTGGCTATATGAGATAAATATTTTAAATTCCTAAACTCCTTTTTGCTAAGATGTTTTTACTTGTTGTTTTTCAGAGATATTATACTATATATCCCTACATTTTTATCTATTAAAAAGTAGTATTTTTTTAAATATTTTTTTAAAGTTTTTAAAACCCCACAACAGTGGGAAGCGTCGTTCACATAAATACGCTACCATTTATGCAGTTCTCTTATGAACTTCTTGTTATCTCTAACAAGCACAGACTATATCTTATCCATATCCTATTTCAAGGACTTAGGGCGAAACCACTTCAATACCAATCGCTTGTATTGTACTCCCCTCACGAGGGATAGTCGTTGAACTTTTCCTTTTCAGGCTTAACTGCTGATTGTCTATTATATTCCTTTCTATACATGCGGCTCAATGTTTAGGATTTAACCTTGCATCATCTAGTATATTTTTTTCTGCTTTCGCTACCTTCACACTTATACCATATTCTCAATTAGGGTATTATGTTGTGGTCATACTAGCTTTAGAGTTCCCAGCAGTTCAGTTTCTTTGTTGCACGGTTTTGCTCCGTGTCTACATACAAGTTTCCCTATACGCTTACTAAAAATCTTCGTACAATTCATCTCATAACTAAAGTCGCGAGTGTTCTTGTACTATTTAATAAAAATTAACTTTTTATAAGTTACCAAACACTTTAATAAATCAAAGAATCGAATTATTTAGCATATCCTCTTCTTTCTATTTCTTTTTCCTGTCTTCTTTTTTCTTCTTTTTCTTTTTGTTTTCTCTCTTTTCTTTCTTCAACCAACGAATACAACACTGGTGTAAAGAACAATGTCAAGATTGTACAGAATGAAAGTCCAAACATTACTGCAATCGCCATTCCTTGATAGTATCCCGAACTTCCTTTACTCGAGAATACCATTGGCAACCAACCTAATACTGTTGTAAGCGTTGTCATTAAAATTGGTCGTAGTCTTGAACCACAGGCTTCTACTAAGGCATCATGAATCGACCAGCCTTTTTTCCGCAATCCCGCAACGAAATCAAGCATTACAATCGCATTATTAACCGCCATACCAAATAACATCAAGATACCAATCATAACGAACATACTAAGTTGTACTCTAGTTATCGCTAATCCTAAAATTACTCCAATCATTGATAATGGCAATGTTGTCATAATCATAAGTGGCAAGATAAATGATTCCAACTGAACCGCAAGTACTGTATAAATCAACACAATCGCAAGTAACAAGTCTTTCTTAATTTGTCCACCCATTTCAGATTGGTTTTTAGCTTGTCCTGCTACCCCAATTTTGTATCCTTCAGCTGGATTTGCCTTCTTGAATGACTGTTGAATAAATGTCGCTGCATCGTTAAATCCTTTTGATTTATCCAAGTTTGCACCAACTGTTACAATTCTTGTACCATTTTCTGTTGAAATAGTCGACGCACTTTCTTCATATTGCATTGTAGCAATATCTCTAATCTAACATAAGTTCCTTTATTAGTTTTTATCTCTAAATCCATAATTTTTATTCAATGAATTTTTTTGATTTTTTTCCAATTCCAACACTACATCCAATGTTTCTGTACTTTGAGTTACATCAATTGGATTTGCTGATCCAGATGCTGTCATAAATAGCATTTGAGTAATATCTGTTACAGTTATTCCATAACTTTCTGCTTTTACTCTGTCAACTTCCAATTTAGCTTGTGGATATCCACCTTCAGTCGATGACTTAACATCCTTAAACCAAGACTGACTCTTCATATCATTCATTATCGAATTTGCAATTCTATTTAATTCTTGTGGGTCATCACCTTCTATTTGAAACGAATAATCCTTCTGCGATAAACGACCTCCTGCTTTTTGTGGTGAAACCGCAAGTGTTACATTTGGTAAATCTTTTAATTTTTCTCTGACACGGTTCATTGCCTTCATCGTATCTTTCTTTACATCGACATTTATTGTCGCTGCACTTTTTGAGGCAATAACATTTATATCTTTAGTCGCTGGATCTGCTTTTACAACAGCTTCCATTTTATTTGCAATATCTTTTGACACATCTAAATCTAATCCTGTCGCAAGTGTCGCAACTACCGAATATTGATTATCGTCAATCGTTGGAAAGAACGTAGTTTTTACCGTTTTTCCTATTCCAAATACAACTATAACAAATGTTATTGTAACTCCAATTACCATTTTCCATCTATTTTCCAATACTTTTGCCACTAATTCTTTATATTTATCTCTAAATGCATTAAATTTAGCAGCTTTTTCAGCATTATCTGATATTTTTTTAACATCTAAAAATAAACTCGAAGCCATTGGAACCCATAACATCGCAACAATAATCGAAGCTGACAACGCAAACATCATTGAAAATGCAATACTCTTAAATACTTCCTTAGCAAGTCCTTCAAATAATATAATTGGTAAAAATACACAAACTGAAGTTGCAGTTGACGCCATCATCGGAAGAATTACTTCATTTGTACCCCGTATCGCTGCTACATCTGCTGGTTCCTTATTAATCTGAATGTGATCAAAAATATTATCCAGCGTAACAACTCCGTTATCTACTAATGATCCAACTGCAAGTGATAATCCCATTAACGAAACCATATTCAATGTTATCCCTTGTGTTGTAAGTAAGAAGAATGTAAACATTGCTGAAATCGGAATCAATGTTCCCACAACTAATGACGCTCTCAAGTTTTTCAAGAATACAAAAAGTACTATGATTGTAATGATAACCGCTTGTATCCCAGAACTTGCAACATTTTTTATTGATTCACTAACTTTTTCACTGTTATCAACTATTATATTATAACTAGAACCTTCTGGAAATAATGGTTTTGCTTCTTTCAAAGTTTCCTTAGCCTTTTTAGCAACCTCCACCAAGTTACCATCTTTACTCTTTTGAATCATAACGGCAACCATTTCTTTTCCATTATATGTTACATATGATGTAGGATCCTCTGTTCCATACTCAACTTTTGCCACATCAGCCAATCTAACTGTTTTGATTATTTTTGATTTGAAATAACGATATCCTGAATTTGATCAAAGCTCTTTTAATTCTCCATCAACTTTTAGGATAAATTCTTTCGTCCCATCAGTTATTGTACCTGCTGGTGTTACCGTATTAGCTGCTTTTTATTTTACTATAAATTTCTGCCGCTGACAAATTATATTCCTTTAATCTAGCTGGATCCAGCCAAACTTTAATTTGTCTTGTCGCATTACCCATTACAGAAATATTACCGATACCTCTATTTCTCTTCAATCTAGGTTGTAATGTTTCTTCAACAAATGATGTTATTAACTCTTTATTTTTTTCCCAGTAATTCCAATCATTAACGCCATGTTGGAACTCCCTGCTATATCTAATTTTTGATACTGTAGGATCTTTAAAGTTATCATCATCTGGCAATTGTCCTTTTATTTTATCTATTTGTGTTTGAACTTGTACTTGTTTAATATCTGTATCTACACCATAGTTAAACTCTATCGTAACTACTGATGAACCATAAGATGAAGATGTTGTAATATTTTTAATTCCATCTACATTCAATGCCGCATCTTCAATTTTTTTAGATACTTGTGTTTTTACATCTTCCGCTGTCGCTCCAGTCCAAGTGGCATTAACAACAACTATCGGTATATCATAATCTGGTATTCTTTCCTGTTTCATACCTGTCATCGCTACCCAACCAGCAAAAATCATAAATATAAGTATCATCGTTGTCGACACTACTCTCTTCGTTGCAAATTCTGCTACTGTCATTTTATCTCATACGATTGCAATAACCGTATGCTCCTTTCTCTATTTTTCTATTACTGCACAATATTTACTTTTTCATTCGCTTGTACAACATTTTGTCCATCAACAACTAACTGATCGCTAGCTGTCAAGCTATCGCTGAGTCACTGCCGCATAAGTTTCATTTTTGATTAGAAATATTTATCGGTATCATAACTGCTTTTCCATCTCTAATAACATAAATAACTTGCTGAACTCCTCTTACTACAATCGCCTTTTTAGGAATAATCAACCCATCTTCAGCTCCTGTTGCAATATTTGCTTTTCCATACATTCCACTTTTTAACTCTCTATCTGGATTAGGGAATTTAACTTTTACAATAAATTGTCTACTAGCTGAATCAGCTGAAGCTGCTATTTCATAAACTGTTCCAACAATTTCCTTACCATTCAATTCATCAACTTTTATAGTTGCTTGTGCTCCCATTTGAATTTTTTTAACAATTTCTGCTGGAACTCCAATTTCCAATTTCATTTCACTTTCATTAACCAATGTAAATAATTTTGCTCCTGCTGATACTTGTTGATGTCTTTCTAAATCCATATTTGCAATATATCCGCTAACTTTAGTTTTAATAACAGTTTTACTGTTAGTATCATTTGCTGTAGCCAAATTAGCTTGTGCCGAACTCAAACTGTTTCTTCTAGAAGATAATGCATTTACCGCTGTATTATAGTTACTTCTAGCTGAATTTAAGTTAGCTTGTGCCGAACTTAATTTTGTTTGTGCTGTCAAGAAATCAGTTTCTGTAATTAATCTTTTATCATATAACATTTTATATTTTTGATAATTAATTCTCGCTTCTTCCACTGCTGCTGCTGCTGAGGCAATATTTCCTTTAGCTGCACTAATATCTCCATGTGCCGAACTAATATTAGATTCTGCCGTTCTTACATTTGAAACAGCCTCTCTAACACCAGATCTTGCCGCTTGATTATCAATCGCCACAATTACTTGCCCTGCATTCACATAATCACCATTTTTCCCATTAATTACTACAACTTCCCCACTTGAAGTCGCTGTATACGGTATTTCTTCTATCCCTTTTATCGACCCGCTCGCCGTGTATCCCAACGACATTTGATTTTTGACCAATTACTTGCACTTTTACTGGTCTTGCTGTAGATAAATTTCCTTTTGGTTTTCTTTCCGCATGAAACAGTAAGCAAAGGCTAACACCGTCATCGCTACAATTATTTTTATTTATTTTTCATTTTTCCTCCCTATTCTTAGTGACTTTAATTATTTATAAAAAGCCTCTAAAATCCAATTAAATTAATATTTTCAAACTTTTATTTTTTTCTCCTGTTTTTATATTTGAAATTAAGATTCCCTAAAACTCCATTGTTATAATCTTTATTTTATAACTTTTAAACCTTATCAACTTTTTCCAATTCATATTATTTCTATAAAATTTTTCATTCCTAATCCAAATATGCTCCATATTTAGAAACTAGGAAATAATAATTCAATTTAGCCTGTGCATAATTTACTCTGGCTTGTCTTAAATTAGTTTCCGATTGCAACAAATTTTCCATCGTAATTAATCTGTAAGAATATCTTTCTTTTTCCAAATTATAAGATTCTTCTGCTTTTTGCACCGCTAATTGCAATGCTGCTATACTTTTTCCAGTGATCTTAACTGATAATAAGTTTTTTTCTCATATTTGCTTGAACAGTTTCCAAAGTCTGATCCACTTGAACTGCTGTTATTTCCTGAGTCTTTTTCTCATAATTTACATTATTTTTTCTTGCTCCCCAGTCAAATATATCCCAGCTCCAGTTTATACCTGCTGAAGTTGTAAAATTTTTCATTTTTAAAATATTTCCAAATCTATCTTGTGGCTGTAATGTTCCATAATTTATCACACCACTAATTGTAGGCTTAAAAGCTAGCTTCTTCTAATTTTATATATACTTAAATCATTTTGTTTTACAGAAATTTTTATATTCTGTATTTTCTGTTAGCAACTTTTGCCAAATCTTCATCAATTTAATTGTTTTTCGTAAAATTTTCCTCCACTCCAAATGGAACTATCTCAATTTGTGAACTATTTTTACTCCAATTATAATTCCCAATGCTTCTTTGGAAACTTCAATATTCCCTTCTTGTTCTACAATTTGTGCTTCAATGGCAGCCACACTTCTCTCTGCTTCTATAAGTTCTGAGCTTATAGTCATTCTCAAATCATATAATTCTTTTTGTGTTTTTAAATTTTTCATCCAATGTTTCCTTCGATTTTTGCAACACTCCCAACGTACTTGTCGCATTGTAAACATCTATATATGCCTGAACTGTATTTAAAATAGTATCTTTTCTAACTTTATCCAAATTAAGCTGTGACAATGTCAATTTTTCCTTACTTATTTCATGATTTAACTTCAATTTTCCACCTGTATAAATCGGTTGTGACAATGTCAAATAATGCTGAAATGCTTCTCCAACTCTTCCAAAATCCTTATCTAAACGCTCTTGAGCACTTCCCGAATAACCTACCTTAAAAAATTTACTTGCCCATGCTCTATCCACATCAATTTTCCCTTGCTCAGTTTTCAACATTCCAATTTTAATGTCCTTATTATTTTTAATTGCCATTTCTGCTGCTTCCTGTATCGTTATTTTTTCTGCAAAACCTGGGATTGCAATTAGCAATAATAATGACATCACTATCATTCGAAATTTATTTTTTTTCATCTTGTCCTCCTATTTAATCTATTTTAATGCATTATCGATGAATTTTACAATTTCATTAATTAATTTCTGATTATCCTCTACTATCCCATCAAACTCTCCCTTTGAGGAAAAAAAGTATATTCTTTTTACATACAATTTTTTTAATTAAATAATTATTAATTGCCGAAATTATAAAATCTGAAATAATTTCCATATCGTATTCTCTGTTACTTTCATATCTTAAAAGTATATTTTTCCTTGATAAAACTCTTAAAAAAATTTTTGTCATTTCTTCATGAAATTTCCCTACATTTTGTATTCTGGGCAAAAGAATTCATTATTCCAATATCCACATTGTTCAAAAAGTTCTAGAATACTTTTAAATCTTTCTTTAATAAAAATTTTTCTAAAGTTTTTTTCGGATTTTCATCAATTTTTACTTTCGAATATTTTTTTCCATTTCAGATTTACTTTCTAATAATTCACATAAAAGTTCCTCTTTCGTCTTGAAATACATATCAAAAAACTCCCTTTTTGAAATTCCCAATGCCTTTGTTATATCCTCAACTTTTGTATCCATATACCCATTTTTCCTAAATAATTCAAAGGCCTTTTTCAATATTTTCCTCTTTTTTTGTTTTTTTATATTTTTCTCTTTTACAAACATCTTCCTACCTAACAATAAAAATTGACTTACAAGTCATTATATTATAATATAATTTTTTTATAATTTGTCAATCTTTTTCCTTGTAAAAATACCTTTTTATTAGATAAAGTAGTTAAGTTAATTTTTCAAAAATTCTAATATCATTTTCCATTAAACTAATGGATTCATCTCTGAACCTCCACGACTAAAAGTAGCGAGTGTTCTTGCACTATTTAATAAATTTTGTTTTAACAAAAAGATAGCAAGAAGTCGTAGGCTTTCTATAAGTGGGAGATGAATTGCTTTTTAAAGTTGAAAAAAAGGATACACTTATGATACAATTTTTATATAAAAATATTGAAGAAGTCATTAAAAATAATATTCAAAAATCAAAAGAAGGTGTAATTTATGAAATATAATTTAGCATTCAAATACAGAATTTATCCAAATAAAGATCAAGAATTGTTGATAAACAAGACTTTTTGGATGTGTTCGTTTTGTTTACAATACGATTTTATATACTGAATAAATTTTATGAAGAAACTGGGAAAAAAATAAAAATAATTACACCTGCCAGTTTGAAAAGTGAAAATCAATTTTTAAAAAGAAGTGGACAGTCTGGCACTTTTCAAATGCTCAATTGAATGTAAAACGATCGTTTACGAATTTCTTTCAAAAAGAGCAAAGTTTCCAAAGTTCAAATCTAAAAAGAAAAGTGTTAAAAGTTACACGACAAATTGTGTGAACAATTCAATACGAATTGAGGAAAAACAAATATTTGGTTTTGCCGAAATTGAAAAGAATAAAATTAAAATATCATAGAAAATACCGAAGGATACAAGATAAAGTCAGCAACATTGGCAAACAGTAATGGAAATTACTATGTTTCTGTTTTGACGGAATTTGAAAAAGAAATTCAAAAAAATGCCAAGTAGCAATAAAATAATTGGACTTGATTTTTCAATGCCTGAATTATTTGTCAGTTCTGAAAACCAAAGAGCTGATTATCCAAAAATATTTTAGGATATTGGAGAAAAAAATTGAAAAAATTACAAAAGTCATTGTCAAGAAAAGTGAAATTTTCTAAAAATTGGTATAAAGCAAAAAAAGCGAAAATATCAAAATTGCATGAGTATATCAAAAATTGCCGAAGAGATTTTTTGCATAAATTATCGAAAAAATTGTCTGAAGATTATAATGCTGTGGTTGTTGAGGATTTAAATATGAAAGGGATGAGCCAGGCATTAAATTTTGGAAAAAGTGTAGGAGATAATGGATAGGGGAATGTTTTTTTGAGAATGCTTGAGTATAAACTGATATTTTTTTAGGAAAGCAATTTTTGAAGATAGATAAGTGGTTTCCATCGTCGAAAACTTGTAGTAAATGTGGAAATGTTAAAGAGAAACTGGAATTATCAGAAAGAAGCTATAAATGTGAGTGCTGTGGAATTGAAATTGATAGAGATTACAATGCGGCACTGAATATAAAAAACATTGGAAAAATTGATGTTGGAATATTAGGAAAAATAAAAAAACAGGGCAGGGACTGCCCTGAAAGAGCTTAGTAAATATATTTGGCTAGCAAAAGCAGATACTTCCCAAAGCTCCCGCTTCTGAAAGCGGGAGTAGTTCACATAAAATATTGATCTTTTACTAAAAAAATTTTGCTATTTGAAAAAAATAATAAAAAATGCAAAACAGCATAATTACTGATTTGCACTATATATTCTAATTTTTAGTTATTATGATGAGTGCCCAGACGCGGGATCGAACCACGGACACAGGGATTTTCAGTCCCTTGCTCTACCGACTGAGCTATCTGGGCAAATGGCGGAAGTGACGAGACTCGAACTCGCGACATCTTGCGTGACAGGCAAAGCACTCTAACCAACTGAGCTACACCTCCATAAAAATGGTGGTCACAATTGGGCTCGAACCAATGACCCCCTGCTTGTAAGGCAGGTGCTCTCCCAACTGAGCTATGCGACCACATTAACTTTATTACTCAATAAGTATAACATATATTTTCAAATATTTCAACTCTTTTTAAAATTTTATAAATATCCATATTTTTTTAATTCAAGTTATCAAATCCCTGAAAAATTATACTTATTTACAATTCTAAAAGGAGTGTCCAGAATTTTGTATAAACTAATAGATAAATCCAGTAAATTCAGTACTTTGCATAACAATATATCAAAATTTGCATGTCTTACAAAAATCCTCCACTACTGGATATTTTTTTCTCATATTTCAAGTATTCTATTTACAAAAAAATTTCTGCACACTCTTCATTTTTATTTTTTTACCAGTAAATTTCCCGTCCATACTTCCCAAAAGCTGACAAAATTCTTCCTTCATCATTTGTCTTAATTTGATAAAATTCCACTCTTTTTTTAAATGTCTTATTTACTTCCTTTACCAGTTCCCTAAAATCAAGCCTGTTATTCGCTGTAAAATAAAAAAATTAGCTTTCCTTCATCAAATGTATATTCTCCAATAACAAGATTCATTTCAGGAAGCAGTCTTTTTACAATCTTTTTACATTTAAAATATGCTTCATCAGCCTTTTTATCCAAATCTGCTAATTTTTTTACTTCTTCCTCTGTCAATTTTCTTTTTACTTCCCTAATTTTCAAATCATCTTGATCAGTATTCTGCCTATTTAATGCAATTCCAAGAACTATTCCTATCTGTTCCCCACGAATTGTATCTACAAGAACGATAATCTCCCTTTTTATAATCTTCCGAATCGCTTATCATAAATGGATAAACTTTTTTTGTTTTCCTAAATTTTATATTTATTATCTTCATAAAATCCCACCTTCCAAAAAGCTGAAATGCCCTCTTTCACTTATTATTAAATGATCCAGCAACCGTATTTCTATATTTTCCAAAACTTCCTTTACCTTTCTCGTCAGCAAAAATATCAGATTCTGACGGCTTTAATGAGACCTGATGGATGATTATGCACCAGAATTACTCCCTTTGCATTATATTCTAAAAATTTTTTTACCAATTCCCGAATATAGACCGTGCTTCTGTCGATCGTTCCAAAAAGTTCCTCTTCCTTTAACAGTTCATTCTGTGTATTTAAAAACAATACCTTAAATACTTCAATATCCCTGCTTAAAAGGGAAAATTTCAGATAATTCAGCAATTTCAGGTTGCTTGAAAGTACGATTCGCTCATTATATACTTTTTTATACAATTCATTTTCAATTATTTCAAATAAAAGTTTAAAAAATACGGCTGCCCTTTCAGTCATATATTTATTTTTTTGAAGTTCTTCCCCAGGCTGTTTCAAAATCGTATACAAATCCCGATATTTCCTTAAAAGTTCCCCTGCAATTCCTCTGCAGTTTTTCCTAGTAACTGTATAAGTAAGCAATAATTCCAAAATTTCACAATCTGTAAATCCTTTTGCCCCTGTTGACAGAAATCGCTGCCTTAGTCTTTCTCGATGACCCTTTTCCTTTTCTTCATCCAGCATTCGTTCAAAATCTATTTTTTTATTATTTTTATTCCCATTATCCCTCTTCATTTTTCCCCCCAGAAAAATATCATAATACAAGCCAAATTTCTCTAAAAATGCCTTGCTTTTACTTAAATAGTTTACCATAAAACTAAAAATAACAAACTAAATTGAGAATATTGAAAAAAATTAAAGGCAAATAATATTTGAAATATAAAAATTATGGTAAAAATTTATCAAGGGCTTTTCTTTAAAAAAATAATGAAATTAAAAAAAGCTATTGAATGTATCTGGATAAAAAAATAGCAAAGGAGGATATCTATGAAAAAAATATTATTATTTTTAACAATTTTTCGGTATGTTAATATCAGCGGGCATTGTTTCAGCAGAAACAACTACTGCATTAAAGACCGAAAAAATAAAAATATCCCAAAGGGATAAGAAGTGTAACATCTGTAACGGAAGTTTTTGGAACAGGACAGCAAATTACGCATATTATTGTGGAATTTAATGAAAGGGTAGTAAATTCGCAATTGACAAAAAAATACTTTTACAGTATCAGACAGAACTGTTGAAAAAAATCTATTCAAATACCCGTCCAGAAAGAACTGATATTGTAAAAGACGGAAGATTTGTCATTATTGAATTAAATCAAAGGACAGCGGTGCTTCTCTTCGCCTTGAAGGAAATGATGAAGTTGGATTTCAAATGAAAAAAAGGCAACTTCTAAAAATAACACAAAAGGAAGATATTTTATTTACAAATGGTAAAAATTGGAAAGAAGCATTGCAATACTTGAAAATAATAAAACTAGAAACCTGATTGTGGAAAAACTTTAAGCAGTTTGTGTATAAAGATCCAAAAACTGGGACAAGTGTGAAATATAATCTTTATATTCCAAAAAATTATGACAAGAATAAAAAATATCCGCTTGTACTGTTTATGCACGATAAGGGAGTTCTGAGCGAAGACACGAAAACTGCTTTATTTCAAGGAAATGGCGCAACTTCATTTGCAGCTCCTGAAGAACAGGCAAGACATGAGGCATTTGTGCTAGCTCCTCAATATTCAAGACAAGTAGTGGATGACAACGGAGATATTACAAGTGATTTAGATGCGACTGTAAATTTGATAAGAGATTATTTAATTTCAAAATATAGCATTGATGAAAAAAAATTATATGTAACAGGGCAATCAATGGGTGGAATGATGGCTATTGTCATGAACTACAAATATCCAGAATTGTTTGCAGCTTCATATTTGGTAGCTTGCCAATGGAATCCAAAAGAAGTGTCTACTATGGCAAAAAATAATCTATGGATAACAGTTTCAACTGGCGATGAAAAGGCCTATCCAGGAATGAATGCAATTACAAGCGAACTTATAAAAAGAGGAGCCACAGTAGCAAAAGACAATTGGAGAGCCGATTACACAGATGCACAATTTCTAGAAGGCGCAAGAAAGGTTATTGCCCAAAAATCAAACATAAAATACACAACACTTGAAAAGGGCACAAATCCATACTTGCCAAAAGATGCCAATCCAGGTTTAGAACACTCTGGAACTTGGAAAGTAGCCTATAATATACCTGGAATAAAAGACTGGATGTTTTTACAGTCAAAACAATGAAAAGCATTGAGAAATTTTAAATAAAAATAGGAAACAAGAAGGGAGAAACTTTGACTTTTAGTTATTTTAGTCCAATTCACATAGAAACCTTTGTAGTATCAACTTTAATTTGCATATTTTTTTATTTTATATTCCAAGAATTTTTTTAAGAATGTAAACATAGAAAAAAATATTCAACAATTTTAGGTTATTTTTTTATTAATATTTAAAAATAATCGACTCAATTTACAGGTTAATGTACCAAAATGAGCCTATAACCAACGTTATGCCAATACATCTTTGTAACTTTGCAGCAATTTTTCGCAGGATTATATCTAATTTTCAGGACAAAATTTTTTTATAATGCTGTTTACTATTTAACTTTTGGATCAGTTTTAGCATTAATTTTACCTGGAATAATCTATTATCACGATAATTATTACGTATATTTTTTTATGATAATGCATGCGCTTATTGTATTTGCAGTTTTTTTGGATCCGCTTATTTGGATGGAAAAACCTACAAAAAAGGACTTATTCAATCAATAATTACATTACTTCTCATATTTTTTTATATGCATTTATCTATAACTCTATTTTTTTAAAGGAATAAACGCAATGTTTTTAAGAACTCATATTATTTCACAAGTGAGTTTTATAAAACCAATCTGGCTATATGATATTGTTTTTAATATTGACAATGATTTTTTTACAATTTTTTTGCTATATCTTCCAATTAAGAAAGAAAAATAAATAAAAAAACGATATTAGATTAGTTTAATTTTGAAAATAAAATAAATTTTTGAATTGTAAGATTTAGAAGTGAAAAAAATTAAGAAGAAATAAAAAGTACACCACTGATATTAGTATTATTATGTATATATGATTTTAGTATTTTTGGTGTACTTTTTTTAATGAAATATTATTCAGCTTCAGTATGAGCTGCTTTTTCTTGTTCAAATTTTTCTAAAATAACTTTTGTTATTTCAGCACGAAGTTCAGGTTTGATAGGATGAACTATGTCCTTAAATTCTCCGTTTGGCATTCTTCTTGATGGCATTGCCACAAAAAGTCCGTTTTGTCCGTCAATTATTTTTAATCCGTGAACGACAAAACTTTCGTCAAATGTAATGTCGGCATAAGCCTTCAATCTTTCGATGTTTTCTGTCTGTCTTCCAATTCTAATACGAATATCAGTTACTTTCATAAGTCTTCTCCTTGTTTTATAGTTTTATTTTCCAATACAATTATACCTTATTTATCGTAAAAAACAAGAGAGAAAATGATAAAGAATATAATATTTCCTTAATTTATTTAAAGTAACTTTAAGCACAGATTATCCGATTATCTCAATATAGTCTTCAATAAATTCTTTTTTTCAGACTTTCAGGCGGTAAATCCAGCACTTTTTACCTTTATATTTTTTTATTAAAATATTTTATTTCAAAAAAATATCGCCTTTTTTTCACATCATAGGAAGATTTTTTTAGGATCTCCGTTTACAACAATGTTTCCATTATCTGCAAGTTCCTTTGCCACTGTTCTTCTTTTTATAATTCTTGTTACCTTTAAAAAAATTTATCTAAACGCATTTTTTTATTTTTACTCCTAAATTTTTCATTATTTAGACATGTTTAATATCCTATTTTTTTATTTTATTAAATTCTAAATTTTAATGGTTATCAAACAGGTTTTATTTTTATATTTTTCATTCCTTCATACCATGCTGTATTTGTTTCTACAAATCCTACATTATCATTTTCCTTCAGGAACAATCCTCTCACTTTACTCTTTTTATTGCTGAAAAATATGCGGATTATCAGTTGTTGACTTAGCCATTAGAGTATTTTTAATTTTTTTCCTGATCTTCCTTTGACAAAGTTCTTGTATTAAACACAATTGGTCAGTATAAACAGGAATTGATTTTATAACTGTAAAACTTTTTCCTGCAAATTCCCCAAACAGTGCAACTGCTCCTTTTTTTAACTTTATATGTAGCCCCCGAATTAAAGTCTTTTCCAGCAACTAATTCATATATTGTAAATGATTTTGGAATAGCAAATGTTGCAACATCAACATCCCCTTTAAATAATAAAACTTGAGTCCCAGGATGCGAGTTTCCAAACATAACTTTTGAAAATACCTTATTTCCCAACAATTCATCTGTATTTTTTAGCCCAAATTCCTTTACAATTACCTCTCCAGGTACTTTAAATCCAGATGTAGAACTGTTTTGTAACAAATCCTATTGATTTACCTTTAATCTTTTTCAGGTCAAATCCATTCCCAGAACGGTATTTATCGGCATCTTCCCCTCTTACTGCAATAAAGCTGTAATAAAGGGCATCTTTTAATGTCCCACTTTCTCCTGAATTTGTCAGCACAGCCTCAATATCCTTTGTACGCTTTCTAGCATTCAAATATGCCTCTGCTCCAATATACGCAATTTGTGATTGCCCAGAAACAATATTTTCCACCGTAATATTATAATCAGTTGTCGTAACAATCTCAACCTTTTTCCCAGTCGCCTCCTGCACAATCCGAGCAAATTCTTCCCTTGACTTCTTCAATGAATCATTAGTTTCGTTTGGCAAAAATACAATTTTTAATCGTATCATTCTTTTTTTCCCCGCAACTAATCGCAAATAAAAAAACTATTACCAGCAACAAACTTCTCAAAATATTTTTTTCATAATACCTCCGCCATAAAAATAATATAAAAATTTTTTTATATTATAACATTTATTATTTTTCATAGTCAATTCTAAAAAAATTTTTAAAAATAAAAAAATCTTTTTGACAGATATACAACGCTAAATCTCGTTTAAAAAAATAGAAATTATATCGTGGACTTCGACCGTAATTTGCAAAGTTATACAAAGTTATTTTTTTATAGTATAAAAAAACTAAAGGACATACGGTTATCCAAATAATTTGAAATTTCATTTATATGTAAATCTTTAGCAATTTCAAATTATTGTTACTAATTTAAACTTCCACAAAGTGATTTGCTCAGAATCTCTTGGTTAGATGCAAATTTATGCAGAAAAATTAGTTTTTTTTATTTTACTTCGTCTTTTATTCCAATTCCTTTTCTTGCAATAACAAAAGAAGCACCTATATGGATATTTAATTTCATCCTGTTGCAGAATTTATTCTTAGCAATCCAGCTAGTCCAAGCTGGATTTATTTTTTTATAACATTTACTTTATTTCTGAAAGCTATATTTGTTATTAGTTTATCGTATAGAGTATATGATAAACTATGCAACATATTATTATATTGCTTACCTTTTTTTAGTTTTAGCTTTTTTTCTGTTTTGAATTTTTTTAGCTTTAAAATTCAAATTTTCAATGCAAATATTTTTTTCCTGTTTCTAAAGCTCTTTTTCAATATTTTTAGAAATACATTTTTTTCTAAGTCAGATTGTGTCTTGCTTCCTTTTTCCAAAACGATATTTTTAGAATATCAGTTCCTATCAAATTTGAATTTCTATCTATTTCACTCAAAAGCAATAAAGCCTTTATTAAAATCAAGTCCAATTGTTCCATAAGTTTTTTTCTTGTTAAAAAGTTACTTTTATTTTTCAATTCTATATTCAAAAAGTGCAATGCAAGTAATATCTGCTATTTTTTTACGAATTATAGAATAAGTTAATGGTGTTGAATTTTTTTGTTTTGCAATGCTTTTATCAATTCATTCTTATAATTATTAAAAATAACATTTTCCAAACACATATTTTGTTTCTGTATCAAATCCAAAAATCTTTTCTTATTTTTTTATGTTAAATTGATTATTTTTATTATTATAACTCAATTGTAACATTTGATTTCTACCAGTTTCATCTTGACTTCCAATATATGTTATTTGACTATCACGCTGTAACAAAAATTTTTGCTTTTTTTACTTTTTTTAATAATTTTTTTAGTTCCAAAACATAATTTATAATTTCCTGTTTTTTTATTTCCCATTTAAGTTGTTCAAGTCTCATTTTAAATTTATTTAATCTCATTTTTTTAAATGCTCTTGATTTTTTTAAATTTCGATATGTAAGATGATTGATTGTTATTTTTATTATTTAGTTTTTCTTGCAATTTTAAAAATTTTTATCATCAAGTTTTTCAATACTTTCTTTTAAAGTTTTAATTTTATATTCTTTTTGAGAAACTTCATATTTTTTTAATTCAATAAGTGCATTAATGCGTCCTTGAACATCTCTAAGTATAGAATCAGCTGTTCTTCTACTAATATTATGCTCTTTCATAAAATCTTGTCTAAATTTTTTTATATTCAGTTTTAACTCCTTTTTATATTTTCATTCTTGAATATATGAAATGCTTTTCTCTGTAACTTGCAGAAATATACACAAGCATTTTCAAAATATTCAATTATTTCTTTATTATTAGTTTTATGTAGTTGAGTAACAGTTGTATATTTCTGCTTTAGCATTTCCTCCTCCTTTACTTCATTATATCTTCAATGTCAAAAATCAGGTTCTGGTAAATCCTCTTTTTACCTTTTTCTAAATAATGTTCTACAAAAAAATTGTGCTAGTTTTTTTCTTTCCCAATTAAATCTTCAAGTTCATCAACTGTTCTTAATTCTTTCAGATATTCAGTCACTATTTTTTTATTTCCTTTGTTTCCATTTATTTTTCCCTTTCTTTTCTGTAATTTTATTTTTTTACTTCTCATTCCATATAATTTTTCCTGAAAAAGAAGCCTCAAGTGACATTATATCTTCCATAAATTCCTGCTCTATAGACTTTTTAACATCAACATCCTTAACAACTATTATTTTGGTTTCGTGCATTTCACACATTGTTCTCAAATATTCAAATCCAAATCTTGTCAACCTGTCCTCATAAGTAATAAATATTCTTGAAACTTCATTATTTAAAAACCATTCTTAATAGCTTTTTGGAGCTGTTTTCTTTTTATCATTTAATCCACTTCCTACTTCAGATAAAATTACAGGATTTATCAAATCATTATTAGTTTTAATAAGAAACTGCATCTGTCTATCTAAATCTCCATGTTTTTTTGGTCGTGACTTGAAACTCGACAATATATTACATCTTTTTTTGCAGGCACTCTATTTCATCACTCCATAAATTATTTGCTTTAAGGAGTTCAATTAATTTATCTTTTGTTAAACTTCTTGTACCATAATCAGTTTTAGAAAATTTTACTTTTCCTAAATTTTTCCCAACGCCTTAATGTTCCATTGGTAACACCTACAAACTTTGCCACTTCACTAATTTGTAAACTTCTTTTTCAAATCTCTGCTAGAGTACATTTTTTTGCTCCTTTTTTTACTTTTCTCAATAAATTATACATCATTTTTCCAAAAAGTCAAGCAAAAAAATTATCTAAAGTTGTTTTTATAAACTTTAGATAACTTTTAAAAAAACTATTGTTTTACCCTCATAACTATAGTAAAATTGCCTTAAAACTGAACTCAAAAAGCTATGACTATTTTTACTCAAATCCTGGATTTATATAATTTTTAGCAGTATAATTCGCCATTTAAATAGGAAATAGCATAAAAAAATTTAAAAAAATAATTTTTTTCAAAAAAACCTCTCCAATTGAAAAAAACTCTTAATCTACCTTTTTCCTGCTTCATCCTTTTTTTACCAAAACTTCAATTTCTCCATTTTCATTAATATCTTGTGCAATTCCCAGAACTTTTTCATTTCCAAATTTCAATTCTATTTTCTTATTCTTCAAATAATTTATTTCATTTATTTCCTTTAAAATATCTTCCCACGATCCATTTCCCAAATTTTTCACACAATATTTGAAATTCAGAAACAATATTTTTTTACAATTTCATCAATTTCATATTTTTTTATTTGTCGCCTGTGTCAATGAAATTGCCTTATTTTTTTCAATTTTTTTCCGGCAATATATTATTTACATTTATCCCAATTCCAACAATATAGACATTATCTGTTTTTTTCCATCAAAATCCCGCATAACTTCTTATTTTTCCAAGTAAACATCATTTGTCCACTTAAATTTATACTCTAAATTTTCTATTCCCTTAATCCTCTTATTGTCATAAGCCCAGCAATTAAAAGGCAATTTCAAATAATCCTCAATTTCCCAGTTTTCTCTTTCCTCCAAAAAAACTGAAAATAGCCATTCCCTCCATAGAAACCCAGTCATTCTGCCTACGTGCCCTCCCATGAGTCTGATTTTTTTAGCGCAAATAACGTCAAATTCCTCATAATTCCTATGATTTCTTTCCAAATAATCATTCGTTGAACCCAATTCATTAAATTTATACAAATTTATATTTTTTTCATTTTTTTCTCCTTCTATTTATCAACTTAAAAAAATACTCCCATTAAATATAATACTTCAAAATTAATGAGAGTAATGATTTATCTAAATATTATTAAAAGAACTCCTGCTGCTACAGCTGATCCAATTACACCAGCTATATTTGGCTCATTGCATGCATTAGCAAAAAGTTTTTAGGATTTTCAGATTGCCCAATTTTTTGAACAACTCTTGCTGCCATTGGCACTGCTGAAACTCCCGCTGCTCCAATCATCGGATTTACTTTTTCCTTTTGTAAATTTATACATTATTTTTTTCCAAATAGCACTCCTCCCACTGTTCCGAAAAGAAAAATGCAATTAATCCAAGAATAATGATTTTTTTATCGTTACAAAAATTTAAAAAAATGCTCTCCGTCAGCAGTTGCTCCAACTGTCATTCCAAGTACAATTGTAATACAGTATAGCATAGCTCCTCTTGCATGTTCAACTAAATTTGAAACAACACCTGCTTCCTTTATTAGATTCCCAAGCATTAGCATTCCAATCAATGGAGCTGATGATGGAACTAAAAGAATAACAATGATTGTTACTGCAATTGGAAAAATTATTTTTTCTCTTTGGCTCACAAATCTAAGTTGCTTCATTTCAACCATTCTTTCCTTTTTTTAGTTGTCAATAATTTTTATAATTGGCGGCTGAATTACAGGCACAAAAGCCATATAGGAATAAGCTGCAATGGCAATTGATCCCAGTAAATGCGGTGCCAGTTTTGTTGTCAAGTAAATAGCAGTCGGTCCGTCAGCTCCTCCAATAATTCCAATCGAAGCCGCTTCCTTTCCTGTCAATCCCAGCAAAATTGCCCCAAGAAATGCCACAAAAATTCCAAGCTGCGCAGCCGCTCCCAGTAAAAGGCTTTTCGGATTTGCAATAAGCGGTCCAAAATCAGTACTTGCTCCTATCGCCAAAAATATTAATGGCGGATAAATTCCCAATTTTACTCCTTGATACAAATAGTAAAGAAGTCCACCCTTTTCCATAAGTCCTTCATTTGCCACAGCAGGTAAGTTTGCAAGCAGCATTCCAAATGAAATTGGGAGCAGCAAATAAGGTTCGTATTGTTTTTTTATTGCTAAATATAGCAAAATTAGGGAAATTATTATCATGATTAGCTGCCTTCCAGTTATCATAGATATTCCTGTTGTCCCGTAAAGAATTTTTAGTAGTTCCATTTGAAAACCATCCTTTCCTTAGGGTTTTTTTAGTAATATTGAATTTAAAGTAATTTAGGATAATACTGCCAAAAACATCATCGGTATTTACTTTATCGCTTTAGTCACTTTAATTTCATTTATAACTCCATCGCAAGGTGCTACAATTGGATTTTCCATTTTCATCGCTTCTAAAATGATAATTTCATCTCCAGCTTTCACCTTTTCTCCAGCTTTTACTTTTACATCCACAATAAGTCCCTGCATTGGAGCTTTTATTACTTCATTTTTTTCCAGTTTCCCCTTGTAAAGGTGGATTTTTCATTTTTGTCTATTTTTTTGTTTGCCTTTTTGAATCAGCTGAAGTTTCGATGTTTCCATCTTTTTCTATAACTTCTTCCACTTCCACTTCATAAACTTTTTCTCCAATTCTGATTTTATACAGTTTAATCATATTTGTCATGCCCCTTTGTATTTCCAGATTTTATTTTATTTCCCTAATACTTCTTATTTTTTTATACGGCTATTCTTATTATCCCCGGCCGCTTCAATCAGAGCCGCCATCATTGCTGCCATCATAGTTTTATCTTTTATTTTTTTCCATACTAAATTTTTTTCTTTTTTTATCCAATTCCTTTTCACTGCTTAATTTTTCAGACTTTTCCAAAATTCTATTATCATTTGTTTTTTTATTATCTTCATTTTTTTCCCTCAAAATTTGAAAAAAATATTTAAAAAAATGATAACATAAATGAAAATTAAAAAAATAATATGAAAAAACAATTAACATACTTACAACTGAAATATAAATCGCATCTGCAAATGTTACAGCCAAATTTCCAAACAAAATACTTTTTCATATTTTAATTATTCCTTTCATTTTCTATAAAATATCACACAAAAAAACAACTTCAATTACAAAAAAACCTAACATTTATCCAAAAATTATTTAGAGTAAAATTATATAAAACCGAACTGAAAAAAATTACAACTACTTATTCAAAAATTTAGTTTAATTAATTTTCACAAGTTCGATTTTAATGGATTCAAATATTTTTTTATTACTTTACTTTGTAATAACTGTCAAACTTTTCCTTATGCGAAAGTTTCATTTTATTTCTAAGATGAACCATATCACTTACAATTTTTTTCTTCTGTATGAGTTAATTTTTTTCCCCAATCTATCAGGTTTTTCCTTATCACGAGTCTTATTTATTTCCGTATCAAGTTCTAATATTTTTTTCAAGTAATGTTTTTTTTATTCCAAGCAGTATTTTTCATACCAATCTGTTATTTCCTTTAACTTTCTTTTTGAAATAATCTATATCTAAATTCATTTTCCACCTCTCTTTGAGTTACCAAATCCCTCCAGAACCGGGATAATAGAACTCATCAAAAAAATAGCCTATTTTAAGTCCCGATCTTAAAGAAGTCTTACACCACAGCTAAAAAAAGTCATCAATTTACAACATCCTAATTTTTTTAAAAAAATCACTTCAATATTTTTGAACACTTATTTCACCTTTTGATTTTTTTTGTTTTTCTGTTTCCTTTAAATATTTCGTTTCATATTTTTCCTTCAAATAATTTTTTTTGCAATTTGAGGAAAACACGCATAAGTCAAAACATCTTCATCAGACTTTGCCAAACTTCCAATTTCATTTTTCATCGTATCATATTCATTTTGCAGCAAATCGGCAGGTCTTCCAGTAAATACCTTATCATTTCCAATTATAACCGACTTAATTTCACCAGAAATTTCCACAGGAGACTTTCCGTACATCCCCTTCACATAATCTTTAATTTCCTTCGGAATCATCTTATATCTTTGTCCTGTCAAAACATTAAATACCGACTGCGTTCCAACCATTTGGCTCATCGGAGTTACTAATGGCGGATAACCTAGATCTTTTCTTACTTTTGGAATTTCACGAAGGACATCTTCGTATTTATCTTCCGCTCCCTGTGCCTTCAATTGCGATACAAGATTGGAAAGCATTCCTCCAGGCAGTTGATATTCCACAATGCTTGGCTCTACCGCAAGAGCCTTTGGATTTAATGTTCCGTTATCAATGTATTTTTTTCTTATTGGCTTAAAATACTCTGCAACTTCCTTTAAAAGTTCAAGATCCAATCCTGTATCATATTTTGAGCCTTGCAAAGTTCTGACAAGCGATTCTGTAGGTGGCTGTGAAGTTCCACCTCCAAAAGGCGAAATTGCCGTATCTACAATATCCACTCCAGCCTCAATTGCCTTTAATGTGCTCATTCCAGCTAATCCCGCAGTTGCATGCGTATGTAATTCAAGTGGAACTTTCAAAATGCTTTTTAACTCGCCTACAAGTTCATAAGCCATATTTGGAAGCAGAATTCCAGACATATCCTTTATAGCGATGGAATCTGCTCCCATGCTTTGCATTTCCAAAGCCAGTTTTTTATAATATTCAAGCGTGTGAACTGGGCTAATTGTATAGCAAATAGCAAGCTGGCTATGCCCTCCATATTTTTTAGTGCTTTCAGATGCCTGTCTTATATTTCTCGTATCATTCAAAGCATCAAATGTTCTAATAATATCAATTCCATTTTTTATTGAAAGTTCAACAAACTTATCCACAATATCATCTGCATAATGCCGATAACCAAGTAAATTTTGTCCTCTCAAAAGCATTTGCAGCTTTGTATTTTTGCTCTTTTTCCTAATTTCCCGCAGTCTTTCCCACGGATCTTCATGTAAAAAAATCTAATTGCCGCATCATAAGTTGCTCCACCCCAGATTTCCATTGCATAATATCCAACTTTATCCATTGTTTCTATTATTGGAAGCATTTCAGCAGTTGTCATCCTTGTTGCCATAAGTGACTGATGCCCATCTCTTAGCGATGTTTCTGTTATTTTTTTACTCTTCCCATAAAAAAACCTCCCTGTTTTAAAAGCTGTCATAAAATAAACAGTTAATCTACTCAAAAATGCGATAATTCAGCATTTACAATATGTTCTGGCATATTTGGATATTTTGTTTCAAAAATTTTTCCCTAAACATTTTAGCAAGTTTTTTTAGCAGCCGCTTCATAGGCTTCCTTATTTGCCCACGTATCTACCGGATTTAACAGTTCACTTGGAACATTTGGGCAATATTGCGGAATTTCAGGTTGAAAAATATCATCGTGTCTATATTCCACTTCATCTAAATCGCGTTTAACGCTGCTGTTACCATCGCCCTTGTATATGTTAAGTTCACACGATTTCCAACACCATAAGATCCGCCAGACCATCCTGTATTTATTAAAAAAATACTTTTTGTATTGTGAAGATCTATCTTTTTACCTAGCATTTCTGCATAAACTGATGGTTCAAGCGGCATAAATGGTTCTCCAAAAGCAAGTTGAGAATGTAGGCTGCGGTTCTGTAATTCCACGTTCAGTTCCAGCCAGCTTAGAAGTAAATCCTGTTACAAAATGATAAATTGCCGCATCTCTCGAAAGTCTTGAAACAGGCGGCAAAACACCAAATGCATCTGCTGTCAAAAAAATATTACAACATTTGGAATTCCTCCAATTCCAGGAATTTGTGCATTTTTTTATATGATTAATCGGATACCCGACTCTTGTATTTTTCAGTTAAACTCTTGTCATAAAAAGTCAAATTCACGTGTACTTGGATTCATTACAACATTTTCCACAAGACTTCCAAATTTTATTGCATTATAAATATCAGGTTCGTGTTCTGGATCAAGATTTATACATTTTGCATAACATCCTCCTTCAAAGTTGAAAATACTGTGATCAGACCATCCGTGTTCATCATCAGCGATTAACTTACGGTTAGGATCTGTTGAAAGCGTAGTTTTTCCAGTTCCTGAAAGCCCGAAAAAAATATAGCAGTCTGTCCAGTGTTTGGATCCATATTGGCAGAACAGTGCATAGGCAATACATCCATTTCAGGCATTACAAAGTTCATTATTGAAAATACGCTTTTCTTTATTTCCCCTGAATATTCTGTTCCGCAAATAATTCCAACTTTTGCTTCATAATCAATAATTATTGCAGCCGATGAATTTATTCCATCAATTTTTGCATTGCATTTAAATCCTGGCGCCGCAATTACTGTAAAGTCAGCATGTCCATAATCCTTTAATTCTTCCTCTGTCGGACGGATTAAAAGCTGATGTATAAATAAATTTTGGCTGGCTCGTTCATTTATTATTCTAAATTTCTTTCTGCAGGATGGATCTGCTCCCGCCATTCCATCAAATATGAATATTTCCCGATTTTTGCAAATATGCAATCAATTTATTATAAATAGAATCAAATTTTTTTCCTTTTTCAATAGGCTTATTCACATTCCCCCAAAGCAATTTTTTTCATGAACCCTGGAGTGTCAACAATATATTTATCCTTAGGCGAACGTCCTGTATACTTTCCTGTCGTCACAACCAAAAGCTCCACTGCTTGACAATGTACCTTCCCTCTTTTTTTAATGCATGTTCAACAAGTTCCGCAGGTGTCAAATTTCTATGAATTTGGATTACATTTACTATTCCTAATTTTTCCAAATCTTTTTGTTACTTTTTTTCATAATACTCCCTCCGTATTTAAAAAAATTTGTAGTCATTTGTAAAAAAATAAATGTATTTAATAAACCAATATCTTTTATTTCAACAAAGGTCAATATTCTTTAAATTTCCTAGTCTTTACTTTTTACAATCATCTATCATAAAAATTAGCAATTAACACCAATAAAAACAAAAAAATCCCTACTTTCTATGTAGGGAAACACAAAAATATTTTTTTAATTTTTGAATTTGTTTGGGTTATGTTAAATTTATAATAATATTTTTATAAAAAAATAAATACAAAAATTCTTTTTGATATTAAATCTTAAAAACAATTTAAATTTACAATTTAGATACATATCAAAAAAATTACAATTTTATAGCCAGCAGTTTTTTTAATATGTATCAAAAATCCGATAACAACGATCTTTAATACAAATATTACTCTATTCTAGCCATATAATTGCCTAAAAAGCATATTTAACATTATTTTTTTCCCTACACTAGTATTATCCCACATTTTTCCTAAAAGTCAATATTTTTTTAAAAATTTTTAATTAAAAAGAATATTCTATGAAAGATTAAATTTATTATAAAGATATACTGTGATATAAATTAAAAAAACAATATGATCTGAAGTATCTCTAGACCCTTAACCATCGAACTTATTCAAGATTATTCATAAATACTCTTTAAATATTCTCGTTTAGTTTTTTTGCAAAAATAAATTTGAATAACAACCATATATTGTGGTATAATAATAGCAAGTTGTAAACATAAATGGAGAAAAATGATAAAATTAATTTTACTAGATGTGAGATGGAACACTGACTGATGGTGGGAATCTATCTTGGAAATAGTGGCGAAGAACTAAAAAAATTCAATGTAAAGACGGCTATGCCATCGTAAATATACCAAAACTCGGCATTGAATTTGGAATTATTACAGGTGGAAAAATCTGAATTATTAAAAAGACGTGCTGAAAAAAACTAAAAAAATAAAATACCTTTTTCCAGGGAATTTCTGAAAAGACTTTAATACTAGATGAAATTATAAATCAAACAGGACTAAAGGAAGAAGAAATAGCCTACATGGGCGATGATCTAAATGACATGGCAATCATAAAAAGAATCGGTTTTTCTGGAACTCCGCTGAGATGGAGCAAACGAAGTAAAATCAATCGCTGATTTTATTTCTACTAAAAAAACGGCAGTGAAGGAGCAGTACGTGAATTTATAGAAGTTATTTTAAAAAAAGAAAAATTTATTTCAAAAAAATTTTTTATCAATCATAAAATAAATTAAATTTTTTTCATTAAATAAAACCTTAAATATTCATATTAAAGAATTTTATTTGAAATTGACAAAAGTTATTTTTTTATTAATATTTGTTTTTTTTGTTTTTTTCAATATTTTTTTCTTTTTTTCAAACGTAAAGGGGATCAGTCGCCATCCCTTTACAATCCCCCGCCTGTCTAAGCATTTTTTTTGAAATGAAATTGAAACTCGCTTTTTTTAATAAAAGTTCTTATAAAATTTTTAAACTAATTACAATTTAAAAATTTTGAAAAAAAGCTCAAACAGTCAATTTCATTCCAAAAAAATCACGACGTTCTAATTCAATTATGATAGATTATTTGACTAAAAACAAATATCAAGCAAAAATTTCGTTAAAGAAAAAAATAACTGTTTGAGATTTTTGAAACATATTTTTAAATTGTATTCAGTTATCTGTGTCAAGATAACTTTGATTCAAAAATCGAGTTTTTATTTTTTTCTTTATAAGAAAAGTTTTGCGTAAAGCCAGGGTTGTAAGGGCGTGGCGCTTGACGCCCTTACGTTAAAAATTAATTAAGAAATAAAGAAAAAAACAATTATTCATAAAAAAATAATCTATAAAATGTAAATTATAAAAAAATCTTAAATATGAATCTTTAGGAAATAGATTTAGAATGGATTTATTAATTAAATAAAAAAATAATCAGAAAAATATAAAAAAATTATTTTTTTAGGAGGAAATAATGGCAATAAAATATTTGGATGCCAAAAGGCTAAGATTAGTGTTTATTGGCGGTGGAAAATGGGTTACAAAAACATGAGGAGCTTTTTAAATGAACTGAATGTTTATCCAGTTCCTGATGGAGATACTGGGAGCAATATGTCAATGACATTAAATTCGATGATAAATGATTTGGAAGAAAAAGACAGATGAAAAAAATAAAAAAATGCCTCAGCTTATAGATGTAGTTGAAGAGGCTGTATTGATGGGAGCTCGTGGAAATTCGGGGACAATTTTGTCACAAGTAATCACAGGATTTTTAAGAGGAATTGGTGAAAAAGTTAAGCTGTTACCGAAAGATGTGGCACAAGCTCTTGCGAGTGCAAAGGAAACTGCTTATAATGCTGTAAGTGAACCTGTTGAAGGGACAATGCTTACGGTTATTAGAAAAATTTCTGAAAAAGGCTACAGAATGTGCTGAAAAAAATTTGAAGATTTGGTGGCATTTTTTTGAAGGAGATTGTAGAGGCTGGGAAAAAAGGCTGTGGATGAAACGCCTGAACTGCTTCCTAAATTGAAAGAGGCTGGAGTGGTTGATGCTGGTGGAAAAGGGCTGTTTTTCTTTTTTGAAGGATTTTATAAAGTTACAACTGAATTGAACCTGCTAGCTGAATTGCAAAAGGCTCAAGTTAAGGAAAATGAATTTGACAAGACAATAGCAAATATTAATCATGATCCTGAAAGCATACATTTCCAATACTGTACTGAATTTATCATTTTTAAATGGTAACTTTTGATACGAATGAATATAAAAAAACGTGTGCTGGAATTGGGAGATTCTGCTGTGTTTGCACAAACTTCTAAAAAGTTTAAGACTCACATTCATACAAACCATCCTGGAAAAAGCGATTGAAATTGCATTGGAATATGGATAGCTGGAAAAAAATGAAGGTGGAAAATATGAGGTTACAGCACGATAATTTGCAAATTTTTCAGTGAAAAGGATGAAGCAAAGATTTTTTTGCAAATAAAAAAATTGATAAAACAAAAATCAGCCTTTGTGATTTTGGCGGATTCTGAAAAATTTGAAGGATGAATTTTTTTAAAACTTGGTGCAGATGTGGTAATCTTGGGAGGACAAAGTAAAAAAATCCAAGTGTTCAGGAAATATTGAATGCCATTGGAAAAAAACTGAAAAGGAAAAATGTTTACATTCTTCCAAACAATAAAAAAATGTAATTACAACAGCAAAAAAATGGCAGCTGAAAAAAATCTAAAAAAACAGTTGTTGTTCTAGATACAAAAAAACAATGCTTGATGGATATTATTTTCTAAAAAAATAAAGATACTGACATTGATGAGTTAAAAGAAGCAGCTTCCAGAAACTATTCTGTGGAAATTACAAAGGCTGTAAGAGATACAAAAAAATTGAAGACTTGTCAATAGAAAAAGATGACTTTATCGGGCTTGTAAACGGGAAAAATAAAATATGCAAAAAAATCATTAAAAGAAGTGGCAGATGCAATATTAGATGACTTGATAACTAAAAAAACACAATAACTGCAGTTGTTGTAAGCGGAAATGAAAAAGGATGAAGCTTCACAAAAAAAGTATTGAAGAAAAAAACTGGCAGGATTGAAAAACTGCAAATATTAATGGAAATCAGGAAAAATTACTATTATTACTTGTATATTGAAAATAAAGATCCAAATATGCCTGAAATTGCTATTTTAACAGATTCTGTATCAGATTTGACAGATGAAGACATCGAAGGGCTTCCAATAAAGGTAGTTCCTTTAAGAATTGATATAAATAGGGGAACTTTATAAGGATAGTGTAGAAATTTCAAAAATCAGAATTCTGGCATCAAATGTTGGATAATAATGCGAGAATTAAGACATCTCAGCCATCACTGCAAGACTTTTTTTAAATGCCTATAATAAGTTATTTGAAAAAAAGGATATAAAAAGATTATTTCAATACATCCATCATCAAAATTAAGTGGAACAATACAAGCGGCAAAAAGTTGGAAGAAGTCTTACAAATAGAGAAAAATGACATAGAATTAATCGACAGTTTAGGAGCTTCGTTACTGCAAGGATTCCTTGTGCTGGGGAGCAGCAGGAAAAATCAGTAAGGGAGAAAGTTTTTACAGAAATTATCAACTGGGTAAATAACTTTAGAACTAAAGGTAAGCTTCTTATGATTATTCCAGACTTGAAATATCTTGAAAAAGGTGGAAGAATTGGAAAAGGCAAGTTCAACAATAGCTGGAGCATTGAACATGAAACCTATTTTGACTGTAAATCAAGGAGAAGTTACGGTTGAGAAAAAAGTTCTTGAGTGAACGTAATGCACAAAAATACATTGAAAAAAATATTGAACGTGAAAGTAAAAAAACAAAGCATCGTACTTATGAGCGGATAGGGGTGGAACTCCAACTGAACTTGAAAAATGTTATAAGAATTTATTCGAAGTAGAAAAATAATCCAAAAAAATTAACTCATTGATATTAAATAGAAATTGGAGCGGTAATAGGAGCTCATGCAGGCTCAGGTTTATGGAGTATTCATATTCCCAAGGTTAAGTTAATTAATTTACAAAATTAAATTTTTAAACATAATAAGCAGAAAGAGGTACAGCTTTGAAATTTAAATTTTTTTGATGAAATAAATTCAACAAATACATACTTACGACGACAACTAAGAATAGAAGAATTTGAAGTAATCGTAGCAAAAAAACAAACAGATGGAAAAGGAAAAAGAGACAGTACATGGATTTCAAGCAAAGGTAGCTCTTTTTTTCCTTCGGTGTCAATGACAACTATGAATTAGATGAAAAAAATTACAATTTTCACAGGGATATATTGTCTACAAAGTACTAAAAAAATTATATAGAAAAATAAAGAAAAAAACTAACTTTCAAATGGCCAAATGACATTTATTATGAAAAATAAAAAAATATGTGGAATACTTTGTGAAAAAAAGTGAGAGACCATATAATAATCGGTATCGGAATAAACATCAACAACACCGATTTTGGAATATTCCGTGAAAAAAAGCAATTGCACTTGTGGAAATTACAGGAAAAAAACACTCGGTACAAAAATATAATAGAAGAAATCGTTTCAACTTTTGAAAAATGAATTCCATAGTTTAAACAGAGAATGGGAAAAATATATTACATATAGTAAATGAAAAATAGCTATTTGAAGGGTAAAAAAATAGTAATTCAACAAAATGGAAAAACTTTCAGAAAAAGAATATAGATTTTTTTACGTGTGGATAGAAGAGGTAGAATTTCAATTATTGCTAAAGGAGATAGTGATGAATTGAAATTTACTTCGTTGGAGTTTAAAGTTATATAATTTGGATGATAAAGATAAAAGGGACTAGTGTTATTCTAGTCCTAATGTTTTTATACTAAATTTAATACTTTTTTTAATAAATTCAAAATATAATTTTTCCGTATTTTATCTTCCTCTATTTCAGTTTTAAAAATAAATTTTTTTCCTATTATTTATATTGTACTTTGCTTTTTGTTCTTCATTTCTTTTCATTATGTCATCAAAAAAACAAAAATCACTAAGTTGTTTTTTTAAAAATTTAAATTATTTGTCCATTGACCAAATAATTCCAAATTATCAACCATGATAGTTCTAAAAACTTCTTTTTAGTGCTGATTGGTATTCACGTTTAATATTCTCAATATCTGAGTTCTTAAGAGCATTTGTGAACTACTCCCGCTTTTAGAAGCGGGAGCTTCTTGGGAAGTATCTGCTTTTGCTAGCCAAATATATTTACCAAGCTCTTCGGACAGTCCCTGCCCTGTTTTTTTATTTCCTAATATTTCAACATTTCTTTTCCAACATCTCTTATATTCAATGTCGCATTGTAATCTCTATCAATTTCAATCCCACAGCACTCACATTTATAACTTCTTTCTGATAATTTCAGTTCCTTTTTAATATTTCCACATTTACTACAAGTTTTCGATGATGGAAACCACTTATCTATCTTCAAAAATTGTTTCCCTAAAAACATCAGTTTATACTCAAGCATCCTCAAAAACATTCCCCATCCATTATCTCCTACACTTTTACCAAAATTTAATGACTGGCTCATCCCTTTCATATTCAAATCCTCAACAACCACAGCATTGTATTCTTCAGACAATTTTTTCGATAATTTATGCAAAAAATCTCTTCGACAATTTTTAATATACTCATGCAATTTTGATATTTTCGCTTTTTGCTTATACCAATTTTTTTAGAAAAATTTCACTTTTTCTCGATAATGATTTCTGTAATTTTTTTCAATTCTTCTTCCAACATCCTAAAATATTTTGGATAATCAGCTCTTTGGTTTTCAGAACTGACAAATAACTCAGACATTGAAAAAAATCAAGTCCTATTACTTTATCATTACTTGACATTTTTTTGAATTTCTTTTTCAAGTTCTGTCAAAACAGAAACATAGTAATTTCCATTACTGTTTGTCAATGTTACTGACTTTATCTTGTAATCCTTCGGTATTTCTCTATGATATTTTAATTTTAACTTTTTTTCAATTTTGGCAAAACCAAATATTTTGTTTCCTCAATTCGTATTGAATTATTCACACAATTTGTCGTATAACTTTTAACATTATTCTTTTTAGATTTGAACCTTTGGAAACTTCGCTCTCTTTTTGAAAAGAAATTCATAAACGATCGTTTTACATTCAATTGAGCATTTGAAAGTGCCAGACTGTCTACTTCTTTTAAAAAAATTGATTTTCACTTTTCAAACTAGCAGGTGTAATTATTTTATTTTTTTCCAGTTTCTTCATAAAATTTTATTAGCAGTATACAAAAATCATATTGTAAACAAAAGCGAACACATCCAAAAGTTTTGTTTATCAACGATTCTTGTTCCTTATTTGGATAAATCCTGTATTTGAATGCTAAATTATATTTCACAAAATTACACCTCCTTTTTGATTTTTGAATATTATTTCTAATTATTTCTTTAGAAATTTTATTATTTATAACTTCTCTTCGATATTTTTATACAAAAAAATTATATCATGGATGTATCCTTTTTTTCAATAAAAAAAGCAATTCATCTCCCACTTGTAGAAGTCGGAGACTTCTTGCTATCTTTTGTAAAATTGTTTTTTTATTACTAATAATGAAGTTACCTTCCTCTTTCAATAATTAGTATTCTATTCCACCCCTAAAGCCTTAAATACAGCATCTTCAGCTGTAGAATAAAAAATTAAGTTAAATGCACCTATTAAATCTGGTGGTACTGTCGCCAAATCAGTAGCCGAAGTCATTGGTAACAATACTTTTTTTGCCCCTGAATCTAAACATACTTGTAATACATTTGCTAGTTCACTTACTTTTATTATTGTTCCACCGATACTCAAATCTCCTAAAATTACCGCACTTGAAATAATAGGTTTATTTAATGCAGCTGAACAAATAGCGATGTATGTAGACAAAGTTAAATTTGAAGTCATTCCAATGCCTTTTAAGTCTTGATAATTTACAACATAATCATTATTTTTTGTGCTAATTTCTCCACTTATTAATTTCCCATTAGCTCTTAAGTATTTAAATGCCATTTCAGCTGATTCCTTTGCTTCACGATTATTTCCTAATCCTGCTTTTTCAAATTTTCCTGTTCCTTTTGTCATCTGAGTCTCAATTTTAAATAATCCAATCATTCCACTTTTTATACTTGAAACCGTATACAAATGACCTGGTTTCCCAATACCTTCTGGAATTAAACTTCCACTACTTTGCTCCGGAACAGGAACATATTCTTCATTAAATTTTTTTCATTATCGATATACGAAAAAAATTTACGTCATAAAAATTCCATCCCACCTATTTTTTTAGTTGCTCTTTAACTCTTCTTCTCATTTCTAGTGAAAATCTTAATATCTTTTCAATTTTTTTCTTTTGTAAATTTTTCCATGTGGATAAATTATTTTTTTACCATTCCAGAAACAGTTTTTTTGACTGCAATCACATCTCTTTGATTCAATTGATTTCCTAATTTAAAAATACTTATCATATGCATCTGCATAAGAAATTTTACGTAATTCTCTCATAATTTCTGCATAATAATCTGTTATAAAGCCATAGTCATCAGTAAAAAACTCTGGTCTATATTTAGGAATTTCCCAACCGGGTAAATAACAGTGCATTCTATCTAAGAATGCCGTATCTCTTCCCATTACATGAGGAAATGGTTCAAATAAATTAGAAGTTTTTTTAAAACAACATCTACACTCTGATTAATATTTCCTATAAAAAAACCATTCCAGCACTTGCATTTTTTTTGTTCTTTCCCACGTGCAAACGAACCTGATGCCATATAATCTTTCATAATTTGGACTCCATCTTGATCCTTAAACTTCATTCCTGCCACCTCATCAAAGGCTACACAGTCCCAAAGTCCTACGAGTCCCATTGTTCCTCTTCCCATATTATAAAAAAGATTTGCTACACTTGTTTGACCTCCTGATACAAGTATACTGTTCGGGCTTATTTCTTTATAAATATGTGATTTCCCAGTTCCACGAGGCCTAGCTCACAAAAAAATTATAATTATTTTTCTAACAATGGTATCAATCTTGACAAATGAAGCCATTTAACTCTTTCGTCAAATTTACTAGATTCCCATTCCTGTACTTCTTAAAAACAATATCTATCCACTCTTCATCTGTAAATTTTTTTCTCTTAAGTTTTTAAACTCCTCAAAATCAATTTCTGGCATTTGTACAGGTGTTAATTTTTTTATAATTACAGGATTCCCTTTTTTTATCGTCTTCATCATAATAATATTCCAACTGAATAATACACCAAATACCTCCTCCTAACAATCTCTCGTATTTAGAAGGATAAACATCTGATACTGGAACACCTTTTTAACGATAAATTGGAAAAATTCAGCTTCATGTCTATTCTCCTTAAAATTTAACTTTACAGTAACCTTGTCAATTATTGTATAAGATCCATTTTCTCTTAATTTTGATTTTTATTCTTTCAGCTTCATCAGGTCTTACATAATTTTTGTGCCAAGATTTTTTTACTGTTTTCATGCCTTCTTCTATATCTTCTTCATTTTCTGAAGAACAATACATTCCCAATAAATATTCAAGCACATATATAGGAACATTTGCCCCTTCCCTTATTTTTTTGTCAAATCTTTTCTAACTATTTTTCCAGAAAAAAATATTTATTTAACTTTTCACTTAATGTTTCTCTATCTTTGTCATTATTAACCTCTTTTAAACAATCATTATCCTCAAAAAGTTTGACAATAATCCTTATTCACTTTTTTTCCTCCTTTAATATATCTTGTTTCAAACAAAAAAATTATTTATCAAAAATCCAAAATCATCTGAAAAATAATATATCTATTATTATTTTTTTCTTTCTTCAATTTTTGGTTTCTATGTTTTTACAACCAAATAATAATCTTCATCTTTTTTTTATATTTTTTTGTTTATTAAAGTAAATCTTAGTTTTTTTATTCTTTTTTTATAGTTTCAGTTTCTTCACTATTTGCTTTTATAATTTTCTATATTTGAAATTATACTCTCATTACTATCAATAAAAATATATTTCAAATTCTGTAGGGTTTTATAATATCTGTTACAGCACTTTTTTTGAAGAAAAATCAAGCGAGATTTTTCAAATTAGTTATTTTGTTAATTTCTGATATTAAACCAACTTTTTACCAATTCCGTGTCTACTGATCCTTTTGCAGTTTTTACTTTTATAACTGGAACAATTAATTCTTGTAACGAAATTCCACCATGATAATAATTTTTGTCCACCACCACTAACCTTAAATACACTAGAAGTATTCAGTGAAATTACTTTTTAAATTTTCATTTTTATTATTTAAAACATCTGACATATTTATTTCATTTGTACCAATTTCGTCATAGTCATTTTCTGTTACTATGTATCTCCTATTCACAACATCATTTTTTTACTAGAAAAGTTTTCTATTTTATCACATTCCTCTATTTTTTTCTTTTGTAAATAAATCCATGATCTGCTGTAACTATTATATTATTAATAGATTCCACTCTAAGTTTTTTTATCAAATTCATAATTTCTTCTATCGCTTTTTGACATGCCTCAAACACTTCATTTTCAGTATTTGCCTTATCTCCTATCAGAATCAATTTGATTATGATAAATATAAAGTTTTTTTCTTATTTCTAAATACCTCTCTTAATTCATTTTTGAATACCTAAACACTTCATCAAAATCTAAAAGCTACCGCATTTTCATCATAACTTTTTAAAAATTTTTTTCTCTTTTTTTACTCTGTCATTGCAAGCTTTTTCCATCAATAAGTACTGAAAAAAATCGCCATTTTTCGACTTCTATTTCTATTTCACCATGTGGAAGCAATGCTGCCATACCTAATTTTGTGACAGAAGGTATAATCCCTAACTGATATTCTATTTCAGCATCTACAGTTTCATCTCTACTCATCTTATAAAATAATTCTCTCCCAGTCTCATACCTCAAAAGCATCAGAAATTATTATTACAATTCTATTTTTTTATTAATTTCAACATAATTTTTTTGTAAAAAAATCCTTTTTGTAAATTTATTTTTCTTAGGAAGCTCTCTATAATTAAGTAGGTCATTAAATTTTTATATTTGCAGGATTTAAAAAAATTTATCAGTATATTTGGTTTCTAATAATTCTAACAACCTACTATACTTTTTCACTATTTTCTGTTAATTGATCATAGTAATAACAAAAATTTCCTATAATATGTATCAATCATATAATCTTTTTGAGCATATTTTTTTCTATTATTTCTAATAAATCACTACAAGTTTCAAAAATTTGTATTTTTTTATTCCTTTGTAAGCATATTCCAATATTTTATACTCTATCTTTTAATTTTGAATTATCAATATTTTTCTCTCTTCGTAATTCTATTATCTCTTCTACTAGATTTATCTTGTAACTTTGCTGAAAAAAATTCTCATCAACAATTCTTTCAACTATCCATTTCGTTATTTTTTTTCATCAGGAAAAATCAAATATATCAAGTTCCAAAAAGATATTCAGGTAAAATATTTTTTTAAAAATATTTATTTCCATCTATAATAGAATAAACTTCTGAAACAAGATTTTTAAAAAATTTCTCTATATTCAGAAATCTGTCGCAATCTATTTAAAAAAATACCATAACGGTACTTCTTATACTTAGTTCCTTAAATCTAACAGGAATTTCTTTTTGTTATTTTTTTCAGAAGCATAAGTTAAAAAAATATTCCAATAAGTAACTTAGTTAAACTCGGATCATCATCAACATATCCAAATTTTTAATCTACATAATTCCCAAAAATTTCTCTTCAAGATTATATTTATTAAACTCTACAAGATATCTACTTTCTTTTCTGTTTTTTTATCAGTAATTAAAAATTCTTACTACATCATCAAAACCCTCAAATATTTCAGCTTTTGAATTAATAATAATTCTCATCATTATAATTTCAATATCTTCTTTTTTTATTAACTCCCTTCTCTTCCACCAATTTTTTTCAAATTTTTCTCTTCGATCTTTTGCTGCAAAAAAACTTTCTATGTCTTTCCATAACTTCTTTAAACTCATCATTTAAATTTAAATTTTTGAGCTATTATTGAAATTGGATCTGGTGAAAATAATTTCGAATACATTATAGTATCAGCAAGATGATTATCCCTGTCTTCACTTCTCTTAAAAGGAGCATAAATCAAATAATTACTCTCCTTATCATCTCTTTCAAGAAGTAATTTTGTCTTAAATAACTCATTTTTGTTTCAATCTCAATAACTTAACATTTTCCAATTTCAATTCTTCTATCTCTGACAGAAATTCTTGCTTTTCATCATACCAAAAAAACAATTCTTCTTCCTTCTTTCTTAAATTCACTATTAAGTACTTTTTGTAATTTGTTCTAAATTCAATTTTTCTCACTCCATGATTTTCTATATTTTTTTAAATAAAAAAAGCCTCATTTATTTCTTTTTTTAAATAAAAGAGACTCATAAAATCTTTATTTTTTTAAAAATTATCTAACCTTAGTATCATTGTTCTTAATTTATTTTCTGAACTAAATTCTTTCATCAGATTAAATCCATAAGCTGTTTCTATCTCTACTTCTAAATTGCTTCAATATTTTTCCTTTAATATACTCTTCATCTTTTTATATCTGCTATTATATCCTGTAATGAAATAATTCTATTATTCTTCATTCTTTGAAGAATATCCAAACATTTTTCTTATTTCTTCCGGGTCATCTACAATTTCAAAAATCAACATCAAGTTTTTTTAACTTTCTTTTTACTCTCCATTGCTTCCAGTACTTCATCCGCATATCTTGCAGGAATTCTCAAAGCATCAAGTAATATACTTTCTGTAGCCATAATTACCACTCTCCCTTTTTTTAACTTTATTTTCATTTTTTTATGATACCATATCTATTTTAGAGTGTCAATTGGTTTCTAACATATAATCTGAAAAATTAAAAGCAATAAAAAGGATTTTTATTCTTCTATCAAATCATGTTCTATTAATTTTTGATTTTCCTGATTCAATATCTGTAATAATTTTTTTCTAAATATTTCATGTTACTTTCAGAATAAAATAATTCGTCTACTTCTTTTTTTGTATTTTTCATCAATATTAAAAATCAATTATTTTTTTTGTATCATGTTAATCACCTTCCTTAATTGTAAGTATATTTTGTAATTTTGATTTTTGTCAATCGTTTTCTTTACAAAAAAACATACAATATACATATATATGTTATGTTATGTTATGTTATGTTATGTTAAAGTCATTTCTTTTTATTTAATGCATTCATACACAACAATATTAATAATACAAACTATTACTAATACTGAATAAAGTAAAAAAATCTATTTTTATCAAAAAAATTTTTGTATCTACACCTGTTTTTCTTCATATTTTCTAGCATTCCAATTTTAGAAAATTCAAAAATAAATCCAACTACCTAATGTTGACCAATAAAAAGAAATAATTCCTTCCGATTCAAGCATTATGTAAAAACCAAAACTGATATACCATATAAATTATTAAACCTAAAAATAATGAATAATAACTCATTTTCTTTTTCCTGTATTCTCTTTTTGTTTTTTTCTACAATATTCCATAATATAAATTATGCCTAAGCCCAAACCACCTGTAAGAAATATAGCAAACATTAAGATTAATCCCATAATTAAATTTATAATCATTCTTAAATCTCCTTTCTTTAATAATGGTTTTATGTCTCTTTTTATTTAGTTGTCGTTGTCCTTTTGTCCCAAATTTTATATAATTTTTTTGGAATAGTTTACAAATAATATTTTTTTATATTTATTTTAATTGTCCTATTGTCTGTTTTAGCTCAAATATTATATTATTTCTCTAATATTTCTTTTGCTTTTTCAATTTCATAGATTTTTAATTCTATTTTTCTAATAAAAGTTTATGTAATAAATTTTTTTTCCTTTATCCTTATTTTCAAGAGTTTTTCCATAGTCATTTATTAATTTTACAACTCTATTTTCTTGTCTACTTTTTTTCTTTCCCATCATGATCTGAATACAGAAAAAAATCAATCTTATTTTTTTGAGTCATAAATACTATAATAATCAAACATACTCTGAAAAATAAGAGTAATCCGCTTCTGATAACGAATGTCCAAAAAAAGTAAATTGTTTCTAAAAAGCTTATTAGATGGTAACGTAAAACTTTCGATTGTATCACTACTTAAAATTCTATATGTTTTAGTAAAAAAATATTCATACTTTCATCAACATTTTGGTTATCTATTCCAAAAAAATTGGATTTTTATAATCTCCATGAATATTAATTACTTCCTCTATACTTCTTATATTTTTCATCTGTTGGATATTTTTTTGTATATTTTTAAATTTATTAATCTCATTTTTTTATAACAGTTGTATAATTAAAATTTATTATTTTTTTAGGTTTGTCATTATATAATATATTATCTAAACTATGAGCTAATTTATTTTTGAACATTCTTAATATAATTTCCAAAATCTTTTTCAAATAAATTTAAATGTTCCATTGCGAAATTTATTGGTTTATTGATATATCTTTTTTTCTGAGTTAGGAGCTGCCTCTAATTCAATTTCATGTACTAGAAGTACCAAAAAAAGTATACCAATCTTCTACTTTAGATTTATATGCTTTATTTTTTTCTTATATTTTTGACCAAGTTTCATTGAATATCTATTATGCAATATTTCAGTTATATTATTAATATACGGTTTTATTTCACTCTCAACTTCATACCAATCTCTGTGTTCTTTATCTTTTTATATAAAAGATAATAATAAAAATAAATTTTTATTAATTTCCGAACTACTATTTTCATTGTATAAATTAAGAACATTTTTTTCTCTATTATCCCAATCCTGTCTTCTGAAATAAGATGTTACCTCTAAAGGAGGCTATTATTTTTTTCATAGCTAAATCCTCTACTCTCTCTTTCCCTAAAATAATCTTCATATTTTGTAGGTAATTTTTGCCATAAATCAAAGCCATTTCCTAGAATATAAAGTTCCTGTGCCATAATTGTTCCACCTTTATAATATTTTTACTTCACCTTCCCCAATATCTCATACTTCTTCCCATCACGTCCAGTCTGCACTTTTTCATAATTGACTTTCACTCCATCATCCAGATCAATAGAAATATATTCTGAAGACAAGTGATTCATCTTTTCATCAAATTGTTTACATTCATCAAGCTGTGATTTTATCTTTTTCAATTCCTTTTCAGCTTTTTTTCTGTTGTTATTATTTTCGATTTCATCCTTCAGAAAACTTGCCCTTCTTTCATAATGTTTCTGTAGCTCATGCAAATATCCAATTCTAACCTTTGCCGTAGTCTGTTCATTATAACGGTGCATATAAATTAATGCCTTAAATCCATTTTTCTTTCCTGCATCATAAAGCCAGTAAATTGGTCTTTTTTTGTATCTTTTCAAATGATCTTCATAAAAAAATTTTTTTAAGAAATATTCCCTTATAATATCTTTTTGGAGCATCATTTTTTTATTGGATAAGGCTTGTGATATAAATTTAAGATTTTCTTCAAGTGTTTTCTTCTCCATATACTGTTTTTTTACAAATTCTACAAATCTTGTAACAATATCATCACTAAAATATTCACTGTCAGTAATTGGAATACAGTTATCTTCATCAGGAATAAATTTGCTATATTTATTTTTTTATCAAATTCTCCCCTGAAAAATACAAGACCTTCCTCATCAAGCGAATAACGCTCAAACATACATCCGACAGCATAGGAAATAAATTGTTTTACAACATTTTCTTTCGTTAATACATAGCTGTTTCCTTTAATTTCATCATTTATTTCATCATCTGTATCAAATATTTTAGCTATTGTTATATCTTTATCACTTACATCTGAAGCCAGTTCATCCTGCAGTCCATAAATATCAATAAAAAAATTCTGTTTAATTCCTCTTCATTTTCCTTCAATTTTAAAAACTGATTATTTGTAAATTCTTTATATTGACTATATGCTTCTTCTATTAATGTTATTTGTGTTTCATCAATTTTCTTATTTTCAACATTTCCATTTTCTCCTATTTTTTTACATTCTCAAATTCTTCCACATATCTTTCAAAAATTAACCAATGGACTTACTTTTAAAATCCCATGCTGTTTCAAATGTATTCCAGTCATATTTTTGATATTTTGATACAGTCATCAACTATTGAAATTACTTTTGGTTTTTATTTGTTTGTTTTTCTATAACTGGGAAATCGGAAAAAAATTTCCTGTTTTTAAATGAATTGTTGGATTTAATACTTTAAAGATATAATCAGAAATTCCCGTTCCCATTAAACCTAAAATATACTTTAACCGTAAATTATTTTTCAGAAAAATGCGGACATCCCAACTGTTTCATGAATACTTCCTTCTTCTCTATACCGTATTGTAAAACCTCCACTTGTTATATCAGACCATGTTATAGCTTCTTTAAAAATAATAATTTGTATTTTTAGCAACAAAATCAGGTGTTTTTTTAAATATGGGTATTTGTATAAAAATATTCTTTTTTTATTTCACTACCATTATTTTCCCAATTCACTACATAGTCATAATTTCCAGACCACTGTCTTCTTGCTCCTCCTTTATTACAAGGATACCATTTAAATTTATTATTTTCTGTATGATTTATTGATTTTTGTATTATAATTTATTTTTTTCCCCTTCCACTTCGTACCATTGTCTTAAAAAATCTATCATTATCTGTTGTTGCTAATCCTTGTCTTGGTTCTATTAATTCTGATGTTTTTATCCCTTTTTTTCAAAAATCTTTCAGTAAATTTTCACTTGCCCAATATCCTATCGGCATTCCTGGTATTTTTTTCAAAGTTTTCTTCATTTGCTTCATAAAAATATCCACAATTTTTTTATTTTCTAACGCTTCTAAAACTTTTTTTACTTTGGAATTCCATATCGCCTTTATAATCTTCTAGTCTTATAAATAAACCTTTTGAATCCCTTTTTTTAGAATTTCCAAGAACAAATGTTATTACATCAACTGTTGCTTCCTTATAAAAACGATCCTTTTTGCTATTTGAATCAAACTTTCTATTTTTTTATTTTCAATAATATATTTTCTTAATTCCTCGTAAGTTTTTATAAACATCCAGACATTTGGCGTCATCCATCCAGAATACCCATCTTCAACAAGAAAAATCAAACACTCTTACCATGAATACAGAGAATAAATCACCTTTATATTCCTTGTAATTTGTTTCAATAAATTTTTTTCAATTTAGGATTATATTTATTTAAATATGGCGGATTAGTACAAACTACATGATATTTATTCTTTAATATTTTTTTGCAGTTTTTACTATTTGTTTCATTAATGGATAAACATTCTCTCTCCATATTTCTCCCATTAAACTTCCTGTATATCTGTCTCTACATTCATCCAAATATCTATCAAAACTGTCATAATCAAAATTTTCCACTTTTATTAGACTTCCAGTTTCTCTTGCATCTTCATATGTTCTTATTAAATATTCTCCAACTTGATTTTTGTTTATCATCTATTGTTATTCCATCAAGATAAAAAGTTTGTTCTCAGTTCATCCATATTTATTTTTTTGAATTTTTTTAATATTTTTTTACTTTCATTATCAAATAACGAATAACTTTCTTCAGTATAAGTTACATTAGGAGATATTCCTCTTGTGAAAAAAATCTTCTATCATATTCTCTACCTTTCATCATTACTGCAAAATATGCTAACTGATAAGCTCTTTTATCTATATCAAGTCCATAAATATTCTTTTCTATTATATTTTTTTTACAGCTTCTCTGTCACTATACCCTGCTTCCCTGTAAATTTCCATTAGTATATCAAAAGCATGAACCAGTATATGGCCACTTCCCATACAAGGCTCTAAAAAAATTTTTATTTCTTCAGGAGATATTTTTTTCATCTATATACGCGATTTCTTCATTTTTAGGAGTTACAAAATATTCCAGTTTATCTTTCAGCTTACTGTCAGGATTTCTCTCAATCCAATATTTTTCCCAAGGAATTCTGTATCATATATTTTACAACCCAGTCAGTAGTAAATATTTGTGTTGCTATTGGTATATCTTCTTTTGAAATAGTACCTTTATTCATTCCGACTATTTCATTTTTTTCTTTTTCATTATAATACTGATAAAGCCACCCAATAACTTCTACTTGACTTCCAGTTTCTTCTTCATCTGATGAAATTCTTATATTATTTGATATTCCCACATTATAAAGTCCTACTAATCCTATTCCATAATTTTTTTATTTTCATTATTTTTTTATTTTTTTATTTTTAAAATTCTCTTCCCCAACCTCATCCACTAACTTTCTCAAAATACCTTCTTCATCATTTATCGAAATTGGTAATAGTAATTCTGAATAATCTTCAGCTTCTTCAAATAATTCAGGCAATATTTCATTAAGTTTGTTACATTTTTTTTATAAATAAAAAAATCTAAAAAGTTCTTCTGTTTTACTTTCTTCTTTTTAAATTATAAACATAATTTTTTTCTCATCATCTGAAAGTTCCAGATCTGTGTTAAATACTTCTCTAATTATTTGAGGTTCTCTATCATTTTCTCTTTCAGAAGACAAAAATTCTTATCCTATCATTTAAATAATCATTTACTTCCATAAATCTAATAGCAATAATTCTATTAAACCAAGTATAAGCAATTTCCTCAATTAACTCATTTAAAGCATCTTGAAAAATTCCCTCTTTCACTTTTTTTCTTTTAATGTTTTTACCAATATTTCTCTTTGCTTGATTTCCCTCTTATTTAATTCGACATTTCCTATTTTCAAATAATCATTTTTCCGAAACTATTCCTTCTTCAATTTTATTTTTTTCGTAATTCCTATCAATTCCAATTTTCTTCTTACTTCTTTTTCCAGTTTTTTTCTTTCGCATTTACTGCAAAAATTTCTCAATGCTACTTTGTCCATTATTATTTAAAACCTTTCATAATAAAAATCCTCAATTAACCTCAATTTTTACTAAAATTCAACTTGCACTATCTCACTATCTTCCAATTCTTCTTCCAATCTTTTTCTCAATCTATCCAAATACTCTTTTTATATCTTCTGAATTTCGTATTTCCCAAACTCTATCTTTATTAATTTCTGAAATTCCAATTCTTTTTGGTTTTATTACTTTTTATTTCTTCTATATTTCCAGAAATCTCACTCGCTTTTTTTCTTTTTCTTCTAATATTTTTTTCTTCTTTCTCAAAAATTATTCAATAATTTATTTTTTTCAAGCTGATTGCTTCATTTTTATATGATTCAATATCTTTTATATTTTCACTTTTTTTCAACTTTTTCTAAAAATTTCACTAAATTCATTATTAATTTTTTGTATATTGTTCTTTTAATTCAATATTTTTCTGCATATTCTACTCTTTTCAAAAGCAATTTCTTTTGTTTCGTTTATACTATCAGTTATAGGCTTTCTTTTTTTTCATCCAAGATTTTTATTGTATTTTTTTCATTAAATCTTCTATTTAATTCATTTAGATCTTTAATTCTGTTATATGGATTATTATTATTTAATATTTTTTTTATATCCTTCGATATTTTTTTCCAATTCATCATCTGAAAAAAATAATTTTTTTGAATTAGTATACTTTTTATATAATTTAGTAGCTTCATCCCAAATATCTTTTTGATCTCCTTCAAAAAAATTTCTCAATTGGTTCAAAATCTTCAGAAAAAAATCATAATAGTCGTCTTCATGTCCAGAAATTTCATTGAATATTTCTCTAGCATCTTTTAATCCAAGTACTTTTTCTAAAAAGTTTTTTTCCCATTTGATAAAGTTTCTTTTCCAGGATAATCTTTATTTTGACATTCTCTCTCAAAACTTTCTATTTTAGTTATTTTTTTTCTGCCGATAATTCTTTAAACTCTTGGGTCATCTTATCTGTATCGCTTATGTCTAAAGTAACATCAAATAATTCTTTTTGCAACATAACTCATTATTTTTTTACACTTCTATCATCAATTTTTTTCCTTTATTCCTAAATAAATTCTTTTCCGAATTATCTTTTTTTATAATACTATTAATAATATTTTCAGTAATTTCATTTAATAATGTTAAACTAATCCTATTTTTTTTATAAGTTCAATTTTTTTCCATCCTTAAACGCTCTTGCAATAATCCATTCAATATCCTTTTTCATTCCATCCATAAGGCGCTTTTGAAAACTTATCTTTTATTTCTTTTTAAAGTTATTTTTTTAAATTTTTTTCTTTTTATCATACGTACATGATTCACTATTTCACTTATCGCATTTTCATTATATTTTATACTTTCAACAGCAGTTAAAGTATTCCCTTTTTCTACAAAGATTTCCCTAATATCATCTTCACTCATAGGCTTTTGTTATGTATTCTAATTTATGATAAACATTATTCACTAATTTTTTTCCAATGCTTCATTGATTTTTACTTTCATACTCTTTCGCATTAAAAATTAAGTTTATTTCCACCTACATAATATTCTGCATTTTTAAGAACTTCTTTCAACAAACGATTTGAACGCTCTATATATTCTCTACGTTCAATAGTTTTATTCTCTTTAATCGAATTTCCTTTAGGCAATCCTTCTAATTCTCCCGATTTTAAAAAAATTTTTTTCTATTTTTTTATATCCATTTCTATTTCATTAATATACGAATTATTATCACCTAAATCAATAAATACAGAATTTTCTTGAGAACTTTTTCATTAAAAAGCAAACTTTCATTTCCACTGTAATCTGAATTTGAAGTTGCTATATTTACTGAAATGTCATGAGTAATATTTTCTTTTTGAAAATCATCAACTATTTTATTAAAAAGGAAAAAAATATAATTTCCAAGTTTAGGATACTGATATTTCTTTTCTTTATAAAAAAACTTCAAATACTTTTTCAGATATTCTTTTAGCTATTTCACTTGTATCTACATCAATTTTATCAATAATCTTTTTCAACTTCCTGTTCTTCATTTGTTAAAAAAATATAGACATCCCCAGATTTTTTTGAACAAGTGTCTGTTTTATCAAAATATCTAATGCTTCTTTAACTTTTTTTCTTTTTAAAGAGATTCTGTCTTCATCAATATTTTCAACCATCAATGTTGTAATATTTTTCCAAAAGTCCCTTTTATTTCTTTAACATACTTAATCATAAATAACACTTTAAGAACATTCACATTAAAGCAATTTTTCTTCTTTATCTGGATTGATATAACTATTTTCCATAGCTCTGGTAATAACTATAGAATGTGAATGATCTAAGAAACTCTGCAATCCATCATAAAATTTATCAAAAGGAATCAGTATTCCAACTTCACTATCTTTATACTTTTCTGCACTTTCTTTAAACATTGCAAGCATTGAACGTTCCCCTTCAGATAAATGTTTTTCCACTTGAGCTATGTTCCCTAACAGATGTTAAAACATGAGAAAGGATTTGAAATTGATACGGAATAAATGGATAAACTTCTTGAAAAATCTTTTTTTATTTTTCGTATATTTTTTTCTACACCATCATCAAATATAATTAAATTTCTAACTACTGATTCTTTTTTTCATTGTACTTTAATGACAATTCCCTATTTGCATGCTCATTTTTTTATCTAAAATTCTCTTCTTAATAACTTCTGATACGTCTGTTGAAGTTAAATTAATTCTTGTTTTAAATCTTCCTTGTATTTTTAGAAAAATCATTTCCTTTTTACTTTTGTAATAGAATCTATCGCTTGTTGAGAAGTTACAACTACCCATGCTTTCCCTTTTACATTGTACTCCTAAATCTTCTGTTACAGTTTGTAAATTCAACATTAAATCTGTATTTTCTCCAATATATTGTCCTACTTCATCGACACAAAAATACAACATGATGATTATTTCCTTTTTGATTTAATATATTTATTTACCATTTTTTTGTAAAAATCTTCTATTGAAATAGAATAATCTTTTTGAAATTTCTAACCAATCTTTAATTCCAGATTCACTCATAAATCCTATTTCTTCTATTGCTTGTGCAACTTTAGTTCTTATAAAATTAAATTTATGTCTTTCTTCGATCCATTCTTTTTCCTGTTATCTCTTGAAATTTTTTTCTTTAAATTCTTCATATTTATCATTTTCTCTTAATTCTCTTTCTAAATCTGCCAAATGTGGAATTGAAGAAAAATCCTTGCATTTCATTAAACACCTTCAAGAATACTTTTAGAATGTCATCTTTCCCTTTATTTCCTGTACTATCACTTTTTAGAATCAATATTAAACAATATAGAATCAGTTGAAGTCTGACACGCTATTTTTCATATCCGCAATAACCATTTCATCTTTTATTTTATTATCTTCCAAAAAAATAATCTATTGCCTTTTTTTCCCATTTATTTCTTTTTATTTGAAAGTAAATATGATAATATTTTTAATAAATGTGATTTCCCACTTCCAAAAAACCACTTATCCAAACTCCCATATCATCTGTGTTTCCGTTAATTCCTTTACTATATGCTGAAAAAAATCTCTAAAGTGTTTCTGTAATTCATTCGTTACGACATATTCTTCCAATTCCTGCTTCATATTTTTCTTCTTCTTTTTGTCCTACTTTTTATTACCCCTTTAATGTCTCTGTCAATAGGTTTTCTAAACATATCTTTTTAATTTCATAAATTTATTTGCATGATTTTATACTTAAAAATCACACTCTCCTTTCTTAATTTTAAATATTATTATGATTTACCCCACCTATTAAAGAATACTATTTTAACAATTTAAACGCTCTATAATAATTATCATCTTTAAATTCCTCAAATAACTGTAATGACTGTCCGTCATACTTTCCTGGATAAAACATAACTACTGGTGCTCTATCAAAAACTTGATGTAAATTATTTAATATTTTTATGTGAACGTACAAAAGGAAATATCTTTCCTATACCAACTAAAAAAATAATTGATTTTTTTCAGGAGTATTCTCTTCAATATATTTTTGCAAAAATAATTATCATCCTCATTCATTTTCAATAAACTATTTACTGATTCAATCAAATAGTCCATTCCATCATTTTTTTCCATATCAATACAATTTTTCCAAAAAAATTCTGATTCTTCTAAAAGATCTATCATAATATCGTAAACATCGTAAATTACAATTTTATAACCATCTCCAATTTCTTTATCTCTTTTTTTATATTTTTCTAAATACTGTCTAACTATTAATTCATCTCTCGGAGAATAGTCAAAAAATATAGTATGAAACCTCATTTCCTAGTCCTTTACTATTCAGAAAAACTATCTTTCTTTATTTCATTTTCTATTTTCCCCAAATCTATTTCTGTTTTCGTCATTACACTTCTCCTTTTTAAAAGCCTTTTATGTACATTTCCATTTTATTCTCTCTCAATAAATTTTTCTAATTCATAATCCAAATAAATTTTTTTCTATATAAAATTTTTTTCCTTTATTTTCTTCCAATAATCCTGCCTCTTTTAAATAATTTCCATACGAACCTCTCATTCGCTTTTTTTGTATTTTTCTGTAAATTTAGTAACTTCCTCATTTTGTAAAGATTTTTTTCATCCAAAAATTTTTTTAACAGAATTTGAACTATATTCTTTAGTTCCTAGTAACATTTCGTTTCGATAAGAATTATAAACATATTCGAAAAAAATAATTTATCTGTTTGCATTACTGATAATAAATTTATTATTTTCATAGTTCCAACATCAACCTTAAAAAAACAATGTCTTTATATCTTCAGAAAGTCCCTTCGTTCTTTTATTAATTTCACTAAAAAAATTCTTTTTACCGTAGTCTTTAGAAGGTGCAGAAAAAAATATTTTTCTTCTTCCTGCATTTTTCTTATCTCATTCTCATTTTTTTCCCATCTTTCAAAAAAACTCTAAAAAAATTTTTTTAAATTCTAAAAACCAGAATCCTTTACTTACAATTCCAGCACTGTATTCTCTTTTTTTCCCATTTTCTACCCCTTAATTACATTAATTTTTGTTTATTTCTTATTAAATATTATATCATTACTTTTATATTTTACAAGTAAAATTAATAACCTTTTTATTTCAAATCTTTTTAATGATAAGCAATTTTTATACTAAATTTCCATTTAAAAAAATCAAAAAAATAATATAAAAATCATAACAAATCTACTTTTTATACTATTTCCTATTAAAAATAATAGATCCATTATAAATCCTATTTACCAAGATCTCTTAATCCTTTACCAGAAAAACAAATAAATTTTTTTCAAACTGGATTTAGTATTACATAAACAAAAAAAGGAACTACCCAAAATCATAGTTCCTTTTATCTTAACAAAAATTATATTTAATCTTTCAATCGACTATCCTTACTCATAATCCCCATCTATCCTTACTTTTCGTAAAATCAATCCTTCTTTCGCCTTTAGATCCAACTTAATTTTTCCATTTGAACCTGTTCTAAATGTTCTGCCTTCTGTTACCAGATCGATAAATCTTTCGTCCTGATAATTTGTTTCAAATTCCACATTTTCCCAGCTGTTAAATGAATTGTTTATTACAACAATGATTAATTGATCTTCGATTACTCTTTCGTATGCAATTACATCTCGTTCATTGTCGGCAAATACTTCTCTAAATTTACCATAAACAAGTGTTTTATTTTCTAATCTTATTCTTATTAACTTTTTTTGTACCATTCAAATAAATCGCTGTCGACTTTTTTTGTTCATAAACTTCATTCTGATTAATATGTGATGGATTTTTTTTCATTATCATACAAAAAAATTCCTTCCATAACATTGGCTTTTCTGCAGTATGGGTCTGTTGCTCCCCACATTCCAACTTCATCGCCGTAAAATAGCATTGGTGCTCCAATATAAGTCATTTGGAATATTGATATTAATTTTAATATATCTTTTGGCTTAATTGGGCTGTTTCGCCAATCTATCGTTGTATTTGGATGATTATTTGAAGCTAGGTCAGGACGAATTCCATTGTATCCTTTTTCTAACTGCTTTCCTTCTTCCAGATTTCTTCCAATTACATCATTTACAATTCTTGAATAAAGCCTGTCAGTATCGTGTGAACCGTTTAGATTCTGACTCGCCTGTAACGCCTGATACGGATACCAAGTTCGTTTTTCTCGAAGTTCATTGAAAAAGTCCTGTGCCTTTAATTTATACCTTACTCCACCTTCACGGCTTTGATTTATGAAAAATCCGATAACTGTTTTTAGCCATTCATAGTTCATTACAGTATCAAATTTATTTCCGCCGTTAATATCTCCTGAAGCATTTCCCCAAAGTTCGGCAGTTATGTAGGAATCCTTCTTGCTGCCTTTTACAACTTCTCTCCATTCATTCCAGAAATTTTGATTTTCAAGACAGTTTGGCACATCTAAACGCCATCCATCGATTCCATCATCTTCCATCCAGTTTTCACTTTCTTTTCCATCAGGTCCGTACATCCATTTTCTTGTGATATTAAAAATGTATTCTTTATATTCCTGATTAAAAGTGTTAAATTCAGGAAGTGAGTCAAATCCACCCCAGGCGTTATAAATAGTTCTCTTTCTATTTGCTATTAATGTTTCAAATGCCTGCTCATCACTCATATCATCTGTAATCGGAACATGCTGTCCAAAATCTGTAAATTTGTACCAATCTTTATATTTAGAATTTTCACCGTCTGCAAGCACCATATTAAATGTCCAATGCTCACTGCTGCTATGATTGAAAACTCCATCAAATATTACACGAATACCATTTTTATGAAATTCCTTTATCAAGTCAACCATTATCAAGTCTGACTCTGTCCAAACCCAGGTAGCTGGATCTTCTGTTTCTCCATATCCATTTTTCCCTCTGTTTTCACCCTTTAAGTTCACTTCCAGAAGTTTTAGCTCGCTGCTTGTCGTAGCCTTGTTTCCAAGCACATCCACGTATGACTTATTCCCATATTTATTATTTCTGTTAATTTCCACGCCATGAGTTTCTCCACTTGTCTTTATTGTCCCAAAATCTGGCGAAATATGTCTAAAGTCATTTGCTCCATACTTATGGTTCTGATACGAGAAAAATACTGGATTTAGCCACACAGCATTAATTCCAAGCTCCTTCATATATGGTATTTTTTCCTTGATTCCCTGTAAATCTCCACCGTACATTCTGGCATATTTCAAGCTGTAGTCAATTTCACGTTCTCCCAGCTTTTCCCATATTGTCTGTTCCCTAAAGTCAGATGTCCATCGGTTTCTATCAAAATGGCTAATTACATTGTTACTTTTTTCCCATTTATATTCCTCCACAAAATTCTGTTCATGAAGTATGTTAGGCTTAAATGCCTCTGGTCCAAATTCATTGAAAATTGGATCATTGTAATGATTTCCATTGTAAAATCTGTCTGGAAAAATATTATACCAGATAGCTTCTTTTGCCCAGTTCGGCACATTAAACAGCTGTATATCTTTAGAAGTTGTATTTACAACAAGTCTTTTGGGCTTGCTGTAACTTAATGTCGTTCCATTAAAGTAGGCTCTTGTGCCATTATCCTCTAAAATAAAATAATATAGTAGTTTTTTAGCTTCTTTTCCAAAGTTTATAATTCTTTCAAAATAGTCAAATCCATTTGTCTTATCCTGATATCTTTCAAGTTCGTAAATCATTTCATAGTTATCTTCTTCGTGTAAAACAATGCTTATATATGCACGTTCCACATCGTTCATCTGAGTTCTTATTTTAAACTCATACTCACTGTCAGACAATTTGTTAAAATATTGCAAACTGTCGTATTTATGAACAATCGCCTTTAAATTTGTATTTTTATCAATCGCTTCATAAACAAATTTTCCAGTTCCCAAATCTCCTTGTGCGAATAATGCTCCATTTTCTCCTATTACAAGCTTTCTATTTCTATTTTCAGGATACCATTTTCCGTCAATCAAGTATTTGTATTCATAAACTCCTTCAGGTGAAGCCAATGTCACTTCGTAATTTGTCCCTTCAAAATGATAAATCGGCTCAGTATCAGGCTTCCAGCTATTAAAGTTCCCCGCAATTTCAACTTTATCCGCCTTTTTCCAATCCAAAATCAGAAATATTCAAATTCATTCTGTAAAAATTTCATTTTAGTTAATGAAAATGTCTTTTTAGATAGCGAATATTCCACATAAATATCTATTCCTTTTGAAATCCCTGTTATTGATTTTTGGTGGCAAATTTTCGCCTACCACAGCTTCAAATTTTTTGGCAAATGGAGCTGTATGGCTGTAAGTTACACCGCTTATTGTACCATTTTCTTCATCCTTTATTTCAAAGAAATAGCTTCCTGATTCAACATTTCCCCATTTATATATATAATTTTTCCCATTTTTTTGCTTTTAAATTCTCTTCACTATAAAAATTTATTATCTTTGTAAATTATTAATTTATAACCCATTTTACTCTCCTAATTATCTGCTCTCTAATTTAGTTCAAAAAATACTTTATATGCTCTGTATGTTTCATACAAGTCCGCTTTTGATGAAATTTCAAATAAAGAGTGCATTGATAAAAGTGCCAGCCCTGCATCTATCGTTCTAATTCCATAGTAAGCCAGAAACTTCGCAACAGTTCCTCCTCCACCTTCATCAACTTTTCCAAATCCGCCCGATTGATATTTAATTTCATTTTTATCAAATATTTGTCTTATTTCCTGAATAAATTCAGCATCTGCATCATTTGCCATAGATTTTCCACGGCTTCCAGTATATTTAGCGAATGCCAGTCCATAAGATAGCCGAGCTACATTTTCAATATCGTGAACAGATTTATACACAGGATTCATTGCAGCAGTAACATCTGATGACAAGGCTTTAGAATTCCACAAAGTTTCCCTTAATATCTGATCATTATAGTTTTTTTTCTGTAAGTGAAAGCATTTTCCCAACAATATATTCAGGCAATGTCGACTTCAAGCTTGTCGAACCTTCACTTCCGATTTCTTCCTTATCTGTCAAGTAAACCATAACAGTTTTTTCTGTTTCCTCTATTTCAAGCAAAGCTCTAAGCGAAGTAAATGCACAAATTCTGTCATCTTGCCCGTATCCTCCAATCATGCTCTGATCAAGCCCCACATCTCGCAATTTCCCAGCAGGCACAACTTCCAGCTCTGCAGTAAAAAAGTCATCTTCTTCTATTCCATAATCTTTTTTCAATTTATCAAGTACAAACTGTTTTATTTTTTTATTTACATTTTCATCATTTACAGGCATATTCCCAAATAACAATTTTAACTCTTCACCTTTTATTACATCCCTTGCCTTTCTTTCATCCTGCACATTATACGACAAATGCGGCAATATATCAGGCACGCTAAACACAGGCTCATCATCCCGCTCTCCAATTGAAAGCGAAATTTTCTCACCATCCTTCAGAAAAACTACACCGTGCAATGCCAACGGAGTCGCAGCCCATTGATACTTTTTAATTCCACCATAATAATGTGTATTCAATAGTGCAAATTCTTCAGCTTCCATTATTGGATTAGGCTTCAAATCCAGTCTTGGGGAATCAACGTGGGAAACAATCATATTAATACCGCTTTTTATATCATTTCCAACAATTACCGCAATAATATTTTTTTATTTCTATTGTTAAAATAAATTTTATCCCCCTTTTTCAATTCACTTTTTTTATTAATATCGACAAATCCATTTTTTTATAAGCTCTTTTTTTCTGTCAAATCTACAAATTCACGCTCAGTCTTTTGCCAAATCCAAATATTTTTTTTATAGTCTTCAGCAAATTCAAATATTACTTTTTGTTCATCTGTATAACTTTTCCACAAATTTTCCTTTGTCATTTTACTTCCTTTCCCAAAGTTTCAATTATAGCAAAAAAACATAATAGATATATTCGATAACCCAAGTTTTTTTTATTTTATTAAATTCTAAGTTTGCGTGGTTATCAAACAGATCTAATAAATCAACATTTAAATAAAAAAATAACAAAAAAACGGTGGCTTGAAAAAAATATCCCGAATCAGCCACCTTCTTTCCAAACTAAATTAATTTTTTTCGATTTATTTAATTTTATTTATCTAAATATCAAATTTATTTAACTTCGTTTAATTTCTTTTCCAATTCTTTTTCCAGCTTCTTCATATCCTGGTTTTCCTAATAATGCAAACATATTTTTCTTATATGCTTCTACTCCAGGCTGATCAAACGGATTTACACCTAAAAGGTATCCACTTACTCCACATGCTTTTTCAAAGAAATAGAATGTATATCCTAAGTGATAAGGAGTTACTTCAGGAATATTTATTCCTAAGTTAGGCACATTTCCATCAACGTGCGCCAAGATTACTCCATCAGTTGCTTTTTTATTTACATAATCCAATGTTTTTCCAGCAATAAAGTTCAATCCATCAAGATTTTCCTTGTCACTTTCAATAACAAATTCCACTTCAGGTTTTCCAATAGAAACTACTGTTTCAAAAAATAATCTTTGCCCTTGTTGAATATATTGACCTAATGAGTGTAAATCAGCTGAGAAATCTGCTGAAGTTGGATACAGTCCTTTTCCTTCTTTTCCTTCAGATTCTCCAAATAATTGTTTCCACCATTCTGCCAAATAGTGAACTCTTGGTTCATAATTTACCATTAATTCCAAATCTTTTCCTTTTCTATGCAAGATGTTTCTAACAGCCGCATATTGTAAAGCCTGATTTTCATCCATATTTTTGTTTGCAAAGTCATTCATCGCATCTTTTGCTCCAGCCATTAAGTCATCAATGTCAATTCCAGCCGCAGCGATTGGTAAAAGTCCTACTGCAGTCAACACAGAAAATCTTCCTCCAACATTGTCAGGTACAACAAAAGTTTCATATCCTTCAGCTGTAGCAAGTGTTTTTAATGCTCCCTTCGCTTTATCTGTTGTAGCATAAATTCTTTTTGCAGCTTCTTCTTTTCCGTATTTTTCTTCCAGCATTTTCTTGAATACTCTGAATGCAATTGCAGGCTCAGTTGTAGTTCCAGATTTTGAAATTACATTTACTGAAAAATCTCTATCTCCAACTACATCGATTAAGTGTTGTAAGTAAACACCGCTCATATTTGTCCCTGCAAAGTAAATTTCAGGAGTTTTTCTCTTATCTTTTGGCAAGTTATTGTAAAAACTGTGTGATAAAAATTCAATTGCAGCCTTCGCTCCTAAATATGACCCTCCAATTCCAATTACAACTAAAACTTCCGAATCATTTTTTTAATTTTTTTTCAGCCGCCTTTTTTTAATTCTGGCAAATTCATCTTTATCATAAGTTTCAGGCAAATCAACCCATCCTAAAAAGTCATTTCCTGCTCCAGTTTTTTTGAAGTCAATACTTCATTTGCCAATTCCACATAAGGCTTAATTTGTTTTAATTCATCTTCGTTAAAAAATTTTTTTGCAAATTGATAGTTAAAATTTAATTTCATTCTTTCTTATCTCCTTAATATACAATTTTATTTTAGTCCATTGTAAAAGTTTGTAAAATTCCATTAATAAAGGTTTTATCAATTTTAATCTTCCATTTCAATTTTTTTAGCAAGAGATTTTAAACTCATCACTTAAATTTTATACCCATTACTTTTTACAATTTCCTAATACAATTTTTATTTCCTAAATTTTTTTGAAAATCAAAAAAACTTTTATTTACACATAATAACACAACCTTAAAATCGAACAAAAAAATAAGTCTCTATAATTTCAATTTAATATCTCGATTTTGAAGCAGTTTCATAATAAACTTGCCTAATAACCATATAGTTTTTAAAATTACAAGCCAAAAAGCTAAGTTGGCAAAATAAAAAAATATACAAAAAAACTTTCTTCCGTTTTTAAAGTAATTTTTTTACCAAACTATTTTTCAATTAAAGTATAACAAAAAAACAAACTTTTTTTCAAATTTTTTTCCACTTATATTTTACAATTTTAAAAAATTTTTTTCCTGAAATTTTTAAGTTTTATTATACAAATATCCTTAATATCTAGTCAATTTCCCCTTGCTTATTGTCCCTTTCACATTAAACTTTTCATCAAAGTATGTCAAATCTGCAAAATAACCTTCCTTTATAAATCCGTATTCTTCATCAATAGCCACCGCTTCAGCAGGATAGGAAGTTGCCATTCTAAGTGCTTCCTCAAGCGAAATATGAACTTCTTCCACTAGATTTTGCACCCCTTTTATCATAACAAGCGAAGATCCCCCCAAAGTCCCTTCTGGAGAAATACATTTTCCATCCCTATACAAGACTCTGTTGCCTTCAAACATAAATTCCGTCATATTATCTGTTCCAGCAGGGCTAACTGCATCTGTCACAAGATAAAGCCTATCCTTCATTATTTTCTTAGCAATTTCCACAGAAGCAAAATCTATATGAAGCCCGTCAACTATTATCCCGCAATTCGTAGTATCATTATTGAATAAAAATCCAACAACCCCAGGCTCTCTCGAATCCAGTCCTCTCATTGCATTATACAAATGAGTTCCGCAATTATAATATTCCTTCTTTTCCACACACTCCTTATAAGTTGCATTCGTATGCCCAATAGCCACATTAATCCCAGCATCCCTCAATTTCTTCAAATGTTCAACTTTAGCCTTTTCAGGTGCTATCGTTATTATTCTAGTAACTTCTATTCTGCCTTAGCTATTTTCTCAATCATCTCATCCGACAAAACTCTTATATATTCAGAACGATGAATCCCTTTTTTTTTCCACACTTATATAAGGCCCTTCAATATGAAGCCCCAAAACTCCAATTTCCTCCTTATCCTCCATTCCCTTCACAAGCTCAATAGCCTTTTCTATTTTCTCATCTGGAGAAGTTATAAGCGTAGGCAAAAACGAAGTACACCCATATCTTTTATTAGTTTCATTCATTATTTCCAACGCTTCCCTAGAAATATCGTCATTAAACAGCACCCCTCCGCACCCATTAATCTGCAAATCAATAAACCCTGGCGACAAAATCATCCCTTCAACATCAATAACTTCCTGATTTTCTAATTCTTTTTTATCAATCAAAGAAAAATCCATTATTTTTTTTATAAATTTCCCTTCCAAGACAACCGCATTTTTCCCCAATAAATTTCTCCCCGTCAAATATCTTTGCATTTTTTTATAATCATTTTAAAAAAATTTTCCTTTCATATTAAATCACAACTTACTTGATTAATATTTATACATTTATTTATACTTTTAAACCTGTTTTGCCAATTCTATCAAATATTTTTTTATATTTTTTTCCAAATCCAAATTCTTAGCCTCAATTTCCTTAAAATACCTATAAGTCTTAACCTTTATATCCGAAGCCGCCATCTCATCAATCACCAGCACTGCCCTTCTATGCAGCTGCAAAGCCGAAATTGTCCAAAGATGATTAACTCCGCCTTCTACTCCATGATAAACCGCACGTAGCCTTTTTATACCCATTTGCAAGAATCATAACTTCCTTTGAGTCCATAAGCGTCCCCACACCAATTGTCAAGGCTGATTTTGGTACTTTTTTTCAATGTCATTGTCAAAAAAATCTTGAATTTGCAAAAAAATTGTGTCATAAGTCAAATCCTTGTCACGTGTATGTGAAGAAAGCGATGAACCTGGCTCATTAAATGCAATATGCCCATCTTCTCCAACTCCACCCAAAAACAGCTGAATCCCGCCAGATTTTTTTATTTTTTCCTCATAGTTATGACATTCTTCCTCTAAATCTTCGGCACATCCATTTAGAATATTTATATTTTTCTTTTTTTATATTAATATGCTTAAAAAAAGTTCTCATCCATAAAATAGTGATAACTTTGCGGATCTTCAGGCTTTAATCCCACATATTCATCCATATTAAAAAGTCACGACATTTTCAAACGACAATATCCCTTCATTATACAAATTTATCAGTTCCCGATAAGTCGTAAGCGGCGTAGAGCCCGTAGGAAGTCCCAGCACAAAGGGCTTTTTCCATTGTAGGCTTAAATTTTAATATTTTTTTTAGTGATCTGATAAGCACTCCATCTTGCCACTTCATCAGCATTTTTTTAAGATAATTACACGCATTTCATTCACATCCTTAATTTAAAAATTTTAAATTTTTCATTAAAAATGTTTCTTACTACTATTATATACCCTTTTTTTATTATGTCAAGTCTATTTTTATCAAAATTTTGTTTGGAAAAAAATTAAAAATTGTATAATTTAACAAAAGATAGCAAGAAGTCTCCGACTTCTACAAGTGGGAGATGAATTGCTTTTTTTGTAAAAAAATTGAAAAAAAGGATACATCCATGATACAATTTTTGTATGAAATATCGAAGAGAAGTTATAAATAATAAAATTTCTAAAGAAATAATTAAAAAAATAGTATTCAAAAATCAAAAAGGAGGTGTAATTTTATGAAATATAATTTAGCATTCAAATACAGAATTTATCCAAATAAAGAGCAGGAATTATTGATAAATAAGACTTTTTGGATGTGTTCGTTTTGTTTACAATACGATTTTTGTATATTGCTAATAAAAATTTATGAAGAAACTGGAAAAAAATAAAATAATTACACCTGCCAGTTTGAAGAGTGAAAAATCAATTTTTTTAAAAAGAAGTAGACAGTCTAGCACTTTCAAATGCTCAATTGAATGTGAGACAATCATTTACGAACTTTTTTTCAGAAGAGAGCAAAGTTTCCAAGGTTCAAATCTAAAAAGAATAATGTTAAAAGTTATACAACAAATTGTGTGAATAATTCGATACGAATTGAGGAAAACAAATATTTGGTTTTGCCAAAATTGAAAAAAAGTTAAATTAAAATATCATAGAGAAATACCGAAGGATTACAAGATAAAGTCGGTAACATTGACAAACAGTAATGGAAATTACTATGTTTCTGTTTTGACAGAATTTGAAAAAAGAAATTCAAAAAAATCCAAGTAATGATAAAGTAATTGGACTTGATTTTTTTCAATGTCTGAGTTATTTGTCAGTTCTGAAAACCAAAGAGCTGATTATCCAAAAATATTTTTAGGATGTTGGAAGAAGAATTGAAAAAAATTACAGAAATCATTATCGAGAAAAAGTGAAATTTTCTAAAAAATTGGTATAAACAAAAAAATGAAAATATCAAAATTGCATGAGTATATCAAAAAAATTGCCGAAGAGATTTTTTTGCATAAATTATCGAAAAAAATTATCTGAAACATATAATGCTGTGGTTGTTGAGGATTTGAATATGAAAGGAATGAGCCAGACATTAAATTTTGGTAAAAGTGTAGGAGATAATGGATGGGGAATGTTTTTGAGAATGCTTGAGTATAAGTTGATGTTTTTAGGGAAATAATTTTTTTGAAGATAGATAAATGGTTTCCGTCGTCGAAAAACTTGTAGTAAATGTGGAAACGTTAAAGAGAAATTGAAATTATCAGAAAGAAGTTATAAATGTGAGTGCTGTGGGATTGAAATTGACAGAGATTACAATGCGGCCTTGAATATAAAAAAACATTGGAAAAAGAAATGTTGAAATATTAAAAAAATAAAAGAAGACAGGGTAGGAACTACCCGAAGAGCTTAGTAAATATATTTGGCTAACAAAAGCAGATACTTCCCAGAAGCTCCCGCTTCTAAAAAGCGGGAGTAGTTCACTCAGTGATGATAAATAAAAAGCTGTAAATTACAGTAATTAATTAGGAGGAAAATATGAAAACATATTTAGTGACAGGTGCTGCCGGCTTTATTGGCTCTAATTATTTAAAAATATATTTTAAATAATTATAAAAATGATGATATTAGAGTAATTGTAGTCGATGTGCTTACCTATGCAGGAAATTTAGGCACGATTGCCAATGAAATTAAGGATGAAAGAGTAAAATTTGAAAAGGTTGATATTCGTGATCAAAGGAAATTGCCAGAATCTTTTTCTGAAAAATGAAGTTGACTTTGTTGTGAATTTTGCAGCAGAATCGCATGTTGACCGTTCTATTGAAAAATCCGCAAATTTTTTTGGAAACAAATATTCTTGGTACGCAAAATCTTTTGGAAAAATGCAAAAAAAGCATGACTATTGCAAAAGATGAAAATGGGTATCCAGTTTACAAGGATGGAGTAAAATATTTACAAGTTTCAACTGATGAAGTTTACGGAAGCTTGTCAAAAGATTATGACACAGCCATCGATTTAGTAATTGATGATGATGAAGTAAAAAAAGTTGTAAAAAATAGAACAAATTTAAAAAAACTTACGGGAAAAAAATTCTTCACAGAAAAAAACTGCCCTTGATCCAAGAAGCCCGTATTCAGCTTCCAAAGCAAGTGCCGACCACATTGTAATTGCCTACGGCGAAACTTATAAAATGCCAATAAACATTACAAGATGTTCAAATAACTACAGATCTACCATTTCCCAGAAAAGTTAATTCCACTTATGATTAAGAATGTGCTGGAGGGTAAAAATTGCCAGTTTACGGAAAAAGGAGATAATGTAAGGGACTGGCTTTTATGTGGAAGATCACTGTAAAGGAATCGACCTAGTTTTTAAGAAATGCTGACATTTATGAAATTTACAATATTGGAGGCTTTTAACGAAGAGCAAAAATATTAACATTGTAAAAATTAGTTATTGATATTTTAAGAGAAGAAATTGAAAATAACGATGAATATAAAAAGGTTTTTAAAAAACTGACTTGCAAAAATATAAATTATGATTTGATTACTTATGTTCAGGATCGGCTTGGGCACGATATGAGATATGCCATTGACCCTTCAAAAAAATTGCAAGAGATTTAGGATGGTATCCAGAAACAGACTTTGAAACAGGTATCAGAAAAAAACTGTAAAATGGTACTTGGAGCATCAGGACTGGGTAAACGAGGTAGTTTCAGGAGATTATCAAAAAAATATTATGAAGAAATGTATGGAAATGAATAGTTCAGTAAAAAAAGTTCAAGTATATACAAATTTTGTTTAATATTAAAAAAATTAATAAAGAAAGGTGATAATTTATTATGAAAAAAATTATTTTTTTGCTGGCACTTCTTTTTAGGAAGTATGTTATCGAGTGCACAACAAAAATGTAGTCAACGTATCATTTCTAGGACTTCCGCTATATTCCAATAGAAATAGGTTAAATTCATCTTCGATTATAGATTTTTAATAATCATTCGCTGATTTTTTTATATCAGATCAGAAAGACTGGTTCTGCTATACAGAAAATAACACTAATCGAGAAAAAAATGTGAATATTTAAATTTTGTTATGCATGTAGTTCGTGTTGGAGAAAGGGAGTTTGCAGTAGCTTATACGGCTTTTTGAAAGTAACAAAAGAACTTCAGATGGCTATCCAGATATAGGATATAAAAAAAGATGATAATCAGTTCTATTATATTGAGTTCAAAGATACGGAAATAATAGTTGGAGCAGGTTCATATGTAAAAAAATGGGAAAAAAATATAGAGAAAAACTATCAAACATATTCATTGAATGAAGTGCAGTCACTTTTGAGAAGTAAAAATACACAGATTCTACTTTCCCCAGAAAAAAATTCAAAAAGTAGATTAAATTGGTTAATTACAACTATAAAAACAAATTATCCAAATTTTACAAATGAAAATTACGGATATATAGAAAGAAGCAGTGGATCATACGTTTCATCAGAAAGTTCAGGTGGAAATTATGGATACGGTGGCTATGACTCTAATGTAAATTATAACAAAAATAGAATGCGTTTTTCATATTCAGGTGGTGATAATGTCACTTTGACAGGAACTTTGAAATATTTTTTTCAGAAATTAAGGAATTTGGCGCTTTTTCGGGAAATACGATACATTTTTATGTTTTGGAGCTTCCAAATTCAATAACTGTAGATAACATGAGTGGCAAGCAAATTCAGTTAAATATTATTAACAATGATAGCAGGTACACACGATACGTCAATAAAAAAGTGACAATTTCTGGATCGCTTCGGGTACCTGAGAATTTCAATTGGCAAAGAGATATCGTATTAGATAACCCAAATTTAGAATAAAAAAATACTAAAATTATAAAAAAAGGAGCAAATCAATGAATAATTTTACAATAAAAGAAACCCCAATAAAAAGGCTTAGCAGTAATTGAGCCAAAAAAATTTTTTTGGAGATGAAAGAGGATTCTTTATGGAAACTTATAACAAAAAATCCTTTGAAGAATTAGGACTTACAATGAGTTTTGTCCAAGACAACCATTCAAAATCTAAAAAAGGCGTTTTACGTGGACTTCACTTCCAGACAAAGCACACTCAAGGGAAATTAGTACGTGTGATAAAGGGAAGCGTTTATGATGTGGCAGTTGATTTGAGAAAAAGACAGCGAAACTTTTTGGAAAAATGGCATGCGGTAAAATTATCTGCCGAAAATAAACTGATGTTTTATATTCCAGAAGGCTTTGCACATGGCTTTTTAACACTTGAAGATGAAACAGAATTTACTTATAAATGCACAGATTTATATGCTCCTGAATATGATAGCGGAATTTTATGGAATGATGAAACAATAAATATTGACTGGAAATTTGAAGAATTTGGAATAAACCCTAAGGAATTGACAATTTCTGAAAAAGATAAAATTCAACAAAAAAATTTAATAAAACAAAAAAATTATTTTTTTAATAATAAATTATCTGAAGAATATAATGATATGATTGTTGAGGTTTTGAATATGAAAGGGATGAATCAGGCGCTAAATTTTTGGGGAAAAAGTGCCTACGATAATGGGTGGATAATATTTTTTTGAGAATGTTTAAGTACAAATTGATGTTTTTTTAGAAAAAGTAAATTTTGAAAAATAGATAAGTGGCTTCCGTTATCAAACCAAGAAGTTCCCAATTCTAAAAGTAGGAATTACCTAACAGAAGTAATGAACTTATTATAAATTCTGTTTAACAAGGGGTCTTAACCCTTACCAGAAGATAAATAAAATATTTTTTTTATTTTTTTATATTTCCTTATACATTTTTTTATTTTTTTACTTTTCTCTCCTTATCAAAAACCATCCCACTTATTAAAAATACTTAACCGCCGATCTTATATGACATATCAACAATTTTTTTAGATTTATACGAAGTTTTCCCATGTTCATGAAATATTTCAACTTCTGGAAAAATAGACAACTTTATATTTCTGCCCAATTCGCCGACACAAATCATAATCCTCCATATACATAAAAATATCGTTCATCAAATCCACCAATTTCCTTCAATGCAGAAACTCTAGAAAAAAATGAAACATCCCGAAAGAATTGGAACCTCCATCATTTCATCAAAAATTAGCCCATTTCATTTCATAATCATAATCCATTTTTTTCCAACAATTTTTTTAAATGGCAAAAATCTTCTAAAAAAATAAGATTTACAGGCGTTGGAAATAATCTGCAAGTATAATTAAATTTCCCTTTAAAAATCTCTAATTTTAGATCCTATCTGCCCAATTTCATTATGATTTATCATATATTTAACAATTTTTTTCAACTACATTTTCCTCAAAAATAAATATCTGCATTAATAATCAAATGAAATTCTGAAATATCAGAATTATTAATTAATTTATTAATAACCACATTATGTCCAGCTCCAAATCCTTTATTAGAATTATTAAAAATATATTCTATCCTAGTATCAGCAATCTTTTTCAAAAAAATTCTTTCAATTCATCAGTTTCCGAATTATCTGAAATCCACAGTTTAAAAATTCAATTTAATCTTTTGAAAACATTTAATTATCTTCTCTAAATCACTTGCCGGTGTATTGTATGTAACAATGCAAGCCGTAAAAATCATACATAAAACAACCTCTATTCATATATAAGTACTTTTCATAGAATTATACCATTTTTTTACTAAAAATAAATCTACTTAACTAATATAATCAACTTTAAATTTTAAAAATAAACTTGACATTGTAAAGATTAAGTTGTAAAAATCTTTACATTGATAAGATATAAGAAAGGATATTATTAAATATGAAAAAAATTTAAAAAAGAGCTACCATCATGGTAATTTAAAAGAAGATTTAATCGAAAAAAAGGAATCGAAATAATAAATGAAATGGGCGAAGAAAAAACTATCTTTAAGATATGTTGCTAAAAATGTGTGGAGTAAAGTAATGCCGCTCCTTATACATATTTTTAAGAAAAAAAGAAGATTTGCTTGAAGCTATAAGTAACTATATTTGGAAAAATGTTAGCTAAAGAATTGAATGAAACAAAAGAAAAAAAGTATAAAAACAAAGAAGAATTGCTAGTTAAACTAGGAAAAAAATATGTCACTTTTTTTGTGAAAATTCTCGGTATTATCATTTTATAATTTCAAGAAATAATATGAAAAATTGATCTACTATCTGAATTTTTCAAAATCAGAAAAATGATAACCAGAACGCTTTTTAACATATTGAAAACTGAAGCAACCAAAGTATTTGAAAAAAATACAGTATACCGCCTGAAAGTATACAAGATAAAAATCATAGCAATGTGGGCATTAGTTCAAGGATTAGTAACAATAGTAACTATGAATAATTTAAGCTATTCTGAATACTGGGAGAAAAAAATAGAAGAAATAATAAAAATCAAGCTGCATGATACCTTCCCTTTAAGAATTTAAGCTAGGAATAAAAAAATTAACTCACGATATAAAAAAATAAATTGACTACGATAAGGTGATAAATATGAAACTAATTATACACGATTTAAGTAATGAAAAATTAGAAAAATTTAAAATCAGAACTTGAAAAAGAAGATAAATCTATAAATATCATAAAGAAAAGCATAGATCAAGGCTCAATAATAATTGACAAAGATATATGTATCATCAGCAATAATAAAAAAATAAAAAAAGCTGTATGGGATGCTTTGACTGTTGGATTAAAAACACCAGGAAAAATGTAAAAATTCGTGATGGATATGAAAAATTTGTCAAAATTATATTTAAAAAGCAGAAAAAAAGTAATTATTATAAGCCAATGTTTTTTTATGGCTCTTACAGTCCCTTTGTAAAAAAATATATTAGATAGAACAATCCCGTATCTACTTCCATTTTTTTAAATTTAAAAAAATAAGGAAATGCACCACACTACGAGAAGTAAAACAAAATTCGATTTAAATGTATACTTTTATGGAAAAAAATTTAACACGAAGCGAAAAAAATAACTGCGAAAAAAACAGTAAAAAGCCAACAGTATAAACTTAAATGTAAAAAAATTTAAAGTTTTATTTTTTTGAAAATTATGATTAATCCACTAAAAAAATTAAATTAAAATATATCATAATAAGAAATTAGCTATATATTTGAAGTAAAAATTTCGAAAAGGAGAATTATAAAAATATGAAAATTATTATAATAAATGGAAGTCCCAAAAACAATAAAAAAAGTAATTCTGAAATATTAGGAAATTATCTTTTTCCATTGCTCAAAGAAAATAATATAAAAAAATATTATTCCATCTATTTCCAATTAAATGACAAAAACAAAAAAATGAAATTTATAATAGCGATGTTTTAATATTTATTTTTTTCCTTTATATGTTGACGGAATTCCATCCAATTTACTAAAAATTACTTGTAAAATTTGAAAAGGAAAAATGTTGTAAGACCTAAAACTAAAATTTATTGTATCGTTAATAATGGATTTTATGAAGGAAAAACAAAATTTTTTTAGCGCTTTTACATATGAAAAAAATTGGTGTAAAAAAAGTTAATGCAAAATGGGGACAAGGAATTGGTATAGGCTCAGGAGAATTATTACCATATTTAAAAAAATTTAAACTTGGGCAAGGATCACTCAAAAAAATTTAGAAAAAAATATTAAAGCAGATTTTCTAGAAATATTTTAACTTTAAACAGTGATAAAAACATTTATATAAATCCAAATTGGCCAAAAAAAGTCTATATTTTATACAAGGTTCCATTTCATGGATTTTAAAAGGCAAGAAAAAAATAACTTAAAAAAATACGAGAATTATTTAAAAAAAGAATAATATTAAATCTATTTAAATAATTAAATTAAAAAAATGGCGTCCCCTGGTTGGACTCGAACCAACGACCCTCTGATTAACAGTCAGATGCTCTAACCAGCTGAGCTACGGAGACACACATATTTAAAAAAAGTTTGGCAATTACCTATCTTCCCAGGATAAATCCAAGTATTTTTAGGCACTAACAGACTTAACTGCCGGGTTCGAAATGTTTCCGGGTGTATCCCTGTCGTTATCATCACCAAACTAGATATATATACTGTCTATTAAGACAATGAGAAATAAATAGCAGCAGTAAAAGATTATCTTAAAAGCAAACGTAATATTAGTACTAGTCAGCTAAATGCATTGCTGCACTTGCACCCCTAGCCTATCAACCATATGTTCTCTATGGATACTACGAATATTCATCTCAAAGTCGGCTTCCCGCTTAGATGCTTTCAGCGGTTATCCGTACCAGACGTGACTACTCAGCCATGCCACTGGCGTGACAACTGATACATCAGAGGTCTGTCCAACCCGGTCCTCTCGTACTAAGGTCAGATCTTTTCAATATTCAAGCGCCTGCAGTGGATAGGGACCGAACTGTCTCACGACGTTCTGAACCCAGCTCGCGTGCCTCTTTAATGGGCGAACAGCCCAACCCTTGGGACCTTCTCCAGCCCCAGGATGAGACGAGCCGACATCGAGGTGCCAAACACTTCCGTCGATATGGACTCTTGGGAAGTATCAGCCTGTTATCCCCGGGGTAGCTTTTATCCGTTGAGCGACGGTCCTTCCATACGGAACCGCCGGATCACTAACTCCTACTTTCGTACCTGCTCGACCCGTCAGTCTTGCAGTCAAGCTCCCTTATGCGTTTGCACTCTTAGGCTGATTTCCATCCAGCCTGAGGGAACCTTTGAACGCCTCCGTTACTCTTTGGGAGGCGACCGCCCCAGTCAAACTGCCCACCTAGCACTGTCTCCGTTGCCAGATTAGAATTCCGACAACATATGGTTGGTATTCCAACAGCGACTCAGTAATGACTGACGCCATTACATCACAGTCTCCCAACTATCCTATACACACATTGCCAGAACCCAATGCCAAGCTACAGTAAAGCTCCACGGGGTCTTTCCGTCCTACTGCAGGTAGTCGGTATCTTCACCGACATTACAACTTCACCAGGTCTCCAGCCAAGACAGCTCTCAAATCATTTCACCATTCGTGCAGGTCGGAACTTACCCGACAAGGAATTTCGCTACCTTAGGACCGTTATAGTTACGGCCGCCGTTCACCGGGGCTTCAAATTGGAGCTCTCACTCCTCCTCTTAACCTTCCGGCACTGGGCAGGTGTCAGCCCATATACGTCGCCTTTCAGCTTAGCATAGACCTGTGTTTTTGGTAAACAGTTGCTTGAGACTCTTCACTGCGGCCTGTTTTCCCTAGGAGTGTTTCTCTCTTCAGGTATATCAGGCACCCCTTCTCCCGAAGTTACGGGGCTATTTTGCAGAGTTCCTTAGCTAGAGTTATCCTGTCGGCCTTAAGTTTCTCACTCTGTCCACCTGTGTCGGTTTAGAGTACGGGCACTATTTCTCATCGATAGAAGTTTTTCTTGGCAGTGTAGGATCTGTGACTTATGCACAAGCACTTCCCCGTCAGGTCTCACGTTTAGGCGTGCGGATTTACCTGCACGCCCACGCTGGGCCCTTAGAAAGGCTAAACCGTCAGCCTTCTCACATACCTTCCTGCGTCACTCCGTCTCTCAAGCGATAATAGTGGTACAGGAATATTAACCTGTTTTCCATTCGCCATCACAATTTTGCTTATGCTTAGGTCCCGACTTCCCCAGGGCGGACAAGCCTTCCCCTGGAAACCTTGGACTTCCGGCCGGCGGGATTCTCACCCGCCTTCTCGCTACTCATTCCTGCATTCTCACTTCTGATACCTCCAGGATGGCCTTACGGCATCCCTTCGACGGCCTACAGAACGCTCTCCTACCAAGATACAGTGTATCTTCCACAGCTTCGGTTTATGTCTTAGCCCCGTTACATCTTCGGCGCAGGCACTCTCGACCAGTGAGCTATTACGCACTCTTTCAAGGTATGGCTGCTTCTAAGCCAACCTCCTGGTTGTCTATGAATGTCCACCTCCTTTCCCACTTAGACATAATTAGGGACCTTAGCTGGTGGTCTGGGCTGTTCCCCTCTCGTCCGAGGGACCTTATCATCCACGGACTCACTCCTGAACATAATATATGGTATTCGTAGTTTGCTTGATTTCGGTAAGCAGTACGCCCCCTAGATCATACAGAGCTCTACCCCCACATATCTCAGTCCAAGGCTGCACCTAAATGCATTTCGGAGAGAACGAGCTATCTCCTAGTTCGATTGGCTTTTCACCCCTAGACCTATCTCATCTCCCAACTTTTCAACGGCGGTGAGTTCGGCCCTCCACTGAGTCTTACCTCAGCTTCAGCCTGGACAGGCCTAGATCACTAGGTTTCGCGTCTATGACTGGCGACTTAACGCCCTATTGAGACTTGGTTTCCTTCGGCTCCGTTTATTAACCTTGCCACCAGTCATAACTCGCAGGATGATTAACCAAAAATCCACGCAGTCACACATAATGTGCTCCTACCGTTTGTAAGCACACGGTTTCAAATTCTATTTCACTCCCTTGCTCAGGGTTCTTTTCACCTTTCCCTCACGGTACTCTTCACTATCGGTCAACAACAGTATTTAGCCTTACGTGATTTGGTCCACGCTGATTCACGCCAAATTCCTCGTGCTTGACGCTACTCGGGTGCTTCCAGTCTCTATATATGTTTTATGTTCTACAGGACTTTCACCTTCTTTGGTTCAGCTTCCCAACTGATTCTACTTACACATATATAGATTAAACATTATGACAATCTGTTAATGGAAGTCCCACAACCCCGTGTCAGCAATGCTGTCCGCTTGGCACTGACACGGTTTAGGCTTTTCCCTGTTCGCTCGCCGCTACTTAGGGAATCGTTTTTACTTTCTTTTCCTCCTGCTACTTAGATGTTTCAGTTCACAGGCTTACCGTTTTCACGCATACCCTCCAGGTATGCAGGTTTACCCATTCGGAGATCTGGGGATTAATGATTATGTGCATCTCCTCCCAGCTTATCGCAGCTTATCACGTCCTTCATCGGCTGTTGTTGCCTAGGCATCCTCCGTGTGCCCTTATTAGCTTTTTTATCCAGAATAACTTTTTACTCTAGTTTAGTTATAATCTTTTACCTACTATTCATTTCCCATTGTCCTAACATTTATAAAGATATATAAAGAAGCAGTGTTTAATACTCCTTAGAAAGGAGGTGATCCATCCGCACCTTCCGGTACGGATACCTTGTTACGACTTCACCCCAATCACTATCCACACCTTAGATGCTTTCCTCCTTGCGGTTGGACCGGCAGCTTCAGGTGCAAACAACTCTCGTGGTGTGACGGGCGGTGTGTACAAGACCCGAGAACGTATTCACCGCAGCATTGCTGATCTGCGATTACTAGCGATTCCAGCTTCATGAAGTCGAGTTGCAGACTTCAATCCGAACTTGGATCGGCTTTAAAGATTGGCTTAGCGTTACCGCTTTGCAGCTCTTTGTACCGACCATTGTAGCACGTGTGTAGCCCAGATCATAAGGGGCATGATGACTTGACGTCATCCCCACCTTCCTCCTGCTCTTCGCAGGCAGTCTTGCTAGAGTTCCCAACTTAATGATGGCAACTAGCAATAGGGGTTGCGCTCGTTGCGGGACTTAACCCAACATCTCACGACACGAGCTGTCGACAGCCATGCACCACCTGTCTCTACGTTCCCGAAGGCACAGCCTGTTCTCACAGGCCTTCGTAGGATGTCAAGATCTGGTAAGGTTCCTCGCGTTGCGTCGAATTAAACCACATGCTCCACCGCTTGTGCGGGTCCCCGTCAATTCCTTTGAGTTTCAGCCTTGCGGCCGTACTCCCCAGGCGGATTACTTATCGCATTAGCTTCGGCACGGACACTCTTCATGCCCACACCCAGTAATCATCGTTTACAGCTAGGACTACCAGGGTATCTAATCCTGTTTGCTCCCCTAGCTTTCGCACTTCAGCGTCAGTTACCGTCCAGTGAACTATCTTCATCATCGGCATTCCTGCACATATCTACGAATTTCACCTCTACTCGTGCAGTTCCGTCCACCTCTCCAGTACTCTAGCCACATAGTTTCCAGGGCAGGCTTGCGGTTGAGCCGCAAGTTTTCACCCTCAGACTTATCTGGCCGCCTAGATGCCCTTTTATGCCCAATAATTCCGGATAACGCTTGCGACATACGTATTACCGCGGCTGCTGGCACGTATTTAGCCGTCGCTTCTTCTGCAGGTACCGTCATTTTTTTCTTCCCTGCTGAAAGCACTTTACAATCCGAAAAACCTTCTTCGTGCACACAGAATTGCTGGATCAGGGTTGCCCCCATTGTCCAATATTCCCCACTGCTGCCTCCCGTAGGAGTAAGGGCCGTATCTCAGTCCCCTTGTGGCCGTCCACCCTCTCAGGCCGGCTACCTATCATTGCCTTGGTGGGCCGTTACCCCACCAACAAGCTAATAGGACGCAAGGCTCTCCTGCAGCATTTCTTTTCATCAGACTGGACATGAGTCCGTCTGACTTTATCAGGTTTTATCAGTCGTTTCCGTCTGTTATCCCTGACTGCAGGGCAAGTTCCTTACGCGTTACTCACCCGTCCGCCTTGGCTAGACTGTGCAAGCACAGCTTTGCCAAAGACTTGCATGTGTTAAGCATTCTGTCAGCGTTCATCCTGAGCCAGGATCAAACTCTTCATTCAATATATTTACATATATTTAAATTTCACCTAATTAGTCTTGACGTAATCTTTTTCAAGATACTTGACTTTATTGATTATACACTTAATTGCTTCTTTACGTTATTAATATCTCTATTGTCCGTTGATACATTTTCGTATCGACAAGATATATATTATCATAAAAAGGAAAATATTTGTCAACTACTTTTTTTGAAATTTTTTTCCAAATTTTCTCAATTTCGCTCTTAATGAAACAGTTATACATGTTTTGAACCTATTTTTTTATTGAATATATTACTGTCAAAACACCGTCAACACTATGTTATTTTTATTTTTTTAAAAAAATTAATTAAAAAAATTAATTTTATGTTTTTTTAATAATTAGAATCTAGTATTTCCTTTGTTTAAAGGGTTTAATCTACTTTTTAATTTTTTTGTTTTAATTTTATTTTAATATTTTTTTGACCTTTAAGAATCCTTTTATTATTAGCGCTTTACATTGGATTTAATAAAAACTAAAAATATACTCTAATAATTTTAGATATATTATGATACAATACTTTAAATTAATTTATTTATTTAAGATTATTAGAAAAAAATATTTCTATTTATAGAGAAGGAGGAAAAAAATTGAGATATACTGAATATTAATTCAAAATAAAAAAATTAAATATTTAAATTAATAAAAAAAGAATTAAAAAAATGGAGGGATTAAATTATGAAAAAAAGTATTGAAAGATTTTTATCTATTTTACAGATAATGAAAATATTGAAAAAAATTGAACAATGAGATGTGTAAAAATTTTTATTTGAAAAAAAGAAGAAATTAAAGACAAGAATATTAAAAAAAGTTCAATTTGATAATCTGACATTTGGAATTTATTTTTTTCTAAAGCTGATAATAATAAAGGAAGAATACTTGTTTTAAAAAAATAAAAAAAGAAAAATAAAATGCAGGGCATTTTTCTATAAATGGAGTAAAAAAAGGAATTTTATACTGATTTATATTTTTCTAATTTTACATAATGATGAAAAAGAAAAAAATGTTATTTTTTTGAAGAACTTATTGAGAAAAAATTTTTGGGAGTTATTAAAATAAAAGAGTTAAACTTATAAAATATAATAAATTTATTTTTTTGAGAGTGTAAAAAAATATTAAAGAAATAAAAATTTCTTGAAATTCTTATTTATCAAGAACTGTAGATTTACTACTACAATTTCACAAAAAAATTTTACACTCTCATTTTTAAGTATTTAATATTTTTTTGTGAGAGAATAAATAAAATATAATTTTTATTTTTTTATGAAATTTAACAAAAGATAGCAAGAAGTCTCCGACTTCTACAAGTGGGAGATGAATTGCTTTTTTTGTAAAAAAATTGAAAAAAAGGATACATCCATGATACAATTTTTGTATGAAATATCGAAGAGAAGTTATAAATAATAAAAATTTCTAAAGAAATAATTAAAAAAATAGTATTCAAAAATCAAAAGGAGGTGTAATTTTATGAAATATAATTTAGCATTCAGATATAGAATTTATCCAAATAAGGAGCAGGAATTGTTGATAAACAAGACTTTTTGGATGTGTTCGTTTTGTCTACAATACGATTTTTGTACACTGTGAATAAAATTTTATGAAGAAACTGGAAAAAAATAAAATAATTACACCTGCCAGTTTGAAGAGTGAAAATCAATTTTTTTGAAAAGAAGTTGACAGTTTGGCACTTTCAAATGCTCAATTGAATGTAAAACGATCGTTTACGAATTTTTTTCAAAAAGAGCGAAGTTTCCAAAGTTCAAATCTAAAAAGACTAGTGTTAAAAAGTTACACGACAAATTGTGTGAATAATTCGATACGAATTGAGGAAAACAAATATTTAGTTTTGCCAAAATTGAAAAAAGTAAAATTGAAATATCATAGAGAAATACCAAAGGATTATAAAATAAAGTCGGTAACATTGACAAACAGTAATGGAAATTACTATGTTTCTATTTTGACAGAACTTGAAAAAGAAATTCAAAAAGTAGCTAGTAATGATAAAGTAATTGGACTTGATTTTTCAATGTCTGAATTATTTGTCAGTTCTGAAAACCAAAGGGCTGATTATCCAAGATATTTTAGGATGTTGGAGAAAAAATTGAAAAAATTACAGAAATCATTGTCAAGAAAAGTGAGATTTTCTAAAAATTGGTATAAGCAAAAAGCAAAAATATCAAAATTGCATGAGTATATCAAGAATTGTCGAAGGGATTTTTTGCATAAATTATCGAAAAAATTGTCTGAAACATATGATGCTGTGGTTGTTGAGGATTTAAATATGAAAGGGATGAGCCAGGCATTAAATTTTGGTAAATTGGTAAAAGTGTAGGAGATAATGGATGGGGAATGTTTTTGAGAATGCTTGAGTATAAACTGATGTTTTTAGGAAAGCAATTTCTGAAGATAGATAAATGGTTTCCGTCATCGAAAACTTGCAGTAAATGTGGAAACGTTAAAGAGGAACTGAAATTATCAGAAAGAATTTATAAATGTGAGTGCTGTGGAATTGAGATTGATAGAGATTACAATGCGGCATTGAATATAAAAAACATTGGAAAATTGATATTGGAATATTAGGAAAATAAAAGAAGACAGGGTAGGGAACTACCCGAAGAGCTTAGTAAATATATTTGGCTAGCAAAAAGCAGATACTTCCCAAGAAGCTCCAGCTTCTAAAAAGCAGGGAGTAGTTCACTATTTTAAAAATAACATAGTACATCATTTTTTTATTTAAATAATCTCCAGTTTTGATAAATTTTATCTTGTAAAAATCAGATATAAAAAAATTTTTTTAAAAAAATAATTTGATTTTTTTAAAAAAATAGGGGTATACTTTAATTGTAAAGAATAAAAAAATGGAGGTATTTATATGAAAGTTTTAGCTATGATTTTAGCTGGTGGAAGAGGTTCAAGACTTGACATTCTATCAGAAAAAAGAGTTAAACCAAGTGTTCCTTTTGCTGGAAAATTTAGAATAATAGATTTTGCACTTAGTAACTGTTCAAATTCAGGTATTTACGATGTTGCATTACTTACTCAATATTTGCCATTATCATTAAATGAACATATTGGTTCTGGAAAAACCTTGGGATTTTTGACAGAAGAGATTCTAGTATTACAATGTTACAGCCACATGAAAAACTTGGTGGCAATTCTTGGTATCAAGGAACTGCCGATGCGATTAGACAAAATATTGACTTTATTAAAAATAAAAATCCTAAATATGTATTAATTTTATCTGGAGATCATATTTACAAAATGGATTACAGATGGATGTTAAAAGAACATGAAGAAAATGATGCTGAATTGACAATAGCTGTACAACCTGTACCTATTGAAGAAGCAAGCAGATTTGGTATTTTTTTGAAGTTGATAAAGATAAAAAAATATTAAACTTTGAAGAAAAAAACCTGCAGAACCAAAAAAAGTAATTTAGCTTCAATGGGAATTTATATTTTCAACACTGATTCTTTACTAGAATATCTTGAAAAAAATTAGAAAAATAGCGATTTAGATTTTTGGAAAACATGTTATTCCTTCAATGATTCAAGAAGATAGAAAAGTTTATGTTCACACTTATGACAGTTATTGGAAAGATGTAGGAACTTATGATTCATACTTGGAAGCAAATTTGGACTTAATCAAAAAATCTGAAGAAGTTGGAATTAACTTGTACGACCAAGGATGGAAAAATTTATACAAGAAGTGAAGACTTAGCACCAGTAAGAATTGGAGTTACAGGAAGTGTTCAAAAATTCATTAATCTGTAATGGATGTAAAATTGAAGGAAGTGTTGAAAAATTCAGTATTAGGATCAGGTGTTACTGTTAGAAAAAGGGGCAACTGTTAGAAATAGTATAATTTTTTCTGGAACTTACGTAGATGAAAATTCTCACCTAGATACAATTATTGCCGATAAGAAAAACATATATTGGTAAAAACTCATTTATAGGAAATGGAAATGCAAATATTCCAAATAAAGAACGTCCAGACTTATTATCTTCAGGAATTACAGTTATTGGAAAAGGTGTAGTTATACCTGATGGATCAATTGTTGGTAAAAATGTAAGAATTTTTGCTGGAGTAAAAGTACATGATGACAATAGATTAATAGAACCAGGAGAAACTATTAAATGGTAATCTAATTGTTTAATATAAGAAATTTTTTTAATAAGGAGTGATTAATTTGAAAATTGTATATTTGGCATCTGAAGTGGCTCCGTTTTATAAATCTGGTGGATTAGCCGATGTTCTTGGTGCATTGCCTAAAAAAATGCAGGAATTGGGACATGAAGTTTCTATAATAATGCCTAAATATGACATAATACCATTAAAGTATCTTGAAAAAGCTAGAATGGGTTGCAAGACTTGAGAGTCACGGAGATGTATTTAATTTGGTAAGATATCCTGATGACAAAATAAATTATTATTTTATTGAAAATAAAGCATTATATGAAAGAGGACATGTTTATGGAGATTTTGACCAAGATGTTCAATATGCGATGTTTTTCAGAATTGGCACTCAGATTCTAAAGGAAATTAATTTACAGGCTGATATTTTTACACTGTAACGACTGGCAAACTGGTCCAGTTCCATATTTTTTTAAATGTCAGATATAATTATGATCCGTTTTACTGGGACATGAGAACTGTTTATTCAATTCACAATCTAATGTATCAAGGTAGATTCTCTAAATATTCATTTGAAAGAATGGGATATTATATGGATGATAGAAATGATCTAAACTTTATGGAAATCGGAATAGGATATGGTGATGTAGTAAATACAGTAAGTCCGACTTATGCTGAAGAAATAAAAATATGCATATTTTTGGTGAAGGGCTTGAATGGATCACAAATAGAAAAATATATTCATGGTATTTTAAATGGAATAGATACAGATGTATTTAACCCTGAAACAACAAAAAGGGATAATTCACTTTAATAAAGAATCTTTGGATAAAAAACGAGAAAATAAATATTTATTACAAGAAAAATTAGGACTTCCAAAATCAGATGTTGCTCTAATTTCAATAATTTCAAGACTTGTTGAAGGAAAGGGATTGGATCTAGTATCTGCAGCTCTTGAAAATCTACTGCAATATGATGCAGTCCAAATTGTAATTTTAGGAAGTGGAGATAAATTTTACGAAGACTATTATAACCATCTAGCTTGGAAGTATCCTGATAAATTCAAAGTTTACCTTGGTTATAATGGACAGCTTGCAAATGAAATTTATGCTGGAAGTGACATGTTTTTAATGCCTTCAAGATATGAACCTTGTGGACTTAGTCAAATGATTGCAATGAGATTTGGAACTATCCCAATCGTAAGGGAAACTGGTGGATTAAAAGATTCTGTTAAACCTTATAACATCTTTACAGATGAAGGAAATGGGTTCTCATTCACAAACTTTAATGCAGACGACATGTTATTTACAATAAAAGTTGCAGAAGGAATTTATTATGATAGACCTGACATTTGGGAAAAATTAGTTAAAAGAAATATGGATTTAGATTTTTCTTGGGATAGATCTGCAAAAGAATATGAAAAACTTTATGAATTAGCTAAATCTTATTAATTATAAAGAATCAAATTTATACAAAAAAATGGAGAATTTAACAGCGTAAAAAATCTGTTATTTTACTCCATTTTTATTATTTATTTACTTAAAAAAATTTTTATTTAAATGACTATTTTTTTCATTATTTACCAAATTGTTGTTGTTGCAATTTTTTTCTTGCATAATACGTTGTTGTTCGATGGCATTTGGAGTTTTTTTATAAGAGTTACTGATACTTCTATTGGTTTTCCACTTCTAAATATAGTTAATTTTACAGATTGTCCGACTTTTTTAGCGGCTATTTCTCCAACGAAGGCCCCTGCGGAATTTACTTCCTTTCCATCAACTGCTGTAATAACGTCATTTTTTGTTATTCCTGCTGTTGCAGCTGGACCATTTGGAACAGTACCTGCTACAAATACTCCATTTGAAGATTTTAAGTTAAGAACTTTTACTTTATCTGTATCTAAATTTCCTAAGTATATACCAATATACGGTTTTTCAAATTTACCGGTTGCAATAATTGAATCTTTTACAGTCATTACCAAGTTTGCTGGAATTGCAAAGCCGATTCCTACACTTCCTCCGCTTTGTGAATAAATTGCAGTATTTACTCCAATAACTTTTCCTGTAATGTCAATTAACGGACCTCCACTATTTCCTTGGTTAATAGCGGCATCAGTTTGAATAAAGTTTTCAATTTCTTCGATTCCAAGTGAACTACGTCCAGCTGCACTTACGATTCCGACAGTCATTGAATCATTTAATCCTAATGGATTTCCAAAGGCGATTGACCATTGTCCAATTTGAACTTGATCTGAATTTGCAAATTCTAACGGTTTAAATGTTTCGTTTGAATCTATCTTCAATACGGCAATGTCAACTTCAGGCGAAGTTCCCACAAGTTTTGTACGATATTCACGTCCATTTGAGAATTTTACATAAATTTCATCTGCACCGTCAATAACGTGATTGTTTGTAACAACATATCCATCTTTTTGAAACTACAAACCCTGAACCGAGCGAACCAGACTCACGTTTTTCCTGTCCTCCAGAACGTCCATATAACAATTCTTCCAAAGGATTGTAAGTATTTACCGTAACAGTTTTTTTTGTTCTAATATTTACGATTGAATCTTTAACGCTGTTATGTACACCTACAAAGGCATCTTGTGTTTGTGCTGCATTTTTAGTATATTTTTTCAGTTCTTCTGGAGAAATTGTTTTTTGCTGTTCTGTTGTGCTATTTGTACTTTTCTGAATTATTTCCAGTTTTATTAGAGCAGCTTAAAACTAAAAAAATAACATTGAAAAGCAAAAGCAAATTTTTTTATTTTTCTTTTTTTATGAAATTCATTTTTTTTCATATTTAATTACCTCGTTTCTATTCTTTATACTAAACCCTATTTTTAAAAAAACAGTAAATATATTTATTTTTCTTACAAGGGTCAAAAATTCCTTGTTAAATAAAAATTTTTGTAATAAATTCATTATTCTAATGGGAAATAGTATTAGTTCCTGTCTAAAGGATTGGGTATATTTTAGTGAATAAAAGTTTTTTTATCCTTATGATTTTTTTATTTGAATTTCATTTATTAGCAATATTTTTTTGCAATTTTATAAACTCCATTTGCCTATCTTGTTTTTTTCTTCTATAATATGTTATCCTATATTTAGAAAAAAATTAAAAAAAGTATACAAATAAATAACTGTAAAAAAATAAAAAGTCATAAAAAAATTTAAAAAAATACTGAATTAACAGAATTTCAGGGACTTTTACAAATAAATATAAAAAAATAAGGAGAAAAAAATTAGTAATGTTTAATAATTTAGGAGACAGATTTAAAGATATATTTAAAAAAAGTCAGCGGCCAGGGAAGTTGACTGAAAAATAATATGAAGGATGCTTTGAGGGAAGTGCGGTTGGCATTGCTTGAAGCGGATGTAAATTATGGCGTAGCTAAGAATTTTGTGGCAAAAATTAGGGAAAAAGCTCTTGGAGAGCAAGTTATTAGCGGGGTTAATCCAACACAGCAATTCATTAAAATTGTAAATGATGAATTGGTAGAAGTGCTGGGAGGTTCAAATGTTTCAATTGCTAAAGCTGAGAAAAATCCTACGATTGTAATGCTTTCTGGGCTTCAAGGGGCTGGGAAAACTACATTTTCTGGAAAATTGGCTAAACATCTGAAATCAAAAGGGGAAAAGCCGTTTTTAATTGGAGCGGATGTTTATAGACCTGCTGCTAAAAAGCAATTAAAGGTATTAGGAGAGCAAGTGAAAGTTCCAGTATTTACAATTGATGAGAGTACGGATGCATTGGAAATTGTAAAACAGGGAATTGAGGCTTCAAAGGCGGAGCATGCTACTTATGTAATTATTGATACGGCAGGAAGGCTGCATATTGATGAGCAGCTTATGCATGAATTGCAGGATATAAAGGATAGTTTTAACCCAAATGAGATTTTACTTGTCGTTGATGGAATGACTGGGCAGGATGCGGTTAATGTGGCTAAAGAGTTTAATGAGCAGCTTGATATTACGGGAGTCGTGCTTACGAAACTGGATGGAGATACTCGTGGTGGGGCAGCCCTTTCAGTAAAGGAAGTTGCAGGAAAGCCAATTAAGTTCATAAGTGAAGGGGAAAAACTGGATGACATCGCACCGTTTCATCCTGACAGGCTTGCTTCACGTATTCTTGGAATGGGAGATGTCGTTTCGCTTGTGGAAAAGGCACAGGAAGCCATTGATGAAAAAGAAGCCAAGAAAATGGAGGAAAAATTTAGAAAAAATCAGTTTGACTTTGAAGATTTTCTAAAGCAGTTTAAAATGATAAGAAAAATGGGATCAATTGCTGGAATTATGAAAATGATACCAGGAGTTGACTCAAGTATGATTGACATGGGAATGGCTGAAAAGGAAATGAAAAAAAGTTGAAGCGATTATTTTCTCAATGACAGTTCAGGAAAGACGTGATCCGAAACTTCTAAAAAATGGAAGCCGTAAAATGAGAATTGCTAAAGGAAGCGGAGTTCAAGTAAACGATGTAAATAAATTAATAAAGCAGTTTGAACAAATGAAGCAGATGATGAAAATGTTTAATAGTGGCGGTATTCCTGGTCTTGGTGGAGGATTTATGAAGGGCAGAAGAAAAATAAAATTAATATTTTATAAAAACAAGAAAGGTGGAATTAATGATGAAAAAAATTAATTTTTAGCATTGTTTATTATTTTTTTGGGACACTTTTCATTTTCAGCTTTTGACAAAGTTGTAGTTGGAATTATTAATGACAATTATGAAAGTCCAGTAATATCAGGAACTTTAAATAGAGGAGGACTTGCCAATTTAATTTTTTTGGAATGAAAAAGGATGGGGATTTTTGCAAAACAAATGTATCAAAAATCTTTCAGGTGCAGATAAAATTGAATTTATTATAGAAAAAAAGATGAATCAGCACTTCTTAGCCTTTTTGAAAGTATTTGAAAAAAAGAAAATATAAAGGTCAGATGGAGATAACAGAAGTGGCATCTTCAGAAAAATAAAAAAATATACGTCAAATTTCTGAAAAAAATAGCTGGACTTATAATGTTTATCCTTTCGCACGTGAAATATCAGGAACTGTAAAAAAATTTCAGGAAATGATATTAGCAAAGGGGAATTTATAGAAGGTCTGTTTCAAGATGCAAAATCAAAAATTAAAAATAATTTTATGAAAATTTAACAATATTTAGCAAGAAGTCTCCTTCTTCTATAAGTGGGAGATGAATTGCAGAATATAGCTTGAAATAACAGCTCTTATATAGTATAATATTCATAGTCAGGGCAGGGACTGCCCGAAGAGCTTGGTAAATATATTTAGCTAGCAAAAGCAGATACTTCCCAGGAAGCTCCCTCTTCTACAAGTGGGAGTAGTTCACATTAAAGGCATGAAAATTTCAATGCCTTTTTTTATAAAAATATTAATTTGAAAGGAAAGAAAAAATAAATGAAAAAAGCTATTTTAGTAACTAGCTTTGGGACATCGCATAAAGATACACGAAAAAAATGTCTTGATTCAATCCAAAGGGAAATAGAGGAAAAATATGGAAATGAAAATGTGGAAAGAGCTTATACTTCAGGAATCATAAGACGGATAATAGAAAAAAATGAAGGGATTCATATATTTGACCAGAAGGAAGGACTAAAAGTCTTAAAAGATAAAGGGTTTGAGGAAATAATAACAATGTCTTTGCATATTTTAGATGGAATTGAATATTCAAAACTTGATGATAAGTTTGGAAAAATATCAAAACCGCTTTTGGCAGATGATGAAGATTTTAAGAAAATTGTAGAAAATAGAGAGTTTAATGATCTTGAAGGTGATGATGCCATAGTGTTTATGGGGCATGGAACTGAAAGTGAGGCAGATTATGCTTATCAGAAATTACAAGATGAGTATTTAAAAGCTGGGAAAAATAATATTTTCATAGCTACTGTTGATGGGAAAGTAACTATTAAAGATGTTATTGAAAAAATGAAGGGAAAAGGCTTTAAAAAGATTTTGTTAAAGCCATTTATGATAGTGGCTGGAGATCATGCTAAAAATGATATGTCTTCTGATGATGAAGATTCGTGGAAAACAATGCTGAAAAATGAAGGTTATGAAGTAACATCTGTTTTAAAAGGGATGGGAGAGTATGAATTTATTCGTAAAATGTTTATGGATAAACTGGAAGCTGTTTATTTGGCTTGACAAATATAGGAAAAATAATATAACATTTATAGGGAATAGTAGGCGTTTTAAAACTTAATAAGGAAATCGGTTAAAATCCGATACAGCCCCCACTACTGTGAAACTGACGAAAGTACAAAAATCCACTGAAATGTTTTAAATATTTTGGGAAGGGTACGAGTAGGATGAAGTTAGTCAGGAGACTTACCTAATATTTTTTTATAAAATTTTCTGGGAAGGGAAGATTTAGTATACATCAATAAAAATAAATCAATAGTGGTTTATTCCATAAAATTATTATATAGTAGTAATATAGTAATTATTATGGAAGTTTTGACGTGTATTAAATTCGGCTTTTAGCTGATTTTTTTAATTTATTTAATGCCATACTATTTCTAGTTAAATAGCAGATTTATTATAAATTTAGAACTATATATTATTTAGTAAAAGTTAAAATTCCTTTACTGATAAAAAAATAAAAATATTAATTCTATTTTTTTAAGTCTGACATTATTAAATTGCGGAAGGAGAAAAAATGAAAAAGAGAACATTATTGTTTTTTTAGTTTTAACTAGTATGTTATTGGTAGGTGTAAATGGTTATTCAATGCACATAATGGAAGGATTTTTTTACCGATAAATTGGGTTATTGTATGGTTTGTTGTGTGTATTCCGTTTTGGATTTTAGGGATAAAAAAACTTCAAACTGTTTCTAAAAGGGAGTGTTAGGATAAAATGACACTTGCATTGGCAGGAGCATTTATTTTTTTGTGTTGTCGGCGTTGAAAAATTCCGTCAGTTACAGGGAGTTCGTCACATCCGACTGGAGTAGGACTTTCAACTATTTTATATGATCATTTGTAACTTCAATTTTAGGGACAATTGTATTGATATTTCAAGCTGGATTGTTGGCTCATGGAGGGTTTACGACTCTTGGGGCGAATACTGCTTCAATGGCGATTGCTGGACCAATTGTTTCGTACTTGATTTATAAAGGACTTGCTAAGAAGAATAGAGCAGTTGCAATATTTTTGGCAGCAGCAATAGGGGATCTTGCAACTTATGTTGTTACATCTTTTCAGTTGGCACTTGCGTATCCATCGCCTGAAGGTGGAGTACTTGCTTCATTTATTAAATTTGGAATGGTATTTTGCAGTAACTCAAATTCCACTTGCTATAATTGAAGGATTGCTTACAAATGTTGTAATGAACATACTTGACAAATATGAAGTAAAAGGGGTGGAAGCGTAATGGATAAGAATAAAAATGTTTTTAAAAAGAATGTTATTTTATTGGTTTTGATACTTTTGATAGGTGTCGTACCATTACTTCTTGTAAAATCTGAATTTGGTGGTTCAGATGACAAGGGAGAAGAAATGATTAAAACGATAAAACCTGATTACAAGCCTTGGGCTAAAAAAATTTAATAGAATTGCCTGGAGAGGAAACTGAAAGTTTACTTTTTTTGCGTTACAAGCAGCATTAGGTGCAGGAATTGTAGGATATGTTTTAGGATATTTCAAAGGTGAAAGAAAAAATGCTAATAGATAAAATATCATATACGAATCCCATAAAAAAATATTAATCCTGGAATAAAATTTACGTTGTCAATGATGACATTAGTATTTTTTTGCTTTACACGGGAAGTAAAGTAGTATTTATTTTTTTAATCTTATACTATTTAATTTACTTCTTTTATTAAATAAAGCAAGAACACTCACAACTTTAGTCGTGGGATAAATTGCACGAAAATTTTAGTAAGCATATAGGGAAACTTGTATGTAGACACGGAGCAAAACCGTGCAACAAAGAAACTGAATAGCTGGGAACTCTTAAAGCTAGTATGACCACAACATAATACCTAAGTAATAATATATGGTATAAGTGTGATGGTGGCGAAAGCAGAAAAAATATACTAGATGGTGCAAGGTTAAATCCTAAACATTATGATAATAGACAATCAGCAGCTAAGCCTGAAAAGGAAAGTTCAACGACTATCCCTCGTGAGGGGAGTACAATACAAGCGATAGGTATTGGAAGTGGTTTCGCCTAAGTCCTTGAAATAGGATATGGATAAGATATAGTCTGTGCTTGTTAGAGATAACAAGAAGTTCAAGGCTAGTCTCCTTAATTTATTAAGGAGTACATATGCCAAGAGAACTGCATAAATGGTAGCGTATTTATGTGAACGACGCTTCCCACTGTTGTGGGGTTTTAAAAACTTTAAAAATATTTAAAAATAAACAGATAAAATGTAGAGTACATGGTATAATATCTCTGATGAAAAGGAGGTAATATCTATGTATTTAACTTTAAAACAACAGGTAAAACATCTTAGTAAAAAGGAGTTTAGGAATTTAAAATATTTATCTCATATAGCCAAGAACTTAACTAATGAAGCTATATATAATATTAGACAGTATTATTTTTAATAAGAAAAAGTATTTAAGTTATAACGAAAACTATAAAATGCTTAAAAAAATAGTGAAAATTATAAGAAATTAAATTCTAATATAGCTCAGCAAATTCTAAAAAGAAGTAGATGGAAGTTTCAAATCATTTTTTTGGACTTTTAAAACTTGCTAAAAAAACGGTCAATACGATAATAAAAAAATAAAATTACCTAAATATCTTGATAAAGATGGTTTTACAACTCTTGTTATAGGTTTTGTAAGATTAAAAGATGATATTCTGATAGTTCCTTATTCAAATTCGTTTAAGAAAAACTCATCAGGAAGTTAAAATTAAGCTACCACCAGTATTAAAAGACAAGAAAAATAAAAGAGATTAGAATAATACCAAAAACAACATTCTAGGTACTTTGAAATTCAATATACTTATGAAGTAAAAAGAAGTTCAAAGGGAATTAAATAGAGAAAATACACTAGGAATAGATTTAGGTATAGATAATCTTTGTACTTGTGTTACAAATACTGGAGCTTCATTCATAATAGATGGTAGAAAATTAAAAATCAATTAATCAATACTATAATAAGACAAATGCAAAAATTACAAAGTATAAAAAGATAAGCAAAAGACCTCCCGCACAACATTAAGACAAAAAAAGAATAGCTAGAAAGAGAAATAATCGCATAAATGATTATCTTTCAAAAAGCAGCAAGAATAATTATAAATTATTGTCTTAATAATGATATAGGAAAAAAATAGTTCTGGGATATAATGAAGATTTTCAAAAGAAATTCAAATATAGGAAGTATAAATAATCAAAACTTTGTAAATATCTCATATGGAAAAATTAAGAGATAAATTAATATATCTATGTAAACTGTATGGAATAGAATTTAAGCTGCAAGAAGAGAGTTATACATCAAAAAAACAAGTTTCTTTGATGGAGATGAAATCCCAATATATGATAAAGAGAATCCGCAAGAATATAAATTCAGTGGAAAAAAAGAATAAAAAGAGGACTATATCAAACAAGTAAAGGCTATCAATTAAATGCAGATTGTAATGGAGCATTAAATATATTAAGAAAAAAAGTAAAGTTGTGGATTTAAGTATCCTATACAATAGAGGTGAACTGAACACACCTAAAAGAATAAGGGTAGTGTAAAGCTATCAAACTTCTTAGAAAATTTTTAAATGTTTTTAAAGATTTTAGAATCCTGCGACTTTAGTCGTGGGAGGTTCAGTTGTAGTAAAAGTGAAAGCGAAAGATTTACTAAAGCTGAATTTTGTTCCAGCTTTGTTTATTTTAACAACTGTAATTTCATTATGGCTAATAAAGGCGGATATTTGGACATTTTTTTGTTACGTTCATTTTCGTCAATATCAGTAATTTATTTTTCTTATTTGCTCAACACCAGTTGTAGATTTAGACTATATATTTGAAAAAAATGAGATTTCCAAAAAAATTTTTTTAGAGAAATGTTTTTGTTGATTTATAGATATATTTTTTTGTTGTTTGAGAATAAGGAAAGACTCAAAAAAATGCACAGGAAGTAAGACTTGGATACAGTAGTTTTAAGAATGGGATGAAATCATTTCCAATGTTAGTGGTAGCTATATTAAAAAAACATATTACTATAATCTTAATTCTATAAAGGCTGTAGAATCAAGACTGGGAAAAGGAATTTATCTTTTCTCATAGAAAAATACAAAAAAATTGGATTTGAAACTATTTTTTTGTAATAATAATAGTTGCAATAAATTTATATTTGGTGGTAAAATAAAATGCTTAAACTTGAAAAAATATAACTTTTTCGTATGATAATGAAACAGAAGCGTTAAAAAAATGTGACTTTGAATATTGAAAAAGGAAAGAAAACATTATTTCTTGGGGAAAAATGGCTCAGGAAAAATCAACTTTATTTTTTTAATAATGAATGGACTCTTGAAGGCACAAAAAGGAGACATTTATTTTGAGGGGAAGAAGGTTAAACATAAAAAAAGGATTTGGAGGAATTGAGAAGAAAAAGTTGGAATAATTTTTTTCAAGATCCTGAAATACAGATTTTTTTGCTCCGTTAGTTTTTTTCAAGAAGTGGCTTATGGATCTGAAAAATCTTGGATATTCTGAGGAAAAAAGTAGAAGAAAAATGTTAATAGAGCAATGAAGGAAATCAATATTGAGGAGTTGAGGACAGACCTTGTCATCATTTGAGTTATGGTCAGAAAAAAACGGGTTTCAATAGCGGCAATTACAGCAATGGAGCCAGAATTGTTGATTCTAGATGAACCTACAGCTTGGTTGGATTCGAAAAAAATACAAAAAGAGTTTCTGAAATTTTTAGATAATTTTTTTCTAAAGCTGGGAAAAACACTTGTAGTTTCGACACACGATACAGATTTTGCATATGAATTTGCTGACTATATTTATGTTCTTGATAAAGGGAAAAATTGTAAGACAAGGTAGTAGAGACGAAGTTTTTTTGAGGATTTTTGAATTTTTTTGAAAAAAATTAAATTTGAATGTTCCAAATGTTTTGAAAAATTAAAAGTTATCTTAAGTATAAAAAAATCTTGATGAAAAATGATTATTGTAAATTTTTGGAGGAAAAAAATTTGTTATGAAAAAAATATTAATATCAGGAACGATGAGCGGAAGCGGAAAAACTACAGTAAGTAGCATTTTGATGTCTGCATTAGAAAATGTGGCTCCTTTTAAAGTGGGACCAGATTACATTGATCCGACTCATCATGAGGTATTTACAGGACATCATTCACACAATTTGGATATTTTTATGACAGGTGAGGATGCTGTGAGACAGATATTTGAGATGTATTCGCAAGGCAGGGATATTTCTGTTGTTGAAGGTGTTATGGGACTTTATGATGGAATTGGGAACGAAAAGGACAATTTTAGCACAGCTCATTTAGCAAGAGTACTTGATATTCCCGTAATTTTAGTTGTGAATGCTAAGGCGATCTCAACAAGTATTGCGGCAGAAGTTCTTGGATTTAAAATGTTTGATGAACGAGTGAAGATAAAAGGTGTGATTCTTAACAATGTTTCTTCACAAAAATTATACGAAAGCTTGAAGGAGGCAGTTGAGAAATATACGGGAATTGAGTGTTTGGGCTACATTCCTAGAAATGAGCAACTTGCTACAGAGAGTCGACATTTAGGATTGAAACAGGCTTTTGAAGAGGATAATGCACAAAAACAGGAGTTATTTAAAGAAATTGCACAAAATTACTTAAATTTGGAGCGGATAAAAGAAATTGCACAAGAATTTGAGTCAAGTCGAAATATGGACAATTATGCGAAAATAGGACATCTAAAAGATAAATTTAAAGGAAAAAGAGTAGCGATTGCAAGAGATGAAGCGTTCTCGTTTTACTATGAAGCAAATATTGATTTGATGAAATTTTGTGGAGTAGAAATAGTTGAGTTCAGTCCAATTCGAGATAAAGAACTTCCTGAAAATACAGATTTCATCTACTTTGGTGGAGGTTATCCTGAATTATTTGCAAAAGAGTTAAGTAAAAAAATATTTCGATGAAAAAAATAGTATTGTTGAAGCGTGTAAAAAAATGGCGTGAGAATATTTGCAGAATGTGGTGGATTTATGTATTTGGCAAAAAAATTACGTTTATTAAATGGTAAATTTTTGATATGTGTGGAATCTTTGATATTAAAATTGGGATGAGAAAACGTTTAAATATTGGAAGATTTGGGTATATTAACATTGAAACTGCAAATGGGATAAAATTGCGAGGACATGAATTTCATTATTCGGAAAATTTTTGGAAAAATAATGAAGTGAGTGAAAATGACTCGGAAGGCTATTTTTTTATAATATTTACAAGAATAATGGGAAAGAACGGAAATGTGGATATATGAAAAAAATAATGCGATAGCTGGGTATCCGCATATTCATTTTTTTATTCGAATGTGGAGTTTCTTGAGTTTTTGTTAGATGTGAAAAAGAGATTAGGAAGCTTTTGAAGAGAAATTTTAATTTTAAAGATTTTTTTATCAAAAGATAGCAAGAAGTTTCTGTCTTCTACAATTGGGAGTATTTCACGATTGTTGAAAAAAATGAGAAATTTTTAATTTTTTTTGAAAAAAATAATGAATTAGAAGAGTGAAAAAAATGATAAAAAAGAAAGGAGAGTGTGGTACTTATTATCACACAATGAAATATGTCATATATTAAAGATCCAAAATCAATAGAAGTGAGAAGTTTTGAAATAATAACTGAAGGGTTGGCTGGAAAGGCTGATCATTTTAGTGAGGAAGAGCAATTGATTGTGAAAAGATTGATTCACACGACGGGAGATTTTGATTAAAAATGGTTGTACACTCGTGACGTAAAAAGTGAGTTAAACCGAAAAGTATAGTCAGCATATATAGAAATATGTATGTAGAGGTAGCAACTTAAAAGAAGTTATCCAATACTGCTCGAATTGCTGGAAACCCCTAAAGCTAGTATAACTACAACATAACATCTAAAAATAAGATGTAAGTGTGAATGTGGCGAAAGCAGAAAAAATATACTAGATGACATAAGGTTAAACCCTAAGTGTTGAGATAATGGGCAATCAGCAGCCAAGACCGGAAGGTAAGGTTCAACGACTATTCCTCCTGAGGGAAGTACACCAGAGCTGGTGGAAGTGGGCAGACCCAAACAGGCAGAGCTGTGGGATAAGATATAGTCTGTGCTTAATAGAAATATTAAGAAGTTCATAAGAGAACTGCATAGGTGGTAGCGTACTTATGTGAACGACAACCTCTAAAAACGACTGAGTCAGTTTTAAGGTTCATATATTTAGAAAAAAATTTTTACTTTTTTTCATTTACTTATAGTATAAAAAAATAGTATACTATATATAAGTAAATGGAGGTGAAATCACATGGAAAAAAAGCATACAAGTTTAGATTTTATCCAACTAAAAACTCAAATAGAAAAGTTAAACTGTACTTTTTGGCTGTGTAAGATATGTCTATAACCATTTTTTTAAGTTTAAAACAGGAATTATATAACAAAGAGAAAAAAATCTATGTCATATAATCAATGCAGTAAAAGAATTGACAGTTTTAAAAGCAAGAGAAAAGAATGGTTAAAAAGATGTAGATAAATATTCTTTACAAAAATTCTTTAAAGGATTTAGATAAGGCATATAAAAAAACTTTTTTTAGCGGAAATGGCTATCCAAAGTTTAAATCTAAGAAAGATAATAGAAAAATCATATAGAACCAGTTATACAAATAATAATATAGAGTTTTTAGATAAATGGATAAAAGTACCTAAGTTAGGAAAAACTAAAAAAATAAGAGATAAGATGAAGCCGCAAGGAAGAATAATAAATGCAACAATAACACAAGCACCTAGTGGAAAAATATTATATATCTCTATGCTGTACAGATATGGAAGTAAAAAAAGTTAGAACGTACAAATAAAAAAATGTTGGAATAGATTTAGGTGTAAAGAACTTTGCGATTACCAGTGATGAAACCTTAATAGAAAATCCAAAAATATTTACAGAAATCTTTGAAAAAAACTAGCTTTGTATCAAAGAAAAACTGTCACGAAAAATCAAAGGGCAGTTCAAATAGAAATAAGGCTAGAATAAAAGTAGCGAAATGTTATGAAAAAAGTAGCGAATCAAAGAAAAGATTTTTTTGCAAAAATTATCGATAGAGCTAATAAGAAGATATGATATTATCTGCATGGAAGACTTACAAATAAAAAATATGATAAAAAATCATAGATTAGCAAGAAGTATTTCAGATGTATCATGGAGTGAATTTAATAGAATGCTAGAATATAAAGCGAAATGGCATGGAAGAACAATAGTAAGAGTGGATAAATTTTTTGCAAGCAGTCAAATATGTAATTATTGTGGGTGTAAAAATGAAGAAGTAAAGGATTTAAGCATAAGGGGATGGACTTGTCCAGTATGTGGAACTGTACATAATAGAGATATAAATGCAGCAAGAAACATACTAAAAGAAGGATTAAGGATATTGGAAAAAAGTGTTTAAATAAATATATGAACCGTAGGAACTACGGGGATAGCTTGGTAAATATATGTGGCTAGTAAAAGCACATACTTCCCAAGAATCTTGTGACTTTAGTCATGGAGGTTCAGTATGTAAACATTGTTGAATTTCAAAAATAATCCGATTGAATCGGCAAAAAGAAGCGTTAGAAGCTGGGAATTGCAGAATTTATTGCGATACAAATATGATTGTTAATGGACTGAATAAAAATGGGTTGAAAAAATTTGGTGCTGAGGCATATTGCTTGGTGGCGGATCCAGATGTGGCGAAAGAAGCGAAAGAAAGAGGAATTACACGTTCAATGGTTGGATTGGAAAGAGCATTAAAGGATCCTCAAACGAAAATTTTTCTAATTGGAAATGCACCGACAGCATTGTTCACATTACTTGAAAAAATGGATAAAGAAGGAGAAAATGTTCCAAAATTGATAGTTGGAGTGCCAGTTGGATTTGTGGGATGTCCTGAATCGAAGGCTGAACTTTCAAAATACGATGTTCCGTTTATTAGAACAAATGGGACAAAAGGTGGAAGCACAGTTGCAGTTGGTGTGATGCACGGAATCCTTTATCAAATGTACGAAAGAGATAAATATTTTAATAATTAATCACAATTTTATGTGAAAATTAATTAGTGTATTTAATAATATCTGAAAACTTATTTCAATTTTTTTATATTTTAACAAAAAGATAGCAAAAAGTCTCCGACTTCTACAAGTGGGAGATGAATTGCTTTTTTTATTGAAAAAAAGGATACATCCATGATACAATTTTTTTGTATAAAATATCGAAGAGAAATAATTAAAAAAATAATATTCAAAAATCAAAAGGAGGTGTAATTTTATGAAATATAATTTAGCGTTCATATACAGAATTTATCCAAATAAAGATCAAGAATTGTTGATAAATAAGACTTTTGGATGTGTTCGTTTTTGTTTATAATACGATTTTATATATCGCTAATAAAATTTATGAAGAAACTGGAAAAAAATAAAAATAGTTACACCTGCCAGTTTAAAAAGTGAAAACCAATTTTTTTGAAAGAAGTTGACAGTCTGGCACTTTCAAATGCTCAATTAAATGTAAGACGATCGTTTACGAATTTCTTTCAAAAGAGGACAAAATTTCCAAGGTTCAAATCTAAAAAGAATAATGTTAAAAAGTTACACGACAAATTGTGTGAATAATTCAATACGAATTGAGGAAAAACAAATATTTGGTTTTGCCAAAATTGAAAAAAAGTTAAATTAAAAATATCATAGAGAAATACCGAAGGATTACAAGATAAAGTCAGTAACATTGACAAACAGTAATGGAAATTACTATGTTTTCCATCTTGACAGAATTTGAAAAAGAAATTCAAAAAAATACCAAGTAATGATAAAGTGATTGGACTTGATTTTTTTCAATGTCTGAATTATTTGTCAGCTCTGAAAACCAAAGGGCTGATTATCCAAGATATTTTTAGGATGTTGGAGAAAAAAATTGAAAAAAATTGCAGAAATCATTATCGAGAAAAAGTAAAGTTTTCTAAAAAAATTGGTATAAACAAAAAAAGCAAAAAAATATCAAAATTGCATGAATATATTAAAAATTGTCGAAGAGATTTTTTACATAAATTATCGAAAAAATTGTCTGAAGCGTATAATGCTGTGGTTGTTGAGGATTTGAATATGAAAGGGATGAGCCAGGCATTAAATTTTGGGAAAAGTGTAGGAGATAATGGATGGGGAATGTTTTTGAGGATGCTTGAGTATAAGTTGATGTTTTTAGGGAAACAATTTTTGAAGATAGATAAGTGGTTTCCGTCGTCGAAAACTTGCAGTAAATGTGGAAATGTTAAAGAGGAACTGAAATTATCAGAAAGAAGTTATAAATGTGAGTGCTGTGGAATTGAGATTGATAGAGATTACAATGCAGCATTGAATATAAAAAACATTGGAAAATTGATGTTGGAATATTAGGAAAATAAAAGAAGACAGGGCAGGAACTACCCGAAGAGCTTGGTAAATATATTTGGCTAGCAAAAGCAGATACTTCCCAAGAAGCTCCCGCTTCTAAAAGCGGGAGTAGTTCACTATAACTTTGGAGAAGTAAAAAATGGGAAATTATGTATATTTTAACGGTAGAAAATTGCGATATGGTTATACTACTGGGAGTTCAGCAACGGCAGCGACTAAAGCAGCATTGTTACTTTTTGCTGGGAAAAGTCGAAAAAAATCGAAGAAGTTGAAATAGACGTTCCAGCAGGTAAGAGAATAAAAATTGGGATTAAATCTTTTGAAAAAGATGAAGGATTATGCGATAGCGACTGTTGTGAAAGATGGGGGAGATGACCCTGATGCGACACATGGTTTGGAGATTGTTTCAAAAAGTAAGTTTTTAGAAAAGATAATAAAATCAATATTTTTTTGGAGGAAAAGGAGTTGGAAAAAGTTACAAAAGTTGGGCTTCCTGTAGAAATTGGAAAAATCAGCAATTAATCCAACACCAATGAAAATGTTGACAAGTATTGTTGAGGAGTTTCTTCCAGAGGGAAAAAGGAGTTGATGTTGAAATCAGTGTGCCTTTGGGTGAGGAAGCTGCTAAAAAAACAATGAATGCAAAGTTAGGGATTATCGGTGGGAATCTCGATTCTTGGAACAATGGGAATTGTGCGACCAATGTCTGAAGAGTCATGGAAAGCCTCTTTGGCAATAGAATTGAAGCAAAATTTGACATATTTTAATACAAAGACAGCGATTTTTCTTTTTGGAAATCGTGGGAAAATGTTTTTGAGCAAGGAATTCCCTAAAAGAGCTGAAGAAGGGGTTGTAATCAGTAACTTTGTTGGATATATGTTTGATAAAGCCTGTGAATATGAGGTTAAGAAAGTTTATTTTATTGGTGAATTGGGAAAATTTGTGAAAGTGGCAGGAGGAATTTTTCATACACACAGTCGAGTTTCTGATGCAAAAATGGAAATTTTAGCTGCAAATGCTTTATTAGTTGGCGAAAAGTTGGAAAATGTTTACAAAATTTTAGATTCGAATACGACTGAAGAAGCTTCTGGATATATTGAAAAAAAGGAAGTTTTCAATTTACTAGCTGAAAAGGCAAAGCAAAAATGTGAAGAACATTGCAGAAAAAATGGCTGGGACTTGGAAGTAGAAACGTTGATTTTATCAGCTGAGAAAAAAAGTTATTGGGCAAAAGTAAGAACTTTTTTTAAAGAGTTCTAGTTTTTTTATTTTTTTAAAGAAAAAAACATAATAAAAAAATTATAGTTTTTTTGAAAAAGAGGGAAAATGGAAAAAAATACAAATTTTAGGGTCTAGGACCTGGAAATTTAGACTACACATTACCGATTGTTTTGAAGAAAATTAAAGAATCGGAAGTAATTGTCGGGGGAAAGCGGCATATTGAAAGTTTGGGAGAGTATGCGGAGAATAAGGAATATTGCTATATTTCAGCTGATTTGCAAAAAAAGTTCTGGATTTCATAAATGAGAATCGAAATAAAAAGATTTCTGTGATTGTGTCTGGAGATACTGGATTTTACAGTCTTCTAACTTTTATGAAAAAAATATTTTTGAAAGTGAAGAGCTAGAAGTTGTGCCAGGAATTTCATCGGTTCAATATATGTTCGCAAAAAATTTCAGAATATTGGTATGATGCTTGTATTGCCAGTGTTCATGGGAAGGAATTCGATTTTGTGGAAAAAAATTGAATGAGTATGAAAAAAATTGGATTATTGACTGATTTTAAAGAAAAATACGCTGCAAAAAAATTGCTCAAAAATTGTTAGAAAATAATTTTGAGAATGTGAAAATTTTTTTGTTGGGGAAAAATTTGTCTTATGAAAATGAAAAAAATTTATCGTTTTAAGGCAAAAAGAGTTGGCAAATTATGAAGAGAAATTTGGAATGAATGTTGTGATTTTGAAAAAAATAAAAAAAGGTTAAAAAGTTTTTGTAATAAAAAAATAAGGTTTTTTTAACAAAAATAAAAAAATTAAATGTAAGAAGTGGAGAAAAATGTATCATATAAAAAGATAAGGACTTTATTCGTGGAAAAGTTCCAATGACAAAGGAAGAAATAAGAGCGGTGAGTATTGCGAAAATGGAAATTTCTGATGAAGATGTGTGTATTGATATTGGTGGTGGAACTGGCTCTGTAAGTATTGAAATGGCTAGATTTTGCTAAAAAATGGGCATGTTTACACGATTGAGCAAAAAGAGGAAGCCGTTGATTTAATAAAAACAAAAATATGGAAAAAAATTTGAGATAAAAAAATATGACTGTAATTTCTGGAAAAGCACCAGAAGATTTACCACAAGGAATAATTTTTCGACAAAGTGTTTATCGGAGGTTCAGGTGGAAACTTATCAGAAATTATCAATTATTCTTATGAAAAATTTAAAAGAAGGCGGAATAATCGCTTTAAACTTCATCGTTTTAGAAAACACATTTGAAGCACTTGAATGCTTAAAAAAATCAAATTTTGAGGATATTGATATTTCTCAAATAATTGTGGCAAAAAAATAGAAAAAGTGAAGGATTTTAACATGATGATGTCGGAAAAATCCAATTTATGTGATTTCTGCAAGAAAAATAAAATATAAAAAAACCACTTGTAACATACTAAAAAGGTGGTTTTTTTATGAAAAATTTTTTTCATAATAATCATTTTTTTGCTGATTACATTTTGTTTTATCATAAATTTAAACTTTTAGAAATATAAAATCGTGTCTGTTTATAAAAAAATATTTTATTATGTTCTAATATTTTTATCTCATTATGTTATTATGAATAATCAAAAAAATTTAAAAATATGATAATTCATAAAATAAATGAAAAAAATATTGGCTTAAACTTTTCTAAATGTTATGATGAATGAACATTTAGATTGGTTAAAGTGTATTAGTTAAAATAAGATATAAATAAATGTTAAAAAGATATCAGGAATATTTTCCTGATATTTCTAATTTTGAAAAAGGATATGTGGGTGTGTAAAAATTTTTGTGTAAACCTCTAAATAATATATGGTAAAAATAACTATATAATATTTGGAGGTTTTTTTGCTATGACTAAAAAAGAAAATTGACAATAAAATTTTTTTAAAAACACTGATTAAGGATTACATAAAGATACTAATAATATTAAAGATATGCTTAAAGATTTGCTTTTCAACTCTTCTAATTTCTTGATAAATAGTAACTCTAAAGAATTTCAGCTGTTCTCTTTATTTTGTAATATATATTTCTTTTTTTCTTTCATTTATGAAAAAAATACTTGTGCTTCATGATAAATTTTTTTCATTCATGTTTTTTTAGTTAAACATGAAATTATCATGAGTTCTATTTTATTTTAAATTTATTGCATTTTACTATACAATTTATCTTATCAAAAAAATGAAAAAAATAAAATTTTTTTATGATATAATTTATTTGATAAACCTTATAAATTTTTCAGATAAGTTAAAAAAACAGGAGTAACATTTATGGATAAAAAAACACAGAAATATAATGATATTAGGAACAGGATCAAATGTAGGAAAAAAAGTATAATTAACACAGGGTTATGCAGAATTTTTTTATCAAGATGGATTTAGCGTATCTCCTTTCAAATCACAAAATATGGCTCTAAATTCATTTATTACGAAAGATGGAAAAAGAAATGGGAAGAGCACAAGTGGTACAGGCTGAAGCAGCTAATATTGAGCCAGAAGCGTTTATGAATCCAATTTTGTTAAAACCTACAACAGATAGAAAATCTCAAGTTATTGTGAATGGGAAAATATTTAAAAATATGGATGCAAGAGAATATTTTGCGTATAAGCATAACTTGAAAGGCGAAATTATGAAGGCTTATGAGCATATTAGAAAAAATTTCGATATTTGTGTACTGGAAGGAGCAGGAAGTCCTGCAGAAATTAATTTGAAGGAAAATGATATTGTAAATACAGGAATGGCTGAAATGGCTGATGCACCTGTTATTTTGGTTGCAGATATTGACCGAGGAGGAGTTTTTGCAGCAATTTATGGTACAATTATGCTTCTTGAAGAAAGTGAGAAAAAACGTATAAAAGGTGTAATTATAAACAAATTTAGGGGAGATAAGAGCCTTTTGACTCCTGGAATTGAGATGATTGAAGAGTTGACAAATGTACCTGTTCTAGGAGTAGTGCCGTTTGTGCCATTAGGAATTGAGGAAGAGGACAGTCTAGGGATTGATAAGTATAATGTGAAAAAAGAAGGGAAAATACGAATTTCGGTTATTAAACTAAAACATATATCGAATTTTACAGATATTGACGTACTTAGCCATTATAACGATGTTTCCTTGAAATACGTTACAAAAAACTCTGAACTTGGAGATGAGGACATTATTATTATTCCTGGCTCTAAAAATACTGTGGAAGATATGAAGGACTTAATTGATAAAAAAATATAAGCAGGGAAATTATAAGACTTGCAAAAAGAGGAACGATAGTATTTGGAATTTGTGGCGGTTTTCAAATAATGGGACAAAAAATAATGGATCCTCAAAATATTGAATCTAATCTAAAAGAAATTTCAGGCTTAGATTTACTTGACATAGAAACTGTTATGGAAACAGCAAAAACAACAACACAGTATGAAAAATAAAATAAAAAAATGCTGATGGAGTGCTAAGCGGAATGGAAGGCATTGAAATAAAAGGCTATGAAATACATCAAGGCTACAGTTATCCTGTAAATGAGGAAAAAATTGAAATAAAGTGCATTTTTGACGATGAAAAGTTAAAAGGTGCTGTGAAAGGCAATATTGTTGGAACCTATATCCATGGAATATTTGACAATTCTGAATTTACAAATCATTTTTCTGAACAAAGCAAGAAAAACTTAAAGGGCTAGACAAAGTCGATGAAAACTTTAGTTTCAAAGAATATAAAAACAGGGAATATGATAAATTGGCACAAATTTTGAGGGAAAATGTGGATATTGAGAAAGTTTATGAAATAATGGGGATAGAATAAATTGACATTTAATTTAGATTGTCCATGTACTTTATCTTTGGATATGGTGACAAATGAAAGCAAAAAAATATGTAATTAAATAATTAAAAAAATTTTTAAAAAAATGTTTTTGCTGAAATTAAAGACATCGAAATAAAAAAACGATATAATTAATTTTTTTAGGAGATTTAGAAAAAAATGAAGAGTGAATATGATAAAAAAATGATGATGAATTAGTAGAAAGATATAAAAATGAAAAATTTAGAAATTTATAATTACAAAGGAATAACATTAGGAGATAGCATAGAAAAAAATTTATCCTCTTATGAAAATTTATCATACAGAATATCGTAGAGATGATAGAAGAGAAGGATATAACTTAACAATTGAAATAGAAAAATTCATATATTCACATAGACATATATTCAAGAAAAGTAGTGAAAATAGAAATCTATGATGAAAATTATTCATTAGGCGAATTTAAAGTTGGAAGTGAGATGACAACTGAATTATGTGAAAAAAATACGACCTTTTAGATGTAGATGATGTAGATACAGGGGAAATATACTATTATCCTGAAAAAGGTTTTATGCATGCAGAATTTTGTGTAAACCCTGAAGATGTTACATCAAAAATAAATAAAAATAACTTTTTCCATATATGTAGAAACTCCTTCAGAAAAATAATGTTAAAGATACTTTAAAAAGCCAAAAAGAATAGAAGATATTTACCATTCATTATATAATTTTTGGAGAAATAGAAATAGATATTGAAAATAAAGAAATTATTGGAAGTTTAGAAGAAAATATATTTACATTTGATTTATTGAACGGTAATTTAAAAAAATATTGAAATTAAAAAAATAAGAGATTGAAATAAAAAAATGAATTTGATTTTAAAGAAAATTTAGACAAAAACAGTTAATATATTTTTATCAGTATAAGTTTTGTACAAGGAGAGAAAAATGGATTTTCATGGTGGAAATATTTATAAAATATTCAGGGAAAAAAATATAACAGAAATACTGGATTACAGTTCAAATATCAATCCTTACGGAGTGCCTGATAGCCTAAAAGCAGAAGATTGCTGAAAATATTGGGATTCTTGAGAAGTATCCTGACCCTGATTATGTGGAATTACGTGAAAAATTGGCTCAGCTGAATAAAGTTGAACTGGAAAATATTGTACTGGGAAATGGTGCAACAGAGGCTATATTTTTTTGTTCATAAAAAGTAATAAAGCCCGAAAAAGTGCTGATTGTGTCGCCTACTTTTGGGGAATATGAAAGGGCAGTAAGAGCGTGCAAAAATTCTGAAAGTCAAAAAATTGAAATTGAATATTTTGAATTAGAAGAAAAAGATGAGTTTAGGCTTAATATTGGGAAATTAAAAAGGAACTTGAGAAAAAAATATGATTTGGTAATAATTTGCAATCCAAATAATCCGACTGGAAAAATTTTTTTAAAAAAATGGCTGAAACAGAGGAAATTTTTGAGAGAATGCAATAGATATGATACGAAATTGTTTTGTGGATGAGGCATTTATCGAATTTCTAGAGGATGGACTAAAGGAAAGTATTGCAAATAGTAGGGAAAAATAAGAAAAAAATTTATTTGTAACTCGTGCATTTACAAAAATTTTTTTGCTATTCCAGGACTACGATTGGGATATGGAATTTATTTTTGACAAAAAAATTTAGAAAAAGAAAAATCGCTGAAAAAAAGAGCCGTGGAGCGTAAACAATATCGCTGAAATGGCTGGAATAACGGTGCTTGATGATACAGAATATATCGAAAAGACATTAAACTGGATAACAGAAGAAAAATATATGTATGAAAAAAACTGGATGAAATTTCAGGAATAAAGCCTTATAAAACAGAAGTAAACTTTATTTGTGTAAAAAAATAAAAAGATGAATTGATTTCTAAAGGGCTGAATGTGAAAAAAAGTTGAGGGAAAAAAATGATGGAAGAAGGAATTTTAATAAGAGATGCATCCAATTTTAAATTTTTTTGGATGAAAGATTTTTTTAGGCTGGCAATTAAGGATAGAAGGAGTAACGACAGAGTTATTGAGGCTTTGAAAAAAATTTTTAGAATAGAAGATAGGCAATTGTAAAAAGTAAGCTAACTAATATCATAAGGGGTCAAGTCCTCTTGTTAGAGAGTAGAAAAAAATAAAAAAATTAAAAAAATTTTTAGAATACTGTATTTATCAGAATTTTTAGACTTTTACAAATAGTTAGAATAAAAAAAGAAAGGAATGTTATTTATGAAAAGGAAATTATTGTTTACTTTGTCATTGTTTTTAATTTTCTCAATTTTTTCTTTTGGGGAAAATTTTCCTGAAAAGGCAAAAAATATAGATGGATTCATTCCAAAAGGCTGGAAAACTGTTCTTTCGGCTAAAGGAGATTTAAATAATGATAAGCTTGAAGATGTTGCCATCATTATCGAAAAAACTGATAAGGCAAATATTGTAAAAAACGAGAATCTTGGCTCTGAATATTTAAACTTAAATCCAAGAATACTTTTGGTTTTATTCAAGCAAAAAAATGGAAGCTATATTTTGGCAGGCAAGAATGACAAAGGTTTTATTAAAAGCGAAGGAGATAAGGAAAGTCCAGCTCTTATGGATACTTTAGACAGCATTAGCATAAAAAATAATATTTTAAAAATTAAACTTAATTATTTTTTTTGAGTGCAGGAAGCTGGTCTGTAACACAAAAATACCTACACTTTTTAGATTTCAAAACCAAAAAGCTTGAACTTATTGGATTTGACAATAATTCATTTATGAGAAATTCTGGCGACCAAGAGAAACTTAGCATTAATTTTTTTCAACTAGCAAAAGTAAAAAAATCACTACTGGCGGAAATATGTTTGATGAAAAAGACAAATAAACCTAAGGAAGAATGGAAAACTGTTAATATTAAGAAAAAAATATGTGTTAGATGAGATGACAAGCGATATAGTCGAGTGAGATTATGAAATATATTTATTAGTATTTTTAAATGGGGAATTCTTATGACTTATAAGATCTTCCCTATTATTTTATTTTGTTATAATTAATATTAAATTGAATTGACAAAAAAATGGAAAAGTTAATAGAATGTAAGTAGGCAACAATTTACGGGGCAGAAGGAGTATAAAATTTAGATGAATAATTTATTTAATCAGAAAAATACTGGCTAAAAAAAGCTGAAGAAGAAGTAGATTTGAGTAAGCATAATTTATTTGAAAGAAGAAAAAGCGTTGGATAAGTGGAGAAAAACAAGAAATTATATATAAAAAAATACTGTATTTGCTGAAATTTTTAGACTTTTACAAATGATTATAAGTGGATAAAAAGAAAGGGGCGACCACAAATGAAAATAAAAAAATCTTCACATAGAAGAATACAACGGACTTGAAAAATTTAGATATAAATTTTTGAGTCAGAAGGAAAAGTTTTGGATTTGATAGTTCTGGCTGGGGTTAACGGGAGTGGGAAAACTAGAGTTTTGGAAAGTATTCGTTATTGGTTTGAAATGTTTAGAAAGCAAAGCTGTTAATGTAGAATTATTTTTATGAAGAGAATGAAAGAGAAGTTTTGGAAAGTCTTACAAATAGTGAAGGATTGACAGAAGTTGAAAAAAAGAAGCACAAAAGGATATTGAATTTACAGATTGTTTGAGAAATATAAAATTTTATAATTATGATTATAGACACAATAAAAACAGAAAAATCGAAATTATAATTCAAAAATAATAAGCAAAAAGTTTTGAAAAGTTAAAAATATTTCCAAAATTAATTTATGTTCCAACGGAGATTAATTTTGAGGAAATTAAGAAAGCTCAAACTAATTTGAAGAAAGAATATAGGTTTATTAATATTGTGGATTCATATGAAATTAAAGATATTCCTTCGTATATTGCGACTCGAATTTCAAAGGTTGCGAATGAAGAGGAAAATTTGACAATGGGACAGGTCAGAAAAAAAGTTTTTGCGGAAATTAATGGAATTTTTGAAATTTTGGAGTTGGATGTAAAACTTTCAGAAATATCGAAAGATGAGAATAGTATGCCGATTTTTACTAATTCTAGTGGAAAAAAATTTGGAATAAATGAGCTTTCTTCTGGAGAAAAGCAGTTATTTTTACGGACTTTGGCGATAAAAATGCTGGAGCCAGAAAATTCCATAATTATGATTGATGAGCCTGAATTGTCGTTACATCCGAAATGGCAGCAAAAAATTGTTGATGTTTATAGAAAAATTGGTAAAAATAATCAGATTATTTTGGCAACTCATTCGCCACATATTTTAGGAAGTGTGGAAAAAGAGAATATAATTTTATTGGAAAAAAATGAAAATGGAATTGTAGAAGTTAAAACGGGAGATGAGTTTGGAAATTCATATGGACAGACTACAGGAAGAATACTTGAAGATATAATGGGATTAGAAACAGATAGAAATCCTAGTGTGAATAATTTACTTACTTTGGTAAAAAGAAATGGTTAAAAAAATGATAATTATGAGAATTCTGAATTTAGGAAAAAAATATACTAAAAATAAAGGATATTTTTAGGAGAAGACGATAGAGATTTATTTTTTTGGTGGATATGGATTTGCAAGTGAAGAAGGGAGAAAAAAATGCTGAAAGTAGATAAAAAAATGATGAGCCAGAGTTTTTTTTACGGAATTTAAAAAGAAAAAGTAATCCGAAAAAGCTGGAAAGATTTTAATTTTTAAAAATAAAGGGCAAACTAAAAGAGTATATGCTTGAAAATGAGCAGAAAAATAGATGGAAATTATTTTTTTGTCCTTATTGTGAAAGACAGATTTCTGTTGAGAAAAAGTCAAATTGAGCATATAAAAACCTAAAGACAAATTTCCAAAGTTGTTTTCATAATTATAGTAATTTTTTTGACTGGTTGTCTTGAAAAATCAAACTTGTGGTTCAACAAAAGGGAACAAATGGGATGATAATTTTGTGAATCCAGTTGAATATAACCCTAGAGATTATTTTGAATATAGTATTAGTACAGGCGAAATAATTCCAAAAATATGAAAAATGGAATAGAGTATGAAATGGCAATGAAAAACAATAGAAATTTTAAATTTGAATCAAAAAAATTATGTGAAAGCAGAAAAAGTTTTATTTATCAAAAATTCTTCAAGAAAAGAAGGAAAAAAATAGTAATTAATATTGAAAATTTAAAAATATATAACAAAAATTTCCTACGCTAAAAAGAATTTCTTTTTAAAAAAATTTAAAAATCTGCAACTGAAAAAAATAAGAGTGTGTAAAAATTTTTGTGTAAATAGAACGGCAAAAGCATTGAATTTACTGAACTCATCTATTAGTTTACACAAAAATTATGTACACTCTCAAAAATAAATAAAACAAAAAAATTGGAGAAAAAAATGAATGAAAATTTAGCAAAAAAATTTTTTTATATTCTAAGTTTTAGTTATAAAAAAATTTGAGTTTGGAGGAAAGGGAAAAAGTTTGTAAAGAAGGGTATAGACATATTTTGGGGGAGTATTTGGAAAAAAAGGGTTATAAAAAGGGTATGTGGCTGTTGAAACTTGCCTTAGGATAGAGCTTTATCTGGATGTTAGCAGGAATTTGAAATTGAGAGGTTAAAGAGATTTTTAGGGTTGAGAAGATGAAGGACTATGAAGGGACTGAGGCGGTGCATTATTTACTGCGGGTTATTTGTGGGCTGGATTCGATAATAAAGGGGGAAGATCAAATTCTTGTGCAGCTTAAAAAGGCTTATTTTGAGGCTCTTGACAAGGGGACTACATCTTCATTCTTGAATATAATATTTAATCAGGCGATAGAAACTGGTAAGAGATTTAGGGCAGAAAGCAGGATAAATGAGAAAAAAATATTTCACTGGATTCGATTGCTGTGAAATTTATAAAGACAAAGTTTGAAAGTCTTGAAGATAAAAAAAGGTATTTGTAATTGGAGTGGGAGATTTGAGCCAGTCGATTCTTGCGCTTCTTCACAAAATGAATAATTGTCATTTGACGATGACAAATAGGAGCTTGAAAAAATCCATTGAGTTGCAAAAAGTGTTTCCAGATGTCCAAACGGCGGAATTTAGTGAAAAATATAATATTATAAAAAATATGGATATTGTGATAAGTGCCACTTCTGCACCGCATTTGATAATTGAAAAAGGCTAAAATTGAGGATATTTTAAATGATGGAAAGAAAAAGGTTTTTTTCTTGATTTGGCAGTTCCTAGAGATATTGAAATTAGTATTGGCGAATTTGAGAATGTTTCCCTTTATCATTTGGAGGATATTTGGGATGAATATAATAAAAAAATGTGGAAAAAAACGAGATGAAATTGTGGAAAAAGTATTTTTTTACATTATTGAGGAGCAGTTAAAAAAATAGCGGAAAAAAACTTGAAAAAAAGAAGAAAATATACAAATCATAAAAATATTGAAATAGGTGAAAATGGATGAAATCGAATAAAAATAATTATTGGAACGAGAGGAAGCATTTTGGCGCTTGCACAGGCGGAAAAGGTGAAGGAAATGCTGATTGAAAAATATGATGAATTAAGGGGAAATGAGGATTTTTTTGAAATTGAAGGATTTGATAAAAGGAAATCGCTGGAAATAGAACTGAAAGTCATAGTTACAAAGGGGGACAAGGACTTGCGTGATTTTACAAAAATAAAGGGAACGACACAAAAGGACTTGTTTGTGAAGGAAATCGAAAAGGAAATGCTGGAAAATAAAATAGATTTGGCGGTGCATTCGTTAAAGGACATGCCGCAGAATACTCCAGAAGGGCTTTTGAATGCGTGTTTTCCAATGAGGGAAGATAATTGTGATGTGCTTGTTTCAAAAAGTGGGAAAAAATTAAAAGAACTTGATAAAAATTCTGTAATCGGGACAGGGAGCATAAGACGGGAAAAGGAGCTTCTAAATTTGCGAGATGATGTAAAAATAAAGGCAATTCGTGGAAATATTCACACAAGACTTAAAAAACTTGATGATGGGGAATATGATGCGATTGTGCTGGCTGCAGCTGGACTAAAAAGAGTTGGTCTAGAAAACAGAATTACTGAATATTTTGATACAGATTCTTTTATGCCTGCACCAGGACAAGGAATTTTGTGTATTCAATGCAGGGAAAATGATAATAAAATACGGCATCTTCTGGAAATTATAAATGATGATGAGGTTACAATGATGTGTGAAGCTGAAAGGGAATTTTCAAAAATTTTTGATGGAGGCTGCCATACTCCGATAGGCTGTTTATCGGTTATTGAAGGGATACATTAAAAATTAAAGGGAATGTTTAATGATAATGGAAGCAGAATGCTTAAAGAAGTTGAAGGAAATAAGGAAAATCCGAAGGAAATTGCACAAAAATTGGCTGAAGAAATAAAAAAGGAGCTGAAAAATGAGAAAAGGTAAAGTTTATATTGCGGGAGCAGGCTGTGGAGATGAAGGGCTTATAACTTTAAAATTGAAAAAGGTGATAGAAAAAAAGCTGACTGCATTGTTTACGACAGGCTTGTAAATAAAAAAATATCTTACAGTATGCAAAGTCTGATGCAGAACGGATTTATATGGGAAAAAGAAAAATACGGCTGGAGGGAAATTGCAGGCGGAAATAAATAAAAAAACTTGTGGAAAAAAAGGGAAAGAGGGACTTTTAGTATTGAGATTAAAGGGAGGAGATCCTTTTTGTATTTGGGCGAGGTGGAGAGGAAATAGAGGCATTAGTCGCTGAAAAATATTGAATTTGAGGTAATTCAGGGATAACTTCTTCAATTGCTGTGCCGGCTTATGCTGGGAATCCCTGTAACTCATAGAGGAATTAATACTTCATTTCATGTATTCACTGGACATACGCAATTTAATGGAACAGAGCTTGATTTCCCAGTTATTGCAAAATTGGAAGGAACCTTGGTTTTTTTAATGGGATTAAGCAATCTTGAAAAAAATAGCAAAAAAACTTGATAAATAATGGAAAAGATCCGAAAAACACCTGTTGTGATAATAAAAAGATGGAACTACGACAAGACAGAAAAACTTATATAGGAACATTGGAAACAATAGTAAATACAGTAAAAAGAGCATAATATAAAAATCGCCTGCCATCATTTTGATTGGGGAAGTGGTGAATTTACGTGAAAAAAATGAAATGGTTTGAGAATAAGCCGTTATTTGGGAAAAAAATATTCTTGTTACGAGAAATAGGGAAAAAAACAGGGAAATATTTCAAATAAGATAAATGAACTTGGCGGACAGGCTTTGAGCCTTCCATTTATTAATATAGAGTACATTGATTTTTGAAATGCCTGATTTGAAGGGATACAGTACCCTTTTTATTTAACAGCATAAATTCTGTTATTGGATTTATGAGAAAAAGTAAAGGATATTCGTGCTTTAGGAAATGTTAAAATAGGTGTCGTAGGAGAAAAAAACGGCAGAAGAAATTGAGAAATATAAAAATAATTCCAGATTTTTATCCAAAAAGAATATACGGTAGAAAGGCTGGCTAGCGAAAGTGTGAATTTTACTAAGGAAGGAGAAAAAAATACTGTTTATAGTATCTGATATTTCTCCAGTAAATGAAAAAAATATTCAGATTTATACAATCGAAATTATGAAAAAACTTGTAGTTTATAAAAACTCAGAAAGTCGAAGTGGAAAAGGAAAAAAAGCTGAAAAAAATACATAAAAAGAAAGCGACATCTTAATGTTTTTAAGTTCATCAACCTTTAAAAGCCTTTGCTGACAGCATAAACTTAAGTGAAAATGAGGAAATAAAAGAAATTATGAAAAAAATAAGGTTATTTCTTCGATTGGGTATATTACTACAAAAAAACTATTGAAGAATATGGAATAAAAAGTTGGGATAGAAGGGAAAAAAATATACTGAAGAAGGGTTATTTCAAGAAATATTAGATAAATTTTTGCAAAAAAATAAAAAAATAGCTGCTATTAAAAAAATAGCAGTCATTTTTTTAGCTTTTATAAATATTTTTATCTGCAAACAATGTCTTCTAAATCCTCACCTAAAGAATCTGGTAAAACACTTCTCATTTGTCCTTTTCCTATATTTTTTTATAAACTATTGAACCATTATAATAATAAATTTCATCATCCGTTCTAGTATTTCCATTACAATCGTAAACCCATTGTTCACTCTCTTCATTGAAATAATTACCATCGATTATTCGTGAATTTGGGTATATGATCTTAACCCAAGTCCAGTGACCTTCATCTCCCATTGTTTTTTTCCTGAAAGATTAGTCGAGATCATAATAATATTTCCAACCATCACGATCAGAACCCAAATATTCCCAATTTGCTGCCATACCTAATATAGAAGTAAACAATAATGCAATAAAAAAACTATTTTTTTCATATAACCTCCTAAATTGTAAAATATATCACATAGTTTATTGTAGCACATTTTATAAGATTTTACAATATGTATTCTTTAATAACACGACAAAAACACATGAATATTTTAAACCATATTTTTTTATTTTTTTCATTTTTGCATCGCTATTTTTTTATATCTCAAAAAAATGATTTTTAAATATTTTCTCACATCATAAGTCTACTACTCAACCAATACACAGTGTTAGTTTTTTTCAAAAAACAATTTTTTTCTGAAAAAAATCCAAAAATATCATTTACAACTATAGAATTTAACTTAGTTCCTTCAAGTTTTTTTCAAACTTTCCAAACCATATCCCGTCTTTACCAAAACAGGCGTGATTCCCAATTTTTTTGGCCGGAATCAAATCAGTTATTT
>BNJU01000371.1_pt1 | contig 190969 bp, 234 predicted proteins | sample 8539281 | NCBI WGS metagenome assembly BNJU01 (sample SAMD00202456, study PRJDB9452) | human saliva metagenome | isolation source: human saliva | place: Japan | reverse complement strand
AAGGGCAGGTTGATTACGCGTTACTCACCCGTTCGCCACTAAGATTGATAGAAGCAAGCTTCCATCGCTCTTCGTTCGACTTGCATGTGTTAAGCACGCCGCCAGCGTTCGTCCTGAGCCAGGATCAAACTCTCCAAGATATCTTGAAGCTATTTGAGTAGCTCATTATGTGTTGTCGTTACATTTAAGTAACTTTGAATTATGGTTGGTTTTTGACTATGTCAAAACCCGCACTCTGGCATATGTTCAATCATATGATTGATTACCTATCATTGTTCAGTTTTCAAAGATCTGTACCAGTTAGACCAGATATTATCTAGCTCCGAAGCACTTTCGTTTGAAGTGTTTCACCAACTGGCGACTAGATTATAATATCATGTTGACCATTCAGTGTCAAGCACTTTTTATAATCTTTTTTAGAATTTTGTAATTACCTCTATGTGAGGGATTTACATAAAATTCCAAAACAACTAACAAAGAATCTAGATTGTATCTAGTGTTTCCTCATTAAGAAACAGTCGCCTCAACGACTGTATGGTTATTATAGTACAAACCACATACCTACGCAACCCCTAATTCTCATTTTTACAAAACTTCACTTTTGACTCATTTTTCAATAAAATATATTGATTTTACGCAATCTATTTTGTACAATATACTTAACTTACGATGATATACATGAATACCATACTTATAAAGATATACATGTCATATTTTTTGGGGTATTTCCCCCGTTTTTTTAATACTATATAAGGAGAGATATATGAAATTCTCAAAACGCTTATTCACCAAAACAGTTGCTTTGGCTGCTATTTGTGCTTCTGTGGCTACAGCAAGCTTTGCAGCACCACAAGGATCTTTTGATACATCTGAAATCCATGTTACAGGTCAGGCTTCCCGCTCTGTGGCGCCTACCTATGCAATACTCACACTAGGCATTACAAGTGAAAACACAAATATCAATGCCGCTAAGTCAAATAATGATCGCATCATGAGCGACCTTATTAGCAGACTTTCAAATTTAAATGTTGCAAAAAAAGATGTTTACACGTCTAATATTTCAGTTAGTCCTACTAATGATTACCAAGAGGGTAAACGCGTTAATACAGGATATAGAGTATCCAACCTTGTAACGGTTAAAATCAATAACTTGGATAGTGTAGGTAAGGTCGTAGACGCAGCTGTCAATGCTGGTGCAAATGACATAAACAGCCTTTCATTCCAAAACGACACATCTCAACAGCTATCCGATTCTTTAACTACAGAAGCCATCCAAAACGGTCAACACAAGGCTGAGGTAATTGCTGCTGCTCTGGGCCGCACCTTAGGTCCTGTAAAAACTGTAAACATTAGCAACACAGAAACAAGTACATTCGACCAAGGCTATTATCGCAGTGCCAAAGTGCTTGCTGCAAATCTTAGCACTTCTACACCTGTTGAAAAAGGATCGTTAATCGTATCTCAAGATGCAGATATTGTATACTATCTACAATAACAACTATTGTTTATAGATTGTTAGTTACATACTATGTCCATTACGTTTTAGCAACATAATCGACTATGGTCTATAATCAATCACTTTCAAACAACAAACATAACAAAAGACCGTATAACATACGATACTAACCATGTTATACGGTCTTTTATTTTTGTATTATTTTATAGTGGATTCTGGCACAACACCTTCGTGAACCGCCACAATGCCACCAGTTAATTCAGTATAGGTAGCGTTTTCATAACCTAGAGATTTCCAGATTTCTAAAATCTCGCTTTGATGAGGATAGCGACGCAAGGATTCAGGCAACCAGGCATAGGAAGAATTATCCTTACTTAATTTGCCTATAATAGGTAATATATAGGAGAAGTAGAAATTATATAATTGCTTAAACCCAAATGCACTTGGCTTAGCCAATTCCAAGACTACCACCTTGCCGCCTGGTTTTACAACGCGTTGCATTTCGGATAGCACTTGTTTAATATCAGGTACATTACGCATTGCAAAGCCACTCATAGCCGCATCAAATGTATTGTCCGCATAAGGCAATGCCATAGCATCACCTTGGACCAAGTTCACTTGGTCTAACAAATCCGCTTGATCCAAACGCTCCCGACCTTGCTCTAACATTTCTGCATTAAAGTCTAATGCTTCTACTGTCAAAGTCGGCTCTTGGCGCAATGCTTCTTTCGTAAACACACAAGTACCACAAGCTACGTCCAGCACATGTTGATAAGGTCCAATATTCATTTCTTTAACGGCGAACTTACGCCAGAAATAGTCTTGCCCAAAGCTGAGCAATGTATTCATCAAATCATAATGTTTGGCAATATTAGAAAATACACCTTGCACAAATTGTTCTTTGTCTTCATACGTGTTAAATTCTTTAGTATTCATGGTACCCACTTTCATAATCAAGAATATCACATGTTGACAGTATACCATAACCAACGATGACATTCTAGAACTTAGACGAATTCTAATATATATACTATATATACAAAGAATTACAAAATGTTCACATAGAAAAAAATGCATCATATAATTAGTATTTATCTATTGAATTATAACAATGTTCGTTATATAATGACATATGTCTTTTCTATGAGGATTTATTATTTCTCTTCGATAAACGACAGAATTCATTGTTTTATGTAGTCTAATTAAGTATTGGAGTCTATTATGAATCGATTTATGAAATCCATTAATAGAGTCAGCCTCATCCAACAAATCATCATCGGTATGATTATCGGTATTTTGACGGCTCTCTATGTCCCTGATATTGCAAACGAATTATCGCTATTAGGGGTATTATTTGTTGGTGCCCTCAAAGGTATTGCACCAATCCTTGTATTCTTCTTAGTCATCGCGGCGATTAGTAAACATCGCTCCGGACAAAAAACAGGTATGGGCTCCGTAATTACGCTCTATCTATTAGGTACGTTCCTTTCTGCTGCACTTGCCGTACTCGTGAGCTGGTTCTTCCCAACTACATTACATCTAGCAGCTAGTGCCGCTGATGCAGCGCCTCCACAAGGCATTGCGGAAGTCATGAAAACTTTACTCAAGAATATCGTTGATAACCCTGTAAAAGCATTAATGTCCGCTAACTACATCGGCATTTTAGGCTGGGCTCTTATCATCGGTGGTGCTCTACGTCATGCACCTATGAATACAAAAGAAGTAATGGAATCCATCTCTCAAGCAATTACGACTGTAGTAGGTTGGATCATTCGCTTCGCACCTCTTGGTATCATGGGTCTTGTGGCTGATTCCATCGCAACAAATGGTATCGAAGCACTTATCAGCTACTTCCAACTTCTCGTATTACTCTTAGGCTCCATGATTTTCGTTGCCTTGGTAATCAACCCACTTTTATCCTTCATCTACTTACGCCGTAACCCATATCCATTGGTGTTCAAATGTTTGCGCGAATCTGCTATCTATGCGTTCTTTACACGTAGCTCCGCAGCCAACATTCCTGTCAACCTTGACTTGGCTAAACGTTTGAAACTTAACCCTGATATGTATTCCGTATCCATTCCATTGGGTGCGACTATCAACATGGGTGGTGCTGCAATCACAATTACTGTTATGACATTAGCTGCTGCTCATACATTGGGCATCATCGTGGATGTACCTACAGCTATCCTTCTATCCGTTATCGCTACTATCGGCGCTTGCGGCGCTTCTGGCGTAGCAGGCGGCTCCTTGCTTCTCATTCCGTTGGCATGTTCCCTATTCGGTATCTCCAACGATGTGGCTATGCAAGTAGTAGGCGTTGGTTTCATCATCGGGGTATTACAAGACTCCACAGAAACAGCACTCAATTCCAGTACAGATATTCTCTTCACTGCTACTGCAGATTATGCAAAACGTGGCTATCACGAAAACTGGGATTAAACCATCATATAGAACAAGACGATCCATGAGGTCGTCTTTTCTTTTTGTGAAAGTTTACCCTTGCGCCAACTTTCACTAATAACAAAAACAATATATTTTCTATATTGATTATTTTCAATATAATGGGGTATAATATATTTAATGATAATAACTATTACTAGATATATATAGAAAGGAATCAACATGAAACAATACGATATTATTGTAGTGGGTACAGGTGGTGCAACCATCGTTGCTGACGCTGCTATAAAAACAGGTAAAAAAGTAGCTATCATAGAAAAAGGTAAATTTGGCGGCACATGCCTAACTCGCGGTTGTATTCCTACAAAGGTTATGGTAACAGCTGCGAATGCTGTACAAGAGGTAAAAGAGTTCGGCAAAATCGGCGTCAATGTTGGCGATGCAACAATGGATTGGGACACTGTAGCTAAACGTACATGGCATATGATTGACAAGTCTGCAGGCATCTATGATTACTATAACGCGTATGACAACGTAGATGTATATCGCGGTGCTGCAAGCTTTGTGTCCGATAAGGTGATGAACATCCACCTCAATGACGGCTCTGGCATCGTAGAAATTACGGCCCCAACCATCGTTCTTGGCACTGGTGGTTACAGTAATATTCCAAATGTACCAGGCTTACAAGAGGCCGGTTATCTATCTAGTGAAAGCCTCTTTGGCAACAAGTTTCCTAAACAACCGTACAAATCCCTTGCCATCTTAGGCGCTGGTCCTATCGGCGTAGAGTTCGCTCATGTATTTGACTCTGCTGGTACCGACGTAACAATTATTCAGCATAATGTACGCCTAGTACCAAAGGAAGATGCGGATATGTCCGAGCATCTCCTTAACAATTATAGAGAACGTGGTATTAACGTAATTCTAAATCAAGATACCGTAGAGGTTCGCCAAGAAGATGGCTTAAAAGTCGTCGTTACAAAAGATCGTACAACAGGTGAAATCACAGAAACTAAGGTGGAAGAAATTCTTGTAGCCGCTGGTATCCGCCCTGCTACCGAAGAGTTACACCTTGAAAATACAGGTATTGAAACATGGCCAAAGGGCTGGATCAAAACAAACGAGTTTCTTGAAACATCTGTGGACGGCATCTATGCGTTAGGCGATGTGAACGGCGAACCTGCATTCCGTCATCGCGCAAACTACGAAGCGGATATCATTGCACATAATCTTTACTTTGCCAAAAAAATGAAGCAGATTTCCGTTGGGCCCGCTACGACGTGTTGCCAAAAGTTACCTTCTCCTATCCTGAAATCGGTAGCGTAGGTCTTACCGAAGCAGAAGCAATTAAGGCTGGTTACAATGTAGGCGTAGGCAAAAACTTCTATTCCTCTACTGCCAAAGGCTATGCTATGGGCATTGATCCTGGTGATGTAAACGACGGCTTTGTAAAAAAATCGTGGTCGACAAAGATACAAACCATATCCTTGGTATTCACGTAATCGGACCACAAGCCTCTATCCTATTCCAACCATACGTTAACCTTATGAACAGCGGTGTAACTCCCATTGACAGCCATCAATGAAGAAATCGCATCAGAGCGCACAAAACGATTGCGTAAAAAAAGGTATTATGCGCAACATGGATCCTAGATCCGTAATCACCGTAGGGTGAAACAATGAGTCCCACATCCATCTCTTATCGAGGTTATTATGTGGACACAAGCGTACTACGAAAAACCGTTGGTAATCGATTGTACCTAACAAATGAAATAGGAGTCAACATCATTAGATATTGACTCCCTATTTTTTTATATTATTTTTTTATCCATAACGATATCATGGCCCCATACGAGGTTCGTACGGCGTTTGTCAAAACCTTGATCTGGTTCTGGAGGTAATTTTGTTGCTTTACTTTTGTTCAATGTAAGCACCTGTATTACCATCAACAGTCACTACTGTTTTCTTACCATTTTTGATGCATTGTTACATAGTAATTAACTTTACCATTGTGAGCTTCAACCTTCCAGCCCTTCATAACAGCATCTGCACCTAATTGCGCTTTAGCAGCTGCTTCTGCTTGAGATGGTTCGATAACTTTATCTTTGTTGAAGATTTCACCAATAACGCGTTTAGGTTTGCCACCTTCGCTCATATCGGATTGATTACCAGTGATGATATCAATCTTCATTTTGTATTCGTGATATTTGCTATATCCAGTTACTTTGTAAGCATAGGCCAAATCATTGGAATTCAATTCTACAGAGTGCAATGCTGCATTAGGGAAACGATTTTGGAAAATCGTACCAATTTCGCTCATTGTCATAACCACAGATTGACCAGGTGCACGTTTAATTGTAATATCTGTGCTTGTTTCTGGTTTAGTCTTACGCGCTTGTGCTTCATACGGTGTGGCTACTGAAAAAACACCAACGGCCAACACGCCAGTCATAACCAAAGATAGTAATTTTTTATTCATTATAATCCTCCCAATAGTAATCGGATTCTACAAACTTGTATTTTTATTTATATTACAGCTAATAAATGCTATAAGCCTTCATTAGAGGCTAAACGTTCTTCAACGTCAGTCATCAGTAATTTATAGCAAGTGGCTACTAATGGCACGCCTATAATCATGCCTGTAACACCCATCAAACTACCGCCTATGATAACAGCGGCAAAGACCCATAAGCCAGGTAACCCTACAGAATTACCTACGATTTTTGGGTAGATCACATTGCTTTCAATTTGATGTAAAACTTCTAAAATGATGACGTAAATCAACGCATCCATAGGGCTAATGGTAAGCAATATAACTGCCCCCATCAAGCCGCCTACATATATACCCACTAATGGAATTAAACCGGTGAGACCAATAACACAGGCAATGGTCGTAGCATAGGAGATATTACAAATCCATAATGTAACGCCCACCATGATACCTAAAATCAAGGCATCGATAAACTGTCCTACAAAGAAACTACTAAATGTTTGAACAGCAACCTTGGCCACATAGGTTACACGATTCACCCACGTATCAGATGCATAGGCTTTCAAATACGCTTACCTTGCGACATGAGGCGTTCCTTATCGAGTAGCATGTAAATGGCAAAGATAAGACCTAATGCAATATTTACGGTCCACGAAAGAATCGTGCCCATCGTATTCACCACATAGGTGCCACCCTTGGTCCCCCATTCACGCGTATAGTTAACTATACTTTCACCATTCAAGGTATTTAATACCGTAGGGTTCGAGGCCAATGGAACGGTATTACTTAAATGATAAATCCATTGTTGAAAGTCTAGATATAGCTGCGGTGCTGCGGACACGATAAGTGTAATGGAATGCACTAACTGCGGCACAGCCATACGGGCAATAAAGTACACAATGAGACTAATCGTCACAAAGGATAGGATAATACTCAACGGACGACGAATCTTATACCGCCACCCCGATTTGATACGCGGCCATAACCAACGTTCATAGCGGACGACGAGAATATCGAGGACAAAGGCCATGCAGGCACCTACGATAAGCGGTACAAAGGCCGTTATCAATGCATCGATGCCCGATGCTATATCGCTAATGCGCAAGGCCACCAATATCATGAGTCCTGCAAGGATAATCGCGCCGATAAGCTCCTTATAATATTTAAATTTTTCCATACTAATAACTCACTTTTACTAAACACATGGTAAGTATTGTACACAATGTAAATGAAAGCTATATGACAACGATCAGATTACATATGTACAGTAGTATTTCTAATAGATTTAGTATAACACAAAAGTCCATCTTATCGCACTCAAAATTATATAGAGAGACGAAAAGATGGACTTGTATAGGCTTAGATTAAATTGAGAAAGCTCAAATTAGCGGTGAATGAAAACGTCTACACGACGGTTTTCAGCTTTGCCGTTTGCAGTTGCATTAGTAGCAACAGGTTTAGCATCACCATTAGCGATACCGATCAAACGATTAGCATCTACACCATTATTTACCAAGTATTGTGCAACATCTTGTACACGGCGTTCGGACAAGCCAATGTTGTATTGAGGGTTAGCATCAGTATCAGCATTGCCCAACAATTTTACTTGGTCGTTTTTGTATTGGTTAGCAGCGTTCAATGCAGCTTGTAAGTTAGCACCTTGGTCTGCACGAGGAACGTCTTGGTCAGAATCGAAGTAGATGGATTGTACATAGTAATCAGCTTTAGCTGGTTTTTGTACAGGTGCTGCAGTGTGTTCAACTACAGGAGCTGGAGCTGGTGCTGGAGTTACAACGATAGGTTCAGATTTTTCAGCGCCACCGAAACGGTAGGACAAGCCCACTACAGGACCTTGGAAGGATACGTTGTGGTTATCAGTTGCTTTGTATTTACATAACGGTAACCAGCATTGATATCAAGATCATCAGTTGCTTTGTAACCTAAACCTGCTTCCCAAGTTGTAGTTTCTTTTGTACCGATACCAGCTTTGCCGTATACGTCTACTTTAGAACCTAAAGCAGCTTTACCGATAATGCCAACTTGAGCGATATTGTTTGTATGGTTGATAGCATCGCTATGAATGCGACCCAAAACCACCATACAATGCAAAGTTTTTGCTCAATGTTTGAATCAAGTTTACTTCTTGCATGTTGGAATCAACATGTTTAGAGTTCAAACCATGGTAACCATATTGGATAGCAGTTTTATCGCGCAATGCGTGAGTGATATTGCCATCGAAGTTCCATTTGTGAGCAGCTTTAAAACCGTCTGCTTTAGTTTCAACGCTTGCAGCGCCAAGATCAACTTGAGTTTCACCTTTTGTAAATTGTGTTTGTGGTGTAGCACCTACAACAGAAATACCCATTGTAGCTACAGCCAATAATGCTACTAATTTTTTATTCATTGTATTATTCCCTCCATTAATCACCCTTACACACATAAGGGCTTTTTAACGATAATTCTATTGTATACAATTCTTCGAAAAAAATCAATATCCTAATGAAAGCCTTATGAATATATACAAATTTTCGGTCATGTCAACGATATTATTCGATATAATTGTATGAAAGTAAACATGACGCTCCCACTTGCTTTACTTTGTGTGAAAGCTCACATAAAATTCTATAGAATATGATATACTAGCAATAGAATAGTTGTACGTAGTTATAAGGAGGAACCATGAGTAAAACAGCCTATGTAGTACGTCATATCCACTTTGAAAACGCCGGTATTTTAGAACCTTTATTAATAGAACGCGGCTTTACCTTAGAATATATTGAGGCCCCCCTTGCTGACTTTAATCAGTACGATGCAAGTAAGGCAGATCTTGTCATCGTCTGTGGGGCCCCTATTGGCGCATACGACGAAGAAATCTATCCTTTTTTGACCGATGAAATCAAGTTTATTAAGGACCGCATCGATAGTAAAAAACCATTACTCGGCATCTGTCTTGGGGCGCAACTTATTTCCCGCATCATGGGCGTCATGTAGGACCCTATGAGCCATGGCAAAAAGGAAATCGGCTTTGGACCATTGCGTTTTACTGCTGAAGGGCAACATACACCACTAGCCCTCTTAGGCAATACGCCTGTTCTACACTGGCATGGCGATGAATTTGACATTCCAGAAGGTGCCGTTCGCCTTGCTGAAACAGACCTCTGTCCTAACCAAGCCTTTTCGATTGGCAATCATATTTTAGGATTGCAATTTCACCTAGAGGCAGATCCGACCGTTATTGAAAGCTGGCTTGTGGGCCACTGTGCAGAGCTATGTAATGCGGGCATTGATATTCCTAGAATCCGCAAAGATGCACGAGTATTCTCCGAGTCCCTACCTGCAGCAGGTAAAAAAGCTATGACCGCATGGCTAGAATGTAATAATCTATAATTAATCTCATAAACATACTACAAGCCCCCTGTTTATCTGGGGGCTTAGTCATGTGCGCACGCATATAAAAGAGGCATCGACCATTACTGGCCGATGCCTCTTTATATTCATATATATATCCCTTACATATATACGTGAAATTGATGATTTTTACAAACAACACGTTCCCCAACGTGTCATTTATTCCACATCTGTATTGTATACCATTCTTAATTACTAGGCAAGAAGTTTTTCATAAAACTTTCATAAACTATTTTAAAAGTTTCAATGTACCTATACCACCTTATGCTGCCATGAACCACCTATAAAACGTATGTAGGCACAAACAAGCCGTAACGATTGATCTAAGCATAGAGAAATCCATGCCCCATATAGCCCAAGGCCCAATGTAATACATAGTACATAGGTAATGATTGGGCGAATAACAGCAACACTAATTAATGAATACTTCATGATATAGAAGGTATCACCTGCACCTTTCAACACGCCTGCAAAGACCTGTTGTAGTGCTTGAGGAAAGGCAGCGATAGCCATAATGCCCATCAATGCCGTAGCTAATGTGACAACCTCGCTTTCACGTGTATAGGCTTGTACCAACAAATGACCGGCACTAATAAAAATGAGACCGCTAACGACCCCCACAAATAAACCCATGCGAGCACCGATACGACCAAAAGCCTTCGCTAAATCCGGCCGTTTATGTCCTAAGTTTTGCCCCGTATGAGAAGCACCGGCAAAGCCAAGGCCCATGGCAAAGTAATAGAATATATCCATCAAGTTCATACACACATAATGTGCAGCCAACGGTACGGCACCAAGGGATGCCACAATCATGGTATATGTATACATACCAAAGCGTTCAAAGAACTGCTCCCCTAAAGAACTACCTCCTACGTGGAATATCGTATGAAGTACGGAACGCTCAAAGCGCCATTTTGACGGATGCAATAAGGTTAGACCAGTCTTGGTATGTTGCGAAATAGCCCGCAACAGCAATGCTGCGATAACGGCACTACTGATGAGCGTCGAAATACCGGCCCCCATGACACCAAATTCTGGGAAAAAGGCAATACCATAGATTAAGAAGAAATTCATAATCGTATTTAAGATATTCCCCACCACATTGGATTTAAGATAACCTTTGTATTGCCATATCCGATGAGGGCACCTCCTACAATTTGGCTAAAGGACTGGAACACAAGGCTCATGACAATGAACCGACCATACCAAACAGCCGTTTCAATATAGCCATCCTCTGCGCCCGGTAAATCGCAAAATATGCTCTAAATTAAATAAGCATATAGCGAGCAATGGAATATAAATTAAAAAGTTCAGTAGTATGGATTGCTTGAGCACTGCATTCATACCATCTACATCACCTTCACCATGACGGCGGGCAATAATTGCGGTGACTGCAATCGATAAGGCCCGGCAAATGACGAGCATAACCATTTCTGGTTGTCCCATGATACCTACAGAAGCCAGTGCAGAGGCACCCAAGGAGCCTACCATAGCCAAATCAATGGCAGTCATCAACTGCATCATGAGCCCTTGCAAGGTCGCAGGCCAAGCAATTTTTAAGTATTTATTATATAAGTTTTTTGTAGTATCTACCGGCCCCAGTCGATCCTTCATCGGTAATATGGTATCTACTGAGAACCAGCGTTGTAATGATGTTAACATAATGACTCCCCATAATAAACCTCAAGAGATTACATTAAACTTCCCATAATATTACCGTATTATATCATATAACATATGAGAAGTCATTCATATGTCATGCATTTTAAATAATAACTTATATCAAAATCGCAAAGAACCCCCTTGCATACGTTTTATACCCATCAGGGTATAAGTATCGTAGTTAAGAGGGTTCTTTATTTTATTCCAAGATTATTATATCTTTACAAAGTTGATTTTTATTATCAATCATATATTACTTAGCCTTTGGATGCTAACAATTTATCTACCGCTGCTTTCAAATCATCTAAGCCCTTCTTCGTTTCTGCCAATTCACGACGTTGTTGTTCGTTCTCAGCTTCTAACGTAGTAAGACGAGCCGCTTGATCCGCGATAACATATTTTTGTTCCGCATTTTCCTTTTTAAGGCTAGATACTTCATCTTGCATTACATACACAGAGCTAATAGGGCCTGCTTTGTAACGATCTGGAATATTTTTCTTTTCTGGGCTGTAACCAAATTTATGAGTTACACCAGCATTAACCATATTATGGTTACCACCAACGGAAACGCCTACGTTGAACATAGTGTTTTCATTTGTGTAATGCGCAAGGCCAAGGGCTGCCGCAGTTTCACCACGATAGTTGCCTACACCGGCCATGACTTGTGTTGGTTCCAATGGGTCATATTGAATAGGTTTCAATGCTGCCATTGCCGCCGCATGAGCACCAACATGTTGCACTTCACCAGCTATTTGATTGATAGCTTGGCTAGTATTTGCATTGGACGTATTTAATTGAGATACATTCACTGCATCTGTTGGATCTGTACCTGGTGCAACCCCTTTAATTTGGTTATTACCATTATTGAGGCCATCCTTCGTTAAAGGATACAGGGACCTGCATGTGGATTTGTAGGGTTCGCACTACCAGGCGTAATGGTAATACCATTGCCATTTGTTACCGTTGTATTGCCAGCCGCATCCTTAAATGTAGCAGACGTCATATTTGTAAGCTCAGGGTTGACTGCATAACTGATAGATTTACCTGTTTGAGTAACCATCATGTTATTGCCTGCTTTGAAAGTAACGGTTTCTTCAGCCTTAATTTTTTCAGGGCTTGTACCTACAACAGTGCTTTGACCAGATCCCTCTTTATCAACAGCAGCCTTCCAACCAGAATCAGCTACGGCCTCTTTCAATTGATCCTCTGTAGCCGCACGGCCAGAAACGATAGAACCTGGTGTCCAAGTTTTATTAGTTAAGCCTGTTACCGTGCCAGTAGTACCATCTACTGTAACCGCCTTCGTTGGATCTGTCCCTAATGTAATCTTATCATTCAACTTATTGTCATAAATTGTATGACCATCGGCAGCAGTTGTCTTAGTTAATACAATATTGCCCGTCGTACTACCTGCAGTTTCACCATTATTAGCAGTCAATTCAGTAGTGGACTTAGCAGAATACTCTTTCAACTGACCAACATTAACTGCATCTGTATTCGTCACACCAGCCGCAACATTCACAATCTTATTCTTGCCATTATCGAGGCCATTGCTAGTCAAGGAAACCGTATCTTTACCAGTTTTTGTAATCGTTATGCCATCTTTAGTGAAAGTTGCATTGTTGCCAGCAGCATCTTTAACAGTTACCCCCTTAGCATCAGCCTTAGTTTCATCACCAGCTGCATTTTTCAATGTATTACTAGTTGCATTGGATACATTAGTATTACCTGCGCCATCATTAATTACATTTTTATCAGCTGTAGATGTGTTCGTCTTAGCACCATCAGTGATAGTAGTACCTGCTGCAGTTGTAGCAGTGGATTTATTACCATCTACAACTGTGTTACCCGCTGCATTAGATGTATTTGTTTTACCACCATCTGTTTGAACGATGCTATCACCTTTGATAACAGTTGTTTTACCACCTGTTGCTTCAAAGGTTGCAGAATTCATATTAGTAAGGTCTTTATTCAAGGAATAAGATACTGTTTTGCCATTTTGGTCGATGACAAGGTTATCTCCGGCTTGAAGTTTTACTTCTTCACCACTGGATACCTTAGTTAAAGCAGCACCAGTAGATACACCGCTAGAACCAGCAACGGTACCAGTATTCACCTTCCAACCAGCGCCTACTGCATCAGATACTTGTTGCAATTGATCTTCTGTAGCAGCACGGCCAGTAGTAGCTTTTGTTACACCTGGAACCCATGTTGTATTAGTTAAACCATCCAAATGACCATTAGCGCCATCTAGTGTAACAGGATTTGCACCATTCCCCATAGTAATCTTATTGTTCACACCATCAACAGCAATGTTTCCAATGTTGGCTTTACCAGCAGTTATAGTAGTATGTATTAGTACCATCTGTAATGGTATTCGATGTTGCATTGGATGTATTTACATTACCATTACCATCATCGATAACATTACTATCTACAGTGGACTTGATTAGACTTAGCACCATCTTTAATGACTTGACCATCTGCTGTAGTTTCTGTAGATTTAGTACCATTTGCTATCAGTGTTACCAGCTGCTGTAGATGTATTCGTTTGAGTACCCTGCAGTTTGTGTAATACTGTTACCAGTAATGACTGTTGTATTACTGCCTGTACCAAGGAATGTGGCAGAGTTCATCTTCACAAGATCTTTGTTAAGGGTGAATGTAAAGTCTCGTTCATTTTGGTTTACTGTCATGTTTTCGCCAGCAATCAATTGAACTTTATCATCTTTACCAACCTTAGCATCTTTCTTAGTACCTGTTTGAGCACCAGAAGTAGTAGCATCTTTATCTGCCGTGATTTGCCATGTTTGTTCGCCTACAGCTTTTAATTGTTCTTCTGTAGCCGCACGGCCTTTTGTTGCAAAATCTGCAGAGTTTACAGTTGTATTGGACAATCCAGTGATATCGTTTGTTGTACCACCAGTTACTGTTACAGTACCAGTTTTAATTGTGCCGGCTGCACCATCTAACTTAACAGCATTAGCGCCACCAGTTGTGAATGTGTTGTTTACACCATCAACTACAGAGGCGCCAACTGTAGCCTTACCAGCTGTACCATCAAGAGTGATTTTGTTAGCACCAACACCAGTTGTAATATTATCTTTTGTAATAACTGTGCTGTTACCAGCATTATCTTTGACAGTTACAGAGCTAGATGTTGTTGCTGTAGTATTTGTACCATCTGTAATAGTATTACCATCCACAGTGGATTTATTTAGACTTAGTACCATCTACAATTGTATTTTCATCAACAGTAGATGTATTAGTCTTAGCACCATCTTTAATCACTTGACCAGCAGCTGTAGTTTCTGTGGACTTAGTACCATCAGCTACAGTGTTGCCACCTGCAGTAGATGTATTCGTTTGAGTACCTGCAGTTTGTGTAATGGAATCACCAGTAATAACAGTTTTATTACTACCTGTACCAAGGAATGTGGCAGAGTTCATCTTCACAAGATCTTTGTTAAGGGTGAATGTAAAGTCTCGTTCATTTTGGTTTACTGTCATGTTTTCGCCAGCAATCAATTGAACTTTGTCATCTTTACCTACCTTAGCATCCTTCTTAGTACCTGTTTGAGCACCAGAAGTAGTAGCATCTTTATCTGCCGTGATTTGCCATGTTTGTTCCCCTACAGCTTTTAATTGTTCTTCTGTAGCCGCACGGCCTTTTGTTGCAAAATCTGCAGAGTTTACAGTTGTATTAGACAATCCAGTGATATCGTTTGTTGTACCACCAGTTACTGTTACAGTACCAGTTTTGATTGTACCGGCTACACCATCTAACTTAACAGCATTAGCGCCACCAGTTGTGAATGTGTTGTTTACACCATCCACAACGAGCCAATGTAGCCTACCAGCTGTACCATCAAGGGTACTGTTAGCACCACACCAGTTGTAATGTTGTCTTTTTGTATAACTGTACTGTTACCAGCATTATCTTTAACCGTTACAGAGCTAGATGTTGTTGCTGTAGTATTTGTACCATCTGTAATCGTATTTGATGTAGCATTGGATGTATTTACATTGCCATTACCATCATCAATTACATTGTTATCTACAGTAGATTTATTAGACTTAGCACCATCTTTAATCACTTGACCAGCTGCTGTAGTTTCTGTGGACTTAGTACCATCTGCTACAGTATTACCACCTGCAGTAGATGTATTCACTTTTAGTGCCATCAGTTTGAACGATGCTATCGCCTTTGATAACAGTTGTTTTACCGCCTGTTGCTTCAAAGGTTGCAGAATTCATCTTCACAAGATCTTTGTTAAGGGTGAATGTAAAGTCTCGTTCATTTTGGTTTACTGTCATATTTTCGCCAGCAATCAATTGAACTTTATCGTCTTTACCAACCTTAGCATCTTTCTTAGTACCTGTTTGAGCACCAGAAGTAGTAACATCTTTGTCTGCCGTGATTTGCCATGTTTGTTCGCCTACAGCTTTTAATTGTTCTTCTGTAGCGGCACGGCCTTTCGTTGCAAAGTCTGCTGCGGTTACGGTTGTGTTAGACAAACCAGTGATATCGTTTGTTGTACCACCAGTTACTGTTACTGTACCAGTCTTGATTGTGCCGGCTGCACCATCTAACTTAACAGCATTTGCGCCACCAGTAGTGAATGTGTTATTTACACCATCAATAACAGAGGAACCAATTGTAGCTTTACCAGCTGTGATTGTACTTCTATTTGTACCATCTGTAATTGTATTAGATGTAGCATTGGATGTATTTACATTACCATTACCATCATCAACAACATTACTATCTACAGTAGCTTTATTAGATTTAGCACCATCAACTAATGTGTTTTCATCAACAGTGGATGTATTTGTTTTAGTACCGTCTTTAATCACTTGACCAGCTGCTGTAGTTTCTGTGGACTTAGTACCATCTGCAACTGTATTACCACCTGCTGTAGATGTATTCACTTTTGTGCCATCGGTTTGAACAATGCTATCGCCTTTAATAACAGTTGTTTTACCGCCTGTTGCTTCAAAGGTTGCAGAATTCATCTTCACAAGATCTTTGTTAAGAGTGAATGTAAAGTCTCGTTCATTTTGATTTACTGTCATGTTTTCGCCAGCAATCAATTGAACTTTATCATCTTTACCTACCTTAGCATCCTTCTTAGTACCTGTTTGAGCACCAGAAGTAGTAGCATCTTTATCTGCCGTGATTTGCCATGTTTGTTCGCCTACAGCTTTTAATTGTTCTTCTGTAGCCGCACGGCCTTTTGTTGCAAAGTCTGCTGCAGTTACGGTTGTGTTAGACAAACCAGTGATATCGTTTGTTGTACCACCAGTTACTGTTACAGTACCAGTTTTGATTGTACCGGCTGCACCATCTAACTTAACAGCATTAGCACCACCAGTTGTGAATGTGTTATTTACACCATCAACAACAGAGGAACCAACTGTAGCTTTACCAGCTGTACCATCAAGAGTGATTTTGTTACCACCAACACCAGTTGTAATGTTGTCTTTTGTAATAACTGTGCTGTTACCAGCATTATCTTTAACAGTTACAGAGCTAGATGTTGTTGCTGTAGTATTTGTACCATCTGTAATCGTATTTGATGTAGCATTGGATGTATTTACATTGCCATTACCATCATCAATTACATTGTTATCTACAGTAGATTTATTAGACTTAGCACCATCTTTAATCACTTGACCAGCTGCTGTAGTTTCTGTGGACTTAGTACCATCTGCTACAGTATTACCACCTGCCGTAGATGTATTCGTTTGAGTACCTGCAGTTTGTGTAATACTGTTACCAGTAATGACTGTTGTATTACTTCCTGTACCAAGGAATGTGGCAGAGTTCATCTTCACAAGATCTTTGTTAAGAGTGAATGTAAAGTCTCGTTCATTTTGGTTTACTGTCATGTTTTCACCAGCAATCAATTGAACTTTGTCATCTTTACCTACCTTAGCATCCTTCTTAGTACCTGTTTGAGCACCAGACGTAGTAGCATCTTTATCTGCCGTGATTTGCCATGTTTGTTCGCCTACAGCTTTTAATTGTTCTTCTGTAGCTGCACGGCCTTTTGTTGCAAAGTCTGCACTAGTTACAGTTGTGTTAGACAAGCCAGTGATGTCGTTTGTTGTACCACCAGTTACTGTTACTGTACCAGTCTTAATTGTGCCGGCTGCACCATCTAACTTAACAGCATTAGCGCCACCTGTAGTGAATGTATTGTTTACACCATCCACAACGGAAGATCCAATAGTTGCCTTACCTGCTGTACCATCAAGAGTGATTTTGTTAGCACCTACACCAGTTGTAATATTATCTTTTGTAATAACTGTGCTGTTACCAGCGTTATCTTTGACAGTTACAGAACTAGATGTTGTTTCAGTGGTATTTGTACCATCTGTAATAGTATTACCATCCACAGTGGATTTATTAGATTTAGTACCATCATCCAATGTGTTTTCATCAACAGTAGATGTATTAGTCTTAGCACCGTCTTTAATCACTTGACCAGCTGCTGTAGTTTCTGTGGACTTAGTACCATCAGCTACAGTGTTGCCACCTGCAGTAGATGTATTCGTTTGAGTACCCGCAGTTTGTGTAATACTGTTGCCAGTAATGACTGTTGTATTACTGCCTGTACCAAGGAATGTTGCAGAATTCATCTTCACAAGATCTTTGTTAAGAGTGAATGTAAAGTCTCGTTCATTTTGGTTTACTGTCATGTTTTCGCCAGCAATCAATTGAACTTTGTCATTTTTACCTACCTTAGCATCCTTCTTAGTACCTGTTTGAGCACCAGAAGTAGTAGCATCTTTATCTGCCGTGATTTGCCATGTTTGTTCGCCTACAGCTTTTAATTGTTCTTCTGTAGCCGCACGGCCTTTTGTTGCAAAGTCTGCAGAATTTACAGTTGTGTTAGACAAACCAGTGATGTCGTTTGTAGTACCACCAGTTACTGTTACTGTACCAGTCTTAATTGTGCCGGCTGCACCATCTAACTTAACAGCATTAGTGCCACCAGTAGTGAATGTGTTATTTACACCATCAATAACAGAGGAACCAATTGTAGCTTTACCAGCTGTACCATCGATAGTTACTGCATTCGCACCAGTGCCAAGTGTCACTTTATCGTTGAGTTTTACATCATAGATAGTATGTCCATCAGCTGCTGTGGTAGATGTAAGTGTTACATTTCCTTTAGTAGCATTAGCAGCCTCACCAGCATTAGCAGTAACTGTAGTTGTTGCTTTTTTCACATCTGCAATATTAGCTGCATTTGTGTTGTCTGTAGCATCATTATTCACATGACCACTAGCAACATTTTTAATTACATTATTACCATTATCTAAGCCCTCATCCGTTAAAGATACAGGGTTCTTACCAGTAGTATTGATACGTACACCATCTGCTGCGTACTTAGTATTTCCGTTAGCAGTAGTTACAGTTGTCCCATCAGCTGTAGTGGCTGTAGATTTAGCACTATCGACTACAGTATTACCCGCTGCAGTAGATGTATTCACTTTTGTTCCATCTGTTTGAACAATGCTATCGCCTTTGATAACAGTTGTTTTACCGCCTGTTGCTTCAAAGGTTGCAGAATTCATCTTCACAAGATCTTTATTCAAGGAGTATGTGAAGTCTCGTTCATTTTGGTTCACTGTGAGGTTTTCACCAGCGATCAATTGAACTTTATCGTCTTTACCTACCTTAGCATCTTTCTTAGTACCTGTTTGGGCACCAGAAGTGGTAGCATCTTTATCTGCCGTGATTTGCCATGTTTGTTCGCCTACAGCTTTTAATTGTTCTTCTGTAGCCGCACGGCCTTTTGTAGCAAAATCCGCACCAGTTACAGTTGTATTAGACAAACCAGTAATATCGTTTGTAGTACCACCAGTTACTGTTACAGTACCAGTTTTGATTGTACCGGCTACACCATCTAACTTAACAGCATTAGCGCCACCAGTAGTAAATGTATTGTTTACACCATCCACAATGGAAGAACCAATCGTAGCCTTACCAGCAGTAATTGTACTTGTATTAGTACCATCTGTAATAGTATTCGATGTAGCATTGGATGTATTTACATTACCATTGCCAGCATCAATTACATTGCTATCTACAGTAGATTTATTGGACTTAGCACCATCTTTAATCACTTGACCAGCTGCTGTAGTTTCTGTGGACTTAGTACCATTTGCTACAGTATTACCAGACGCTGTAGCAGTATTAGTCTTATGTACCATCAGTTTGAACGATGCTATCGCCTTTGATAACAGTTGTTTTACCGCCTGTTGCTTCAAAGGTTGCAGAATTCATCTTCACAAGATCTTTAGTCAAGGGTGAATGTGAAGTCTCGTTCATTTTGGTTCACTGTCATGTTTTCGCCAGCAATCAATTGAACTTTATCGTCTTTACCAACCTTAGCATCTTTCTTAGTACCTGTTTGAGCACCAGATGTAGTAGCATCTTTGTCTGCCGTGATTTGCCATGTTTGTTCGCCTACAGCTTTTAATTGTTCTTCTGTAGCCGCACGGCCTTTCGTTGCAAAGTCTGCTGCGGTTACGGTTGTGTTAGACAAACCAGTGATGTCGTTTGTAGTACCACCAGTTACTGTTACTGTACCAGTCTTAATTGTACCGGCTGCACCATCTAACTTAACAGCATTAGCGCCACCAGTAGTAAATGTGTTGTTTACGCCATCCACAACGGAAGAGCCAAAAGTTGCCTTGCCTGCTGTACCATCAATCATTACCGCATTAGCACCAGAGCCCAACGTTACTTTATCGTTGAGTTTTACATCATAAATAGTATGACCATCTGCCGCTGTAGTAGATGTTAATGTTACATTACCTGTCGTTGCATTAGCTGCTTCACCGGCATTTGCAGTCACTGTAGTTGTTGCTTTTTTCACATCTGCAATGTTAGCTGCATTTGTATTATCTGTAGCATCATTATTCACATGACCACTGGCAACATTTTTAATTACATTATTGCCATTATCTAAGCCGGCATCCGTTAACGATACAGGAGTCTTACCAGTTGTATTGATACGTACACCATCTGCTGCGTAATTAGTATTTCCGTTAGCAGTAGTTACAGTTGTCCCATCAGCTGTAGTGGCTGTAGATTTAGCACCATCGACTACAGTATTACCCGCTGCAGTAGATGTATTCACTTTTGTTCCATCTGTTTGAACAATGCTATCGCCTTTGATAACAGTTGTTTTACCGCCTGTTGCTTCAAAGGTTGCAGAATTCATCTTCACAAGATCTTTATTCAAGGAGTATGTGAAGTCTCGTTCATTTTGGTTTACTGTCATGTTTTCGCCAGCAATCAATTGAACTTTGTCATTTTTACCTACCTTAGCATCCTTCTTAGTACCTGTTTGAGCACCAGATGTAGTAGCATCTTTATCTGCAGTGATTTGCCATGTTTGTTCGCCTACAGCTTTTAATTGTTCTTCTGTAGCCGCACGGCCTTTCGTTGCAAAGTCTGCTGCGGTTACGGTGGTATTAGACAAACCAGTAATATCGTTTGTAGTACCACCAATTACCGTTACTGTCCCAGTCTTAACTGTGCCATCTGCACCATTAATCACAACAGCATTAGCACCACCTGTAGTAATCTTGCTTGCTACACCGTCGATACCTACTGTACCAATTTGTGCTTTACCAGCAGTAACTGTACTTGTATTTGTACCATCTGTAATTGTGTTAGATGTAGCATTGGATGTATTTACATTACCATTACCATCATCAATAACATTACTATCTACAGTGGACTTGTTAGACTTAGCACCATCTTTAATGACTTGACCATCTGCTGTAGTTTCTGTGGACTTAGTACCATCTGCAACAGTACTACCACCTGCTGTAGATGTATTCACTTTTGTGCCATCAGTTTGAACGATGCTATCGCCTTTAATAACAGTAGTTCTACCACCTGTGGCTTCAAAGGTTGCAGAGTTCATCTTCACAAGGTCTTTATTCAAGGAGTATGTGAAGTCTCGTTCGTTTTGGTTTACTGTGAGGTTTTCACCAGCAATCAATTGAACTTTGTCGTCTTTACCTACCTTTAGCATCTTTCTTAGTACCTGTTTGAGCACCAGATGTAGTAGCATCTTTATCTGCCGTGATTTGCCATGTTTGTTCGCCTACAGCTTTTAATTGTTCTTCAGTAGCTGCACGGCCTTTTGTTGCAAAGTCTGCACTAGTTACAGTTGTGTTAGACAAGCCAGTGATGTCGTTTGTTGTACCACCAGTTACTGTTACTGTACCAGTCTTAATTGTGCCGGCTGCACCATCTAACTTAACAGCATTAGCGCCACCAGTAGTGAATGTACTGTTTACACCATCCACAATGGAAGAACCAATGGTTGCCTTGCCTGCTGTACCATCGATTGTTACCGCATTAGCACCAGAGCCCAACGTGACTTTATCGTTGAGTTTTACATCATAAATAGTATGACCATCAGCAGCTGTAGTAGATGTTAATGTCACATTACCTGTTGTTGTATTAGCTGCTTCACCAGTGTTAGCAGTAATTTCAGTTTTAGCTGCTTTCTTAGCTGCATTGATAGCATCAGCTACGTTTTGAGCTGTTGCTACACCATCTGTAGTTGGGCCTGTAATTGTGCCATCTGCACCAGCAGTAATAGATGCCGTATTTACATCGTATTTAACAACGCCTGCATCATCGATAGATGCAGTTGTTAATGTACCATTCTTAAAGTTCAAACCATCGGCTAATGAAACTTGTTTTGCAGTACCACCATTTGCTTTATAGGACAAGTTAGTCTTGTTAGCAATCTTAGTACCATCGATAGTTACCTTGTAATCCTTAGTGGTACCATCTGCACTCGTTGTAGGTGTTACGGTCAATGGATTATTAGCATCTGTTGTATCTGTGCTGACTGTTACGGCAGCGACAGCAGATTTTTTAACCTCTGCTTCAGAGATGGTAAGATTTACATTTTTACCATTTACGTCAGTAGAGATGTATTTACCATCACCTTTAATACCGAATGTATCATCCTTAAGGTTTACGGATCCAGTATTAGTTGCTACATCACCGGTGAACTTCAATGTAGTAGCTCCAGTTGCAGCTTTTAATTGTTCTTCTGTTGCAGCACGGCCTTTCGTTGCAAAGTCTGCTGCCGTTACAGTTGTATTGGACAAACCAGTGATATCGTTTGTAGTACCACCAGTTACTGTTACATTACCAGTTTTAACAGTGCCATCTGCACCATTAACTACTACAGCATTTGTACCACCAGTACTAATCTTGCTTGTTACACCATCGATACCAACAGTACCGATTTGTGCCTTACCAGCAGTGATTGTACTTGTATTTGTACCATCAGTAATTGTATTGGATGTAGCATTAGATGTATTTACATTAGCACCATCAGTTTGAACAATGCTATCGCCTTTGATAACAGTTGTTTTACCGCCTGTTGCTTCAAAGGTTGCAGAGTTCATCTTCACAAGATCCTTATTCAAGGAGTATGTAAAGTTTTTACCAACTTGATCTACAGTTAAGTTTTCACCAGCAATTAAGGACACTGTATCATCCTTACCTACCTTAGCATTTTCTTTTGTACCCGTTTGAGCACCAGATGTGCCAGCTTTCTTATCTGCTGTGATTTCCCAAGTTTGGCTACCCGCAGCATCTGCAACAGCTTTCAATTGGTCTTCTGTTGCAGCTCGGCCAGTAGTAGCAGTACCATTCCAAGTTGTATTAGATAAGCCGCCAATAGTATTAGCCGTACCGTTAACAATAACACCACCGATATTGGCAGTTGTACCTGTAATTGTGCCTGTGGCACCATCTAAGGTTATGGCCTTAGCACCACCAGTAGTGAATGTGTTATTGACACCATTAATGACAGAGGAACCAATCGTAGCTTACCAGCTGTACCATCTATTGTTACCGCATTAGCACCAGAGCCCAACGTTACTTTATCGTTGAGTTTTACATCATAAATAGTATGACCATCAGCAGCTGTAGTAGATGTAAGCGTTACATTGCCTGTTGTTGCATTAGCCGCTTCACCAGTGTTAGCAGTGATTTCAGTTTTAGACGCTTTTTTTAGCTGCATTGATTGCATCAGCTACATTTTTGAGCTGTTGCTACACCATCAATGTAGTTGGACCTGTAATTGTACCATCTGTACCAGCAGTGATAGATGCTAGTATTTACATCGTATTTCACAACGCCATGTATCATCGATAGATGCAGTTGTTAACGTACCATTCTTGAAGTTCAGACCATCGGCTAATGAAACTTGTTTTGCAGTACCATCATTTGCTTTATAGGACAAGTTCGTCTTATTCGCAATCTTAGTACCATCGATAGTTACCTTGTAATCCTTAGTTGTACCATCTGCACTCGTTGTAGGTGTTACGGTCAATGGATTATTAGCATCTGTTGTATCTGTGCTAACCGTTACAGCAGCTACGGCAGATTTTTTAACCTCTGCTTCAGATACTTTCACAGTCAAATTCTTGCCATTCGCATCAGTAGATACATACTTACCATCACTATAATGCCCAATGTATCATCTTTCAGATTTAACTACACCAGGGGATGTATTCGTATCACCTGCGAATTTTAAGTTAACCGCGTCAGTAGTTGTTTTAGCAGTTTCAGCTACGGCTTTCAATTGATCTTCCGTCGCTGCACGGCCAGTTGTAGCTGTACCATTCCAAGTTGTATTAGATAAACCATTAACATGCTTGTTGTCACCATCAATAGTCACGCCACCAATAGCTGCATTTTTAGCAGTAATTTTACCAGTTGCGCCATCAAGTTTAATGGTTTCAGTTGTACCAGTACCAATGGATACGCTAGTCAAACCAGCAAGATCCTTATTCAATGAATAAGTAAACTTACGTTCATTTTGATTAATTGTAAGGTTATCCCCCGCGACTAATTCAACAGTTTCATCCTTACCAACAGTAGCATTTTTCTTAGTACCTGTTTGATTACCAGTTGTACCAGCTTTGTCTGCCGTAATATTCCAAGTTTGACTAGATGCAGCATCTGCAACAGCTTTTAATTGATCTTCTGTTGCAGCTCGGCCAGTAGTAGCTGTGCACCAGTAGTCCAAGTCTGTATTAGATCAAACCAGTTACAGTAGCTAGTTAGCCATCTACCATTTATAGAGTTAAACGCCACCAGTAGTAGCAGTTTTACCTGTAATAGCACCCGTTGTACCATCAACAGTTACAGCATTAGCACCAGAACCAAGTGTCACCTTATCATTGAGTTTTACGTCATAAATAGTATGACCATCAGCAGCTGTAGTAGATGTTAATGTCACATTACCTGTTGTTGCATTAGCTGCTTCACCGGTGTTAGCAGTCACTTCTGTTTTAGAAGCCTTTTTAGCTGCATTGATAGCATCAGCTACGTTTTGAGCTGTTGCTACACCATCTGTAGTTGGGCCTGTAATTGTGCCATCTGCACCAGCAGTGATAGATGCTGTATTTACATCATATTTCACAACGCCATTATCATCGATAGATGCAGTTGTTAACGTACCATTCTTGAAGTTCAAGCCATCGGCTAAGGAAACTTGTTTTGCTGTACCACCATTTGCTTTGTAGGACAAGTTCGTCTTATTCGCAATCTTAGTACCATCGATAGTTACCTTGTAATCCTTAGTGGTACCATCCGCACTAGTTGTAGGTGTTACAGTCAATGGATTATTAGCATCTGTTGTATCTGTGCTGACTGTTACAGCAGCTACAGCAGATTTTTTAACTTCTGCTTCAGAGACGGTAAGATTTACATTTTTACCGTTTACGTCAGTAGAAATGTATTTCCCATCACCTTTAATACCGAATATATCATCTTTAAGATTTACAGATCCAGTATTAGCCGCTACATCACCTGTGAACTTCAATGTCGTAGCACCAGTTGCTGCTTTCAATTGGTCTTCTGTTGCAGCACGTCCAGATACGGCTGTGCCATTCCATGTTGTATTAGATAAGCCAACAATAGTATTAGCTGTACCATTTACAGTAACGCCACCAATAGTAGCCGTTTTACCTGTAATAGCACCGGTTGTACCATCGATAGTTACCGCATTAGCACCAGAACCAAGTGTCACCTTATCATTGAGTTTTACGTCATAAATAGTATGACCATCAGCAGCCGTAGTAGATGTTAATGTCACATTACCTGTTGTTGCATTAGCTGCTTCACCAGTGTTAGCAGTGATTTCAGTTTTAGACGCTTTTTTAGCTGCATTGATAGCGTCAGCTACGTTTTTAGCTGTTGCTACGCCATCAGTAGTTGGACCTGTAATTGTGCCATCTGTACCAGCCGTGATAGTTGCGGAATTAACAGCAACTTTCACACCCGCTGCCGTAGCAGATGTGCTCACAAGACTGCCATCACCGGTCACGGCAAAGGATACGTCCCCGTCTTTAAGGTATTTATTACCTGTGGAACCAGTGTCAGCAGTGAGGCCAATGCCCTTAGTAGTAGCGTTAACAGTGTCAGCATCTAGACCAACTGTAATCGTTTGGATCTTAACAGTCGCCGTTACGCCATTGGCACCAGCTACATTAAGTTTTTGGTTTTTAAGGTCTACAGTGCCGTCATGTGTGCCATCAGTAATATTGAGGTTTTGAGACAAGTTAGCCACTGCATTTTGAACATCGCCGATATTCGCCGCATTCGTCAATGTAGTGCCACCGCTAGCAACATTGCTAATGACCTTGTTACCAGCATTGATGCCAGCCGTTTTATCAATAGAAATACCACCAACAGTCACATTATCTGTTGTTACACCAGTGCCTGTAATGGCCGTTGTACCATTCGTTAAACCATTTGTATTGATAACCGTATTGCCTGCCGTGAAGGACGTACCTGTGAATGATGTGCCTGTGAAAGTAGTACCCGTTACAGAGCCATCAGTACCATCCAAGGTAATTTTATTCGCACCAGAACCAACAGTTACTTTGTTATTAGCTGTTACAGAATCAACGGTAATATCTTTCTTAGTAGCAACAGTGATTTTCTTTTTATCTGTACCATCTTGTGTAATCTCGATGTTATCGCCATTAACAAGATCTACTGTATCGCCGCCTTTAACAGCCGTTTTATCTGTTGTACTGGAATTCGTTGTAATATTCCAAGCCGCACCTGCTTTTGCTGCATCAGCCGCTTTGTTGATAGCATCAGCTACATTTTGCGCAGTTGCCAAGCCATCATTACCAGTTACAGACGCTTCACCTGTCGTAGCATTACTGTTAATCGTAGCACGCTTTGTAGAAATCTCAACCGTATTACCATTCATATTAGTAGATACAAAGTCGCCTGTTGCGCCTTTCACATTAAATGCCACATCAGCAGCGCTCAAAGATTGGCTGGATGCTGTGCCAGCATCTGCACCAAGGGAGATATTTCTAGCTAACGCTGCTGTATTAGTAGCAATAGCGGCTGTATTTTTAGTGATATTACCCTTATTAGCAGCAATATCTGTGGTATTCGTATTGATTTGATTCTTAGTTGCTGTATTAAGATCAAAGGATACTTTACCATCGTTATCAACAGTAGCAACTGTGGATCCACCATCTACAAAGTTAAGACCCTTAGATAAAGAAACCTTCTTCGCATTAGCATCAGCAGCACTATTAGCACGGTATGTTAAATCCGTTTTAGCCGCAAGTTTTGTTGTATCGATACCGATGGCATAATCCTTAGAATTAGCACCCGCTGTTGGGGTTACCGTAATCGGATTATCTGCTTGCGCATCCTTACTTACCGTTACAGCAGCTACCGCTAAATCTTTTACCTTAGCCGCATCAACAGCAACTTTCACACCTGCTGTTGTACCAGTTGTGCTCACAAGATTGCCATCGCCAGTTACCGCAAAGGATACATCACCATCTTTAAGGTATTTATTACCTGTAGAACCAGTATCAGCAGTAAGGCCAATCCCCCTTCGTTGTAGCATTAACAGTATTCGCGTCCAAACCAACTGTGATCGTTTGATTATTTACAGTCGCTGTTACACCATTAGCACCAGCCACGTTAAGTTTTTGGTTTTTAAGGTCCACAGTGCCGTTATTTGTACCATCAGTAATATTAAGGTTTTGAGACAAGTTAGCTACAGCTTGTTTCACATCACCAATGTTCGCTGCATTGGAATCATCAGTAGCATTGTTGTTTACAGTACCGCTAGCTACATTGGAAATAACTTGGTTACCTGCACTGATACCATTCGTACCAAAGGAAACCGCACTAGCACCTGTACCACTTGTTAGACCAGTCGTATTGATAACTGTATTACCTGCAGTTAAGGAATCAACGGTCATATTCTTAGCCGTCTTGATGGTGAAAGTCTTACCCGTTTGGCCAATTTCAATATTGTCACCATTGTTAAAGGTAATAGTGTCGCCGCCTTTACCTCTTCTTCAGCATGAGCATTCGCTTTCACCTTGAAAGAAGAAGCAGCCTTAGCAGCATCCTTAATCGCTTGTTCATTAACCGTCAATTTTACATCATTGCCGGATGCAGCGGTAGAGATAAACTTGTTATCACCTTTGATATTGAAGGATACATTACCATCCTTTAAGGACTTAGCAGTCGTAGATGTGCCGTTATCGTCAGTTAAAGCAATAGTATGAGCGATATTGGTTGTATTCGTTGCAATCTTATCACCCAATACAGTGTTTGTATTGTTAATTGCCGCAGCAACCTCTGTAGCTTTAGCTACACCGGTAGTACCCGTTACAGTACCATTCGTTGTATTAGGTGTTAATGTACCTTCTGCTACATCAATAGTAATCGTTTGTCCATTAACAGTAGCTTTCGCAGCACCCGTGCCTGTAAGAGTTAATTTCTGATTTTTAAGTGCTACAGAGCTATCTTTTGTACCATCAGAAATATTAAGTTTTTGATCTCCAACAGTATCTTTTAACTGCTTAACATTAACTGCATCTGTATCAGCTGTACCAGTTGCCACATCTTTGATTTGTTGATTTGCTGCACTAATACCTTCTAACCCAAACTGTGCTGTATTAGTTCCTGTGGCATCACCAAAGGCAATTCCTTTGGCATTATATTCAGACATATTAGAACCATCAGTAAGTGTCACTCCAGAAGTAGTAACAATAGTATTACCACCACTCCCATTATCTAAAGAAATGGTGCCCATACCAATTTGAGTTAAATCAGTAATCCCATTATTAATTCTGATACCGGAGGTATCTATAGAGGTTCCTGCGCCAGTATTATCTTTAAAGTCAGCATGATCTGCTGTTATACCACCATTACTACCATCTAATTTAATGGTTTCACCTTTATTATTGCCAATTGATACAGAGGATAAATTAGTAAGGTTTTTATTTAGTTTTACAGAGATATTTTTATTATCACGCTCAACTGTAATATTACTACCACCTGTGAAATCTACAATATCCCCTTTGCTAACTGTCGTAGGATTAGCTTCGCTATTAGCCGATAACTTCCATTCATAAGCACTCTTTGTAACAGCATTATTAATAGCATCTGCCACATTTTTAGCAGTTGCCAAGCCATCATCACCTGTTACAGAGGCTACACCACTATTAGCATCACTATTAATTGTAGAGCGTTTAGTAGATACTTCTACAGTATTGCCATTCATCTTAGTAGAAATGTAATCACCAGTAGCCCCCTTAATATTGAAAGCTACATCTCCGGTAGATAGAGACTGGCTAGATTTTGTCCCAGAATCGGCACCAAGGGAAATATTCCGAGCAAGTGCTGTTGTATTTGCTGCAATATTAGTTGTATTAGTTGCAATTTTACCTTTATTGGTAGCAATATCTGTTGTATTTGCAGCAATCTTATTTTTATTAGTGGCTATATCTGCAGCATTTGTAGCAATATTAGCTTTATTAGCAGCAACGCCAGTAGTATTAGTATTGATTTGGTTCTTAGTAGCTGCATTTAGGTCAAAGGATACTTTGCCATCGTCATTTACAATTGCAATAGTATTGCTACCATTAACAAAATTTAGACCTTTCGATAAAGAAACCGTCTTAGCTGGAGATGCACTATTGGCTGTATATGCCAAATTGGTATTAGCCGCTAATTTATCTGTATCAACCGCAATAGTTACACCAGAACTAGATGCAGTTGTCTTACTACAGATCCATCACCTTTGATATCAAAAGTAGCATTTCCATCCTTTAGCTGTTTTATACCAGTATTACCAACATTACCTAATAATCCAATACCATTTGAAATGGCATTTTGAGCATCTGTTGTTAAACCAATATTAACAGTTTGTCCGCTTACAGTAGCATTGATTCCCGTACCACTTGACACCTTGAGTGATTGACCACCAAGCTGAACAGAGCCTTTATTATTGGCTCCATCTGTCAGGTTAAGCGTTGCACCTGATACATAACGTTTAACATCTCCAATATTAGCCGCATTACTATCTGTACTACCACCAGTGGCTACATTATTAATGGCTTGATTACCTGCACTAATTCCATTTGTACCAAATGAAACAGCACTTGAACCAGTACCACTTGTTAAACCAGTAGTATTAATTGTCGTATTGCCGGCTGTGAAAGTTTGACCTGTCACTGCACCGGTTTTACCATTGATAGAAACCGCGTTGGTTCCAGTGCCGAATGCTGCCTGTGCATTGGTTCCATTTAAGCTAATCGCATTATTACCGGAACCAGCCGTAATAGTTGCAGAGGTCCCATCTAATTTAATTGCATTAGTGCCAATACCAGCCGTCATTACACCTGTTGTACCATCTAATACAAGCTGTTTAGTTGTGGCACCTACAGATACCTTATTATTAGCTTTCACAGAATCTACAGTAATATCTTTATTTAATTTGGTAGTAATCTTCTTACCTGCACGTTCAACAGTAATATTAGAAGAATCACCATTGAAGTCTACCTTATTGCCTTTTGCTACGCTTTCACCAGCATCACCATTAGCAGATACCGTCCATGTATATGCATTTTTAGAAATAGCATCATTAATAGACTGCGCTACGTTTTTTGCATCAGCCATACCTTTATTGGCTGATGCTACTCCATTCGTATTAACAGTAATATCTTGAGTTTTACCAGCAATGGTAATACCATCTTTATTTGCTGTCGTTGTAATGTAGGTAGTATCCCCTTTAATAGCCAATGTACCATTAGCAAGGTTCACATCATTATTGCCACTATTACCACTGAAAGCAAGGTTTACGCTCTTTAATTGAGCCACATTGACCGCATCTGTATTGCTTGTACCTGCTGCTACACCAGTAATTTGACGAGTTACACTAGCACCTTCACCAACGGATACAGCTGCATTTGTGCTGGTAAGTATATTATTAGTTAATCCACCATACTTATTAGTACGACCATCATTCGGATCGTATCCCTTAACACCTTTATCAACAGTGGCCTTAGAACCAGAGCCTATTGCAACACCATCTTTTACCTGAGCAATAGCACCGGTTCCAAGAGCCGTAGCATTTTCTGCTGTTGCAGAGGCAGCAGATCCTAATGCGGTCGCATTTTTAGCCATAGCAGCTGCCTGATGGCCAAATGCACTCGCATCAGTCGCATCAGTTGTAGCCCCAAAACCAACTGCGGTTTGGAAATTAGTATTATCCTTGGTCACTGTTGCCGCTCCAATAGCAGTAGTACCTACACCAGCTGCCTTAGCCCCTTGGAATTGACCAGAGTTATCACCCCCACCAAGAGCAACTGCATAATCACCATTTGCAATAGTATTGCGCCCTATAGCAACACTAGGCGCCGAACCAACCTTTACTTTAGCATTACTATTTTCACCGATTGCAATAGTAGAGAAACCTAATGCTTTGGCACCTTTACCTATTGCAACAGACGAGGCAGCGCCACCTTGTGCGCCATTACCAATAGCCACTACATCATTAATCTTAGACTTATCTGTACTATTAATAATAGTAGCACTTTGGCCTAGTAAGACGGATCCACTAGTGTATACATCACCTAGGCCAGCACTTTTACCAATACTAACATTATTGCTACCCGTTAATTTACGTCCCGCATCTGTGCCAATACCAATATTTTCTGTTCCATTAGATTGAAACCCTGCAGCCCAACCAATTCCTATTGATTTAGAATTATTTTGAGCTCCATAATTTGATTGATAACCAATAGATACTACAGATTCAGCATTAGCTTGAGAGCCATTCCCTAAAGAAACACCATTATTACCGGATGATTGAGCACCTGGACCAATTGCAATAGCATCAGTGCCTGTAGCACCATCATTATTTTTATTACCAACAGCTGATGATTTTACAGAAAAATAATTAATAGGTTTAATTTGGCTAGCCACTGCAAATAGTTGAGAACCATTAATGGCATCTGTACTTGTAGCAGATACTTCACCTGCTGCTACGTTTTTAATTTGACGTTCTTTTCCTACTGCACCAACAGAAACTTGCATTCCTGTATCAGAGGTTGCACCAGCAAAATTATAAGTAATGCCGTTAATAGTTGTATTCGCCTGACTTGTTGCATTTGTATCAGTAGTAGAATCACTACCAATAGCTACAGAATTAGCGATTGATGCCTTAGCATTTTTACCAACTGCAACTGCATTTGCATTACTTGCGTTAGCACTTTTACCAATCGCAATAGTCTCATTACCATTTGTAACAGCACTTGCACCTATAGCAAGGGCATTATTACCTTGTGCTTTCGTCTTATCTGTAGCACTATAACCACCAATCGCAACAGCACCTACACTTGATGCTTCTGCTTTACTACCCATTGCTACTGCATTCGCAGCAGTAGCCGATACAGCACTACCTATGGCAACACCATTTTTACTCAAAACACTTTGCCCTACTGCAATACCACCATCAGCAATAGATACAGTACCAATAGCCAAACCGCCTTTAGCTGCATTTGCACGATTACCAAAAGCAATAGATCCATCATCTACACTCTTAGTACCATAATAGACATTTGTACTAATGTCATTAACATTTATAGTATAAGTGTTTCCGTTTCCACCGACACCAGTATTATTTTTGTCGCCACCGACACCACCATTACCTATAGCGATAGAATCAACTCCGGATGCACTAGCTTTAGGGCCGATAGTAATATTGCGAACACCATCACTAGTGGATCCAGCCCCTATAGTAACCGACGAATGCTGATTAGCAGATGCTCCTGTCCCCATAGCAATAGAGTCTTGCCCACCAAAGTAGTTCCTGCAGTCGGAGCAGTTATGCTAGCACCTTTACCAATAGCAATAGATGAATTCCCACCAGCTGCGCCTGAAACACCTGCAAAGGAATCTGTTCCACTTGCAGTTGCACCTGCACCGATGGCAGTCGCCCGCTCATTGCTACTATTAGAATTATACCCAATAGCAATAGCCTTTTCTCCAGTCGCTTTGGGATAATTAACTGTAGCTGTATAATCTCCAGATACATCTCCACTACCTAAGGCAATAGAGTATTTCCCCGATGCATCAGCACTAACCCCCATTGCCATAGAGCCTACTTCTCTAGCTCGAGTTTTAACACCGATAGATACACTGGAAGAGTTATCACCAATACTATTATCATTATTTGCTTGAACACCAATAGCAACAGTATTATTTGCTTTTGCCTTCGCATTAAACCCTATGCCTACAGCATTCACTGCGCTTTCTGCACTCCAACCAACAGCAACGCCACCACGGCCACCGGCAATTGCACTAGAACCAATAGCAATAGCACTTTCACCACTAGCATTACCACCACTTGCCGCAAAAGCATTATTGCCATTTGCATTTGTCGAACCGGTGCCACCTAACGCAACTGAATTATCCCCAGTTGCCGTAGACCAACCAAGACCAATAGCACCAGCACCATTAACGACTGCACCACCTATAGCAACAGAGGAGGATCCTGAAGCATTACTATGTGCACCTATAGCAACAGTCGCTACGTTACCATTCGCTATTGTAGTATTATCATTCATATTAGGTCCTACAACTAAACCTTGTGTAGGATGGAATCCTACACCATTAGAGTTCCAGCCTGTTCTAGCCCCACTACCATTTATAGCTTGACTGTCCTGTACGCCATTAACCATCGCCAACGCCGCAAATATCCCGGCCACTACGATTTTCTTTTTACCTGTTTTGTTCTTTGCAATTTCAGATACTACGATGTAGCACTGTTTTGACTTAGACCAAATTACTTTAAAAATCTTGTTCATTCGTTTTCCTTTTACTAACTATCTCTCAAAACCATATCTTATATAAATTATTTTCTAGTATTTGTATTTCGTTATGCCTCAAAATATACCCATTATATTTTTAAAGCTCATTTCATAATTTTTATCATATTTTATCTATATCAAACAATGGAATTTGATGCATTATACGAATATTTAATTGCAAATCAAACATTTTCAAAAAAATCAAAAAGGATATAGATTTAATCTATTTCTTTTTATATTTATCTATGTATATTTTTTTATCTTTTTTTGGATAAATATTTATGAATGATTATACAATCGAATTGTTAACTTGTATTCCAAAAAAATATTTCTATTTAATTTCCATATGCGTATTTTTTTCATCTCGTGTTTATTATTTAATTCAATATTTTTATTTTTAAAGTGTATTTTTCTAATTCATTTTATATTTAGGATAATCTTTTAATAAGACAGATAGGTTTAAGCGCAAAAAAAGCCACCACTCATAACGAGTGGTGGCTTTCACCATATACATATTCATACATGAAGATATGCAAATGTATAAATTGTGTATGCACCTAAAACTATGCTTTAGAAGCAAGCAATTGATCAACAGCTGCTTTCAATGCATCGATTTCAGATTGTTGTTTATCAAGCTTAGCCTTGTATGCTTCGTTTTCAGAACGCAATTGAGTCATTTCATCTTGCATTACATAAATGGAGCTAATAGGGCCCGCTTTATAACGATCAGGAATATTTTTCTTTTCAGCACTAATGCCAAATTTGTGAGTTACGCCCGCATTAATCATATTATGGTTGCCACCAACAGACACGCCTACGTTAAACATAGTATTGTCATTTGTATAGTGTGCAATACCTAAAGCTGCTGCGCTTTCACCACGATAGTTACCTACGCCAGCCATGATTTGTGTTGGAGCCAATGGATCATATTGAATTGGTTTCAACGCCGCCATCGCAGCCGCATGAGCACCTACACGTTGTGTTTCGGTAGCAACCTTGCTAATTTCTTGACGAAGTTGCGTTGTATTACCCGAGTTATTTTGGGTCATTTGATTAATCGCATCGGCCACATTATCTGCAGTCGCAAGATCAGTGCCACTAGACGTAGCATGTCCATTTGCAACGGAAATAGTCGATGTTTTAGCATCGTATTTCACTACGCCACTAGCTGCTACAGTTGCTTTTGTATGATCACCATCAGTGAAATTAAATCCACTTGCAATGCTCGTTGTTTGACCATTCAAACCATTCGCAGCATAGGCAATATTAACTTTTGATGTATCAAGAGATAAACCAATACCATTAGTATTTGTTGTAGTCTTAATCATCGTATCACCAGTGATAGCAAATGTATTACCTTGCAACGTCATAGATTGTGCAGGATTCGTATCCCCTTTGAAAGTTAATGCTGTACTACCAACCGTAGCATTTACTTGATTAATTGCTTGTTGCAATTGACCTTCAGTAGCTGCACGATCAGCTTGAATACCACCTGCTGGAGTCCATGTTGTATTGGATAGACCTGTAATGGTATTTGTTGTGCCACCTGTAATTGTTACATTACCAGCTTTCACAGTATTACCTTGAACAGTGTCACCTTTCACAGTACCAGCGGCAGTCACATTACCAGATGTAGTTACATTTTTAGCAGTTACATCGCCCGTAGCAGTGATATCCTTAGCAGTTACCGTGCCAGTATTGCCGTCTAATTTAACCTCATTAGCGCCTGTACCAGCTGTTACCGTTGTGAAAGCAACATTGTCTTTTGTCTTATAGGTAATATCCTTGCCAGTACGAGATACTTCCATATTGGATCCAGCTTTGAAGTTAACAGTGTCACCACCGGAAATCGTTTCTGTACCGGTCGTACCATCTGCAGCAAGTTTCCATGCCGATTGAGATACTGCTTTTGCAGTCGCCGCATTAATAGCATCAGCTACATTTTTTGCAGTTGCAAGGCCATCATTTCCAGTTACGGAAGCTTGGCCTGTTGTGGCATCGCTATCGATGGTTGCACGTTTTGTAGAAATCGCCACAGTACTACCATTCATGTTGGTAGAGATGTAATCCCCAGTAGCACCTTTCACCGCAAAGGATACATCACCATCTTTTAAAGATTGACTAGATGTAGTACCACTATCCGCAGCAAGAGAAATATTTCTGTTAGCTGCTGTACTAGCATTATTGATCTTATTCTTAGTAGCCGTATCTAGACCCACAGTAATGGTTTTACCACTCACAGCAGTAGTAACACCATCTGCACCTACAACCTTCAATGTATCATTCTTCAAATTGATAGAGTCATTATTAGTGCCATCTGTAATGTTAAGTACTTGAGAACCTGTCGCTTTAGTAACAGCCGTATTAATCGCAGTACTAACAGCATTTTTTACATCATCTGTTGTAGCTACACCTGCTGTATTTGTGATGTTACCATTGCCATCAGTAGACAAAGAACCTTGTGTTACATTGAACTTTACAACACCATTAGCTGCTACTTCTGCAGTTGTTAATGTACCATTAGAGAAGTTAAAGCCATCTTTTAAGGACACAGTTTGGCCTGAAGTATTACTATTTGCCGTGTATGCAATATTAGTATTCTTAGTCAAATTAGTAGTTAAATCACTAATCGCCTTTGTGATATCACCAATATTTGCAGCGTTCGTAGAAGTTGTACCACCACTAGCGACATTGGTAATCACTGCATTACCAGCATCAATACCTGTTGTTGTCACAGATGGGCCACCTGTTACACGGAATCCAGTTGTATTCATAGATGCATTGCCAGCTGTAAATGTATTACCACTCACTCCACCTGTTGCACCATCCAAGGTAATAAGGTTAGAACCAGAGCCTACTTTTACAGTATTAGCTGCAGTTACAGAATCTAATGTAAGATCTTTTTTCGTTTTAACTGTGATTTTTTTACCATCAGTAGGATCTTGTGTGATTTCAATGTTATCTCCACCATTTAAATCAACAGTATTACCACCAGATACTTTGGTAGCTGTACCACCATTAGTGGAAATATTCCATGCAGAACCATCTTTAGCAGATGTAACCGCTTTAGTAATGGCATCATTCACAACGGTCGTCATGTTATCTGCTGTTACTACACCATCTGCAGCTTTATTAATTGTACCATCTGTATTTGTAGATAATGTACCTTTTTTAACAGATACTTGAATAGTATCTGCTGTTGTTGCCTTCGTAGATACTAAAGCACCATCCCCAGCAATCTTAAAGGATAGGCCACCAGATTGATTAAGTGCTTGACCTGTTGTTGAGGTTGAATCTGCCGTTAATTTAAATTTATTGTCACCTAATGTAGATAAAGATTGTGTAGCTGCCGTAATTTTATTACCTAATACAGTATTAGCATTATTAATCGCTGCGGCTACATCAGTCGCCTTAGCTACTCCAGCTGTAGCACTCGTTGTACCATCTGACTTATTAGTAAATGTACCTTCCGCCACATTAACAGTAATTGTTTGATTATTCAAAGACGCAGTCGCAGCACCTGTACCTGCTACCGTTAATTTTTGAGTTTTAAGGTTAACGGAACTATCTGTACCACCTGCGGAAATATCAAGTTTTTGATTGCCTGTTGCATTATTCACCGCTGTGCTAACCGCACTATTCACAGCACTTGCTACATCAGCAGTTGTTGCTACACCGGCTGTACCAGCAGATACAGTACCATTGGTATCCGTAGATAATGCCCCTTGCGTTACATTAAACTTCACAACACCATTAGCTGCTACTTCTGCAGTTGTTAATGTACCATTAGTAAAATTAAACCCATCTTTTAAGGACACAGTTTGACCAAGAGTAGCAGTATTTGCTGTGTAAGCAATATTGGTATTCTTAGTTAAATTAGTTGTTAAATCATTAATAGCAGTTGTAACCTTAGTATTCACATCACCAATAGTAGCGGCATTAGTAGCAACTGTGCCACCGCTTATCATATTAGTAATTTGTTTACCGCCTGCATCTATACCAGCAGTAGTAACAGATGGGCCCCCTGTTACACGGAATCCAGTTGTATTCATAGATGCATTCCCCGCTGTGAAGGAATTACCACTCACTCCACCTGTTGTACCATCTAAGGTAATAAGGTTAGTACCAGAGCCTACTTTTACAGTATTAGCTGCAGTTACAGAATCTAATGTAAGATCTTTTTTCGTTTTAACAGTGATTTTTTTACCATCAGTAGGGTCTTGTTCAATTACAATGTTATCTCCACCCTTTAAATCAACAGTATTACCACCAGATACTTTGGTAGCTGTACCACCATTAGTAGAAATATTCCATGCAGAACCATCTTTAGCAGATGTAACAGCCTTAGTAATCGCATCATTCACAACGGTCGTCATGTTATCTGCTGTTACTACACCATCTGCAGCTTTATTAATTGTACCATCTGTATTTGTAGATAATGTACCTTTTTTAACAGATACTTGAATAGTATCTGCTGTTGTTGCCTTCGTAGATACTAAAGCACCATCCCCAGCAATCTTAAAGGATAGGCCACCAGATTGATTAAGTGCTTGACCTGTTGTTGAGGTTGAATCTGCCGTTAATTTAAATTTATTGTCACCTAATGTAGATAAAGATTGTGTAGCTGCCGTAATTTTATTACCTAATACAGTATTAGCATTATTAATCGCTGCGGCTACATCAGTCGCCTTAGCTACTCCAGCTGTAGCACTCGTTGTACCATCTGACTTATTAGTAAATGTACCTTCCGCCACATTAACAGTAATCGTTTGACCAGTCAAAGACGCTGTCGCAGCACCTGTACCTGCTACCGTTAATTTTTGAGTTTTAAGGTTAACAGAACTATCTGTACCACCTGCGGAAATATCAAGTTTTTGACTACTTGTAGCATTATTTACCGCTGTGCTAACCGCACTATTCACAGCACTTGCTACATCAGCAGTTGTTGCTACACCGGCTGTACCAGCAGATACAGTACCATTGGTATCCGTAGATAATGCCCCTTGCGTTACATTAAACTTCACAACGCCACTAGCGCCGACTTCTGCAGTTGTTAATGTACCATTAGTGAAATTAAATCCATCTGCCAAGGATACTGTTTGACCGCCTGCATTATTTGCTTTATAAGCAATTGTCGTATTTTTACCTAGGTTAGTAGTCAAACTAGAAATAGCCGCATTGATATCACCAATATTCGCTGCATTCGTAGCTGTAGTACCACCACTTGCTAGGTTCGTAATTTGTTTATTACCAGCATCAATTCCCGCTGTAGTCATAGATGGACCACCTGTTAAACGGAATCCAGTCGTATTCATGGATGCATTCCCCGCTGTGAAGGAATTACCACTTACTGCGCCAGTTGTACCATCAAGTGTAATAAGGTTAGTACCAGAGCCTACTTTTACAGTATTGGCTGCAGTTACAGAATCTAATGTAAGATCTTTTTTCGTTTTAACAGTGATTTTTTTACCATCAGTAGGGTCTTGTTCAATTACAATGTTATCTCCACCCTTTAAATCAACAGTATTACCACCAGATACTTTGGTAGCTGTACCACCATTAGTGGAAATATTCCATGCAGAACCATCTTTAGCAGATGTAACTGCTTTAGTAATCGCATCATTCACAACGGTCGTCATGTTATCTGCTGTTACTACGCCATCTGTAGCTTTATTAATTGTACCATCTGTATTTGTAGATAATGTACCTTTTTTAACAGATACTTGAATAGTATCTGCTGTTGTTGCCTTCGTAGATACTAAAGCACCATCCCCAGCAATCTTAAAGGATAGGCCACCAGATTGATTAAGGGCTTGTCCTGTTGTGGAGGTTGAATCTGCCGTTAATTTAAATTTATTGTCACCTAATGTAGATAAAGATTGTGTAGCTGCCGTAATTTTATTACCTAATACAGTATTAGTATTATTAATCGCTGCGGCTACATCAGTCGCCTTAGCTACTCCAGCTGTAGCACTCGTTGTACCATCTGACTTATTAGTAAATGCACCTTCCGCCACATTAACAGTAATCGTTTGGCCAGTCAAAGACGCAGTCGCAGCACCTGTACCTGCTACCGTTAATTTTTGAGTTTTAAGGTTAACAGAACTATCTGTACCACCTGCAGAAATATCAAGTTTTTGAGTACCAGTAGCATTATCTACCGCTTTTGTAATGGCTGTATTAACTGCATTTTTACATCGTCGGTTGTAGCTACACCTGCTGTATTTGTAATATTACCATTGCCATCAGTAGACAAAGAACCTTGCGTTACATTGAACTTCACAACACCATTAGCTGCTACTTCTGCAGTTGTTAATGTACCATTAGAGAAGTTAAAGCCATCTTTTAAGGACACAGTTTGGCCTGAAGTATTACTATTTGCCGTGTATGCAATATTAGTATTCTTAGTCAAATTAGTAGTTAAATCACTAATCGCCTTTGTGATATCACCAATATTTGCAGCGTTCGTAGAAGTTGTACCACCACTAGCAACATTGGTAATTACTTTATTACCAGCATCAATACCTGATGTTGTCACAGATGGACCACCTGTTAAACGGAATCCAGTCGTATTCATAGATGCATTGCCAGCTGTAAATGTATTACCACTTACAGCACCAGATGTACCATCCAATGTAATAAGGTTAGTACCAGAGCCTACTTTTACAGTATTAGCTGCAGTTACAGAATCTAATGTAAGATCTTTTTTCGTTTTAACCGTGATTTTTTTACCATCAGTAGGATCTTGTTCAACAACAATGTTATCTCCACCCTTTAAATCAACAGTATTACCACCAGATACTTTGGTAGCTGTACCACCATTAGTAGAAATATTCCATGCAGAACCATCTTTAGCAGATGCAACAGCTTTAGTAATCGCATCATTCACAACAGTTGTCATGTTATCTGCTGTTACTACGCCATCTGTAGCCTTATTAATTGTACCATCTGTATTTGTAGATAATGCGCCTTTTTTAACAGATACTTGAATAGTATCTGCTGTTGTTGCCTTCGTAGATACTAAATCACCATCCCCAGCAATCTTAAAGGATAGGCCACCAGATTGATTAAGGGCTTGTCCTGTTGTAGATGTTGAATCTGCCGTTAATTTAAATTTATTATCACCTAATGTAGATAAAGATTGTGTAGCTGCCGTAATTTTATTACCTAATACAGAATTAGTATTATTAATAGCAGCCGCTACATCGGTCGCCTTAGCTACACCAGCTGTAGCACTCGTTGTACCATCTGACTTATTAGTAAATGTACCTTGTGCTACATCAACAGTAATCGTTTGACCAGTCAAAGACGCCGTCGCAGCACCTGTACCTGCTACCGTTAATTTTTGAGTTTTAAGGTTAACAGAACTATCTGTACCACCTGCAGAAATATCAAGTTTTTGTGTACCAGTAGCAGTATCTACCGCTTTAGTAATCGCTGTATTAACAGCCGTAGCCATATCATTAGCATCAACAACACCAGCAGTGCCCGTTAAAGCACCAGTTGTCGTATTATTTGTCAATGTACCTTTTGCTACATCAACTGTAATTGTTTGACCATTCACAGTTGCTTTTGCAACACCTGTACCAACAACTTTTAAACTTTGGTTCTTTAAGTTAACAGTACCATTATTGGTACCATCTGTAACTCCAAGACTTGTAGACAAATTAGCTACAGCATCATTAGCAATAGCTTTAACATCACCAATGTTAGCAACATTACCATCATCTGTACTACTGTTAGATACACGACCAGTGCCTACATTAGTAATAATCTTACCACCTGCATTAATACCATCAGTGCCATCAATAGAAATATTGCCTACTGTAACTTTATTAGTTGAAACTCCTGTAGATCCAATAGTTGTATTGGTACCAATAGTAGCTGTATCAAATGTTACATTTTTAGCAGTAGCAATTTTAAAGGTCTTACCAGTTTGGGTAATCGCGATATTATCACCATTGTTGAAAGCAACTGTATCGCCACCTTTAACATCTTCTGCAGCAGTAGCATTTGCTTTCACCTTGAAAGATGATGCATCCTTAGCGGCATTCTTAATGGCCTGCTCATTAATAGTCAAGGTCACATCATTACCATTTGCAGTCGTTGTAAGATATGTAGGACTGCCACTCTTAACACCAAAGTTAACATTACTAGATGTTAATGATTTAGCCGTTGTAGTACCAGTATCGCCGCCGAGAGAAATCGTACGCGCTACAGCAGTAGCAGAATCAGTAATCGATTTCTGTGTTGTCGTATTAAGATCAAAGGATACTTGACCATTTGTACCTACTGTTGCCGTAGTAGTAGTACCATTTGTAAAGTTTAAACCATCAGAAAGTTTAACAGAATTACTTCCTGTACCATTAGCTTTATATGTAATAGTTCGATCTGCATTGGCTTGATTAATAACATCTGCTACATTCTGAGCAACTGCTAAACCATTATTACCATCAACAGATACCGTACCAGACGTAGTTTTCAACTTACCTTGTGTTGTATTAATCTCTAATTTCTTATTAGCAGCCGTAGTAGTAATAAAGGAATCAGTACCACCTTCAACAGCTAATTTACTCTTAGATAAATTAACGTCTCCACTACCAGAATTGCCTGTGAAAGTTAGTTAACGCTCTTCAATTGTGCTACGTTAACTGCATCAGTATCGGCTTTACCAGCTGCAACACCTACAATTTGTCGTGTGCTAGTAGCAGCACCACTAGCATCAGTTACACCAACTGATAGAGCCCCTAAGTTACTATTCAATGCCACGCCAGTTAGACCAGCATACTTATCTGTACGAGCAATATTTTCTGTATTAGCATTATAACCAGCAACACCAGAAACTACATTAGCCTTGGAACCAGCACCAAGCGCAATACCTTTTTCTACACTAGCTTGAGAGTCCGCACCAATTGCAACACCGCTTAACGCATTAGATTGAGATCTAAGGCCTACTGCAATACTATCAGTGGCAGACGAATTAGCATTAAGACCGAGTGCCAACGCATTGTTTGCAGTGGAGGAGGACCCAGCCCCCAAAGCAATCGCATTTTCTCCATTAGTAGCTGCACCTGCATTAGTACCATAAGCACTACCGATAGCAATGCTACTACCACCTTGAGCATTAGCACCCTGCCTTGTGCAATACTGCCAATAGTATTAGCCACTGAGTCACGGCCAATAGCAATCGTATCTACACCAATAGCTTGACCACCCACAGCAGCAAACGCATAGGTTCCTTGAGCACGAGCATTATAACCAATAGCAGCAGCGGAATCAGCTGTAGCATTAGCAAGATGACCTACAGCAGTTGCATGACTTTGAGATGCTGTAGACTGATTACCTAATGCTGTAGAATATTGCCCGGAAGCAGTAGCTTGATTACCATAAGCAGATGCATACAATTCCGTAGCTTGTGCCCCCAATTCAGTACTATCAGTAGATCCACCGATTGCTACAGTTCCCTTACTCGATGCTAATGATTTCCAGCCCTGAGCAATGCTACCTTCTTTTGTAGCCTGTGCATCAGTTCCAATAGCTATAGCCTTTTCAGCTTCTGTAGTACCACCACTGATAGCAACAGAAGATTCCCCGTTTGCTTTTGAATTATACCCCACTGCAACTGCATTTTCTTTGGTAGCTTCTGTACTACTCCCTATAGAAATGGACATTAAACCACTCGCAGCCCCTCCATTTGTTGCAAGGGTATAACTTGCTGTAGCCTTAGAACCATTACCAATAGCAACTGCATCATACTGAGATGCTACCGTACTTTTACCAATTGCAATCGCTTGACTGCTAGATGCATTAGCACTGTCACCTAAAGCAACTGACGAACTACCAGTTGCTTGAGCCCCTGTACCAATGGCTGTACTATTGCTATCTGTAGCGCCAGCCCCTTTACCTAATGCAGTTGCATTAGGTTGGGTAGCAGAAGCCTTCGGACCAATTGCTATAGAATCAGTTCCAGTAGCGCCATCATTATTTTCATTGCTACTAGTACCAGTTGCATTAGATTTTATGGATACATATTTTGTTCTTAACGCGTCTGCGACAGCATACAATTGAGAGCCATTGATTGCATCTGTACTATTCGGAGATACTGCACCTGCTGCTACGTTCTTAATTTGACGTTCAGCCCCAGCAGAACCAACAGAAACTTGCATTCCTGTACCTGTTACCGTTGGTGCCCCATTCCAAGTTATTGTTTTACCGCCAATAACGAAGGAACCTTGACTTGTTGCATTTGTTGTTGTGGTAGAAGCACTACCAAGAGCTACTGCATTTTCTTGAGATGATATTGCACTATAACCAAGAGCAACTGAATTCTTCTCATTCGCTTGTGCACTAAAACCTAATGCTGTAGCTTGATCTTTTTTTGCTTTAGCATTTATACCAACCGCAACGGCACTAGTACCTAGTGCTTCAGCACGGGCACCCAAAGCAGTAGATACCGCCCCAGTCGCTTTTGCATTATTACCGACCGCTATACTATCTATAGTTTTTGCATGCGAATCAACACCGATTGCTACTGCATTTTGATCTTCGGCCTTGGAATCTTTACCAATAGAAATGGAAGCTCCACCCTTAGCTTTAGAACTATCCCCCAATGCAATATCACTTTCGTCAGAAGCATTCGAGTTATACCCTATAGCAATAGACTTCTCACCACTAGCACTTGGGTGATTATTTCCATCTGTATAATCACCACTAACATCACCACTCCCTAATGCTAAGGAATATTTACCTGATGCATCAGCACTTACGCCCATCGCCATAGAGCCTACTGCTCTTGCACGAGTTGCAACACCCACAGATACGCTTGATGCATTATTGGTAATACCCCCATCATTATTAGCCTCGACACCAATTGCAACAGTATTATTAGACCTTGCTTTGGCATTATAACCTGCGGCAACTGAATTGCCAGCACTTTCTGTAGACTGACCTAACGCGACAGCACCATCTGCCGTTGCCTGAGCACTATCCCCTACAGCTGTTGAACTCAAACCAGTGGCACGTGTACCTGTACCAAGTGCGACAGCACCATATACCGTTGCCTGAGCTCCAGCCCCTACAGCTGTCGAACTAAGGCCCATGGCACGTGTACCTGTACCAAGTGCGACAGCATTTTTACTAGTCGCCTGAGCATCCCAAGCTGCAGCAAGCGCATTTTGAACACTTCGTGTTTCGTTACCTAGAGCAACACCACCACGACCAGTTGCTTGTGCATCTTGCCCAATAGCAATAGCATTTTCATCAGTAGCTTTTGCATTGGAATATCCAGCCTTCCAAGTACCATTAATAGCGAGAGACCCCTTATGAGTTGATGAACCAATAGCACCATCAGCTTGTACTTGCGCTACTTGACCAAATTGCACTATAGCCAACGCTGAAAATATCCCAGCCACAACAATTTTCTTTTTCCCTGTTGTATTCTTAGCCAATTCAGATACTACAACATAGCATTGTTTTGACTTAGACCAAATAACTTTAAAGATTTTATTCATTTTCGCTTCCTTTTCACTAACTAACCTCTCAACTACATGAAATATATTTTCAAAAACATAATGAAGTTTAGCTCTTTGTAGAGCAATAAAATCCATTAACTTCTAAAAAAACTATGAATTTGATTTCATTATTCTATCATACTTCCCTCATATTTCTCAATTGTAAATTATACGGATTAAGAATATTTAATTCCTATTTCGAATTTTGTCTATTTTTTTGTATTTTTACTTATATTCACTATGTTCTATATGAATTCTTTATGTATTTTAATTCATATCGTATGTATTTTTCATCATATGTAGCATTTCTGCTATTCTCATTATCAATCCGTTATTGATTTCACACAACTTAAGCTATACCAAATCGGTTCATTTTACTCTCATTTTTTTATAGAAGATTTTTATTTAAGAAAAATATATCGATATATTTTTTTAAGTAATCATATAAATTATTTAACATTGATTTATACTTTATGTGCAAAAAAGCCACTCCTTACTACAAGGAGTGGCTTTCATAAAATACATATACATACAAAATTATGTGTAAACTTATAAATCAGTCGTTTTTTACGTATTATATTGTTGTTTTCAGAGAAAATACAAATGTACTTTGTGCGGAAGCTAAGTTGATTTTGCTATGCAAATTTTGCATATATGCCCTATACATCTCTTGTGCCTCTTCCACAGATACAATATCGAAGGTAATTCCATCCCCAATAGGCAATTGGCTCAGTCTAGGCAAATCGGCGGTAATAACGGTACCGATTTTAGTATAGCCCCCCGTCGTTTGTCGGTCTGCCATGAGTATAATAGGATTGCCATCAGATGGAACTTGAATCGATCCAAATACAGCACCATCGGAGATGATATCGGCGCCGTCGATGTGTTCAACAGGGGCTCCATCTAATCTAAATCCCATGCGGTCGCATTGAATGGTCAATGTATAGAGTTCACTGCTAAAATTGCGAATCCCTGTTTCTGTAAAGTACTTAGCTTGCGATCCCAGTACAACGCGCAGCGGTTCGTGACATTCACGGCCGCCCCGATTAAACAGAACCGTATTAAATAAATGATTTGATTCTCTAGTATAGGCGCAGATGATAGTATCACACGTGCAGTCCTTTAAACGCACTTCGTCGCCCGCCACTAAGGGACGTCCCTCAAATCCGCCAATATTCGCTTTTGTATGTGTCGCCACGCTGCCGTTGATTTCGGGCACATCAATACCTCCGGCGAAGGAAATATACATGCGCACCCCACATTGGCTAAAGCTGCCAGAGATGACATCGCCGTCATGACAGACAAACGGAATGTACCGCGGCACCTCCACATTATTAATAGTAGGTCTCATATCGGCGCCTGTGAAAGCAACAATACACGTACCTTTCACCTTGAGCGTAGGACTGAGGACGGTACACTCCAAAGCACCTACTGGTGTCGTATTCCCTACAAGGGCTTGTCCGATAGCATAGCTTTCACCATCCATAGGACCGGCTACGGGCATACCATATTGTTGAAATCCTACGCGCCCTCCGTCTTGCACGGTGGTCATCATACCAGGCGCCACCACCTCAAATGACGCATTCTTATATTCACTTACCGCCACGGAGGTCACCTACCTTTACATGATGTACAACGGGCTTAAAGGAAGAGCCCAATTTCTTAATACAGTGGAACGCACTTTCATCAATAGGAACATAGCGCACATAATCGCCCGCCTTAAGAAGGGCCGCCTCTTCACGGGATGCATCGTACATGGACAGAGGCGTGCGTCCTATAATTTGCCAGCCTCCAGGGGAATCCGATGGATAGGTGCCGGTCTGCTCACCCGCGATGCCTACGGACCCTGCCGGAATATGAGTGCGAGGCGAGGACAAACGAGGCGTAGCGATACGCGGATCCATGCCACCTAAATAGGTAAAACCGGGGATAAAGCCCATCATGTACACGAGGTAATCCGTACTGCTATGAATGCTCACCACGTCGGCTTCTGTTAGGTGATTATGAGATGCTACAAATCCAAGGTCTGGACCAAATTCACCACCATAGACGGTCGGTATCTCTACGACCGTCACGAGTTCACTTTCATCAGCCCTGACAGGCTGCATATAAATAGGTTCAAGAATGCGGCACAGCTCAGCATAGGTGTAGCGCAGCGCATCATACTGAATGAGAAGCGCACAATAGGTAGGCACCATCTCAATAATCCCCTCTAAATGGAGGCTTTCAATACCCGCCACAGTCTGACGGATACGCTGATTAATCTTAGGGTCAATGACTTGACCAAATTCGATGGAGATAGCACTATCCCCAACCGGAGAAATTGTGGGATTCATACGTGCCCCCTAACCTAATAATTTCGCAATGCCTTGCAAGGATGTAACACCAATATAAGCGGTCACAAGCACGACAATCCAGCCAGTATAGAATAGAATCGGATTGTGCTTATAATCCCCTACGATATTCGTCTTACGCGTTGCCAATAACATAACGGCTAAGGTAACAGGCAAGATCAAACCATTCACAGAGCCCGCCACGATTAACAGCGTAGCTGGTTTACCGATAAAGATAAGAATGCATGTGGACACGAAAATGAATGCCATGATGGTCAATTTTTCATACCGTTCCACCACCTTGAACAAGGTTTTAAGGAAGGATACCGATGTATAGGCAGCGCCTACAACGGAGGTCAACGCAGCACAGAAGAATACGATACCGAATAATTTATGACCGATTTCACCAGCACCAAGTAAGAACGCAGAACCTGCTGGGTCCTTTGGATCTAACGCAAAGCCCATGGATACTACGCCGAGTACGGCTAAGAATAACAATATACGAACAATGGCGTCTACGGACATTCCCATGAAGGCAGCGCGACGTACATCCTTTAAATGTTCACGACCTGTAATGCCCGCATCAATCAAGCGATGGCCACCGGAGAATGTAATGTACCCACCTACGGTACCGCCGATAAGGGTAATCGTAGCTAGCCAAGGGTAATTGGTTGGCACGATGGCATGGGTTGCGGCCTCTGCTACAGGAGGATTAGTAGAAAATGCTACATAACCGATGAGTACGAGCATCACTGTACCCAACACTTTCGCCGTATTATCGAGAACGCCACCCATTCTAGGGGATGCAAATAATAAAATTCCCAAAATACCACTGATGGCTGCTGCCGTCGTCGTATCGATACCGAATACGATGTTAAGGCCCATGGACGCGCCCCCAATGTTGCCGATATTGAACGCAAGGCCCCCAAGGGAAATCAAGAATGCTACGAAGTAACCAAGGCCGGGCAAGACCTTATTCGCAATATCTTGGCCCCGCATTTGGGATATGCCGATGATGGTCCACACATTGAGCTGTGCAATGATGGAGAAAATAACGGACACCACAATGGCGAACGCAAAATCCGCCTTTAACTGGCCGGTAAACGCCGCCGTTTGTAACATAAATCCTGGCCCAATGGACGACGTGGCCATCAAAAATGCTGCCCCTAAGAGGACAGATAAACTCGCTTTACCTGTAATCGGTTTCATACTGACTCCTTTTATCTATTCTGATTCTATCTATTCTTATACAATCGATTGTAATCTATCGATTCTGAAAATTCGCTACCACGACACCTGCCTTAGTGAGGCCTTCACGAATATACTTTGTGAAAGCTATCGCTTTTGGATTATCGCCATGAACGCATACGGAATCGGCTGCAATATCGATTGTTTTGCCCGTATTCGTTACGACCTTCCCCTCTTGCACCATCATGAGCACCCGTTCCAAGGCCTCTTGCGGGTCTTTTATGAAAGCCCCCTCTTCCGTACGGGGTACCAAGGTACCTTCCTCTGTATAACCTCGGTCTGCAAAGACCTCTTGGATTATAGGAATGCCTCGTCGTTCTGCTTCTTTGGCGATATAACTACCGCTAAGCACCATGGCTCGAACCTTTGGATTCACCGCTTGCAAACCATCTAGCACCGCATCGGCTAGTTCCGGCGTTACGCACGCCACATTATAAAATGCGCCGTGCAATTTCATGTGCTGTAACTCAACGCCATATTGATTACAAAATGCTTGCAATGCACCGAGTTGGTACACCATATACGCTCGTGCCTCGTCAGGGCTCACCGCCATCTTGCGGCGTCCAAGCCCATCAAATCCGGATATCCCGGATGAGCCCCTACGGCTACGCCCTTCTCCTTGCACATCTTAACAGTGGCTTCCATAATGAGAGGATCACCGGCATGCCAACCACAGGCCACATTGGCACTAGTGACGTGATTTAATACCTCACTATCCATGCCCAATGTATAATTGCCAAAGCTTTCACCTAAATCGCTATTTAAATCTATATAATGTGACATCACTATGCTCCTCTCGTTCTTCATCTTTCTTATATGCTTGGTTTTCCTTATATTCTATTTTCCCTTATATTCTAATTCCCCTTATATTCTTCATCTTTTCTTTTGAATTCTATAGAATATAGTAACATGATTATACAAAATATATTGATACGTTATCAATGATTTTTTTGTCATGTATACAAAAATTCATATAATAACGCAAAAAAAGCACTCGACGTAATGTCGAGTGCTTTCTAATCAATAGGACTATTGTTATATGTGTGTATATGGAGAGAGTTGTAAGGGATTCAATGAAAGGGTCAATAGCCTACCGATTATTTATTGTCCTTGGATGCAGCATCATCAGCTTGTTTGCTGTCATCTGCAGATTTATCATCAGATTTAGCATCGGATGTGTTAGCAGCATCCTTGTCGCTAATCACGATGTGACCATCTACAACATCAGCCAACAAGTGTTTTGCATCGATGTGATCCAAGTAGTAATCAGTTACATTGTCGCGAATTTCAGATTCAATGACACGACGCAATGGACGAGCGCCCATTGTTTTGTCATAACCTTGTTCCATCAACAAATCTTTAGCTGCATCAGTTACATCTAAGGTAATTTGTTTTTTAGCCAAAGTTTTGTTAACTTGGTCGAGCATCAAATCAACGATTTTCTTCAAATCTTCTTTGCTCAATTGATTGAATTCAATAACAGCATTGAAACGATTCAAGAATTCAGGACGGAAGAATGGAGCAATGCGGTCCATTACATCGACTTTGTTTTCATCATCATTGTCACTGCCATAACCGAAACCTGCATTGGATGTAGCAATGATAACAGTATTCTTGAAGTTTACTGTGTTACCTTGACCATCTGTTAAGCGACCATCGTCCAATACTTGAAGAAGTAATGTAATAACTTGAGGGTCTGCTTTTTCGATTTCATCGAACAATACGATGGAATATGGATTACGACGAACGCGTTCAGTCAATGTGTTGGAGTTATCTTCGTAACCAACATAACCAGCTGTAGCACCAATCAATTTAGAAACCGCTGTGCGGTCACTGTATTCGGACATATCCAAGCGGATGATAGCGTCTTTGTTACCAAACATATCAAGTGCTAATTGTTTAGCCAATTCTGTTTTACCAACACCAGTAGGACCTACGAATAAGAAGCTACCGATTGGACGGTTACCTTCGTCAAATCCTGCACGGTTACGACGGATAGCTTTAGATACAGCTTCTACTGCTTTATCTTGACCGATAACATGAGCTTGTAAACGAGATTTCATATCTTTCAAACGTTCAATATCGGATGCACCCATTTGAGAAACAGGGATACCAGTCATACGTTCTACCGCTTCCGCTACATCGTTAACATTAGCCACAACCTTTTTGGTTTATCAGTGTGCTTGTCGATTTCTTCTTGTAATTTTTGAATACGCATTTTTTCGTTAATAGCGGATTCGTAATCTTCTTTTTGAGCAAACTCTTCTTGTTTTGCTTTAGCATCTGCAATATCTGCTTCTAATGTTTTAATATCAGTTACAGGATGTTGAGATGCCAAGTGAGCTGCTGTTACATCGATCAAATCGATGGCTTTATCTGGTAGCTACGTTGAGGAATGTATTGTACGGAATAATCTACAGCTGCTTTCAAAACGGCATCTGGCAATTCAATGTTATGATGCGCTTCGTATAATGGGCGAATGCCTTGTAGAATTTTGAAAGTATCTTCTGCCGATGGGGCATTGACTTTTACTTCATTGAAACGACGCGCAAGTGCTGCGTTTTTTTCATGATTGTGTTACGGTATTCATCTTGTGTAGTAGCACCGATAACAGTCATTTCACCACGGGACAAAGCAGGTTTCAAGATATCTGCTAAGCCTTTAGAGCCTTGACCATCACCTGTGGAACCAGCGCCCAAGATTTGATGGATTTCGTCGAAGAACAAGATGATATTACCAGCAGCCTTAACCTCTTTGATAAGGTTTTGGATATTTTCTTCGAAGGAACCACGGTATTGAGTACCAGCTTCCAAACCGGAAATATCGATGGAAATGATTTCTTTATTTTTAATCGCTGCTGGAACATCGCCATTTACGATTGCTTGTGCCAATCCTTCTACAACGGCTGTTTTACCAACACCAGCATCGCCGACTAGAACTGGGTTGTTTTTTGTACGGCGTGCTAAGATTTCAGCAGTTTCTTGAATTTCTTTATTACGACCGATAACAGGATCAAGCTTACCATTACGAGCTTCGTCTGTTAAGTTCGTACCTAAACGAGCAAGGATACCATCCTTTTTCATTTTGCCTTGTTGAGCTGCAGCTTGTACTGCTTGGATTTCTTCATTAGTAGGCAAATGACCTGTTTGACGATAATAAGCAAACTCTTCAGGAGTTACTTCACGACCATTAATTTTTATAACGACGGTTTTCTGTGGAATAACCTCCCATATTACTCATCAATTGATTAAACAAATCATTCATGCTACCAAATTCGCTACCAAAGTTATTGAAATTGTTGTTCATATAAATTACCTCACTTTTTTTCACTACAAGTATATCTGTTTGACCTTTTTAAGTCTCTTTTAATTTCTTGCTTTATTTCTAGGTTTCTTTAACCTTATGTCATTATAATAATCTTATTAAGTCAAAAAGTCAATAGGTCAAAGTAAATATTTTTGACTTTTTTTGACTTTTTATTTTGACAAATCAGATTTATATGATAAGAATATAGATAAACACTGGGTTTGTGAGAGATAATTAAATTTGAACTTTTAAAAATATTTACTATAAATTAGATTGTTTAAATTGATTTATTCCCTATATAATAGAAATAAAAGTCAAAATATATCAAAGGAGATCAAACTATGGCACAAAATTCTTCACCCCATACCGATTCCACCGCACTCCACAACACACCTATCATGACAAGTGCTAACAACAAAGAACTAGCGAAGCGTATTAAAGACATTTCCCAGCAAGTACTAAAACGAAATTATGAACTCTATAAAGCATTGGAGAACAAATGAATACAGCTAATATCCAATTCACCTTACAAGATATCTATGAGCTCCACGCCCAACTAGAAAGTGCATTTGTCCTTTCACCAGGCGTACGCGATGAAAACCTATTAGCATCAGCTGTCTATACCCCCTTTCAAACCTTTATGGAGAACGATCTATACCCATCCATCTACGACAAAGCGGCACAATTATGTTATGGCTTAGCCAACAATCATCCTTTTACGGATGGAAACAAACGAACAGCATTGCATAGCATGTATGTATATTTAATTATTAATGGATTCGATATTATGGCAACACAACAAGACGTAGAAAACATGATTATCGATGTTGCCGCAGGTAATATGACAAATACAGAACTAGCACAATGGTTGCGGGAGAATACTGTAGAGATTGATACGAATTTGTAATTCGACAGAGATACATAGGGTTCTACAAATTAGTACAGGCCTGTTCTATTTCTAACAAGGCACATATATAGGGTTCTTCAAATTAGTACAGACCTGTTCTATTTCTAACAAGGCACATATATAGGGTCCTTCAAATTAGTACACGCCTGTTCTATTTCTAACAAGGCACATATATAGGGTTATAGGATAAAATTGATACAAAAAATAACAAATAAAAAGGATGATGGTAAAATGACAATTTTAGCACATTTCACTATCATCCTTTTTTTCAATATTTTCACTATTCTATAAATAATACTAAATTTTATTTTTTTATACTTAGCACGTATTTCATCTCGTAATATAGCATATTTTAATAGATTTCTCACAAATGATTGGACTGATTCTTGATTCCATTCTAACAATTGAGAGTTATCAAGCTCACCGAGATATATATAATTATTGCAAACTAATTCTGGAGCTTTTTCGTATATAAGCACGAACAATATCTTGTTTTTATAGACCCACCTCTACCATATGACAAAGCACCGTTATGAGTAATTACAATCTTATTCGTTTGAGAATTATAATTAGAGAACTTATCTAAATTAAGTTGTAAAGAATGATGTCTATTTTCTTTATTAGTTATAGATACATTTAATTGTGTATTACCCAATCGAGTTCCCCAATGTTCATCATTTTTCGGTATGAGCTGTACCACATATACTAATACCAAGCACTTGATCTCTATGTTTATGATCCTTCGCAATAAATAATCGCGACCATACTTGATAGGAACCTCCACCGCTGTTACCAAACTTAGTCTTACCTCTAAAGCAATCCTTAATAACACCAATTTTTCTCAAGAATTAATTTATTAGTATCTTCCTTCAACAATATTAAATTTAAAAGATTGAGATAAAAATCCTTTCTTATTTTTCCGGTGTATCATCTCCAAAAATATCCACAATCATAAAATTTTTCTTGAAGCTCTTGTAACATTACTTGTTCATATGTATAAGGATTAATGATTCTTTTTTTCAACAAAAAGCCAAATTATCATCTAATAAATCTTTGTATGTAGGAATATTTTTCTACCTCAAAAATATTTCTCTTTTTTTGATTGATATATTGCAACTTGATTCCCATTAATAAGCATAACATAATCAGCTTTAACTATCTTTCTATATCGTTCAGCTTGTTCAAGTACATCATCACAATATACATCTATATGAGGAGCTTTACATTCAATAACCATAAGCGCATCTTTTCGTTCATCATCTCGATACACAACAATATCAGCTCTGCCTCTAGCTCCTTTTTTTACATGACTCATTGATTCTTCAACAAGCACCCTATCAACTGGTACACCTAATTTATCTTGTAAAAACTTAATTGCTTTTTGTCGAACCTCTTCTTCAGGTGTTTTTTGAACTAATAAATGTCGAATAGGGTCATACAAACAAGTAGTATCTTGCTTGTATTTATCGAGCCTTATTGATTTAAATATACGTGATATGTCATTCATTATTATCACCCAAACCTGTTTTAATCACCTTACAATACAAATTCATCTTATATTCATGATTATTATAACACAGATTAAAAAGCCCCCAATTTATAGAGCTCATATGAAAAAAATAAAATCCGTTCTTATTTGAAGTGCCAACAATTAGAGCGGTAAAAATCTGATTATCGATACCGTAGAGATTGATGCAAACTAATAATTCGACAGGGATACATAGGGTTCTATAAATTAGAACACGCCTGTTCTAATTCCATAACAGTATATACAGCTCTAACTCTTTTATATATAAAAAGGTGAATGGATTTTTTTCCATTCACCTTTTTTTAAAAACTATGTAATTTAATGCTAATCATAAATATTTCAAGAGTTGAATTAACACATGTCCCGAAAAATCTTGTTCGTCTATATCCAAACTACGTTCACCAAACACTTTAAATCCGTTCCTAATATAGAACCCGATCAACTTCTCATTATTTTCGCACTCTAAGTATATAAATTTACCGCCAACTAAAGATTGAACATGACGTAGCATATCTACAGCCATGGTTAATAATTCATCGCCAGTAATTAGTTCTTTATATTTGTAATTCTTCCCAAGTTGTCCAATCAGCGGAGCAGCTATATGATATTGTTTCAAAACAACATCATAAGTACCAAACTTATTGAACCGTCGTTTCATCTTCTTACTAATTTCATTTCCTTTTGTTTTTACAACAAAAGATTTACTTCAGATAATGAAAAAAATATCCAGCAATTTTATTTTTCACCTTGATAGGAAGCCATTACTAAATATGTTTTTTTGCAATTGCTGCTTTTTGAAAAATTCAACAGCTTTATATTTCAAAAAAATTCTCTATATCAGGATTAAGAGGACTCTCGAAGTCATTTAAAATTGTTCTAATCTGTTCCTTAGATTTAACTTGTAAAAAGTAAATCCAGATTAACAACTTTAAATCCTATCATATAAAAAAATCTTATCTATTTCTTCTTTCGTAGCCAAGGAATAAGATCTAGAAAATTCAACAGGAACACTTTTTTGCTTTTGCGCACTCTCTAACGCATGTAAAAAGCTTGCTACAATCTTTTTTTATTTTTTTGATAGTAACATTTTTTTAAAAAAACTTTTTGTAGCCATGTACACACCGCCTTCTCCTATAATTCATCTATATTATATGTTCAACTGCTCTAATTAACAATATATTTTTACAAGAATTAAATAAAAAAGCGAAGTCAATTTAGACTCCGCTTATTTCTTTGGTGATCCAGGAGGGATTCGAACCCCCGACCCACGGCTTAGAAGGCCGTTGCTCTATCCAACTGAGCTACTGAACCATGTGGATTACCTTTATATGTAATTATCTATTATAGTATAAATTATGTGGCATGTATCGTCAACTAATGACGTCATTTTTCGTTCACCCTAAAAAAGGCAAAAAAAAATGGAGCGGGTGAAGGGAATCGAACCCTCGCGACCAGCTTGGAAGGCTGGGGCTCTACCATTGAGCTACACCCGCAAAATAAAAAATGGTCGGAGCAGCAGGATTCGAACCTGCGACCCCCTGGTCCCAAGCCAGGTGCGCTACCAAACTGCGCTATGCCCCGTCATTAATTACTTGCTAATTATAGCAAACCCGGTAGTTGATGTCAACCACTACTTTTGCTGAGTTTTACTCAGTTGTGAGTACCGCTCTGCAACGAAAATTTATTATATCATCGGACCACTATTCTGACAAGTATTTTTTTTATAACTTCATTAAAAAAATTTAGGATTACTTATTCCCAAAAATTATTTTCATAATTTCTAAATCAAAAGGCACATAGTATCACCCCTCTTTCTCTCTTTTAAAAAAAGTTCTTTTTATAATCCCATACATTTCAATAATCTGTTCAAATACATCTAATGTTTTTATCAAAAAGTAATTTCTACAGCGTAAGGTGAACGTTTTTGATATCTTAGCCACGATGAATGTAAATCATCATCATTTCTTAACATCATAAGAACATCCTCAAATGTTTCCTTATTAAATGAAGTATTCCTATATGCAAATGTTTTTACACAGGCAGCATGTAACAACTTATAATCTATACTGTCATTTAATGTACTATAAATCATAAATACGTCGTAAAAGTCTTTACATCGACTATTAAATACACCCCGCTCACATATGGTCTGTAGTTTCTCTGCTAACATAGTTTCTACATTATATGCACAAATATTAAATTCACTTTCATCAAAAATGCTCTTATAGGAATATCTTATAGCTTCTGGTGTAATCGGATCACCTGTAGCTATATCTAAAGGAATAACTTGTCTAATATTTTCTAATTGACAAAGTATTGTTAGTCTATAGCCTCCATACTCATCAGATTCACGAATTGGTTCTATTCGCTGTATTGAATATTTAATATCCGATGATGAGTTCAATAGTATAGATTGGAATTTCAATAATAATACTTCTTCTGTCAGTGGAAATTGTCGAATAACAAAAATCAATATCTAATGTACTCCGTTGCCGTATACCAATAACATTTGATAGTAAAAAAACCACCTTTAAATATAAAAATTTCTCACATTCACAACTAGATGATATTTGCTCTAGTATCCGCTCTAAAAAAATAATGTGTTTGTATCATATTAAAAAGGCAGTCCAGACTCTTTCGATAGTTTATGACATAAAGCTTTCAGTTTATCCTTATTCATAGATAACCTCCAAAATACTTTTAACCTTATCATATATCTTCATTTTTCTTAGCGTAATCGTATAAACGATTTAGATTTCGATTTTTATAACGCATATACCTATGTAAAGATTTTTAGAAAAATAATTCAGTATCGATCTTATTTCTATTTTTAATGAAATCACATAAGGTCCGTTCTAAATCATAGGTTTTGACAATATTACCATATACCGTTTTACACTCTGTGATACCTAATTCATATATATCTTTCGTAACATAATGTACGAGATTCACGTTGTTAATTCTATGAACATTATACCCTCGATACACAGTTACCTCTAGTACCGGATAAATATTATCAGTAAATTGATGTAAATACAGAGCTGATGCATATGAAAAAATAGGCACTCTATATTGTTTTTGAAAGAGATAGTATTCATCATAATCGCCTTTTGTGCTTAAATAAATACCCCGACTTACACGATTAAGTATCCCCTCATTTACCATTCTAGTTAGGTATATGGAAGGAATATTAAGAGCTTTAATATCGCGACTTGAAAGTATACCATTATTTTTGTTCTAGTTTTGATTCTATAATTCCTCTATAATCCATATAATATCTCCTATTGTTATTATCGTGCTTACATTTTTATAATTTTGTACGCACAAATGCAACATCTATAAAAAAACATGCACCCGTAGGATGCATGTTCAAAATCATATTTTGATTTAGTTAAAATTAGCCTTCGTAATGACCGTCTTCAACGATTTGAGGGTTTTTTTGGCGATGCCTTGTTTTTACAGCTACTTCAGCAACTGCTTTTGCCACTGCAGGAGCTACGCGAGGATCGAATACGGATGGCATGATGTTTTCATCATTCAATTCGCTGTCTGGAATCAAGTGTGCCAATGCATCGGCAGCAGCCAATTTCATTTCGTCAGTGATTTTAGATGCACGAACGTCGATAGCACCACGGAAGATACCAGGGAATACAGCTACGTTATTGATTTGGTTAGGTGCATCGGAACGGCCTGTACCAGCGATGCGAACGCCAGCAGCTTTCATATCAGCGTATGTTGCTTCTGGGTTAGGGTTCGCCATAGCGAATACGATAGCGTCGTCAGCCAAGTTTTCCAAGATTTCTTTTGTGAAAGCACCTGCTGCAGATACGCCAAGAAGGATGTCAGCGCCTTTAGCGTTTTCAGCCAAGTTGCCATGTTTTTCTTCAAGGCCAAGCAAGTCGATCAATTCAGTTTGCAAGGAATCAAGGCGTTTGTAATCTTTTGTGCAATACGCCAGAGGATACCAATACGGTAATATCACGAGCGCCTGCAAGGTATAACAAACGAGCGATGTTTGCACCAGCTGCACCAGCACCGTTTACAACGATTTTAGCAGTTGCTAAATCTTTTTTAACGAGGCGAAGAGCGCCTTTTACACCAGCCAAACATGCGATTGCTGTACCATGTTGGTCATCATGGAATACAGGGATTTCCAATTCTTCTTTCAAACGATTTTCGATTTCATAGCATTTAGGAGAAGAAATGTCTTCCAAGTTGATGCCAGCAAAGTTCTTTTTGCAACAATTTTACAGTGTTGATCGATGTATCAGCATCTTTAGTATCTACTACCAATGGAATGCAGTCTACATCGCCGAAATTTTTTTGAACAATAAGGTTTTACCTTCCATTACAGGCAATGCAGCAGCAGCGCCGATATCGCCAAAGGCCTAGTACACGAGTGCCATCGGATACAACAGCAACCATGTTGGAACAGCAAGTTAATTCAAAGGATTCTGCTTCATTGTCTTTAATACGCAAGCATGGTTCTGCTACACCTGGTGTGTAAGCAACGGATAAATCATGAGCGTCTTTTTAATTCATATTTAGTTCCTACTGTGAGAAGCCTTTTTAATTCACGTTTTTTTGTACTGCTAATTCACGTACGTCCATAATAATTCTCCTTTGTGGATGACAACGGACACAATAGTTTCTTGGTATTAATTATTAATACCCCTTACAAGTTCATTATACAGAATCAGAAACAATAACACAAGATTTTTCGATATAGTTTTTCGAAAATTTTAGAATTAACCATGAATTCATATTCTTAGCATTAATTACATGTCCACAAATAACTAAGCGTTTTAAACAATCTAGGCTTTCACAGAAGGCAAATTGCGTCCGTAGAAAGATTTCTGTCATTTCTTGACGCAATTGGTGTTTAATTTGCTTAATTTCTCGTTCGCTCAATTCCGCTTCGGTAATGCCGAATAAGTAATTATCCAAATCAAAATCCTTGAGCATCATCTTAGTGTGGAAGATATTTTCTTGGTACACGTTCACATCGATCATATTGTACAAATTGCGCGTTTTCGCATTAATGTAGTTTTGAATAGAGTTGATACGATGGTCGATGTAGATTTTCTTGCCCGACACGTCGCGCGTAAAGCCACGCACATGATAGTCCAATGTCAAAATATCCGAATCAAAGCTATTGATCAAGTAATTGAGGGCCTTTAGCGGAGAGATTTGACCACATGTGGACACTTCGATATCGGCGCGAAATGTACTAATCCCCTTGTGCGGATGGCTTTCAGGGTACGTATGAACTGTAAGATGGGATTTATCCAAATGCATAACCACATCTTCTTTTTCAATTTCTTCTTCAGAAATCAAAATCGTAACCGATGCCCCTTGTGGGTCGTAATCTTGTTTCGCAATATTTAAAATGTTAGCACCGATAATATGACTCACTTCGGTCAAAATATTCGTCAAACGTTCCGCGTTGTATACTTCATCAATGTATTGAATATACTGCTTTTTTTCTTCCTCTGTACGAGTATAACAAATATCATAAATATTAAAACTCAACGTCTTCGTGAGATTATTAAACCCATATAACTTCATTTTAGGCTTTGCCTTAACTGGTGTATCCATGATATGCCATAACCCTTTCCATGCATAGACTTACTATTTTTTGTGAAAGTCATACAAAATGTAGCTTTCACACATATACTATATAATATCCTGTTTATACACAAATTCTACATCAAAGGCGCCATCTTCGTAGGTGACGATGGCAAAGGTACCGCCCGATCCATCCCGAGGCAATGCAATGCTCCCCGGATTCACAAAAAGGGTATCCCCTATATGTTTAGCCTCGTGAAAATGGCTATGTCCACACACGATGAGTCGCGCCCCCATAGCATTGCCAATATGTATCAATTCTTGTGCTCGTTTACAATATGATACCTCATGACCATGGGTCATGTAAATATAGGTATCTTCTAAGGGAATCAATTGTTCCTTAGGCTCTAGGGCTGCACGCGGTCATTATTGCCGCGCACGGCATAGACCGGCACATCGGTGCGCGTTTGCATATACCGCGCATCGTCGCCGTAATCACCGGCGTGTAGCCACATGTCGATATCTTGGTCCACCGTTGCATCTAATGCGAGATCAATGGTGTCCAGATAGCCATGTGTATCACTAATAATACCTATTCGTTTCATTTGTTCACCTTTGCTACCAATTGTTGCAACGCCTTGCCACGATGGCTGATGGTTTCCTTCGTATCGATATCGAGCTCCGCCATGGTTTTACCAAATTGTGGAACAAAGAAATATGGATCATATCCAAATCCATTGGTACCTAGCGGCGTATCTTGAATTTCGCCATTGCAAGAGGCTTCGGCCGTCACGCTAGTACCATTCGGATGCACCAAAGCTAAAGCGCATACATAGTGCGCCGTTCTATCCGATTTACCTTGTAATTCGCGTATTAATTTTTCATTATTTGCTTCATCATCGCCATGAACGCCTGCATAGCGTGCGGAGTATACGCCAGGTGCCCCATCAAGAGCATCGACAGTGAGCCCCGAATCATCAGCTAAGCACGGCAATCCTGTTTTTTCGCTATAATATTTCGCTTTGAGGATGGCATTTTCCATAAAAGTTGTGCCCGTTTCCTCTGGTTCCGGAACGTCCACTATGTCTTTCACAGGCACACAGGTAATATTCATATGAGAAAAGGCCCGTTCAAATTCACGTATTTCCCCTTATTGCCCGTTGCTAATACAATACGTTCCATATTATTGTTCTCCTTCAGCGGTTTGAGTCGGTGCATCAGGATACACCTTGCCAATTTTGTCTGCTACAGAGCCGAGTACATTGCGTTGCACAGCCATCAATTCGTCAGTAGCAGATTCTGCAAGGTCTAATAATTGGTTAAGTTCATCGCGGCTAAATGTGCCATGTTCACCCGTACCTTGTACCTCGATAAGATTGCCCGCACCGGTGCGCACCACGTTCATGTCCACTACGGCAGCGCTATCCTCTTCATAGCAAAGGTCTGTAATAGGACCTTCTGGGCCAATGCCAACGGAAATAGCGGCACAGAAATCGGTAATAGGGAATTTACCAAAGCCGCCAAATGTATAAATCGATAGCATCCACAAAGGGCTACAAAGGCACCTGTAATGGACGCCGTACGCGTACCGCCATCGGCTTGGATAACATCGCAGTCTACGGTGATGGAGCGCTCGCCTAAAGCCTTTAAGTCTACAACAGCGCGCAATGCACGACCGATTAAGCGTTGAATTTCAACGGTACGGCCCGTTTGTTTACCTCGAGCGGCCTCACGGCTTACCCGTGTTTTTGTAGAACGTGGCAACAAGGAATACTCTGCAGTCACCCAGCCTTGACCGGAACCTTTTAGCCAGCGCGGTACATTTTCCTCGATAGTAGCTGTACAAATGACCTTTGTTTTACCACATTCGATGAGTACAGAACCTTCTGCATATTCTGTAAAATGTCTCGTTATTTTAATCGGTCTCAATTGACCTGCTGTTCTATTATCACTGCGCATAACAACGCCCCCTTTATGTCTAGTATACCATGCTGAATTGTTCATTATAGGATATGTATCACAATAGAAACGCCCCTCACACGAGGGGCGCTATCTCGTTTATTCTATTATATCATGAACAATGGTTCCCATTCGACAGGCTAAATTTCAACTTGTCCCTGTCCCATAGGGTCCACCACTACATAGCGATTGAGACCACCCTGTTCTTTCATGCGACGTGCTTCTGTGAAAGCCTCTTCGCGCGTAGCATCATCGGCCTGCCATGGAATAAACATAGCGTACACACTTTGCTTTGCATAGGGCCCATAATTACCATAGGATTCGATGCTATGCCAACCAATTTTATCAGGATAGAGGCGCACTGTTTCACGACGCTCTTCTTGTACACCAGATTCGTCGTAATACACAGAATAATCACGGACCCACCTATCCTTATGGCCGATGAGTTCATCTCGTGCTATTTCCTCACGCCGTGCCCATTGGTCCTTCCATTTCAAAATAAGATCATCAATATATCTCGTTACATCAGCCGATTGATGTTGTTCTACATAGTTTGGCTCGATAACGCGACTGTAATCTAACCCAGCCATCGATAAAATGATACCCGTATTTACATAAGGCAAGGCCTCTTGTACAGAATAACCACCTTCTAGAACCGCTATATCCGCCTGCAATAGGTCAACTAGTTCTGCGTAGCCCTTAGCGGTCACATTCATATTGGCTAATGGATCCGAGAAATGGTTGTCCTGTCCCGCCGAATTGATGACGATATCCGGTTTAAATTCATGTAGAATCGGCAATACGAGTTCGCGCATCACCTTTAATAAACCTTCATCACCTGTGCCAGGAGGTAGTGGAATATCTATGTTAGCGCCAATGGCTTGAGGGCCTCCGAATTCATCCATAAATCCGGTACCCGGATATAAGGTCCGTCCATCTTGGTGAAAGCTTATATACAAGGTATCCGGATCATGATAGAACACATCTTGCGATCCATCCCCATGATGTACATCTGTATCGACGATGGCCACCCGTTTCACACCATAGGTTTGACGTATATGTTGAATCATAACGGCTTCGATATTGATGGTACAGAATCCACGGATGCCATGAACCATAGCCATCGCATGATGCCCTGGTGGTCTGACGAGAGCAAAGGCCCGATCCACTTCACCTCGTAGCACTGCATCAGCTGCTGCAATGGCACCACCAGCCGATACGCGATGCGCATCAGTTACCCAAGATGCTAAATCAGGGGCCCCAACGTGAACTCGTTCTATTACATCCCAGTCGGCTACGATAGGATTATATTCTCTAATATTCGGCACATCGAGCAATCCTTCTTCCACGATTTGATCCCGCGTATAGAGCAACCGTTCTTGCCGTTCTGGATGGGTAGCAGAAATTTTCCAATCAAAGGCAGGGAAAAATACGAGGCCTAATGAAGGATGTTCTATTGTGCTAGCCGACACGATTCCATTACGTACCCGGTAACTTTCCTTATGATTCCACATAACTGCTCACCCCCGCTTTCAGTTGTACTTTCACAGTAATAATGCGTTCCATCGATTGCCATCCATCGACAACAGGAAAATCTTCAACACTAATCGTTTCTATAGCAGGCATTGTACCTTGAGGTACAAGACCTTGTTCCTGAGCAGCCTCGCGCAGTAAGCCATAAGCTACTTTTGCGACAGCGTCAGCAGAACGCAAAGAGCTACTTTTATCTTGAATACCCAGTTCTGGCACTACCATAGTACGACGTTTTGTATCGACGTGAACCGTAATCGCCATCGTATGGTTAGCCACACCAGCACCGATGGCATTAGCCACGGCCGCATCGGCTGGAATATGAACAGGCAATCCTAGTTGGTCCCCAATAATAGGGCCCAAACTAACCGCCGTGCCACCGACGATAACAAGCTGGGCCGGCACAAATGGATCAGGATGCACAATATCGGCTACTACATAGATAGGTCGTTTATTTTCCTTTGCCACGACCGTATCAATCCCTTGCTTTACAACGCGGACGGCTTCATCTACGATGCGTTGAGCCATAGTGTTAGCATCAATGGTCGTATCAATCTGTGCAATGGCATCGTACGCCTTCTGTTCATCGCCATAATGCGCGTTACCAAGCACGATGAGGGCATCCCCTAATGTAGGGATAGTGCCGCCCAATGCAACAGATGGGCCAATCCGTTCAGGGCCGACCATGAGTGTTCCATCTTCATAGCGCACCGCCGATTCACCGCCAATGCCCACCGAGGTAACCGCAAAGGAGCGTACAGCACTTGGATATTCACGAATGGATACGCCCTCTTTTGTCATCAGTGGTTTGCCCTGTTTCCACAAGGAAATATCCGTTGTAGTCCCACCAATATCAAGGGCCACCGTATGGGCGTCTTTAGTGCTGCGCAATGCTTCCAAGCCAAGTACCGTTGCAGCTGGTCCGGTAAATACAGTCTCTACAGGAATGGATTCCACCGTATCTATCGGTAGCGAACCACCGTCAGCTTTCAAAATATATACCGGTGCCGTAATGTGAAAGGTATCTAATGCGTGGTAAACAGCGTTCTTAAATTCCTTAAATACAGAGGCCACGGCGCTATTAAAAATAGGCACTGATGGTGCGACGTGGAAAATTAAGATTGCCACTAACGCACTGCCTGTAGAAATCGTATGATATGTGTCAGCTAGAGCCTGAGCAACATCGATTTCTTCCTTTGGATTGCGAACGCCAAATTTTGCAGATACAGCAGCCAAATCGGTACCACTCTTAGATTGCACCATGTTCGCTAGTTGATGAGTCCCTCTACATCTGTACGTTTCCACCACGATGCCACGATGGTCCGTATACCCTTTAAGATACACAGGTCTTACAGGGAATATATCATCTACATTGCGCCCTGGCCCCGCTACTACATAGAGATCTACAGGCTGTTCTTTATGCTCCACAATTGTATTTGTCACTACCGTAGTGGATAGCGTTACCTGTTCTATTGTGCAGGGGTCCGCACCACGCATCACCGCACCTAAGGCATCCGTTATGCCATTCATGAGGTTCTCCTTCGTGGTTCGCCGCTTCGCCGATGAAACGATGGTACCCCCATCTATAATAACGGCATCCGTAAAGGTGCCGCCTACATCTATGCCTAATAACATATGTCCTCCTTTAAACAGAAAAGAGACCGCCGGAGCAGTCTCTTTTGTTAATCTCTAGACTTACCAGTTCTGCACCGGAAACATCGAGAATCTTTTATTTTGCTCCCGAAACGGAAGCGTAGTTTTTAATAATAACGATTGGTGTCATTTGGCTATCATTACCAAATGGATTATCAATCAACAATTTAGCGATTTTCTTCGCATCAATACCGCGACTTGTACCGAGAATTGCAGAGCGTTTCAAGTCGTTTACGTCTGCTACAACAGCGCCATAGCAACCTGTGCGTTGAACGATTTTTTCAGCCACCTTATCTGGATCTTTTGGACCAAATACGATGTGTTTATCGAATGGAGGCATTGTACCTGTTACGTCATCGGTTAAGGATGCAGCACGGGCGATAGCGTAAAACACGCCTGGTTTGCGGAAAATTTTAGCAATAGCGCCTAAGAAGAAAGCACCTAATACCTTCCATTTACCATCTAAGTTCATAGCAGATTGCATACCATAAATAGAAGCCATGGAACCATCTGGATGGATAAAGCGGTTGATCATACGCGCTTGCCAGCACACATTGAGTTCTTCAGGACGTGTAAAGCGACCTTGTGTAATAGCCACAACGGATTCTGCTACGCATACGATGTCTTCTGGTCCAATATTGTGACCACCAAATTCAACGATAGCATCAACGATGTCATCATTATCTGTAAGAATACGTGTAGGAACACATACTAATTCTAATTCTGCCATTGTTATGCCTCCTTAGTGAACCAATGCTGCTTGTACTTCTTCTGCAGTCAAACGAATACGTTGTTTATCGATATGGTAATCAGTACGACCTACGATTTGGTAATAAATATCGATGTCCATATAAGGGAATCCCTTAATATCTTCACGAATATTACCATTTCTACCAGTTAAGGTAACGTAAACGCGGATTGTACCACCCTTGCGAGGCTTGATGATGATAGCTTCAAAGTAACCATCGTGGCGTGGACGATCGATATCCATAGCCCAAGCGTCTACTTTCACACCATCAAATGTTCTTCTGGAAGCAAAGGACGTGGAAATAAATCCATGATTGTACCAAGTTGACGGCCTTTGTTTACAAATGGCACATCGCAGAACAATGTCATGGAGCTCATATTCATATCTGCCAATTGAAAGCTTGTTTTCCGCTTTGACAACAAAATAACGCGTTCGTTACCTTGTTTTAATACGAATAGACGGAATAATAAGTACAAAATAGCTACAATAACTGCAATGGCAACTATCACATTTATTATGTCATAAAACCACATGTGAATTCTCCTTTATAGTGTAATCAATTCCACCGAAAAATCATCAGTATCTAAGAATTGGGCGCCCAAATCAGCCCCTAGGGCAATATCCTTTGTGAAATACAAGGTGCTACGGCCCTTCTCGGTAGATGGATTATGCAAATGATTGCTGTCCATCGTACGTCGTACTAGATCACTAGTCTCATAAGCAGGGTCGATATATCGGATGCGGTCACCTGATAACTCCTGCAGGACAGGGCTAACAAATGGGAAATGAGTACATCCCAATACGACAACATCGATATCCCGTTCTAGCATAGGTGCTAAGTACTCCTTAGCGGCTTTACGAACAGCGTCATCATGCAAATGACCTTGTTCAATTAAGCCGGCTAGTTCTGGGCATGGTTGTTCCCATACAAAAACCTCATGATCGATGTCCATAGCCACATATTTATGAATATGACTATTAACGGTCGCCACCGTCGCCATGATACCGATGGTATTGCTATTGCTTTCACGAATAGCAGTCTTAACACCTTGCGATACACCGATAACCGGCACATTGACGCGACTGCGCACCTCATCGAGGGCCACTACGGTGAAAGTATTGCAAGCGATAACCATCAATTTTACAGGTACTTGATGTAATGTTTCTGCAATACGGCAAGCGATTTCTGTAATCTCCTCGGTTGGACGATTGCCAACGGGATTATTAGCATTATCCCCTATATAGATGAAGTTTTCATTGGGAAATTGTTCCTGTAGAACTTTCAAAACGGATAGACCACCTACACCTGAGTCAAAAGACGCCGATAGGCGAGTCGTTGTGTATCTATATTAGTCATGAGGCATCTCCTCAACAGCATTTAGAATAGGTTGATAAAAAGCGATCCTCTAATCGTACGATTTTTCCCAGACGATTTAGACATAAAGGCATTCTTAGTCTCACCCGTCGCCAATAGAGCACCATCGCTAGCGCGGCGCATGCGGTATTTAAATACCATCTGAGCACGGGTCATTTTGACTAAATAGGTTTCTATATTAATCGTGTCATCGAACCGAGCAGGGTTCCTTATAGTTACACGATACATTCATAATTGGAAATACTATATCCTCGTCCATCATATCCCACAAGGTGACACCGATGTGACGAAGGAAATTCAATACGCGCCATTTCAAACCACCGAAAAATGATTGCTGTGGTGAGCAATTCCCATCATATCGGTTTCATAGAAACGGACGTTAATTGTCGCTGTATACATTTATTCATCCTTCTTATTACAATACAAATTTAATTGTATATCTATTAACAAAGGGTGTCAAATAAACAAAGGCAGTCCAACCAATAACAATGATTAAACTGCCTTTTTATGTACTTGTTAGTTGCCAAAAGGGAATAGCTTTTTCGCTTGTTCTTCGTGGGATGTTTTGATATAGCGGTTGGCGATTTTGAAAGCAATGCCGAGAACTGCTACATCATCTACCCAGCCAAGGCCCGCAATCGTATCAGGAATGATATCGATTGGTAGGACGAGATACCCTAAGGCGCCGGCTAAAATAGCCTTTACATATTTTGGTGTATCTTGATCGCGCAAGCAAAAGAATAACACCACTGCTTTTTGTACAAAGGCAAGTTTTTTACCATAGCGAGTGGCAAACGCCAAGAATCGAGACTCACTAAAATACTTGCCATATTTGATAATCTTTAATGGATTCATACCAATCCTTCTAACTATTTACGAAAACCGTTAATTGTGGATTTTGTCGTTTCTTTTACTGTTTCAACAGCTTGGAACGCAGTATCTTTTGCATTTTCCACAGCTTTAGTCGCTGTAGTTTTTGCGTTTTCCACAGCCACTTGAGTAGTTGCTTTCGCTACTTCTACGCCACCTTTAGCCAATTCTTTTGCAGTATCCAATGTTTCTTTTGCTACATCGATTTTTTCTTTTGCCGCATCAGTTACTTTTGCTACTGCTTCTGCTGCATTATCATGCAATTGGTATTTCGTTTCCGTATTCCATTTTTCAATAGCAGGTGCTACTTTTTCAGAATATACTTGTTCTAATTGTTCTTTGCAAGACCTGTTTCATTGGCAATACCAGCCCATACATCGCGTTGGCCTTGAGTGAACGGAATGCTTGCTGCTGCATCGCGAGCGATTTCGCCAGCAATGGTTTTACCATTTTCATAAAACTCAGCGATCATAGGTTTGTAGCGTTCGATGTCGGATGGCATACCATCTTCGATCCAGATATGAGCTACCTTACCAATAGCATAGGTCAAACCAACAGCTACCGGTACGCGTACTGCTTTAAAAGGTACGAGTAAGGAAATAGCAGCTGTAGCAATAGCAGTGCTCAAGCCACCTACTAAACCTACAACAGCACCTGTTTGTAATTCAACATCATATAAATGAGCAATGCGAGTTACCATGTATGTAGCATTTGTGCATAGTGCAACATTGCTGAATTTGGGAGACAAAGCCAATACGGCAGCACGGCCTGCACCCCAGAAAATAAATTGTTCAACTTGATAATTTAAATCTTGACCACCATCGCTAAGCGGTTCAATTCTAACGCCATTATATTCTGCCATAATCGTTCTCCTTTTTCTCCGGATTCCACTTGTGAATGTATGTATCGTTCATTAGTATTATTATACCATTCTCAATGTAGAATTGAAATGAATAATATATATTTTACCCTGTATAAACTGTCTTATTATGACTATTAGTAATAGATAACACTCTATTCACTACCAACTCGTAAGACCTCCATCAATCGTCCACGCAGCACCTGTTACAAAAGATGCTTTTGAACTAATTAAAAAAGCGATAACTTCGCCAATTTCGTGAGGTTTTGCAATACGTCCTAACGGATAATGTTGGCCCATCTCCTCTTTTGCTTGCTCCGCATCTTGATGAGATTGAGCGATTTGCTTATCTACAAGGGATGTATCTACGTCGCCAGGGCACACGCAGTTAACGCGTACCTCATGGGGCGCCATCTCAAGGGACAGTGATTTTGTAAAGCTTACGATAGCACCTTTTGATGCACCATATACTGAGCAGGCTACATTGCCCTGTAGGCCTGCATCACTAGATACGGTAACAATACTGCCCTTTACTTGACGTAAATAAGGCAATGCTGCTTGGCACAAGAATACAGTTCCTTTTACATTTGTTCCAAACATTTCATCAAAGGCCGATTCAGATACATCGGCTAGTAGCTCTTCTTCATAATATCCAGCCGCCGTTACAAGAGCCGAAATACTACCAAAGAAATCTACCGTTTCTTTTACGATGCGCTGACAATCGCTAACACTAGATACGTCGCCTTTCACATAGCGCACCTTCGAAGAATATCGGCGCAATTTCATCTTTGCCCTTTGTCCCGCTTGTTCATCGCGGCCATTGATAACGACGCACCAACCTTCTTGCAATAATAGCTTAGCTGTGGCAAATCCAATTCCCGATGTACCACCGCTGATCAATGCCACTTGAACATCATTTTTATGAGGCATACTCACACCTCCTACAAGGTAGAAATATAATCAAACACTAATTTTAACAACATCACTGTCGTAACAGACAGGAATACAACACGCACCAAAGAGGACCCTTTCGCAATGGCTAAATGAGATCCTAAATAGGCGCCCACAATTTGTCCCACCGCAGCGGCAAGACCATACATAATATTGACGTGTCCTAAATATAGAAACACAAGTAAAGATGCTAAATTACTGGTGAAATTTAAAATTTTAGCATTCGCCGAAGCATGAAGAAAATCAAATCCGGTAAAGATAAATCCCATAATGAGAAATGTACCTGTACCAGGGCCTATAAGCCATCATAAATACCGATGCCAAGGGCAAAGGCCATACAAATATAAAGTGCTCGCCCCATTACTTGAGAGGTGCGATTTACTTCGCCCCAGTTCTTTTTAAAGACTACAAATAATGTAACGGCCACGAGTAATACGATGATAATCGGTTTAACATATAGCGGCGGTAATGATACAACCGCCAAAGTACCCAGCATAGAACCTATAAAGGTAAAAGGCAATAGTTTACGAACCAGCCTAAAATCAACCATATGGTTTCGTAAAAATGTAATTGATGCACTACCGGCCCCAAAGATACTAGACAATTTATTACTACCTAGAGCCACGCTAGGAGGCAAATTAGTTAGCAACATGGCCGGCACAGATATCAATCCACCGCCACCCACTATGGAATCCACAAAGCCCGCAAAGGCCCCTGCTACAGCAAGCAATATAAGTATCATTACCTCATAGGGTAATCCGGTTATTGCAATTAGCCATTCCATATACGACCTCCCATATCTCACATACGTATACTATCATTTTACCATTCGTATAAGTAAAAACAATAGTCCTATATACAAAATAACGGTGACCAGGGTCACCGTTATGTATTATATCCTACTATGAATATGTTACGACTATTTTTTGTCTGCCAATCGATCTAATACCACTGTATAACCATCAGCACCATATACAAGGCATCGTTTCACACGACTAATCGTCGCTGTACTAGCACCGGTTTCTTCTACAATCGTTTCATAGCTATCACCAGCGCGTAACATTTTAGCCACTTGAAGTCGTTGCGATAATGCTTTCAGTTCATTAACAGTACAAATATCCTCAAAGAATGCATAACATTCTTCTACAGTTTGAAGTTGTAAAATGCCTTCAAAGAGCTCGTCATGTTGAGCACTTCTCAATTTTTCATTGACGCTCATAACGCCTCCTATTTCTTATTCATCGCTTTGGATAAACCGTCACCAATCATTTGGATAACTTGAACCATAATGATAAGAATGATGATGGTAGCGAGCATGATATCCCCTTGGAAACGTTGGTATCCGTAGCGGATAGCAATATCACCAAGGCCGCCGCCACCAATAGCACCTGCCATTGCAGAGTAACCAATCAAGTTAACGATAAGCACCGTAACATTATCGATAATAGTTGGCAATGCTTCTGGTAACAATACCTTGCGGATAATTTGGAATGGGCTTGCCCCCATCGATTGAGCAGCTTCGATAACACCGAATTGAATATCCTTAATGGATGTTTCTACAAGACGTGCTAAAAACGGAATCGCCGCCAATGTCAACGGTACACAAGCAGCCGTCGTACCAATGGACGTACCAACAACCATACGTGTAAACGGAATGATGGCAACCATTAAGATGATAAACGGAATGGAGCGAGTCGCATTAACGATAGCCCCTAGAATCTTATTAAGCGCTGCATTTTCTAAATATGTCCTTTAGATGTAACCACCAATACTACGCCGAGCGGAATACCAATAATCATGGCCATAATCGTAGAAATAACAGTCATTTGCAATGTATCCAAGGTACCGGTTATCAACAATTTAATTACTTGCTCTGACATAACCGATCACCTCGCTTTCAATTGGTAATGTTCTGATATAGTCTAGCCCTTCTTGCGCCTTCATAGGATCACCATTCAAAATGATGATAAGACGGCCTACACTAGTGTTTTGAATGTAGTCGATGCCACCAAACAAAATGCTTACATCGAGGTCAAAACGACGTACTAAACCTGCTACAACAGGTTCATCTGTGGCTTGGCCGGTAAACTTCAATTTTACCAATGGTGCCGTACCAGCAATCCAGTCATCATGAAGTTCAATATGTTCAAGCGCTTCTTGTGGTAGGTTATCGCTTACTACTGAGCCAACGAAATCTTTTGTAGTCGGTTTCTTCGGATTTGTAAATACTTCGAGCGTGCTACCTTCTTCTAAGATAACACCGCCTTCGATAACGGCTACGCGATCGCAAATTTCACGGATAACCTTCATCTCATGAGTGATGAGCACAATGGTAAGCCCCATACGTTCATTGATATCCTTCAACAATTCCAAGATGGATTCTGTTGTTTGTGGATCCAACGCAGATGTAGCTTCGTCGCACAATAATACCTTTGGATTAGATGCCAACGCACGAGCAATGCCGACGCGTTGCTTTTGACCACCGGATAGCTGGGATGGATAGTTATTCACGCGGTCCGATAAACCTACGATATCGAGAATCGGAGTGATGCGCTCCTTGATTTCAGCCTTGCTAAGCCCTTGCAATTCCAATGGGAATGCTACATTGTCATAGACCGTGCGCGATGATAAAAGATTAAAATGTTGGAAAATCATGCCAATGTGTTTACGCGCTTTACGCAGTTCACTAGCACTCAATTTCGTTAAATCTGTGCCGTCTACGATAACGGAGCCCGATGTAGGGGATTCCAGCATATTGATGCAACGAATCAGTGTAGATTTACCGGCCCCTGATTGACCGATAATGCCGTAGATTTGCCCCTTTTCAATGGTGAGGCTAATATCCTTCAGCGCTTCTACACGATTAGCACCTTCGTAGACCTTGCTAATGTGTTCTAATGTAATCAAAATATGTCCTTTCTTTGTGAAAGCTCCCCTTACCAGCCACTATAGCTACCATATTGATACCTATAGTATGCTAATTAAGCCAAGCCTTCTTCCATTAATTTTTCTAGACCATGACGTAATTTCATAGTCACTGCACCTGGTTTACCATCAGCTACAGGATTTCTGTCGAGTTTTATAATCGGAATCACACCACCGGTTGTATTGGTAAAGAATAGTTCATCCGCATCATCAACGAAGGCGCGGTCAAACTCTTTTTCGATAACAGTGATGCCCAATGAAGGTGCCACACGAGTGATAACCATTTGACGCGTAATGCCCTTCAAAATATGATTATCCGCTGGATGTGTATAAATAATTCCATCTTTTACGGCAAATACATTAGATGTAGCCCCTTCGGTACAAATGCCATCGCGGAATAACATCGCTGTATAAGCAAATTTCTTTTCCGCCTTTGTTTGCGCCAAAATGTTAGGAATCAAATTCGTTGTTTTAATGTCTACATGACCCCAACGTTCATCAGGCAATGCGATAGCTTTCACACACCGGATTCCAACTTATTCACTGCATCCATATCGAGATTATGAATGGACATGAGCATTTGTGGTTCAAGTTTAGAGCGATCGTACGCATGATGGCGTGGCGCTACACCACGAGAGATTTGTAAGTAAATATAACCTTCCTTGATTTCACTTTGTTCAATCAAAATTTCGTGAAGTTCGGTCAAATCATCTGGTGTCATTTTTACAGGAATGTCCATTTCACGCATGGACCGATATAGACGGTCTTGGTGATAGGACAATGCAAAACAACGACCTTTTGTAACACGTACAACTTCATATACAGAATCGCCGAATAAGTAACCACGGTCATCAATGCTGATTACCTTTGCACCTGGTTCGACGAATTCACCGTTAAAATATGTTAATTCTTTCATAAGAGCACCTCATTTTCCCTTGTTGTAACTCTAATCAGTATGATTGTATTATAGCACAATCACAGATTAATTTTCACACTTTACATTGTGAAAGTTTTCAAATTAGTCATAAAAAAATCCGCCCTCTACCGATAACTATAAGTTATGGTAGGAGCGGATTCTATTGTAATTAGTTATATACCAATCTTACAGGACTTGTATAAGCCTATTAGTTGCCAAGAATATATTTTCGAATTGGCTTTGGTATTTGTTTTAAACCTACTGTCGTCAAGTAGGATAATCCTACGGCCATCACATACAACAGCACTACGTGAGGCACTGTAAATAGAAGATTATACTTGGCCATGATACCGGTCATAATCAATAACCAAAACGGATGCGCCAAATAGATACCGTATGAAGTATCCCCAATTTGTGACCAGAACGCCTCCATCGTATTGTTGAGGGGCATCACTTGGAATAGGAATAAGCTAAACAATGTGCCTAATGCCGTATAGAATACACCCATTGGACTCAACTGATGTACCGTGTAAATCGCTTCGAGCACCGTATAATGCCATACATCCATGACATAGTAATAGGCGCCCAACATGGATAGAATCGATAAAATGGCACATGTAGCCAATAGATATCGGTAACGCCACATATAGTCCTTCACGATTTCATATCGCTCAGCTACAACAGCACCAAAGAGGAATATCCATACATAATGAATCACCCAATAATTAAGGCGCATATCGAAGAGATATTTTATAGCCGGAGAGTCGCTAAACTGTTGTGTCACCCAGGTCCCCAATCGATAAGATGATATAAAGTCAACACCTAATTGGATGGCAAATAAGATGACAAGCCAAGGAATGGGAGCTTTCAAAATCCACCGTACCATCACACGCCATAGTGGCATGAGCACATAGAACCATACCAGTATAACCATAAAATATAAATGGTACATACTGTTACCAAACAAGAGGTTTACAAGCAATGGTCCGGGATGGAGATTTCCAAAATTGTGCGCCGTTATGCCTGTATAGATAAGGTAGAATAGGGACCACACAATGTAAGGATAGAGTACCACTTGAAAGCGTCGTTTCATAAAATCCTTGTAGCTAAATGGATCGTTTACCGATGTATGGTAGAACAAACCAAAGGCTGACAGGAAGAAAAATGCAGGCACTGCAAAACGCGATAAGATTTCCAACACGCTAATAAGTTGTAAATTAACGAACGGATTTTGTAATGCATAGGAGCCGACATGAATGCCGATAACGCCGAGCATACAAAGGCCACGCATATAGGTTATTTCAGGCAAAAACGATCGTTTCATAGGCGATTATTGTTGCGGCACAGCGGCCGGTGTTGGAACGATGCGCGGTGAAGTTGCCGCTTGATGTACTACCGTTGTCGAAGTTGCAGCTGGTGCAGCTTGAGTTGTTGTAGTTGGCACAGCTGGAGCGGCTTGTGCTTGGCCATTGGCTTGTGCAGCCGCAGCAGCTGCTGCAGCTTCAGCTTGTCTCTTCGCTTCTGCTTCCCGTTGCATACGAATTTCTTTTTGAAGAGGTACTACTGGTTTATCATAAACAGTAATATCCGTTTCAAACAAACGGCCCCATGGGAATGTAGCCTTAACTGTACGAGGGTCTACCTTCAAATAAGTTTCACTGAAATCTTGTACACGTTCTTGTAAATACTCTTCTAATTTTGAATTCAAATCACCAGAGTAGCGTACATTGTCGGTACGAATGGAATCTTGCATACGATAAATATCCTTGCGGATATTCGCTTGGTATGCCCAGTTATCCAAATATTGTTGGGTCAACATATCGCGATGTCCTTCTGGGGACATAGTTTGTAGCAATAAGCCTTGTGCAATCGCATAGCCTACCGTATTACTTGCGGTATTCCAGCCATTGTAAGCGCCGATTTTATAGAGTAAATCGCGTTTATATAAAGCACCTAACAAGGTATTATCGGAGCCATTGTTATAGGCAATATCCGCAATGCTCACGTTTACACCTTGTTCCGTAGCTTGTTGAATACGATCTACAAAGGCAGTCGTAGCTTGAGAAATCATTGGGAAATTACCAAAGGTTTCAGATTCGGATGTGCTCGTAGAAAGCGGTGTATTAACAGCGAGAAGAACCGTTGGTTTACCTGCAGTTGTCATCGTACCACCAACGGCTTCTACGTGTTCCGCAATCGTTTTATCAACGGTTTGGTCTTCGTAACCTGGCAATGTTTTGCCGGCACCACCAAGTGGATAGATAACGGAGAACGTAGGTTTTTCCGCACTTTCATCGGTACGAGAACGAGCCATCAACAATAAACCGAGTTGATCTGCCCCAGGGAAGCTGCCATATTGTGTACGTGGAATGCCCTTGGAATATTGATTTAAATAGCGTCCTTCCAATGCGGATTGAGACAATTGAGACGTATCATCATGGCCCAATGCAAAGTATGCAAAGACGCCATTACGCGCTTCATCGATTAGATCTTTGTTTACTTGCATATTTTTTTGACGGCGAGAGAACCAGTCTTGTAGATATTCTACAGGGACAGAGGCTTGCAAGCTCATCAATTTTTGCGTTTCCGCTTGTGTCAATGTGCCTGCATCCAATTTATCTTGTAGTGCAGCAATTTGGAATATGGTTGGACCATAATCTGCATAGTAGGATGGTTCTGTACCACCCCCACTAGCGCGTGGGGAACGCATGACTGTACCAAAACCATAAATGCGTATATTTTTGTGATTTGCCTTAAGCGCTTCGATGCGTTTTAAACGATTTTCCAATGTGCTCAATGGCAAATTATGTTTACGAGAATCCACAAGGCCGCCATAGATTAAGGTATCTGTACTCAATACCATAACATCGGCACGGCCCGCATTTTGCTCTACCCAATTCCAGATTTGATCGGCTTGCCCTTTGTAGGTTTTACCAGAAATCAAATTTTGTGGTGGTGTTAACACCGTCATTCCCGCTGCCTTTGCAGTATCAACTGTATATTGTAGGCTTACTGGACGATCATCTTGCGGAACATATAACACAGTTTCCGCATCAACTTGAATGGATGTACCCGTAGCAATAGCCGTAACCATTAACGCTACTTTCAACCATTTTTTAGACATAGGTTAAACTCCTTTATCAAGCACGCTTGTGCGTACCATTTCACAACTGTTGTAAGGGATACAATCATAAAAAAATAACTAATATTACAATTATATCACTTAGTCATAATTTGGCAAATATATCGCATAAAACCGATTATTATCTGACACGAGGCAGGCTCCAGTGATATTTTATAGCTAGTAGACGAATGACCAGCACAATGGTGAAAGCCCCATATACGGCTTGGCCCGCCCAATCGCTAATTACCAGTAGATAATAGGCTATACCGCCAATAATACTAGGCAACGCATATACGTCTTCTTTCAGTACGGAAGGCACGCGCTGCGCTAACATATCGCGCAGAATGCCACCACCTACAGCGGTAATGGTACCAAGCAATACGATGAATATAGGCAAGTCCGGATATAGTGTATACCCTGCAGAGGCACCCGTAACAGTAAAGGATGCTAAGCCAAGAGCATCGGCAAACAAATAACTAGCGCGGCTGCGAGGCCCCATTATGTTGCGATGATAGCGACTGTTATAAATAGCAAATACAATAAAGGTCACTGCGAGAACGACCGTAACGTACACCACATTACGAAGTGAATTTGGGCGGGAAAATAACCTAGCAGTACATCACGAATCACACCGCCCCCAATAGCGGTAGCAAGCGCGAGCACGGCCATGCCGAAAATATCCATTTTACGGGACACACCCACAAGTGCGCCTGATACGGCGAATGCGATGGTACCAATCATGTCAAACATATACCAAATAATATCCATACTAGCCTCACACAAGCAACTGACACAACGATTAAATCTATTCGCAAAAATACGATAAAAATATGATAGACTCTATGTAAGATATTATACATTAAGAGGTGCAATAATGACAAAAGACCTAATGGATTCAACCGAACTTAATACAATGGACGAGCGCAGTCGTGACGAATACTTTATGAGCCTTGCCATCGAAGAAGGCAAAAAAGCGTATACTCTTGGCGAAATTCCTATTGGCGCCATTTTGGTCCACGATAATCAAGTCATTTCACGTCATCATAACCGCCGTGAACTGGATCATGATGCAACAGCTCACGCCGAGGTTCTCGTCATCCGTGAGGCCTGTAATAGCCTAAAGCGCTGGCGGTTGACTGGATGCACCCTGTATGTTACGATAGAGCCGTGTCCTATGTGCGCAGGGGCCATTATTAACAGCCGTATTGATCGCGTTGTATATGGTGCTAGCGACTACAAAGGAGGCGCCGTAGAATCACTGTTTAATGTGCTATCCCATCCGGGACTAAACCATGAACCACAATTGCAAGCAGGCATCCTCGCTGATGAATGTAGCCAATTGATGAAAGATTTCTTTAAAGAGCGTCGTAAAGCACGGAGGAGTACCCAAGAGGCTGAAGGGTCCGCACTCGAAATGCGGTAGGTCGGGCAACCGGCGCGGGGGTTCAAATCCCTCCTCCTCTGCCATTCTTTTAAATGATAATGATAGAGATATAATAGATAAACCTAGATACGCATAATATAGATGTTATCTAGGTTTTCTCATATATTGAGTAAATTTTATGTATCAATCATTCTCTATTATATAGGGTAGTTTGCCCCATTTTTTTGCCCCATAACTTTTATAACTCATATAATCATCTCTTACACCTTACTATATTAGTAGGGTGTTTTTATTTTATCGTGTTTTTTTATCATACCAGGTAAATATACATCAATATCATTACATGCCGCTACTATTTCCGTAGCTATTCTATCTAGTAATTTATGACGGCCTACTATTTTACCTTTAATATAACGCAATATACTTTCTATGCTTTTTTTCACTAATTGGCAAATCGTAAACATAGCAGCAACAGGAACAATATACCTCATTTATAATAGTGTATGCTTCTCTCTTATTATCTTTGATAACTAATAAATCAGATATATCCTTCTTTTTTTGTTTTTTTAGCTCGTGAACCCTCTTTAACTTGTGATGTTTTTAGGTGTGTAAATATTCATGCTATTTAATTCATCTAATAACATTCTACGGCGTTCCCCAATTAATGCGTATTCTTTTAGCCTGCTTATAACTCTTTTCTTTAAACTTTCGTCTATTTTTACATCTTGATCATCTAAGCGGCTAATATCATTTGAATTACTGCATATACTATCTATCAAAGATTGAATGTAATTACTGTTCATCATATCCCCTTATATCAACCTAATAAACTACCCTTAATATTATATTGTTCACAATAGCTATTATGTAACGCTATTAATTCATTTAATGCTGTTTCTTGCTCTTCTTTTCGTTCTGATAAACAACGTTTCAATAATTCTGTTGGTACAGTTGCCCAAAATTTAGATCGTTGCTCGGCTTTTCTCTCTAACTCCTTACGGATAACCTTTCTATTTACTTTTTGAGTTAACTTATTCAGTAAATTCATTTACTAACTCCTCTAACTTTTCTATCTGTTTTTGCTGCTCATCTAATCTAATAGCGCCTAAAATAGCATTAGCCCCTACAATAATAGTATTGGCTTTTTTACTATCCATTTCACCATTAGCCACCATATTATTTATACGGCTTAATGATTTGCGTACCTGTTGAGGTGTAGAAAAGCGAAAGGATAAACGTTTATTGTCTTTCATGTCATGCCTCTTTAGATATAAAAAAAGGGGGCGAAATAAATTCGCCCCCTCATGCTATTATTTTGCTTTATGCACGTAGATGCCTTTAGTTTTATTTTCTAATACAAAAGCATCGTACGCGATACGCCCCTCTACTAGATTACCACTAATACCAGGTGGATCTTGATGAATTTTATAATCTTCAAGTTTAACAGGGGCAACCGTTGCGGACGGGTGAATTAAAACAAAATCAACATCTTCAGGTAGTCTAATTTTAGGTACCTTAATAATTGTTGCACCGTCTAACATACCAATAACGCCCAATTTTCGCATGTCTTGACCTACATCAGTAGCCATGACAATAGAAGCGTTCTTTTTCATAATGGTATATGTATCTGGCGTTACCAATAAAACGCGATCAGTTTCAGGTACTTCAGCCGTATCCAGTACTTCAGTAGCTTTTAAAATAGCATCATAGATATTTTTATCAGTCAATGCGCCTGTTTCTGTAGTACCAGCACCCTCTACTGCCTTACTATATACATAAGTATCAACTTCAGGAATTACTACTTCTCTAAGTTGACGGGAAAGCGCTGCGGCTGCTTGTAATGCTGCTTTTGTTTCATCTACATCTAATTTATCAAGAGCGAATGTAAAGGAACGGTCTTTTCTTAATGTAAATTCTTCAGTTGTAGCATCTAAGCCTTTAATTTTACCGTAACGGCTAGGAGTAGTACCTGTACCCTCACGATCATAATCATTCATAGCGCTTGTAGTAACTTTGTATACTTTAACGCTATGCGCGCCTGTAAATTCAAAGTCATTGTTTGTGATTACTTGCCGTTTTGACTCTGCTTTAAATTGCTCATCTACATAGGGCAAATTGCGTTGCTAATTCGATAGCCATATTTTACCTTTCTATTTAAGGCCAAAGGCGTTGCGCAACTCAGAATTACCAATAGACGATACGGATCCACCTTGACCACTGCCAGGGTTTTGAACTGATTTAATAGCCCACTGCGATTTATCCGCCCAAGCTTTAATATGTTCGCCAATAGGTACGCTTTTACCGCTATCATCGGTATATACTACGCTCCCCGTATCATCTACACTTGCATTATTAATAAATAGACGTGCTAACTCTGTAGGATTAATGCCATTGGCCTTTTCTAATTCTTGAATAATAGTTTTATTAACCTGTTCTGCTTTTAACGCTGTAGCTTTTGCCTCATTATCAGCCTTTAAACCTTGTAATTCAGCCCTAACCGTTACCAATTCTTTTTGTAGCGTTTCTACCATGTCATTATCGCTATTATAGCGCTTACGCTCACGTTCTAGGCGTTCTTTTACAATGTTATCAACTTCAGCTTGTGTGAACAGTTTTTCTTTGTTTTTTTCAGTCATTTTGATTACTCCTATTTTTCCTGTTAGTGCAGTGAATAATATATAAGTCATTTGGAGGATCGCCATAATATACGGCCAATAACTTATATAATTATAGCCAAAAGGCTATTACTTCAAATACACGTTCTCGCACTTTATTTATCATGTAATATATGGAGGTTTACAATGATTTAACTGTAGGTGATGCGGTCAAACAAAAAAGCATGGGCGTAAATAAGTTTTATCTTATTTATTCCCATGCTTTAATAAGCGTTCAATCTGTTGTGTGATTGCGGTACTACTGTATTTGATTGTCTTAATTATATCATATTTTTACTAAAAAAATCAATAGGGGGTATTCTTAGATTAATCTACATAATAACTACATCTATCGCCATTTTTCAGTACAAAAATAGATAGTATTTATATAGTATTAGGCGTAAACAAAAAGCACATACGATTATGCATGTGCTTAAAAATTAAATTGTTTTCTGATTTCGTCTAACCTAGCTTGTAATTCTTCGCTTATCTCCATTGAAGTATCGGGATCTCTATTAATCGGTTCATCTTTATATTGACTATCATCAACAATCAGCATCGGAACTTTATTTTTCTTTTTTTCTTCATATCTAATTTCCCCAATCTTTATATTTTTTTAGTATTTCGTCAATTTGTTTCTGCTCTTCTTCAGTAATTATGTCATCTGGGGTTTTTCGTTACAGGTAAATCAGCATATTGGCTATCGTCCACCCATAAGATTGGTATATCCTTCTTTTTTTATTTTTCTTCTTCTTCATATTTATCCTCTTTCCTATCGTTTAAGTTTATTATACATAGTATTAAAATAAGATACAATATTTAGGCCTAGTTATCACTAGGCCTTTTTAGTAATAAAGTAAATATGAGTTCTACCGTCTCTATCTACTTTTTTTCTCTATACTTTAATGATTTATCACTTATCAATAACTTTATGATAGGGGTTGAGGCGGATATACTCCGCCTCATTACTGCATGAGAAATGTATCTTCATAGCTCTTTCCTACTTAAAACGGCCGTAACAATCAATTGTTTATTATTAAAAATATGCTCACAAGTAACTGTAATATCTAACATATTTCCGAATTCATCTTGAATGATATTAAATTCTGTTTTAGTCAAGGCTAACAAAGTTACTTTATTAACATGTCTATTTATTACTGATTTAATCTTATCAAGGTATTCATTTTTTAGGCCTGGTATCTCAGTAGATTCATTCATTTTCATTCCCCCTTACTTTAGCATCATCATAACCTTTCTTATAACTCATCACGGCCACATGCGCTATTGCACACACCAGATCTATTTCTTTGTTAATTAATTTAGTACCTACATAACCTATAATTTTATCTAATTCACTAAATTTTATAGTCTTATTTAAATCTTCCATTTTCATAGTTTTATCTCCTTTTGTAACTGGTTTGCAACAGGTAATGTAACAGCATATACACCAGTATTTATGCATATGTAACAGGTGTAACATGTTTATAGGCAAAACTATATATAATATTTTTAAGTTATATATAAATTATCCTATTAATAAAAAAATACCTGTTACACCTGTTACAACAATCTATAACTACAGATATTATCTATATTTTTTTGATGTAACAGGTAAAAATATTAAAAACGTGTTACATACATGTTACAGTTTCATTTTTCTGATATGCTCGCTTACCACGTAATAAACCATTACCGACTTGAATACTTTTATACCCTAATCTACCTAATTCACGGCCAAACGTATTATTTGCCAAAGACTTATATCCATTTTCCTTACACCACTCTTTATAGAGGTTATATACTTGTACAGTAGTTAAATCAGATATATTTCTAGTAGCAGCTAACCCCTCAAAACTACTTCCCGTATCAACGCGCCAACCTAGATCATTCATTTCATTAACAAATAATGCTATCGGATTTGTTTCAACCATATGTTTTTGAGTAGCCTCTTGAACTGATAAAGGTATACTAATTTTATTGATAATATTAGGTACCTCTTTTAATACTCTATTTAGCAGCACTGATAAACCACCACTTTTAACAATTTCTTGTACTATATTAGGTACTGCCGTAGACGTTCCTCTAATACGTTGTGTAAACGGTATAACGATAAGTCTATCGGCCATGCCTTGTGATGTATCTGTAATTCGTGGTACTGAATTAGCTGAAAACAGTAGTTTTTGCGTTACCACAAAGGCAAACATAAAGCCAAATTTAGGATTAGCATGTACAGGCTCACCACTTACCACCTTTTTTAGTACTGCACTTTCTAACAAAGCACCTGCTTCTATATCATCACCCAGGTTTACCATTTTTCCGTAAAGACTGCCGATATATCTATCATCGCCAAATTTAACCAGGCCTAATATACTGATATTCTCACGGCCATAAAATAGCTTTAATAGATTAAGAAATGTACTTTTACCGTTGCCGCCCTCACCAAATAAAATAAAGAATTTTTGTAGATGATTTTCAGGCCATAGCCCATATGCAATGATCCGATAAATAAATTCATGCATCTCCTTGTCATTTCCAAAGAGGTTACTCATAAATCTATCTAACACATCATTTTTTAAAGCTCCTGGATTATATATAACAGGTATATAATTCCTTACAATTGTTTCAGGCGTTTTCTGCAATACCTCACCAGTCATTATATTGATAAGACAATTAGCACACCCTATAATATATGGATCACTAATAGCGCTATCGTTTACGATGCTTTTAATGTACTCCCATACTTCTTTACGTGCATTTGTCTTTAACTCATCTTCTATTTGAATAATTAATTTATTACATTCTGTCTTACTAAATGGTTCATAGTTCTTACTTTTTTTGGATTAAAGAAATATATATCTATATCATCAGGCGGCGCGCCGTCTAATAGATTTTCATTAATAATACGTGTTAAATGATATTTCTTAATTAGATAATCACCCATTTTATTATGTAAAAACTTTCTACCGTCATAAAATATTGGTTTACTAACACTCAAAAGGCTTTCCCCCCTTTATGTTTCCTTATCAGTTTGATATAATAATAGAAAGGTATTTTACTATACCTCTTTAGTTAAATATTGGTTATGAGTAGACTTGAAAAAAAGTCGTCAAAATCATCTAATTTAACTAACTTACATTTAGGCCCAATATCAACGAATGATTTTTTTGTATTTAGCGGTACGTTTCATTCGTTGAATTAGCCTATACACCTGCATGCGGCTTAAATCATAAGCCTTGCCAATATTCTTATATTGTATGTATCGTTGATCTATCGGCGTTACACTTTCAACAATCTTCATATATTAACCTTTCCACGCTGCCTATTATGGCGGCGTTTTTCTTTTACCTTAATACAACGCTTTGAGATGATTATATGAGGTTTAGAGTAGCATTGTATTAGATATTAAATAACTCTGTAAAACTAATAGGTTCATTTAATTCAGTCTCAAGGACAGTATGGATTGTTTTCATCTCTTCACGTGTAAATGGAGCTTTTCCATTCTCTTTGCGCCCATATGACTCGCCAGTTATTCCGATATGTCTACCTAGAACCTTTTGAGATAGGCCACATCGATTACGATAACCAACTAATTTATTGAACTCTTTCAATTTCTCACCTCCTTTTTGTTAAGTTTATTCTAAACTTTATTTTTCTGTATGTCAAGTTTAAAAATAAACTAAATATTCATATTGCAATACTTAAGCCTTGAAATAAAGTTTAGTTTATAATATATTAAACATGAGGTGATTATATGGACTATACTGACGTACAAAAAACAAGGCGAACTTATAAAATCAGTTAGAATACAGTTAGGTTTTATCTGGTGAGGAACTAGGCAATAAATTAGGAGTATCTAAAGCGACTATATCCCTATGGGAAACTGGAAAAAAACCTCTCCAAGAATTGATAAACTTAATGAACTGGCTAAATTGAGTGGAAAAAGATATATCTTATTTCTATGAAGATACGGGACTTGATCAGTTAATTGAATATAATATTACTAATTTAAAAAAAGACCTTGGATAGTATAAACGATATAAACCCATTGAGCTTAAAAAATCAATACAAGAATAGTAAAACTGCGGATAGAGAATTTTTTATAAAGCAACTTCCCCATATGATGACAAATAAAGAACTATCTATTTTCTTAATTAGCTTATCAGAACGATTTAAATAAGTACTTATCGCCTATGAAAGGCGGTTATTATGTGGATAGAAGAAAGAGCCACAAACACAGGAACAAAATACATATATTATGAACGCTATAATTGCCCTATAACAGGTAAATTAAAGCGTGTTAGTATTTCTTTAAACGGAAATGGCCCTACATACAAAAAACAAGCCTATAAGCTACTACAGGAAAAAATAGCGCAAGTATTAGACAGCTATGAACAAGACAAATATATAACGCTGCATGAAGTAGCGCATTTATGGCTAGATCATACCAGGCCTACTGTAAAACTAGCCACTCACGTAAACCATAATACCCACGTTAAAAAGATTTTTAAGTATATCTCTACTGATATACCAATCATCAAAGTAACGCCTATTATGATTGAAGAATTGGCCAACAATGTATATTATGTAGAAAACCGTAGTTATCACTATAGCAAGTCATTAATGACAACGGTTAGGGCTATTTTTCGTTATGCTAAACGTAGAGGCCTAGTAAAGGACATTCAGGACATAGAGGACATCAAAATAATAAAAAAGCCTTTTAGCCGCGATGATGTGGCTAAAAAGCAAAATAAATTTCTTGATAATATGGAGTTAAAAGAGGTTCTAAGGCAATTAAACGATATAAGCCCTAGAATATCCCTATTGGTAGAATTTATAAGTCTTACAGGTCTACGAATTGGCGAATTATTGGCCTTACGGTATTGCGACTATGACAAAGAAAAAGCTACTATTAATATTAATGGTACATTACAGTATCATTGTAATAATAGCAGCGAAATAAAGCGCGGAACACCTAAAAATATTTATTCTGTTAGAGATGTAAAGTTATGTAATAGGGCCGTACACATTTTAGAACGGATTACAATAGAAAATAAACGCCGTTCTTTATGGTTCAATGGCTATCACGAACAAGGCTATATTTTCACTGCTAAGCGTGGCAACCCTTATGACATGCAATACATCAATAAAATATTAAAACGTGTATCTATAGGCGATAAACACATCACCACGCATATATTTAGACATACACATATTAGTATCTTATCAGAATTAGGCGTACCGCTAAAAGCTATTATGCAACGTGTAGGACATAACGATCCTGCAACTACATTAAGCATATATACTCATGTAACACAAGCAATGAATGAGGACGTTATAAACAAGCTAAACGCTAGAAATGGCTAGGCTTGCCCCATAAACTGCCCCATAAGAATAATTGAACATTAACAACCCCAGTATTTAAGCGTATTAATGGTTGTACTCCCTAATTCTCTGCCATATTTAAAATGATAATGATAGAGATATAATAGATAAACCTAGATACACATAATACAGATGTTATCTAGGTTTTATTTGTATACATATAGTATATAATATAAATATATTATATATTACATCATCAATCAACGAGGTTTACTATGCAAAAGTATTATCCTTATCTCATCACGCTGAGTCACATGATTAATGACTCATGCCAAAGTGTATTACCTGCATTATTGCCGCTGTTTATCTATACGTATGGACTGTCCTTGGAGCAAGCAGGTTTTTCTTATCTTAGCGAACACGGCATTATCGTCATTACTACAACCATTGCTAGGGGTATATTTCAGACAAGCTCAATCAGCCACGACTCATCGCAGCAGGCACGTTATTATCCGCATGTAGTACGGGGATGATGGGTTTTGTTTCTTCTTATGAAAGTCTCCTTATATGTGCCACACTAGCTGGTGTGGGTTCTTCCATTTTCCATCCTGAAGGGGCAAAAATTATGAACCGCCTCGGCGGTGGTAAAAAGGGTAAAGCTATGGGGACCTTCGCCATCGGCGGTAGTTCAGGCTTCGCCTTTTGGTCCTCTATTTGCGGGCGCCATCGCCCTATACAGTAGGTGCACATGGTCTAGCAGCTTTCACCGTAGCCGGTATTATTATATCTACCGTTCTATTCCTGCTCATGCCACGTATCGTAGCTCATGCCCAAACTATCGACCAAGCCGTAGCCACCGAAAATCCAACAGTTGCGGCTCAGCCACTGAAAAATTATTGGAAATATTTTGGTATATTGTTCATCATTATTCTAAAGCCAATCGGTTAATTTCCGCGTTATTAATGCATTTATCCCTGTATTCTGGACTCATGAACTCGGCACGAGCCCCGAACAAGGTAGTTTTGCATTAACCGTATTCTTTAGCATCGGCATCTTTATGACCTACATCGGTGGCTTATTGGGCGATAAATACGGTCCTATCAAAATCATTAGATTATCTCTGTTGATTTGGTTGCCATCCATGTTCCTATTAACACAAGTCCCTGAGTTTTTCTGTAACGATTATGATGCCACTCGCCTATCTGATTTTTGCTCATGATTGGTGCTGCAAAAGGCCATCAGTTACAGCCCCTGTTATTGTACTGGGCCAAACTTATCTAGCTAAGAGCATCGGATTTGCATCAGGCATCACCCTTGGCGTAAGCCAAACAATCGGCGGCATCATCGCACCGGTTGTAGGGAATTTAGCAGATACCTATTCCTACCAGCAGCCATGATGACACTAGTTCCATTCCTTATTGTGGGACTGGTCGCATCATTGCTACTAAAGGATCCTAAAAAATTACAATAATATTAGAAAAAAACAGCGTTATAACCAAACGGGTCATAACGCTGTTTTCTTATTATAGGATTATAGGACGAACTGTTTTCCGTATATAAAACCAATTAATGCTTTAACATTTCATTCAAAATAACCACATCAGTTTCTTTCATGCCTTGTGCTACGACACCGATACTTTTAATCGTATCATCAACGGAGTGGGCTACAAGGCCATCACCCTTTTGATAGCTCTTGTTAAGGCGAGCTTGTTTATAGCCCATGAAAGCTCCATCTAAGGAGATGGCAATTTTACCGGCACAAGATGGTTTCGCCCCATCACATACGATACCGGATAGACTAACAAGACCATTTACAAGTGTATCTTCGATGATATCTTTACTATCGCCTTTCAAGAAGGCAATACCAGCTACACTTACAATGCCAGCCGATACGACACCACAGTATGCCGATAATTTACCGATACCAGATTTAACGTAAAGCGTTAACAAATTGGCAAACACAAGAGCTCGGTACAATTCCTCATCGGTTTTACCAAGCTCCTCAGCGGTTGTAATGATAGGCATAGATACGGTCAATCCTTGGTTGCCAGAGCCGGAGCAAATAACTACAGGCAACGGGCACCCACTCATGCGTGCATCGGATCCTGCTGCGGCACGAGCCTTGCACTTTGTTTCTAGAGATGGGGTTTCATCATCAAGCAATAACAATCGACCAATATTGGCACCATAATCATTGGATAAACCTTCATTTGAAATGGCCGTATTATATTCTACCTGCTGCTTAATGCTGGGTAAGATACCGGAAATGTCACCAGCTTTTGCAAATTCGTAGATACTATCGAATGTCATCGGGCAAGTACTACTTTCAGCCTCTTTAATTTCGTTAATGGTTTCAGAAATCACGTTTCCATCTATGGACACATAGGTAATATTGGTATGTGCATTTTCAATGCGTACCACTGCCGTATGTTCATCGGTGGTGGCCGTAATTTCAATGTAGAGATTATCAACACCTTCCGCTAGTTCTACAGTGCAAAAGTTAGCCTCTAATAAGGTGCCTAACCATTTACGATCTTCATCGGTAGCCGATTCTAACACCTCTAGTTCTCGTTCTGGATGGCCTACGATGGCGCCGAGCACGGTAGCCGCAGCTAAGCCTTTGCGGCCTCCAGAGTTCGGAATGACCACGGATTTTACGTTCTTAATGATATTGGCACTGCATCGCGCATGAATGTGGTTGGGAAACTCATCCAATACGGATGCGGCCTTGGCCGCTGCATAAGCCAACGCAATTGGCTCTGTACAGCCAAAGGCAGGTCGCATTTCTTTTTGTAATAATGAAATATAATCCATATTATACTTCCGCGATGATTTCCACTTCTACTGCAACGCCCAATGGAAGATCTTTTACAGCCACGCAAGAACGAGCTGGTTTAGATGTAAAATATTTTGCATATACTTCGTTGAAAGGTTTGAAGTCATTGATATCAGCTAAGAAGCATGTTGTTTTGATAACCTTGGAGAAATCAGAACCTGCTTCGGCTAATACAGCTTCAATATTTTTGCATACTTGTTCAGTTTGTGCTTCGATACCGCCTTCAACTACGGAACCCGTAGCCGGGTTAATCGCTACCTGACCAGAAGCGAACAAGAAACCGCCAGCTACTTTAGCTTGGGAATAGGGACCTACTGCTGCAGGCGCTTTATCTGTGTGAATTGTTTTCATAATAGGACTCCTTTTTACAATACATACATCATATAGAAATTATTATACATTAATATCGATGTTTTTCAATATATTTTATTTAATAGATTTGAAAGCATCTGCAAAGATTGGCATAAAATATTGACGTTGTACATCACTAGTCAATGCCAAGAACAATGTAGGCTTTTGTGGATTCATTACGAGTGCCGCTTTTGCATAATATGGGAATTTGATACCTTCCGCATCAACTAATACACGAGAACCTACCGTATATGTTTGATACTTTGTATTATTCATTTTCTCCATTTGTTCTGTGTTTTCTACAGTAATGGTAGTAGGTTTTTTGCTTTCACCAACTACACCAACGGCAGTGCTGTAACCTGTACCAGCACTTACATAGATGGAACCGGGTACGTTCTTATCTGGCAATGTAAATGTTTTAGATTCTTTTGGCAACAGATTATTAACCGTAGTCAACATGAGTTGTTCTGTAATCGGATCCAACTCACCATTATTGAGTATGGCTAATACAGGAAGGACAGACGCATTAGCCTTAGGGTTATCAAACAATGCATTGGCTGCTGTTTTCAAATCTACGGCCACTAACAAAGCGTCCTTTTGGCCGGTTTTATCTTCCCCTTGTAATTGATATACATCATAGGAAACGCCCATATAGTTAAGCGCAGATAATGCATCCTCATTACTTTGACGGGTCCGTTTATTCGTAGTTGGTTTTGCATTATCCTTGATAAGCAAATCCTTTATAATATCCACAGAATCTGTAGTAGATGCGGTTGCTACCGTAACTGTATTAGGAACAGACATGGATCCTGCTAATGTTTTTACATCCGTTGCGCCCGCAAAACTAGTCACAGCACCAACTAAACATGCTGCTAATACAAGAGTTTTTTTAAAGGTTTCATTATTTATTGCCTCCCTTTAGGCTTTTCAACCCATACATGGATTCTAATTGTCCTGACCAGTAGTCTCGGCTCGTATCTTCGGTAGCCAAGATTTGTACTGTAAGCCCATCGTTTTGTGGCATTGCATACATAGTTAAGCTACCAGGCAATACAAAGCCATCATATTTTAAAGCTGCCGCGCTACTCATACCAGCCATAGCACCAAACTTAGATGTATATGGTTTAAATGATATTTCTGTAGCGCCCATTGTAAAGTTAGGGATGACTCTCTTAAACAGATCTACGCCCTCTTGCACACTTTTGTCTATTCTTTTTGCGACAACGATGCATCTTGCATAGCACTTTTGTTGTATTGTTTTAATCATATCGCGATGCATAGTAGCATTTAAATTTGCTATTTGTGGCTCTAACATCTTGCGGTCAAGTGTAACTGTGGCCATTTTTGAAATAAACTTCTCTGCATTAGATTTTGTGTAAGGCTCGCTAACAGATTGTGCTTTCACTTGTTTATCGGCCATTGCTGTGTTAACAATTTGAGTAGCTGTACGATCGAGATAATTAATCGCCTCTTTATTCACATTGTATGTAAGCAACCAACCTGTATGATGACCTAATGTACTATCCCCAGATAATTGATACAAACTATACCCATCTAAGGCAGTACCTTTAAATTCCTCTTTTACCATTGGGTAGGATGTTTTTTTATGCGGTCATTCATAGATTTTGTAGCTCGCTCATTAGCTGTTTGAAGGGTCTTATTTTGTTCCATCGTTCTGAAAGTAGGATTTGTAGGAATCGCATCTACAGCTACCGCGTGTACACCATTATTAGTGGTAGCATACTGACCATAACCTAAATCAATTGTATCGGCACAAGCTACAGCCGCCATACCTACCGTTAAGCAGGTAGCGCAAGCTAGTGTCATTACCTTCTTACTCCACGTTTTCATAGTCTCACCTCATGAATATATGAATTGAATTATATAAGTAAGTTACATTAAGAATTTTAAATATACATATAATATTATACTATATAATTGTACTAACATGATAGGTACACCAAATTTACATTTCTCCTAATGTACTATACAATACTTAAAGATAAGAAAACGTATTTCTAACAGAAAGGAGTTGGCATTTCGCCACACCATTATGATACAAGAATTAATTCCTCTCACTAGACCTCGCACATTGGCTGCTGCATTAGGGGCCAACCATCTTAGGGTGCTGCATTTAGTTATTATACCTTCGGTGCACTTCATGGCACAGGACTCGCCATATTCCATACAATTCTTATATTTTTTTAGCCGTCGTATCGGCTCAAATCATCGCCAATTTATGGAATGAATTGAAAGATTTTAAATCTGGTCTTGATGCAGGGGCAAAAAAATAGGTAATGCTGGTTCCCTTACCCGTGGTGCAGTGACGCCAAAGCTCATCTCCACTATGATTAAGGTTCTTATGATTGTACCTATCATCATCGGCCTATACCTATCAGCCACCATTACATGGTGGTACATTCCAGCCGGCATCATCTGTATTTTTAATTAGTTTTTTTGTATTCAGGTGGCTCAAAGCCAATTTCTCGCACACCATTTGGGGAAATCTCATCCGGTATCGCCATGGGTTTTTGCTATTGTCCTCATTACAGGCTTTGCGTGGACGCGTGAACTTTCACTAGCATTCCTAATCCCTGCACTACCGGCTACCCTATTAGTTGGATCCATCATGCTCACCAACAACATTCGAGATATTCGAAACGATGAAAAACACGGTCGTCGCACATTACCAATTGTATTAGGCCGCGACCGTGCCATCAGCCTAATGAGCATCACCTATATCTTTAACTTCTTCTGGATTGGTGCCTGGATCTATTTGAAAGTCCTCCCAATCCCAGCATTACTCGCATTACTAGCCATCATCCCAGCATTTAAAAACCATCAAAACATTCTATACCCATGTGGACGAAATCAAATTAGATAAAGCCATGGGTACTACCGCTGGTGCTGCTATGTTATACCAATTACTATTAGGTATAGGGCTCATTATTAGCCGTTAACCAAACTAAAAGACAATAAGCAAAGGAGCTACCACTCAAAACCTCCACCGGCCGGGTCTGACTCCGGCCTACGGCCTACGCAGGGCCAAAGTCGGTTTTTGAATGGCAGCTCCTCTTTCTATAACTTTTTAGTTATGGATAACTACTAATAATACATACTTGCATGATGGGAAATAATTTAGTACTATAAAGCTTTATCGAATTACATTTAATTTTTCTCGAAAAGGAGAGTGTTTGTATGAACAAATTTTTTTAGCATTAGCGGCTACAGTCGTTCTCGGCGGTGCGCTATTAATCGCAGGTTGCGGCAGCGATAATAATAAAGCGGCTAGCAGCGGTGACAAACAAGTATTAAAAAAATTGGTGCTACTGCAGTACCACATGCAGAAATCTTAGAACAAGTAAAAACCGATTTTAGCAAAAGATAATATCGATTTACAAATCACAGAATTCACTGATTACAATACACCAAATCTAGCATTGGGTGATAAAGAAATCGACGCTAACTTCTTCCAACATGTGCCATACATGGAGGAATTCGCAAAAAGCACATAACCTTCCTCTAGTATCTGTGGGTGGCGTTCATCTTGAACCAATGGGCTTATATTCCCGTCAAATCAAAGATTTAAAAAGACCTTCCTAAAGGTGCAAAAAAATCGCTATTCCTAATGACCCTACAAATGGTGGTCGTGCATTAATGTTATTACAAAAAGCTGGTCTTATCACATTGAAAGACTCTAACAATATCTTATCCACTGTACAAGATATCGCTTCTAATCCTAATGGTTACCAATTCGTAGAATTAGAAGCAGCTCAAGTGCCTCGTTCCATCGACGATGTTGCACTAGCAGCTATCAACACAAACTATGCATTAAGTGCAGGGTCTTAACCCTGGTAAAGATGCATTGTTCATCGAATCTAATGATTCCCCTTACGTAAATGTCGTAACTGTTCTTAAAAGGCAATGAAAACGACCCTCGTATCAAGAAATTGATGGAAGCTCTTCATAGCCCTGAAATCAAAAAATTCATTCAAGATAAATACCAAGGTGCAATTGTTCCTGCATTCTAATGGTCATTATCTTATGCTAAAAGGCTGGAGCCACGTGCTCCAGCCTTTTTCTTGTACTACGTATATTTCACTGTAGAAGGATCTATTTACCAGTTACATCGCATTCAGAAAAACTAAATGGTAATAGTTCCTCTATAGTTACTATTTTTATATTCCCCATCAAGTTTCCCATAATGATTAGAGGTATTTTAAATTCAGCCATTACCTGACGACATGCGCCACATGGCGCACAAGGTCCTTCCGTATCAGCAACTACGGCAAGGGCCTTAAATTTTATATGACCTTCGGATACGGCTTTGAAAATGGCCGTTCGTTCAGCACAGTTTGTGAGACCATAGGAAGCATTTTCTATATTGCACCCTTCAAAAAGGGTACCATCTTCGCATAACAAGGCAGCGCCAACAGCGAAATGTGAATATGGAGAATAAGCGTTTTCACGAGCTTTTATGGCGCAATCCATAAGTTTTTGAATTTCTAATTCTGTCATATACGACTCCTTATTCCACAATATCAAGGATTGTATCCACTACGCTCGGCAGTTCGTCACCAATTGTAATAGCCTCACTATAAGTCTTAGCTGCATTAGCAAGTAAGCTTTCATCAGAGGCATACAAGGTCGCTATACATTCACCTTCAATAATGGCATCACCAGTTTTTTTATGCATGATAATACCTGCACTATAATCGATAGGGCCATCTTTAATGGTGCGACCAGCACCGAGCATAACAGATGCTATACCACATTGTTCGGTATTCATATGGGTAATGTAACCAGCCTTAGGCGCTATTACATCATAGGTACATTGGCCGATAGCTAGTAGGCTTTCATCATCAATCACAGAGCTATTACCACCTTGAGCGTCAATCATGAGCGTAGACGTTCGAGTGCAGCGCCAGAATCGAGAGCCTCACGCACACGAGTTAGGGCGGTTTCATAGTCGCAGATGTGGCTTAAAACGAGCATGTGAGCAGCCATGATAATACATTCATGGGTCAAGTCCTCAGGGCCATGACCTTTTAATGTATCAATGACCTCACGAATTTCTAAGGCATTGCCTATGGCATGACCAAGGGGCCGATCCATATCCGTCAAAACAGCCTTAACGGAACGACCGTTTTCACGTCCAATATCTACCATAGCCTTAGCCAAGGCACGGGCCTCTTCAATGGTTTTCATAAAGGCTCCCACTGCCGACCTTTACATCTAGTAGAATGGCTTGCGCACCAGATGCCAATTTCTTGCTCATCACGGAGGAAGCAATAAGAGGAATACTGTCCACTGTTCCCGTTACATCGCGCAAAGCGTAAAGTTTTTTATCGGCTGGTGCCAAGCCTTCTGATTGACCTATAACGGCAAGGCCTATTCTATTCACTTGGGCGATAAAATCTTCTTGGCTTAAGGATACTTTCAAATGAGGAATCGATTCCATTTTATCGATAGTCCCCCCTGTATGCCCCAGGCCTCTACCAGACATTTTTGCGACCTTACCACCACAGGCGGCCACTAAAGGAGCAATGATAAGTGTCGTCTTATCCCCTACACCACCTGTACTATGTTTATCTACGGTGATACCATCAATTGACGATAAATCCACCATTTGTCCAGACTGAGCCATCGAGAGTGTCAACGTACCGAGTTCACGAGCATTCATGCCATTAAATACGATGGTCATCAATAGAGCACTTACTTGATAATCAGGAATAGTACCATGTACATAGCCCTCTATGACAAAGCGAATTTCCTCATTTGTTAGTGCTAAATTGGCTCTTTTTTTCAAAATAATATCATACATGCGCATAGTTACACCGCCATTCTAAGAAACCACCTAAGCACTGCCTAGGTGGTTTTTCTTTATACTTCTTCGTCCAAATGATCTTTTAGGAGCTCTACGGCCGCACTCGCCCCGATACGACTACACCCTTCTGCAATATAAGCCTTCATATCAGAAATGGAACGAATGCCTCCGGCAGCCTTAATCTGTACATTAGGACCAATGTGCTTCTTAAATAGTTGCACATCTTCTAATGTAGCGCCACCACTACCAAATCCAGTTGAGGTCTTGATAAAATCTGCGCCGCCTTCCGTTACACAATGGCATAGTTCTATCTTTTCTTCATTCGTTAAGAAACAGGCCTCGATGATAACCTTTAAAATGTTATCACCGCATACGGATTTAAGAGCCTTGATTTCCTCTGTTATAGCATGAAAATCCCCTTGTTTCGCATCACCTAGATTGATGACCATATCCACTTCTGATGCACCTTCTGCAATAGCTTGTTTCGCTTCCGCCACCTTGGATTCTGTCGTTTGATAGCCTAGAGGAAACCCAATAACGGTACAAACATTTAAATTGGGATATGCATTATGAGCGGTTGCCACAAAATCAGGTGGAATGCAAACTGATGCCGTATGATAGGCCAATGCATCTTCACAAATCACCTTAATTTCGTCCCATGTAGCAATGGGTCTTAACAATGTATGATCCACATAGGTTAATAGTTCTTTACCTAACATGACTACCTCCAAAACAATCTATTATTCTATCAGGATTAGTTACCATCGTAACCGAGCACGTCTTTAGAAAAAGGACATCTGCTCTGGTTCTGGTTCCTTATGTAATTCTGCTTGTGCAGCTTTATTTTTTTCATCGATGAATGGTTCAAGAGGTACGCCTGTTTTTGAAAGTAGTTCGGGTAGTGAGTTCGCCCCTTTCAAGCGAGCTGCCTCGATAGCAACCTTGGCGCATGTTTCAGCATCATCCAATGCATAATGATGCTTAAATTCTATGCCTAAGTACGCCGCCATTGTGTTCAATTTGTGATTTACCAAATCGGGCCATACGGCACGAGAAATTTTTACAGTACACGCATAGTCAAGTTCTGGCCAAGGAATGTTATAGTAATCAAGAGTGGCACGCAATACATTCATATCGAATTTTGCATTATGGGCAATCATAATTTTTCCCTTCAAATGATTTTCATAGATAGCAGGCCATAGTTGATCAAATGTCTTTTCATGCAACACTTCTTTAGGTTCAATTCCATGAATTTCAATACATTCTGGGTCAAAGGACATAAACGGTGGTTTAATAAGACTATATGCTTTTTTGGTAATCTGCCCATTTTCAACGGTAATGACCGCTAAGGAACAGGCGCTATTTTTATATTTATTAGCTGTTTCAAAATCCAATGCTACAAAATCTAACATGGTAATCCTTTCTTAGCTATTAACAACATATTATATACATCAGTCCGATATACATATATCAACTCGTATTAGGAATCATCTTCACTTCTGTATTTATTATATCATGAACGCGAAGAAAATCGATGTATAAAAGCAGTTCTTAAGCCGACTTTCACAACGGATTTTCATTGACAGGACGCCCTATTCTATGTGAAAATTATTTAGATATATAAGTACTATGGAGGTTATAACATGGCAGATGACAGATTAATCGTCGCCCTCGACGTATCCACAATGGATGCGATGAAATCTATCGTGTCCTCACTCGGGGACTCCGTTAGTTTCTATAAGGTGGGCATGGAATTATTCTACGCCGAAGGGGACCAAACGGTTCGCTATTTGCAAGAGCACGGCAAACATGTATTTCTCGATTTGAAATTACATGATATTCCTAATACGGTGGCCCATGGCGTATCTTCCCTTACTCGTTTAGGCGCCAATTTAATTACCATTCATGGTCAAGGTGGTCCTATAATGATGAAAGCTGCCGCTGAGGCTGCTCGTGAAAGCGCTGAAAAACTAGGCATCGAACGTCCAAAACTATTGGCTATTACCGTTTTAACGAGCTTTGATGACGAATCTTGGACATCTATTGGCGGTCAATTACCAATTGCAGACCAAGTAATTCGCCTTGCTAAACTAGCAAAAGAATCCGGTATGGACGGTGTTGTATGTTCCGCTTTAGAGGCTAAGATGATTCGCGAGGCCTGTGGACCTGATTTCCTTATCGTTACACCAGGTATTCGCCCATCCTTCGCAGCTACAAATGACCAAAAGCGCATTGCTACACCATCGAGTGCATTACAGGATGGTGCATCTCGCCTTGTTATTGGCCGCCCTATTACGCAGGCTGAACATCCACAAGAGGCGGTACGTTTAATTATTGAAGAAATGGAGAGTGTATCCAAATGATGTCAGAACAAGAAGTAAAACAATTACTTATCGATACTCAAGCAATTTTAGAAGGTCATTTCTTATTGACTTCCGGCCTACATAGCCCTATGTACGTTGAAAAATTCAACGTGTTACAACATCCAAAATACACTGAAACATTGTGTAAAGAATTGGCAGAACGCTTCCGCGATCAAAACGTAGAACTCGTTATTGGACCTATGACCGGCGGTATCTTATTAGCTCACGAAGTCGGTAAAGAATTAGGCACACGCGCTATCTTTACAGAACGTGAAAAAGGCGTTATGACATTGCGTCGTGGATTCAAATCGAACCAGGTACACGCGTACTTATCGTAGAAGATATCGTAACTACAGGCGGTTCCGTACAAGAAGTTGTTAACGTAGTTAACCAATCCGGCGGTGAAATCGTAGGCGTAGGTCTTCTCGTTAACCGTTCTGGCGGCAAAGCTGAATTCGGTGTACCAAAAGAAAAAGTACAATCATTACTTAACCTTGAAGTACCAACATACAAACCAGAAGAATGCCCTCTTTGCAAAGAAGGCGTAGCTATGACAGAACGCGGTTCTAAACACATCAAATAAAATTATAAACAAATACAAAAAGAGCTCCTTCACTGAGGAGCTCTTTTTGCTTGTGTGTAGTTATTGTGTGTAAGAGAGAGATTCTGATACGAATGTATCACATAGAGTGTGTGGCTCTATGGTGGCCATGAATGCACTTTCATGACCACGCGCTCTAAAAGTGTTGTGAGAGAAAAGAATCAATAAAATACTATTGATTTTGAGTAATCTGTGGTGCACCTTGTTCCACAGGTGGTTGAGGCGCATTACCATTTGGTTGGCCCCCTTGAGGCATTTGGCCAGGTTGACCTTGCGGCATCATTTGGTTTTGACAATTTTGGTACATATGTTGACCATTATTTGGCCCCATACCATCTTGAGGCATCATTTGATTATTTCCATCCATCATATGTTGGTCCATATGCATATTAGAACCATCATGTCTATGTGGTTTTTCTAAACTGTTGTTCATTGGTTTTCATCCATTCACCAAAAATTTGGTAAATCATTTACAGCAAAGGATGTACCTACCCCTACAGCACTGATTACAGTTAGAATGGCAGCAATTATAATTCGTCTCATAGGTCCTCCTTAATCTACATTGCTAAAATAACGTTCGCGTACACCACGAAGTTCAGCACCGATAAATATACATGTAAGGCCACCAAAAAGGCCTACACCTGCGAGTGCAACTAAAGTTATCATAGATAACGCAGGAAATGCGGTTACATTTTCAAATGGTTGCCATGAGCTACCTAATAAATATAAAATAGCTGGCGTAATCACCAATATAAGTACGCCTACAATATAGGCTAACGCACTGCCAATAGCAACTAATGTCTTCGATGCCTTTTTTGCCATTCCCGGCAGTTGTGGTAATAAGCGTTCTTTATACTCATCAAATCTAGCATAGATTTCTTGCATATTCACAGATTTACTTGTATTACCATCCTCATTTAACGTATCTGTAATAATTCCAGCATCTACATAGGATGCATAAATTTCCTCTGGAGTCCCCAAGGATTTAATAATTTCATCATCTGTAAGGCCTTTTTCATGGCCTACAGCAAAGTGTTCTTCATAAACCTCTATAATACTTTCAACATCAGCAACACGTGCCTTTTTGAAGATATTACGCAGTGCTTCTAAAAAACTTTTCTTATTCATTATAGTCGACTCCTTTCAACAGGATATTTACAACGCCAGAAAACTCATTCCATTCTCGTCTCATCTCGTTATAAGCCTCTCGGCCTGTATCTGTTATATGATAATATTCCGAGAAGGCCCTGTAGAAGATTCCTTTAAATAGGTTTCAACATACTTCTCTTTTTTTAGCCTATTAAATAATGGATATATCGTTCCTTCAGAAATTTCTATGTATTCCGAAATAGTGCTTACAATTTCATATCCATAGCGATCCTGCTGTGTTAATAATGCTAGCACCAATATATCCATAACACCTTTTTTTAATTGAACTTGCATAGTTCCTCCCTTTAGGTTGTGCCTACCTGCCAATGTGAAAGCTCTCTTACGGTCACTATCTTATACTGACAAATACATAATATCACAAGGTACCTCGAATTGCAAGGTACCTTGTAAAAAATGTTTTATAAAATAAAAAATCCTTTCAACGTGCTGAAAAATGCAGATAATATCTAGAGTTCCACCAGTCGAAAGGATTTTATATATAATTTTTCTATTTCTAAAACTATTAGTTAGACGAGGATTGCCCTAATGTAACTTGAGTACTTTTCATTTTACCATTATGAGTATAGGATACTAAAATAGTATCGCCAGGGCTCTTGGCGTCAATTTGCTCTTTCAATTCGATTAATGTACTTACATTCTTACCATCGATTTGAGCAATCGTATCACCTTCTACAATACCAGCTCGAGCCACAGGACCGGTAGGATCCAATTGTACAATAAGAAGGCCTTCTCCTTCATAGCTTACATTATTGCGAGCCGCTGTTTGCCGATCTACAGCCCATACGCCTAAATATGGGCGAATGACCTTACCGTTTTTAATGATAGAGTCAATTATAGGTTTTGCAGAATTAATAGGAATGGCAAAGCCCATTCCTTCTACACCCTCTTTAGAAATTTTAGAGCTATTAATGCCAATTAACTCACCATCAGCATTTAGCAATGCACCACCAGAGTTTCCTGGGTTAATGGCAGCATCAGTTTGAATCAATGGGAAACGTTGTCCTTGATCATCAATGGTACGAGCTAAAGCACTAATTACACCAGATGTAACAGAACCTTTAAATTCAAGACCTAATGGGTGCCAATGGCAATTGCTGGTTCACCTACCTGTAAAGAATCGGAGTCACCGATAGCAACAGGTTGAATATTTTTAGGTGGATCTATCTTTACGACAGCTAAATCAGATTGTTCATCAGTGCCCATAACAGTACCTTTGACGGTAGTACCATCAGACAGCGAAACTGTAACCTCACCATTGCTAGCACCGGATACAACGTGGTTATTTGTTACAATATGACCTTCATTATCTATTAAAACACCTGAACCAACGCCTTCACCTGCGTAAATGGTACGATTAAAAATATCCTTTTGGAATACTTGTGTTGTAATACCCACTATGGCGGGGCCCGATTTTTTAGCCGCTTGTACAACATAGGTATTACGAGCTTCAGTCAACGGTTTTGTTTGCTTAGTTTGATTTGTCACAACACTCTGTTGCGTACCTGCTGGTGCACCAAAGAAATAATAACCTCCTCCTACACCTACGCATAGTGCAATAGCACATGCTATAATCTGTTTCTTATAATCTTTTATATTCATATACTGTCTCCTATTTTTAATTGCATACAATTAATGCACACTCATTATAGGTCTTATTCCTTAGATTTGCAATACAACAATTTCTACCATTTCTAAATAATATGTAAAAAGACAGAAAAACAAAAGAGGTATCCATTAGTATTAACTAATGAATACCTCTTTTGCATATAGTTTGAGAGTATAAGGACTGTGAGAGAGAGTTATATATGAAGACGGAAAAGTTGAGAGAGAACTTATTAAGAGAGAGAAGTTAAGTGTATCTTTTCCGTATATCTTCATACTAATCCTTACAGTTATAGTATACACAAAATCTCTAAAAAATAAAGCATAGTATATAAAAAATATATAAAACTTCGATTATTTCTCTATAAGATAGCCCCTAAAACCATATATAACATCAACAGCTCACCAATCCATGAGCTAAAAGTGAATTTAGCTATGCTTTTTATACAAACTTATAACCTACGCCCCAAACTGTAATGATATGTTTACTATCAGATGGATTTTCTTCAATTTCTTCACGTAAACGATTGATGTGAACTGCTACAGTTGCATAGTCGCCATACGAATCTAACCCCCATACACGAGAATATAATTCTTCTTTGGAAAATACGATATCGCGGTTACGCATAAGAAATTCTAATAGTTGGAATTCTTTTTTCTTAAGATGAACTTCTTTGTCATTTACCCAAACTTTCATCATCTTAGGATCAAGGCGAATATCACCGGATTGAATAGCATTTGTATCAACAACATCTTTTTCAGTAAGTCGTTTATATTGTGCTAACATAGCCTTAATTTTTGCAATCAATACAGATGGAGAGAATGGTTTTTCGATGTAATCATCAGCACCTACGCCAAGGCCACGAATTTTATCAATATCATCGAGGCGTGCAGTTACCATCACGATTGGTACGCGCACTTTATCACGAATGGCGCGACACACTTCAAAGCCGTCCATTTCTGGCAACATAACGTCCAAAATAATTAAATCTACTGGCGTATTCAAAGCAGCTTCAATACCATCAGTACCATTATTCATAACAGTTACGTCATAACCAGCAACCATCAAATAATCACGCTCAATATTAGCAATATCAATATCGTCTTCAATTATTAGAATATGTTCACTCATGATTTTCTCCTTTTTTCGGGAACTCTAAAATAATTCTAAGTCCATGTGGTCTAATATTTTCTATCACTACACGACCTTCGAAATTTCCATAATACGTCTAATAATCGAAAGACCAAGTCCACTCCCCTCCTGTGGATTAGTGCGGGACGAATCAACTCGATAAAACGGACGCATAAGTCGGTCAAGTGACTCTGGCGGAACCCCAGGGCCATCATCACTTACCACACAGTACACATGACTTTCATCTTCGGTGACATCAATAACACTATGTCCTATATCTGCCATCTTATATTTTGCACTATTATTTAAAATATTTTGCAAAACCCGCTGTAATAACTGCGGATTCGCCATAATAGTAGCATCCTTAACTGTAACACGTTGGCTCAGTTCAAGACCTCTAGACTTATAATGCTCTATATGATCTTCTACAAAACCTTGTACGTATTTCCCTAATTCTATTTCCTCTGATGGTCTAGATTCCTTTTTATAGTTCAATGTTGTAATAAGGAACAATTCCTCCAACATAGAATCTAGATCATTGGCGCGCTTCAAAATGATTCCCATGTAGCGTTTTTGTTGCTCTTCGGTTGGCGCGATACCATCCCGAACGCCTTCTGCATAGGCCTTAATTGCAGTTAATGGAGTACGGATATCATGAGAGATACCTGCAAGCAATTCTTTTTGTTGCTCCTGCTCCATTTCGATTTGGTAATTAGCAGCTCGTAATGATTCCGTCATATTGCGGACGTGAATCATAATAAACTTCGTTACAAATCGGTTGATCGCAAAAAATGTAACTATAAACAAAAGTAATGCAACAATGCTAATGTAGAACGAAACGGTCTCCATCAAGCTATCACTACCATGCACAGCTCGTTTAATAGCTATATGATATAGATATGCATGACGTCCTTCATTCTTACGCATTTCGTACACAAAGGTATGATTTGACTGATAGACAATCCCTTGTAACTCAGGATTTACATCAATCAAGCCAACGATAGCAGATTCATTATAAATCTGTTGTGTACCGTAAGAATACAGAACCTTTCCCTGATCGAGAATTTCTACATACACCTCATTAGGGTCTAACAAACTATAGCTTGGTTTAACAAGAGAATCCATTAAACCATTGTCTATACCATAAAAAGTAATAGTCTCAGCCACACGGCTAACACTTTTAAACTGTTGTTCTTGCTCGATACGCAAATAGTATCCGGCATTCGCTAAAATGCGTAGTCCTGAAAAATATAACAAAAATAGAATAATTGCAATTAATATAGGAACTACAAATAGAACAACATTGGATATCCAAATTCTAATTTGTAAATTCACAGGATTACCTCAATATCATAATTAGTAGATACTCCTTATAGTGTACGCTATTTTACTCATGATTAGCAAGAGAAAATATAAAATTCGTATAAACATAAAAACAGCCCTACCAAAAAGGTAGAGCTGTTAATATTAAGATTAACGACGGTTAGCTTCGAAGAAGTTAATTGCAACTTCTGGGAACATAGCGTATGTTAATACGTCTTCTTCAGTGATGTTTTTGTAACCTTTAGAGTTCAAATCTTCAGTGTAGCCTGCCAATTCAGGTTCAATAAGATCTGCTGGACGGCAAGTGATAGGTTCTTCATCGTCAATGATAGTGTGACGAATTTCGTCAGAAATTTTACCAGGCAATGCACCATATTTACCGCGTACAAGATCTTTAACTTCGTTAGGGAACCATTTTATAACGGTCGCCCATCATAACGTTCATCATAGCCATTGTACCAACGATTTGGGATGTTGGAGTTACCAATGGAGGGTAACCCAAGTCTTCACGAACGCGTGGCATTTCATCCATTACGTCGAAGAAGCGATCGCCCATACCCATTTCGTTCAATTGGTTTTGAGTATTGGACAACATACCGCCAGGAATTTGGTAACGACGAACAGCTGGGATTACATCGCTAGCTGGTTTCAAGTTGAATTCTTCAGCGATTTGTTGTTTTACTTTACGGAAATGATCAACTAATGGAATATATTTATCAAGGTCAAGACCAAGATCCCATTCAGTGCCTTTGAACATTTCGATCATAGTTTCAGTAGCTGGTTGGCTAGTTGCATGAGCGAATGGGGAGATAGCAGTATCGATGATATCTACACCAGCTTTAGCAGCTTCCCAGTATGTAGTGCTTGCAAGACCGCAAGTGAAATGGCTGTGCAAGTCGATTGGCAATTCGCCAAAACGTTTTTTGAAAGTAGAAACTAAATCGAATGCATCAGCAGGTCCTAACAAACCGGACATATCTTTAATGCAAAGGGAATCAGTACCCATTTCAACCAAAGTTTCAGCAACTTTCAAGAAGCTTTCAGTTGTATGAACTGGAGAAATAGTGTATACCATAGCGGATTGAACGTGTGCGCCTGCTTTTTTGGAATATTTAATAGCAGCTTCCATGTTACGAGGGTCGTTCAATGCGTCGAAAATACGGATACGGTCGATACCATTTTTTACAGCAGCTTTACAGAATGCTTCCACTACATCATCAGAGTAATGTTTGTAGCCCAACAAGTTTTGGCCACGAAGTAACATTTGTAGTGGTGTATTTTTTACATTAGCTTTTAATTTGCGAAGACGTTCCCATGGATCTTCGTTCAAGAAACGAAGACAGCTATCATAAGTAGCGCCGCCCCAACATTCAAGAGCTTCATAACCGATTTCATCTAAAAGGCCAAGCACTGGTTCCATTTGTTCGTAACGCATGCGAGTTGCCAAAATAGATTGATGACCGTCACGAAGAACGGTTTCACAGATTCTTAATTTTTTAGCCATGTTAATCCTCCAATTCGAAATAGTAAGGTGATGTAATTTTATACATACACTCAATGACTATCTCATACCTATTTATCAACAATTCCTATAGTTCCTACTTATGTAGGTAAAATGTGCTAGGAATTATCGGAACATACTTATATTAGACTACTTCTAAAATTCTTTGTCAACAAGTATATTATGCTTTATTTATCATCAAAAAAAGCATGCATTTTTTTGATATAAAAGTGTAAAAAAATCACCAAAAAAACTCTCGTTATGCTAGATTTTATCTTGCATTTTTAATCATTACCAAATAAGTATGTTAATGAGAATATAAAAGCAAACTAATCCTCATATCGTTATAATTTTTATTTATGTACGAAAGTATATCAGTATTTATTGATGTAGTACAACGAATTATCTTGATTTACAGATCTTGTTATCACTTTTTTTGATGACTGACAAAGGTAATCTAATATTCATGAATATACATTTTCTATTTCAAATATACTTTTCATTTTACCTTTTTAGGTGCTGTTTCAAGAACAATATTCTTTCCATCTCGTTTTACTTGGATAGAGAATGCCCCTTCGCCCTCTTTAAAATACTCCATTTTAATGTCTAACAGCATCTTACCGATAAGCGTTTCCACCTTCTCAGTTAAAAATTCGCGATAAAATGCATCTTGTGTTTGCTTAGGACTTTGATGAATCACAGGTTTCGCTGCATTGCGTTCCGCCTGCATCATAGTTTCTTCAAAGTTATCATTTCCACCCCACTGCTTCATCATTTCTGCGTCTGATAAGCCTTTTTGAATTTTAAACTTTGCCATTATATACTCCTATTCTACTAGTTAGATGACCAACATAATGCGTATTCTAACTAACTTTATATATTATCACTCTTATTTAAGTCTAATTCTTTACACCTAATAATTCAATAATATGTTCCTTCACCATAACTGGATCAATACCAGACATACAGTACGCTTTTCCCTTCGGACATTTTCGTTTACGGCATCCTAAGCACTCCATATCATGATTTTGTAGCACTTTATAGGTTCCAGTCAGAGGTCCCCACTCTGCGGGGTTTGTAGGACCAAATAAAGCTATTACAGGGCGTTGTAGAGCCACGGCCATATGTAGTGCACCCGTATCACAGGCTACTACCACCTCACATTCACCAAGAAGAGCCGCCATTTCACGTAAAGTAGTCTTACCTAATTTATTGTAAACTGGCAAATTCTCTTTCTCTACATGTTGCATCAATTCTTCAAACTCTTGTGCTTCTTTTGGTCCACCCAAGCATATAAAATTGCTTCTATAGGATAGGGAATCAATTAGTTGTTGCCACTTTTCATAAGGCCAGGACTTAGTCTGCCATGATGAACCTAAAACTAAACCTATCAACGGTCTATCTTTTTCTGTAAACGCCGTTTCCACTTCGAATTTAGCTCGTTGTTGTTCATCAGCTGTTACAATGAGATCCATTAGATTCATATTCTTAGTCTCAACAGGGATTGTTTCTGTGTTTAATGCACCTGGCAGTAATTTAGCTACATCAAGATATTGCTCTATAACATGCTTTGACCGATTCTTCGATTTGTAATTAGTAAATAACCAATTCAGTTCTTTAGTACCCCCTAATCCTAACCGTATAGGTGCACCAGATGCCAATAGTACAAGCCCCGTAATAAGCCGGCCTTGTACATCAACAGCTATATCGAAGTGATAAGGCTTTAAACGTTTTCGTAAATCCCACCACATATTCCACATGGTACGAAGGTGTAATTTTTTTGAATGAGCCTCATATTCATCCCGTTCCCAAGGAATTATATAATCTACATAAGGATTATGTTCTAATAGTTCAGCCATGCTAGGTGTAACAATCCAATGTAATTTTGCATCCGGATACTGTTGCTTTATCCACCTTGCGGCGGCTGTGGCATGCAGTATATCACCAATATAACTGAGCCGTACAAACAATATATTCATAGACAACCGCCTTTCTCATGTATTATCGTCGCCCGTTAAATCATCATCTCGTATACTCATATACCGATTATAACGAAATATATATGAGTTCAACTTGAATTATGTCGCATAAAACTAAATAAGTTTATAAATAAAGCCTTTATAACCTGCGATTATAAAGGCTTTATATTAATTCTTTTTCTTAGAGCTAGAGTCTTTAGATGATTTATCGTTATCTTCTGTTACTTTGGTCGTATCATCACTGCCATTGGCAATAATTTCTTTCACCGCATTCATAGTTACTTCAGACAAGGTAGTCGGATTATTGTATTTATAAATAGGTTTAAATCCTACGCCTAATTTACCAGAGTATACAGTTAATACATTATTATCTTCATCGACACGAGCAATATAGATGGTCTTGCTAGTATCTACACCAAGCAAACGGAATCGTCCAGGTGGGTTGATAACACGCCAACCACCTTCGATACCATTAAACATGAAGATGTCGCCAGTTTTAGCATTATCATAGAAGAAATTATCTTCATCATAGAATACAGCAATACGACCAATGTCCGTAGCTTGCATGTAAACGCGACGCGTATCATAGTTCGCATCAGTTCTGTAAATCCGGTATGCACCTTCACGAACTTTTACCTTCATGTACACCACATTTGTCGCTTCGGAATATGCCGCATCAACAATGCGACTTCCCTTTGGTACATCTTCAAGTTCTGTATCTACTTCGTGTTCCGGATCATCTGCATTGAGTCGGGCCATAACAACCTTGTTGTCCGTATACAGGCCCATAATTGCGTAGTTACGATCTGGCATCCAGTCAAAATAGCTAATGGAGCGACCTTTCAAACTAACCGTTGTGGGCTTGCTTTCACCAGCCTTATAAATCCGAAGAGATTCATCTGTAACAACAGCCATAAATTGATGGTCATAAGATACGTATTTACGTCCCTCCTTTACGTCAGGGAAGTTTTTCGTGTCATCCTTAGACGCACCAGAGACGTTAAATTCTGTAGTCGGTGCAAACATATATTGATCAAGGTACAGATACACCCCTCCTTGCAGTAGAATACCTACCGCAAAGGCGCTCAGTACACGCGTAAAAGGTTTCATTGTTCCTCCTATTTCACGATAAACGCCGTAGGAATCATCCGTTCCCCTAACAAATCGGCTGGTTTATTTACAACTTTGCCATTTAAATACAATGTAGAGCTAGAGCCACCATCGAGGTTAGCCGCAATGTATGCGCCCTTTTCATAAAGTACATCTTGCACATCACGCAAGGTAGCACCCAAGGAATAACCTGGTTGACGACCGTCGATTACAACGAACAACACAGTACCATCCTTACGTTGACCTATGGCCGTACGAGGACCTACGCCCCAACCGCCATCGCCATCGGTAATCATCTTCTTACCATCTACGATAAGAGGTGGCCCAAAGGTAATACCTTCCATAGCTTTCATATCAGCTAATTCAGTTTTATCATAGTTACCCGCAATGAGGTTGCCAGATTTAGAGAAACCTACAAAATCAACGGATTCATCAGGCCCCACATCCTTACCGATGATATAATCCCCTTCGTGAAGGATAAAGCCATATGGCAAGCGGCCTGTACCAGTACCATTAGGATCGTGAAAGCCACCACCATTGATAGCCGCTACGGCACCATTCATTTTAGCAATATTACTTGTAGTATCCCCTTTTTCTTGAATGTTTGCAGCTGTCGCAACTTGGATACGACGAGGATCTGGAATTTCAAGCACGTACCCTACATAACGAGAAGACTCAATTTTTTCCAATTTTAAGTCTTTATCTTCGCGAGCATTAAATTTAAACAAATCTTGACTCTTTACAACGCCTACTGTCCCCAAAATAGATTGCAATTCATCGTTGCTGAATAACCATGTAATATATTGAGGATGACGAGATTGTAAGATAGCACCAATAACGGCACGTTTTACATTATTAAATGGTCCAAACAATACCACGAATGGTGATGTGACTGCGGTAAATAAGAACACCATAATGATGAACTTTACCCAATTCTTTTTAAACAATGTATATCTCCTTATAAATCACTGTAATGTTCAGTGCTAATTCGTTCTTCAAAATGCTTGATGTCTACGGCATTACCAACCCAAACACGTAAAATATTGTATGGATTATCCCCTGTATGAGCCCAACCGGACTTCATAGCCATTGCCATCTTTATACCACTGTCTTTTGTGGCAGCATCGGTATCCTTATTTTTGTCCCCATAGGGATAACAGAACCAAGGATTATCTGTAATTCCTAACTTATCAGCTAACGCTTGTTGTGCTTTTTGAATATTTTCCATTTGTGCTGCTTTTGAAAGTTGGCCCATTTCCACGTGTTGGAATCCATGATTAGAAATAGTTATACCATTGTCTTTCATTTCTTTTAGCTGTTCCCATGTAAGCCGCGTTCCTACATCGCCTGGATTAACAAATACAGTAGCAGCAAAACCATATTCTTTCATCAATGGATACACGATAGAGTATGTATCTGCATAACCATCATCAAAGGTTAGTACTACAGGCTTTTCAGGTACCGCTGCACCATTAACTACATAATCGTATAATTGATCCATCGTCAATGGATGGTACCCATTATCCTTGAGGAACTTCATTTGCTGACGGAATAAATCCTCGCGGATAACCGCATCATTATCTTTATCATCGCCAATCTTGTGATACATGAGCACCGGAACTCCCGACGGATGTACCATCGTAACCTGTTGTGTAGGTGGCGTTTTAGTTTCATTTTCTGTCGTTTGCTGTGAAAGCATTCCACATCCTGCTAACGCTGTAGCAATTACAATTGTGAAAAGCACTACCAATGAAAATCGTTTCATAGGTCCCCCTTTATATAGACACAATTTAATAACTTATATTATATCATTTATAAGGAGAATAGTAAAAACTAGCGAATTGTTTACCCGTGATTGTAATCTACTCAATAATGTTTTAATATTTTAATTATAATATATTTCACATAAACGATACCATTTCATCAAATAAAGGATGTACTATGAAAAAACGCCTAACTATTATTCAAATGGACGTCCATGTAAATGACGTAGAATATAACTATACTCGTGTTCAAGAGTTACTCTCTCAATCACTTTCTGAATGTCCAGATATTATCGTATTACCAGAAACTTGGAATACTGGATTTTATCCATCAAAAGAGTTAATCAACATCGCTGACAGAAATGGAGAACGAACAAAATCATTATTAAGTACATTTGCGAAAGAGCATAACGTAAACATCGTAGGCGGTTCCGTAGCAGTTGCTAAAAACGATGTTGTGTTCAATACCTCCTATGCCTATAACCGAGAAGGCACGCTCGTTGGAGAGTACTCTAAAATGCATGGATTTAGTCCCGCAAAAGAAGATCAATACTTCGCAGGTGGCACGCACACCACACATTTTGAGTTAGATGGCATTCCGTGTAGCACCGTTATTTGCTACGACATCCGCTTTCCAGAATTAGTGCGCATGGCCGCATTACCGAATACAGAATTGCTATTTGTGCCAGCTCAATGGCCTACTATGCGCCTACGACACTGGCAAGTACTTAATGAAGTACGCTCCATAGAGAATCAATTATTCGTGTGTGCTGTAAACGGCTGTGGCACGGTTGGTCGCGTCCAAAGTACGGGACACTCCGTCGTATATGATCCATGGGGTACAAATCTATTAGAAATGAATACTGAGGAAGGTATTGCTACTGTAGATATTGATTTCGATGTTGTCGAAGACATTCGCAACAAAATCAATATATTCAGGGACCGTAAACCAGAACTGTATAATCTATAACATAAAAGACACATTGCTATAATTTGCAATGTGTCTTTTACATTAGAATTCAATAAGATTCCACATATCCTCTGGTACTTGTTCTAAAGGTTTGTTTTTTGCTATCGCTTCTTTCAATATATCAATTGTATCTTGAACCTCTTGCTTGTCCTTTGTATTAGGATCATGAAGGATAACACGATTTAAGGAGTCTTCGCCAAATTGTTTTAAATATTCCTTTTCTACTTGGTTTAATTCACGACGTAAGTATTTCATTAATATGACCTCTACTTATAAATAAATTTTCGATGACCTACTTCTACCGCTATAATCACACAATTCGTATCACTAATGTCAACAATAACTCTATAGTTGCCAATTCTATACCGCCACAATCCTTGTTTATTACCAGTTAACGATTTACCAGAATATCGTGGATTTTCTACATTATCCAAATGTTTTATCAACCAATTAAAAATATAACGTTGTGTTGACTTATCCAACTTTGAAAATTGTCGGTCAAACCGTTTACTAAACTCTAGCTTATAAACCATACTTTGCACGCATTTCTGCTACAGAATATGTAACAGGATCCTGTTTATATTCTTTCAAAGCTTCTTGACCCACCCTAAGATCAAAGTCATTTTCGATTTTTTCTAGTAAAGCTTTTTTAAATAGTGTTGACAAGGTTTCATCCATAAATTCCGCATAAGTTTTAAACAGTGTTTCTTCTTGTTCATTAAGTCTCACAGAAATATTTGACATACAAAGCACCTCCTTGTGTATTACATTGTAATACATAGGGAGGTGCCTGTCTATAACTATAATTATATTATTTTGTCATGCTTGCTTTTAATGCAGCAATTTCTGCACGAAGTTCTTGTAATTGAGTGTCTTGTGTAGCATCCTTTTTTGACATTAAAAACAACTCGATACACCTTATTCATTTGAAAGTTCCCTTCTAAAGCTCTCATACTATAGTTGTTATATCATTTTCTCTATCTCTATTTATGAAAATGAATATCACCATCAATATATCTGTTTATAATTCTAACGTCAATATTTTTATTTATTTTTTTAAGTATATTTATCAAATAATCAAGTGTAAAAATGAAGATATTTTTTTATGAGCAAAAAGTGAACCATCATCTATTTTTGGGCATACAAAAAAGACATGTTACTCTTCTCTCGTCTCTCTCGTAACATGTCTTAATTTGTATATAGATCTCTCGAACTATATCATATTGTATCTGGCTGAACTCTCTAATCCCTTTTTGACACGCCAGTATGTCTACAATTATTTTATATTTTAAAATAATTTATGTCAATAATTTATTTTTAGTTTAACAATTGTCATTTGTAAAGAGATTAAACCTGCTAATTACAATATTAGACCTACAATTAACCGCGCTGACAGAAATAAATAATATAATTTTTCTCAGGGCTCACCGCTGCGCCTAACGCATATGGATGATTCCAATTACCACCAAAATCAAATAAATATATTACATAATCATCAGGTATTTCTACCGAATCTTCATTAAAAGAGAATCTATGTAAATATTGTTTCTGTAGTTTTCGATTCTCCGACTCTGTATAAATAGGATATTTCTTCTTACCTAAACCTACCGTATCCGTCGGTTTAGGTTTTAATCTATCTCGCTCAGCCTCTACTCTCTTGCGCGTTTCTACATAACGTTTATACTTAGCTTCGCTATCCTCACCATCAATCTTAATCTTATTAAATTCAGCCAACACTTGATTCTGTAATGCATACATTTCATCAACAGATTTCTCAATAGGATTTTCCACTTGATTTTGTACATATTTGCCCATAGGTACTGTTGTATTTTCTACAATAACTATCGATGTAGGCATTAAGGTTTTCAAAGTATCTGCATACTCCATATTTGAATCAACATAGTTTTTTACATATACATTGGATAGATCAGATTTCGAAATGACAACTTTAGAATCTGTCCTTGCCTCATCAATGTAAGGCTTCAATTGATCTGGTGTACCACCAAAAGCCAGTTGTACATATGAACCACCTTGCAAGAACGGAGGATTACTATGTAGATGAATATTCTTTGCAAACTAGGTATTTGTTTAGGAAACCCTGGGATCGTAGAAACTAACTTGTAATCCTTAGGATTATTAACAGGATACTCAATTAACTCTATGGGCTTAAAAAACGCCTCTATTGATTCTTTTATCTCCTCTTTAGTTCTAGGTGTATATAAATCATAAGATTTCCCCTTATTCTTTTCTAGAAAGGCTTTAAATTCTTTATCATATGCTTTATTCTTATCTGCACGCGTTCTGTAGGATGGAATATTAACTGGATTCGTTAATTTAATTTCCCCGTGTCCATTTTTTCTCATATAAGGGCTTACGATACGTAATGGTTTATCTCGATTACCATATCCAATACCTTGCTTATTTGTTTCCAAAGTATTATAACGTGTGATTTGTTTGAGTGCCTTTTCATCCCGATCATTATAAAGGGGATCAAAAATCTGATACTCCACCTTCATGTCTGACTTTTGTAATTCTACTAATCGTTGTTTAGATCGTTTCTGGCTTTGTGCTTTTAACAACTTAATTTCTTCATCTGAAAGCTCTCTTGGATATTTTGAATTACTCATCCTAACACTTTTAAAAGCTCCAGGAATTACCTCAATAAACTCCGATGTTAAAGAATCTTCAGATTTTATATTACTTTTGATTGTAACACTTGACTCCTGACTTTCTACCGATGCAGCTAAACTAGATTGACAAGACAATGCTAGCGAAAACATGCATAAGGCAATACTTTTTTTAATCATATCTCTCCCATAAAACTCTGCTCATACAGATATAAAAGAAGGACCTACAGTGAACTGTAGGTCCTTATATTTGGTGCGGTTGGAGGGACTTGAACCCTCACGAGCGTACGCTCACCACCCCCTCAAGATGGCGTGTCTGCCATTCCACCACAACCGCGTGGAATACAAAAATGGTGCCTCAGGACAGAATCGAACTGTCGACACACGGATTTTCAGTCCGTTGCTCTACCGACTGAGCTACCGAGGCATGTTTTTTGTAAAAAAAAATGGCGACCCCGATCAGATTTGAACTGACGATCTTCGCCGTGACAGGGCGACATGTTAACCGCTACACCACGGGGCCGCGTATCAACTCTCGTTGACTACTCGTATATATTAACATGAGCCACTAATATAATGCAAGTACTTTTTTCTAATTTTTTGATGAATTTCTCCAAAATATATAGAAATAAGAATTATACATCAAAAATCGTATATAATAGCCATTTATATTCAGTATACTTCAATATACTCCAGATTATATCCCCAAATTACAGAAATAAAATTGGCACCTAAAATTCTACAAGGGAACTTTAGGTGCCAATTCAAATATAACTATATTAAATTAATTATTATATAGTATTTCTACAGATATGATACTAATTATAAATGATCCCAAGGACCGTCACGCAAGTCTTGTTCCCAATAATACTCAACCTTCATATCACTGCGTTTAACCTTATCAAACATCTTAGAACGTGCCGAAGTCATCACATTTTCACTATGTTTACCACCAAAGTACGCATATCTAGACTTACCTAAAGTATACATAACAGATACATACGGTTCTACAGAACTAATATTACTTTTACCAATTCCTAAATCTACAGAAATATGAGGCGTCACATTCATTTTAGCGCCTACCTTTAATCCCATGTATGGATTGCCACTTATGTTGGTCAATATAGATACATCTCTGCTGGATGTTCTCCTGGCGCTTTTGTTTTCCAATGATATCCTTCCACATAACTAGATAGCCAACGAGCATTCTTATAATCTCGTGTATACCGTATATCAAAGCCATCCAATACATGTTCATAAGAATATCGGGGTGTTCTATGAATACCATCAGGTGGTGAACTAAGCTATCATGAAAATCTATTGCCCGTGGTACTTGACGCAAAGGTGTGTTAATGTCATAAGGCCCCACCTTTTTTTCTGATAGTCCATGGTATACATTGACACTAATCGTATTTAGACCAGCTACATATTCTAATCCTGCACTAACACGAGAAAATTTATTCTTAAAAGCATAGTCATAGAATACATTGGCACCGACGTAGGCATGCTCATGTGTACTAAGACGACGATAGCCAATACCAGCAGTACCGACAACACCAAGAGTATCATGTTCTACTACTTCACCTTTATCAATATACAGTTCCTTGACCGTCAATTCTTCCAAAATCTGAATCCGAACCATTCCAATATGTAGTAGTGGAAACTTTTTCGCCACCATTACCATCTAAGCGCCCTTGTACAAACACCATAGATTTGACATTTTTGCCATATTTCTTTATAGGTTGCAATGTTTCTATAAAATACTTTGCGTTCATTTTCTGCTTAGAATTATGATTATGATAATGGAATCGTGTATCATAGCTTAGATTATTATCAGTCATTTGTTTATTAGGCATTGCATAATCATGATAAGAATCTTTCTGAGTACCTTGTAACCCAATACCGATATCCGTACGATCCATCCAGCTACTTTGTTCAGTATCCCCAGCTTTTACATCAGTGCTCACATCTGCAGCCATCGTTCCCACACTTAGACTGCACATAAAAGCACTGCAAACCAGAGCTTTTAGTATTAATTTGTCTTTCATTTCTAACTCCTCTCTTACACATTCATTTTAATGATGAATATAAAATGAATACACTTTATTATACCTATAATCTAAAGCGCTGACAACTATAGAGAAGGAGAAATTTATGTGTTAAAATATATGTATTATATACATCGGAGCAACATTATGAAATCAAAAACATTAACAATAGCAATCATTATTGCCATCATAGCTGCACTGAGCGCTATGTGGTATTTCTTATGGTATATTCCTCATACACCAGTCTATACGTTCCAAACTATCCGTGAAGCCGTTGAAAACAAAGATGCGGATACGGTATTGGAGCACATCGATACAACATCATTGGTTAAAAATATCGTTACCCGCGAGGGCAACACCTATGTGGATACATCCTCACCATTAGGCAAGGCCGCTGTGGCAGCAACAAAAACATTTGGACCAGCCCTTCTTGATGATGTAATTCGTAAATATGTAGAGGATCCAGATAGTTTCAAATCGCAAAATAGTAGTGATTCAGATGTTGAAAAGCGAAGATACATCCAATACGTTTTCTATGGTAGACCGCATCCAACGAGGTGAATTATTTAAACAACGCCATTTGGAAATCAAGAACATTACCTCTGAAGATGATGGCGATACTGCCACAGTAACCGTAACGATTCACAATACAAAAACAAACCAAACAGCTCCCATTCGAGTACTTATGAAGCACATCGGTGACGGAACTTGGGCTATCTATGATATCCCAGATATCGAAGCACTCTATAAAATCACAAGAAAATAAAGACCTCTTTCGTAGCAAATACGTTTGTAGAGGTAGATGATAGCAAAACTCTCCACCGGCCGGGTCTGTCTACGCCCTTCGGGCTTCGCAGGGCCAAAGTCGAATTTTGCTATCATCTACCTCTTTTCCGTATCAGCTTACAAAAAGAGGTCTTTTTTTCTTATCGATTTTTAGGTACTATCGCACAGGTTACGGTAACCTGAGATATCAAGCGATGGCTTTCATCATACATATCAAAGCGCCAAACATGAGATGTTTTCCCTTGTAAGAGTAGCTGTCCTTTAGCAATCAAATCGCCTTCTGCTTTCATAGGGCGCATGTGATTTGCGGTTACCGATTGTCCTACAGCAAATTGATCATCTTGAATCAGTTGATTGCTGAGCATCCCCGATAAAATTTCACCAAAGGCCAAGGTAGCTCCACCATTGAGATAGCCTTGTGGCTGCGCATGATAACTAGTTAAATGCATCACCCCTTGCCCACTGGTAGGTCCGGTTAGCTCTACACAATCGATTTGTAATGCGTCTATCATTGTCATAGTGTTCGTTTCTCCACTGTATATTCTTCAATACGATTATCCAATACATCAACGCCAAGACCAGCACCATTAGGCACCTGCATGGCCCCATCGGTAAATAAAATTGCTGGATTGATAAGGTCATGTTCAAAATAGCGACTAGAATCAGATAAATCCCCTGCCATATAGGTATCACCTAAGGCAGCAAGTTGAACATGTAATATCTTTGAGATTCCTGATTCAACCATGCTACCAATCCAGTAGGGAATACCTGCTTCGCGGCATCGTAAAAATAGCGGCTCGCGTCTGTATTAAAGCCCCCAAGACGACCTACTTTCACATTGAGTACATCGATTAATCTATGCTCGATTGCATAAGATAAGTCATCATAGGATAAAATCGACTCATCTAAACAAATAGAGGTCGTAATAGGCCAATTAGGCAACGATTCCTTCCACGCTTTATAGGTAGTCAAATTCGTCATGCTAAAAGGGTTCCTCTATGCATAGTAAATTCAAATCATTATAGGCAGCCACCATATCCAGCTGGTCATAGGTATAACTTTGATTAGCATCAACAGCTAAGGCTAATTCTGGATAAGCATCACGCACAAGTCGTGTCCGTTCATAACCATCACGAGGCGATACCTTGAGTTTAATTCGTTTACAACCATTGGCTACATGCTGTTCCACGATACCTAATAGTTCATCCATAAGCACGTCACCAATGACGATGCCATTTGAAATAGTTGATTCTAAAGACTGCCCCATGATATACGACACAGAATTCACGCCTTTTCGGTTGCAATCTAGATTAATTAAAGCATTTTCAAGGCCTGCTATCGTCATGGGCATATTGTCGCGCTTTAACCAAAATTGCAATTGCCGAATGTATGCCATCAATGGTTTCGGCCGCATCAAGCGCAACTCTAGAATATAGGTATCCACCAATTGTTTCCATGCGGAATCAACAGTTTCCGCCGTATAAAAAGGGTCTGTGAAAGCGACACATTCCCCGTATCCAACATAGCCTTGTTGATCCTCGATACGAACGATGATACTTTCACGAACACGAACAGTACCCTTAGCCGTTTTAAATTCAAACTTTAACGGCAAAGCCACACGATACGTCGTTATGGATTTAAAGTTCAATACATCATTCATGAGAACCTCCATTTGACGCAGTCATATCGAGATGAGAGGCCAACGACTTGACGCATAATCTTACCTGTCCCATTACGTGGCAATGCATCCATAATTGTAATGTATTTAGGCACCTTGTATTTGGCTAGCTTACTAGAAATATAGTCTCGCACGATCATTTTCAAATCGGCACCTAATGCATCTATATCATCAAAAGCAACAAATAGTGCGGGCACCTGCCCCCATTTCGTATCGGCTACAGGAATAACCGCACATTCCTTCACACCTTGCATAGCATACACAGTATCTTCAATTTCCTTCGGATAGATATTCTCGCCTCCAGAAATAATCAAATCTGTACGGCGATTTAAGATGTATAAAAACCCATCTTCATCGACATAACCCATATCATCGGTATTAAAATCGCCATGAATCGGCTCGCGATTAATATAACCCACTCATAACCATGGGCCCATTCAAATGGATTTCCCCGACCCCATCGACATCAGGATTTACGATATGTACGGTCATCCTCGGCAAGGGTTTACCTACCGAATCGAGTTTATTTAGATTTGATAATACAGGCATGGTCACGCTTTGACTAAAGGTTTCTGTCATGCCATATGTTTTATAAATCGGAAGTTGTTTCGCCACACATGCATCAACTAGAGGTCTTGGTATAAACTCACCGCCCAATAAGATGACACGCAATTGATGGTGAGTAATGCGCGGTTCTAAATTCTTTAAGATGGTAGGTACTAAAGACATCATATTAATGCGACCATCATGAATATATTGCAGCACTTGTTCTTCATCATAGGATTCCATGATTGTCATTGCGGTTCCATTGTAGAGTGATCGCATCAAAATGGATAAGCCACTCACATGAAATAAGGGCAATACCATGAGCCAATTGTCCTGTTCAGACCTACCTAGCACCTCTTGTGATGCTTGTACATGCGCTTTAATTTGACTCCCAACGAAGTGGCACTGATTTAAACTGCCCCGTTGTAGCACTGGTATTCATGATAGCTGCTATATCATTATCATTAACAATCCAATCAAAGATATCCTTTTCCCCATTATGCAACATAGACTCCATAGATTCGAACTCCATAGACGTTACCGATTTAGGTACTTGGCCACATCGCTTAGCACTGTGTAACACAGTTGTAATATGCAGCTGGCATAACTGATTTTCTATTTCGCCCGCTGTAAGATGAACATTTAATAAGAGTACCTCTTTGCGGACTAGCATGGCTGCCAAGAGATAAACAGCCATTGTTACAGAGTTATCCGACACTATAGCGATACGTGTATCTGACAGTGTTTGTAATCGCGTCGCCACGTTCACAACAGCACTATATATATCCTGATAGGTGTAATTATTCATACATATACGATTCGGATAGTACTGTTTTCCATATCGTAACCATTCCATCATCTCACCTCTTAGCTAGCCATAATACTATAAAACATATACGTATAAGAAAGGCGCCTCATATAGAGGCGCACTGCTTATTATGTAAAGGGTTCAGGTCCATACATAAGGACTGATAACCATATTCCGATTAAGGGAATTTAGGGAATTGTTTGAAGTCTGGTTTGCGTTTTTCTTTGAACGCATCACGGCCTTCTTTAGCTTCATCTGTTGTATAGTACATCAATGTTGCATCGCCTGCAAATTGTTGTAAACCTGCAAGGCCATCAGTATCTGCGTTGAAGGATGCTTTTAACATGCGCAATGCCATTGGGGACAATGCCAAAATTTCATTACACCATTGAACTGTTTCTTCTTCCAATTTGTCGAATGGTACCACGCAGTTAACCATGCCCATTTCATAAGCTTGCGCAGCCGTGTATTGACGGCAAAGGAACCATACTTCACGAGCGCGTTTGTGACCAATCATGCGTGCTAAGTAGCCAGCACCATAACCAGCATCGAAGGAACCTACGCGAGGACCTGTTTGACCAAATTTTGCATTTTCAGAAGCGATGGTAAGGTCGCATACGATGTGCAATACATGTCCACCACCGATGGCAAAACCATTTACCATAGCGATAACAGGTTTTGGAATGATGCGGATTAAATGTTGCAAGTCAAGTACGTTAAGACGAGGAATATTGTCATCGCCTACATAACCACCATTGCCGCGCACACGTTGGTCACCGCCAGAGCAGAATGCCTCTTTATCTTCACCTTGGCCGTGGTTAGCACCAGTCAAGATAATAACGCCGATTTCTGCATCGTCGCGAGCAATTGTGAATGCATCAATAAGCTCAATTACGGTTTTAGGGCGAAATGCGTTTCGCACTTCTGGGCGATTAATCGTGATTTTTGCAATACCATTATAGGTTTCGTAAATTACATCTTCATAATTACGATCCAATACTTTCCAATCAAATTTGCTCATGGATATTACCTTTCCTTATATAAAAAATCTGCTAAGGCCGTCATAAATGGGCCTGGCTTTTCTAAATGTACATTATGTCCCGCCCCATTGACGATGACATGTTCACAGTTTGGTACATTACTAAACAGTTCTTCTCCTATTGTAGTATATTTTGTATCTAGTGCGCCACTAATATATAAAGATGGCATGGATAATTCTTGTAAGCGATGACCCACATAGGGCATTACACCTTGCCCCGAGCCACGCAATGTAGCCGCTAATGCATAAGGACTATTATGAGACCGACGTTGAAACAACTTATCTTGTACAACTGGTGAAAGCTGATGTTGACTTTCAAAAATAGAAATGTTAGCCCATTTAGTAGCAAACCACTCTCCATCATTATCTTCTATAGCTAGTGCTAATTGTTCATCAGCAGCTTTACGCGCTTGTCGCTCTACCTCTGATTCAATGCCAACAGAACCACTTTCTAAGATGAGGTTTTCAATTTCAGAACTATACTCAAGAGCATATAGTAAAGCTAATCGTGCCCCCATGGAGTATCCCATGAGAGAATAGCTTTCACCAGCCACGGCAGAAATCACCGTATGCAAATCGTTGAGCATAGTAGGAATAGAAAAAGCAGTCTCATCCTCTGGAATATCCGAATCTCCATGTCCAATCGTATCGATACGGATAAGTTGATAGCCTGGCACAACGATGCCATCCCAGGTATAACCAGACTCAGAAAAACCATGTAAACACACAAGAGGTTTACCGGCGCCAGCTAGCGTCACCCCATATCGATACTCACCAAGATCGACATACATGCGAAGTGCTGGATTGAATAGGGAGTTATCTATAATACTGCAAGCATATTGGCTCATAGTCGGTCCTCCTTGTTTGTAGGAATCGTCGTATATAGCGCATGTAATTCCCGACTTCGTTCTTTAGATGTGGGGATTTCAATGACGTGAACACCTGCTGTTCCTACATAGTTTTGTAACGCATTTTTCAATTCATCATTACTCGACACACGTACAAAGTCGATACCATATAGTGTCGCAAGGCCACTATAGTCTAGGCCTTGTGCGGTACTAAATAAGTAATCAAAATGCGGCGTTCCCTTTTGCGGCAAATATTCAAAAATGCCACCCCCATCATTATTGTGAACAATGATGGTTACATTTAAGGGGTGCGTTTTCGCCACGGCGAGGCCATTCAAATCGTGAAAGAAGGTCAAGTCCCCCGTAAGCAATACGGTAGGCATGCCACTTTGTAGCGATGCCAAGGGCGGTAGAAACGGTACCATCAATACCGTTAACGCCACGGTTACCATAGATAATAGCACTGTGACGATTGCCTGACCAGAAATAATCCATATCTCGAATACTCATACTGTTGGCAACCACAAGTTGGCTATTCTTCGGCAACAATTCTTGTAAGAGATGAATCGTATATCCTTCAAATAGCTCTTGTTCCCTAGCTACTGTATCGAGTTGTTTACGGCCTACACCGTCTGCATCAATCCACGTAGCCAAATAGCCATTATCAGCTGTATTGAGTTCCTCATCAGCGACTTCTGCATGGACCTCATTTGCCATTACATGAAGCTCAGAAATCTCCATATTCAGTGCATCAACCAAACCTTGTGGTGTCGATTGTACAAAGAGGGTCGTGTTTCCTGCAGGGTTTGTATAGTCCATTGTAGGGCTAACAGATATGATTGGGATATGTTGCATGGATGCCACCCACTGCTGAACGCGTTTAGATACGACCATCTGACCAATTTGTAAAATACAATCTGGTCGCAATGTATCTCGATACACCTTTTGTGAAAGCAATGCATCATAAGATGTAATGACTCGTTCATCATAAACACGACGCATATTGGACAATGGATCACCTAATATTGGCGCATGGAATATATTAGATAGACCAAGAATGGCATCGGTATCCTCAAGATTCGTACTTGGCCCCGCTAAGATAAGCACTTTTTTATTCGCAAGGAGGTCATAGATAGTGCATGCATCACCTGGCTGAATAGCAGCCGGAACAACAGAAAATGGTTGCCTGCCACATTCAAAATGTTTCCTATCTAACTCCGGTACCAATGGCTCAAAGAGCGGTACATTAATATGTACCGGTCCCCTTTTCACATCCATAGACTTCATATAAGCCTTACGAGCTACTAGGCGCGGATATGTATAGTAATGCTCCTGTTGTGGTACTGCCAATTCCTCGTAATAATTAACAGCTGTACCAAATATTTTTTGTTGATCTACCGTTTGTGGAGCCCCTACATGTTGCAATGTGTGAGGCCTATCTGCGGATAAAATAATCAAGGGTACACCGCTATATTGTGCTTCTAGTACAGCCGGCATATAATGTGCTACCGCTGAGCCCGACGTGCACACGAGAATTACAGGCTTTCTATGGGTCTTTGCGATGCCTAAGGCCATAAATCCTGCTGACCTTTCGTCAATATTCATATAGGTTTCAAAAGCACCGTGTTCCCTAAATAGCATGGCCATCGTTGTAGAGCGCGAACCAGGGCTAAACACAGCATATGTGATGCCTAATTGGGCGAATTCATCCACCAAGGCGGCGATATATTCATTCATGTAATTTCTCCGTAATATAGATGAGGATATATTCCTCATCATATTTTTCGCACTAGATCTTTACCATTTACAATGCATCTAGAATAGTACGCATTTTATTATTAGTCTCTATATATTCTTCATCCGCATCAGAATCGGCAACCACACCACATCCTGCATAGGCATAGAGAATATTATCCATAATCAAGGCAGAACGAATGGCAACGACAACAATGCCATCCCCCATATCCTTCATAAAACCAAATGGTGCAGCGTACATACCGCGCTCATGAGCTTCGTATGTTTCTAAGAGAGCCATCGCCTTCTCTCGTGGTTCACCACCAAGAGCCGGTGTTGGATGTAGTAATTTTGCCCATTCTACGAGAGATTTTGTGCTATCTTTTGCAGTAATAATGGTACGTAAATGATAGAGATGAGCTAGCTCCATAATCTCAGTTTTCACCCAACAGTAACGTCTTGAGTGACTCGCTTCATCGTATGTCACGATACGATCTCGAACGATATTATGTTCAAACAGATTTTTCTCGTCTCTTAGTAACCGTTCCTTAGTCCATGCATGAGGGTCCCATCCTTTGGCGCTGTTCCAGCTAGTGCATAGCTAAGGATTTCAGCTACCACGATGACGCACCAAAAATTTCTGGAGATGCCCCCTACAAAGGTGCGTCCCATCCTTTCTCATAGCCAAAGATGAAAACAGTTCGGATTATTTTTCAACTAAGTTTGGCCAAAGATACTCGCCACATTAAATGGTGTATCACTTGTGAAATTGCACCTCACGAGATGCGACCACCTTTGTCATCTCCCCACGGCTGATGCCATCTGAAATGGCATTCATCAAGTTGTCCCAATCAGCCTTTATCATCACTAGTTTCACGGAAATCATGACGAATATGAGGCACTTCAATATCTTTGATGTTAATGCTTTCACCTGCATGCAAATAAAAGGGTTTCCCATTTTCTACGATATAGTAATGGGTAAACGCGATCATTTCATGCCCCATGCCCGACCATTTAGGATCCTTTGATGTGTCAAAAAAAGTATCCCCATAAAATCACGTACGCATAATTATGGCGGTCCTCATCATCTTTAACTGTGGCTAGACGTTTAGCGCCTACAACAATACGATTACTTTGCCGGTCCACCCAAAAAACACGTTCCTCATTGGGGAAATTAAGCCAAAAGGCTACAGGACTATTCAGTTGTAACGGTTCTTTATTATAAATCATAATGGTATATCGCTATTACAAAGAAAACAGACTCTATTACAGCACCAAATGTCATCTACATTGGTGTTTCTATGTATATCGATATTATTATATCACGGGTACATACTAAATTATAGGCAATAAAAATCCCCTACACCGTATGCATACGCATATAGTATAGGGGATTATGTATTATTTGAAAGCTTTTGCACCAATATCCTTACGATATTGCATGCCCTTAAATGTAATATGATCAACGCGCTCATAGGCACGGTCTAAAGCGGTTCGCAAATCCTTACCCAGTCCCACAACGCCAAGAACACGACCACCATTCGTGACATAATGGTCACCTTCTAACTTCGTACCAGAATGGAAAATGATGGATGTATCATATTGTACAAGTTCACCTAAGATGACATCGCCTTTAGACGAGGTTTCTGGATAGCCTTTTGAAGCGAGAATGACACAGGCAGCAGAAGAGTCTTTCCATTTCACCATATCAGGTTGTAATGTACCTGTAGCACAGGCCATCATAATTTGTCCTAAATCACCTTCCAACAATGGTAATACCACTTGTGTCTCTGGATCGCCAAAGCGTGCATTAAATTCTACTACCTTCGGACCTTCATTGGTAATCATAAGGCCTGCATAAAGACAGCCCACATATGGCATACCTTCCTTTGCCATGGCTGCTACCATAGGCTCTAAAATGGTCTTCATCGCTTCATCGCGTAATGCATCAGTTAGCACAGGGTGCTGGTGCATAGGTCCCCATACCTCCTGTATTAGGGACCCTTTATCACCATCAAAGATGCGCTTATGGTCTTGAGAGGCAATCATAGGAACTACGGTCTTACCATCTACAAAGGCAAGAAGGCTCGCTTCTTCACCTGCCATGAATTCCTCAATAACGACAGTACTACCAGCCTCGCCAAAGCGGTTTCCGCTTAGCATGTCATCAACGGCTGCATTAGCTTCGTCAACAGTCATTGCCACTACAACACCCTTGCCAGCTGCTAGGCCATCTGCTTTCACCACAATAGGGGCCCCCGTTTTGGCGATGAATTGTTTTGCTTCATCTGCATTGGAGAATACACCGTAAGCAGCTGTAGGGATATTATATTTTTTCATCAGATCTTTAGCAAAGACCTTAGAACCTTCCAATTGAGCAGCCGCCTTGGAAGGCCCAAACACAGGGATTCCTGCTTCATGCAACGCATCTGCAAGACCTGCCACAAGAGGCGCTTCAGGACCTACAACAACAAGGTCCACCTTATTATCTTTCAAAAAACGGATAAGATGATCCGTATGAGACCAATCAATGCCTACTAGTTCAGCACAATTTTTCATAGCCGCACTGCCAGGAACGGCATACACCTTTTCTACACTCGGACTGATGGATAAACGCCACGCTATAGCGTGTTCGCGGCCGCCATTACCGATTACGCAAACCTTCATAGTTACCTCTAATGTTTAAAATGACGAATGCCTGTAAATACCATCGCAATACCTGCTTCATCAGCAGCCTTAATGGATTCTTCATCACGGATAGAACCACCTGGTTGGATAATAGCAGCTATACCATGTTTAGCCGCTGTTTCTACGGTATCGCCAAATGGGAAGAACGCATCAGATGCAAGAACAGCCCCTTTTGCAGCCTCTCCAGCTTGTTCAAGGGCAATTTTAGCCGATCCAACGCGATTCATTTGACCGGCACCAACGCCGAGTGTCCGTTTTTCATTGGAGATTAAATAGCATTGGATTTCACATGTTTTACAAGCTTCCATGCAAATTCAAGAGCTTTCCATTGTTCTTCCGTAGGTTGCGCCTTTGTAACAACCTTATAATTAGCACGGTCTTCTACGATGTCATCTTCCGTTTGTACGAGCATACCGCCAGACACCTTTTTCACAGTTACTTGGCCAGATTCAGGCTTAGATAACTCGATGAGACGAATATTTTTCTTCGCTTCCAAAATATCTAGAGCTTCCTTTGTGAAAGCTGGCGCCATGATAACTTCTAAGAAAATTTTGCTCATTTCTTCTGCCGTAGCCGCATCAACTTCGCGGTTCAACGCAACGATACCACCAAAAGCGGATACGGAATCAGCTTCATATGCATTGACATACGCATCATACAATGTGGCTGCCGTTGCGGCACCACATGGATTCGTGTGCTTAATAATACATGCCGCTGGATCAGTAAATTCCCATACCATATTCCACGCAGCTTCCATATCGACGATATTGTTATAAGATAACTCCTTGCCATGCAATTGTTTCAATGCACCCATGCCGTGAGCCTTGCCAATTTCTTTATAAAAAGCTGCTTTTTGATGCGGATTTTCGCCATAACGAAGGTCCATAACCTTTTCATAAGCGCTTAAATATTCAGGAGGTGTAGGGCCTTCTCCAATTACACCACTCATATAATTGGCAATCGCTGTATCATAAGCAGCTGTATGAGCAAAGGCTTCTTTAGCTAATGCAAAGCGATACTCTTGCGTCAATGCACCATTCGTTTTAAGCATGTCTAAAATTTCATCATAGTGATCAGGGTTAACTACTATGCCTACATATGCATTATTTTTAGCCGCAGAGCGCACCATAGTTGGTCCCCCAATATCGATGTTTTCAATAGCATCTTCTAATGCAACATTTGGTTTTGCAATCGTTTCGCGGAAAGGATATAAATTTACGACCACTAAATCGATTGGCAAAATACTATGTTCTTCCATAGCGGCTTGATGCTCTGCATTATCACGAATCGCTAAGATGCCACCATGTACCTTTGGATGTAGCGTCTTTACACGACCATCCATCATTTCAGGAAAACCGGTAAGAGATTCTACAGCCTTTGCAGGAACGCCTGCATCAGAAATAGCTTTCAACGTGCCACCTGTAGAATAGATGGTCACCCCTAACTCTACAAGACCTTTGGCAAAGTCGACAATACCTGTTTTATCAGAAACACTAAGTAATGCGTTTTGAATCATCGTTCCTCCTAAATATAATGTACAATGCGTCCTTCTATACGTAATGCATCTTCACAGAACAAGCGAAGTGCTTCACGATATGTTGCATGTTCTACGGGTAATAATCGTTCGGATAAGGTATCCTCTGTATCATCTGGATATACAGGAACTGTATTTTGCATAATAATAGGGCCTGTATCCATACCAGCATCCACAAAGTGAACGGTACAACCCGTTACTTTTACGCCTGCATCAATAGCCTGTTGATGACCATGAAGTCCTGGAAAAGATGGTAATAGGGCCGGATGAATGTTTAAAATCTTATGTTCATAGCGAGCAATAAGGCCAACGCCTACAATACGCATATAACCTGCCAATATAATACCATCGACACAATACGGCTCAAGAGCATCCAATTGAGCTTGTTCAAAGGCTTGCTTTGAATCAAACTGACTACGTTCAATAGCAATGAGTGGAATGCCCCAGCCTTTAGAGCGTTCTACAATACCTGCATCAGCATGGTCTGTAATAATAACGACAAACTCTCCATTGATAATGCCCTCTTGCATCGCCTTATACAGGCTTCGCCATTTGAGCCTCTACCGCTAGCAAATAGAGCAAGCCGCTTTTTAGCTACGGAATTAGTCATTAAATACCGCCCCTTTTACGACAACAGGACCTTCGCCTGCAACGATGCGACCAATTTCATATACCGCTTCATTACGGCTTTCAAGGTTAGCTTTCACCGCATCTACATCATTAGCATCGACAACGAGAATCATACCAATCCCCATGTTAAATGTTCGGTACATTTCATGCCAATCTACATTGCCCCATTCTTGCAATTTTGTAAATACAGGAAGGCGTGGCCATGTATCACAATCTACCTCAGCAGTTACACCATCAGGTAAAACGCGCGGAATATTTTCATAGAAACCACCGCCCGTAATATGAACCATGCCTTTGATGTAATTTTCTTTAATCAAAGGCAACACAGCTTTAGGATATAGGCGTGTTGGCGTTAATAATTCTTCACCAAGAGTTTTGCCAAATTCAGGGATGTCTTGATTTATGGAGAACCCCTTATGGTCAAAAACAATTTTACGTACTAACGAAAAACCATTGGAATGAACACCGGAGGATGGCAAACCGAGAATAACGTCACCCGCTTTAATATGTTCACCAGTAATCAATTTAGGTCGATCTACAATACCTACGGCAAAACCTGCTACATCATAGTCGCCTTCACCATAGAAACCAGCCATCTCAGCTGTTTCCCCACCAAGGAGAGCACAACCAGATTCTTCACAAGCATTAGCGACGCCGCGTACGATATCAGCCACTTGTACAGGATCAAGTTTACCAACGGCAACATAGTCTAAGAAAAATAGAGGCGTTGCACCTTGTACGAGAATATCATTGACGCTCATAGCCACACAGTCTTGGCCGATTGTATCATGTTTATCCATCATGATAGCAAGGCGTAATTTAGTGCCAACCCCATCTGTACCAGATACGAGCATTGGTTCTTGCATAGCATGACCTGCCAAAGAATAAAGGCCACCAAAGCCACCTAAATCACCTACAACACCTGCTGTGTATGTTCTTTTTACGGATTCTTTCATCAACTCTACGGCTTTATTACCGGCATCGATATCTACACCTGCATCACGATAGGTTAATCCTGTTTATTCGAGCACATATTTGACCCCTTCCTCTTGTTCTGTAGGCACATCTACCCTGTAATCACCATTGAAACAAGCGAAACATAAATCCGCTTCTGGTACGCCGCTAACAGCTCGGCACAAGCCTTCTTTTGATAGATAATGCAATTTATCTGCCTTAATATAATCTCTAATTTCTTCAATTGTATGTGTAGCCGCAATCAATTCTTTACGAACCGATGTATCAATGCCATAGTGACAAGAATATTCGATAGCCGGCGAGCTAACGCACATATAAATTTCCTTAGCGCCTGCCTCTTTTAACATCTTGACGATAAGTCCACTTGTGGTACCACGCACGATAGAATCATCGATTAGTACAATGCGTTTACCGCCTACAACCTCTGGCATAGCATTTAGTTTCATGCGCACAGCCAGTTCCCGTTCTTCTTGATTAGGTTTAATAAATGTACGTCCGCTGTATCTATTTTTGATTAAACCTTCTGCGAAAGGGATGCCCGATGCACGAGCATATCCAAGAGCAGCCGTCGTACCAGAGTCTGGAATAGACATGACGATATCTGCATCATATTTAGTTTCGTTATATAATTCACGGCCCATATTGAGTCGTGTTTCATATACGGATTGGCCATCGATTTTACTATCGGAGCGCGCAAAATAAATATATTCAAAAACACATAGCTTTTTATCAATCTTTTCAGGTTCTGCATAGATTGTGCTGCGCACACCACGATCATCGATAATGACCATCTCACCTGGGTCAATATCGCGAATGAATTCAGCCTTTATAGCATCAAAGGCGCAGCTTTCACTAGATAAAACATAGCCATGCTCAGTCTTACCTAAGCAAAGCGGTCTGAAGCCTTGAGGATCGCGAACCCCAACGAGAGAGTCATTAGTGGTAATAACCAAGGAAAAGGCCCCTTCGATTTGTCGAGCTGCATCAGCAATGCGTTCCTCTTGCGTTTCAGCCTTAGAACGAGCGATTAAGTTTACGATAACCTCTGAATCCATAGTTGTTTGAAAAATGGAACCGTCTGCTTCAAGTCGACGACGGATATCTAGGGCATTCGTCAAATTACCATTATGAGCTACCGCAATTTGGCCGCCTTGATAATGAATTACGAGAGGTTGAATATTACGTGGGTTATTAGAACCGGTTGTGGAATACCGAACATGACCAGTCCCCATGTGGCTTTTTAATGTTGGTAATTCCTTAATAGCCTCGGTCAATAAACCCATGCCTTTTTTTAAAGCCACTTCATTACCATCGGTAATAGCGATACCCGCACTTTCTTGACCGCGGTGTTGAAGGGCAAACAATCCCCAATATACATATCGTGCAACGTCAACGGTGCGGTCAAACACACCAAAGACGCCACATTCTTCATGCCATTTGTCAAAAATTGGATCGTAGTTCATCAATAACCCCCAGGTTATGCACGTTCGCCCGTTAAGCGGAATAACATTTCTTTATAAGCTTCTTCGATATTGCCAAGGTCGCGACGGAAACGGTCTTTGTCGAGTTTTTCACCTGTTGTTGCATCCCAGAAACGGCATGTATCAGGAGAAATTTCGTCACCAAGCAATACTTCTCCATTATGTGTACCAAATTCAAGTTTAAAATCGACTAATGTTACATTCTTAGTAGCTAAGAAGTTTTTAAGGATATCGTTAACCTTCATAGTAATTTCGGAAATTCTATCCAATTGTTCTTGCGTAGCCCAGCCAAGAGCTGTGATTTGAGATTCGTTGGCAAATGGGTCGCCAAGTTCATCATTTTTGTAGCAGAATTCAAGAATTGGATGTTTAAGAGGCGTACCTTCTTCAATGCCAAAACGTTTAGCCATAGAACCAGCAGCAATATTACGAACGATAACTTCTAAAGGAACAATGTTCAACGTTAATACTGTTTGATTACGATCATCTTCACGACGTACAAAATGAGTCGGAATACCTTCTTTTTTTAATAATTCAAAGAAGAATGAGGGAAATTTTATTATTCAATACGCCTTTACCAAGGATAGTATCATGTTTTTCACCATTAAATGCAGTGGCATCATCTTTGTAGTGAACAATATATGTTTCCTTGTCATCTGTTTGATATACTTGTTTTGCTTTGCCTTCGTATAAAAGTGTTAATTTTTCCAAATCGATATTAGCCATGATAGTAATCCTCCTATGTAATAATTATTTATTTAATTCTGCTTGTAATGCAGCATTATCTGCTAAAACCTTGTCAGCCATATCTTTGCGATAGGCAACATATTTTTCTTTTAAATCCTTGTTGAAAGTAGCACCGATTTGTACTGCAAACAATGCAGCATTTTTAGCACCATCTACGGCCATTGTGGCTACCGGCATACCAGATGGCATTTGAACAATGGCTAAGAGAGAATCAATGCCCTTCAATGCAGTTGCATTAAGAGGAATACCGATAACAGGTACGGTTGTAAAACTTGCCACTACGCCTGGCAGGTGAGCTGCCGCACCAGCACCAGCGATAAAGGCGATTGCTCCTTCTGCTTCAAGGCGTTCCACAAAAGACTTAACAGCCTCTGGTGTACGATGCGCAGAAGCGATCACCATTTCATAAGGAATATTGAATTCATCTAATATAGCAGATGCTTTTTTCATCGTGTCTAGGTCAGATTTACTGCCCATGATAATGCCAACCTTCATTGTTCCTCCTTAATAAAAAAACTCGACCTAAAAAGGCCGAGTTTACACACTGATAGCGTTAGCAGAAATAGTCATAATAGTAACGGATGTTAAGTTCATATGTCTCTTCATGATAACGCCTCCTTATCTGTATCTAAATTGTATCAGACCAATTTGTATCGGTCAATCATTTTTCGAATAATAATTATATTAGTTTTTATAATTGTTCGTTATATTCCGAACTATACAATACTTATATTAAAAGATTGCACAGTATGATACGAATAATAATTATTATGTACGAATGTACATTGATAAAAAAAGACTTCCACACATAGGTATGGAAGTCCCTTGTATTCTATTCCCTATTCACACGATATACTATCTTATAAGGAATATCATATTTTATTGTACATTGCTTTCAAAAGCAGCTTTTAAATCGCCAACGGCCTCAGGAATATAATCCACAATCGATGTCATTAAGGCATACATCAATTCAGGGATAAACTCATCATTAGCACACATGTAAACGCAATCTAAATACAATGTAGAATCTTGTTCATCAATATAGAATTTATAGTTTTTATACATTGCATTCTCACGATTGATCAATGCATTAATGGCCGCCATATTCTGCGCTGTTACCTTTTCAGGGCCAAGCACTAAACGGATAACACTGTAAATACTATTATCTAAGATCACGAACATCGGCATATCCCAAAGCGGTGATTTAATATAGGATCGATATACAACTGTACCGTCTTCATCATCAAAATCTTTGCGCTCAAAAGCCGTTACTTCTTCTGCCTTCATAAATTTATCAAAGGCTAATGCTTTAGGATTCATACTAACCTCTTATTTTGCTTGTCCTACAATTTTCAAAATTTCTGGATGAACTTCATCTAAATGCGGTTTAATAACCTCTAACATAAGATTAACCAATACTGCTGGTTCAAATGTTTCAGCTGTAGATGGCACAGAAATATCAGTGTAAATATTGCTGTCTTCATCATTTACATAGTATTTTGTCACTTTAAATTGTTGGTTAAGCTCATTCAATTTAGGCAATACTTTTTAATGGCTGCATCTGTAATGCTCGTTGTTGTAACTGCAACACGAATATAGGAGAATACAGAATCATCCAACACGATAAAAACAGGTAAAGAATTACCGTGAATTTCTAAACGACCATGGTATACAACCGTATTGTATTCATCGCCTTCAATAACATCCTTTGTAAACCATGTATTACCAGATTTTTCAATGTCCGCTACTAGTACATCAAATTTCTCAGCTTTTACGTTCATTATTCTACCTCTCTCCACAAAAAACTATAGGACTAGTCCTCTATAAAAACACATTTATTATCTTTAAATTCTTTGATGCGCACTAAAGTTCAACACGGAAACCAGCATTTTCTAAGCGTTCACGACCTGGTTGGAAAGACTTTTCAATAGCAATTGCCATACCAACCACTTCATCGCCTGCATCTTTTACAAGTTTAGCAAGCCCCATAGCTGCTTCACCAGAGGCCAAGAAGTCATCAATAATTAAAACTTTTTCGCCTGCTGGCAAGAATTTTTTAGAAATTGTAATATCATAATTTTCTTCTTTTGTATAAGAATATACAACAGAGTGATACACATCATCGACCATAAGAATAGATTTTTTCTTACGAGCAAATACTAATGGCACGTCTAGTTCAAGAGCAGCCATCAATGCCAAGGCAATACCAGATGCTTCAATGGTAACAATACGTTGAACACCAGCATCACGATAGCGGTCAGCAATTTCTTTACCAATAGCTTTAAATAAATGTGGATCGATTTGGTGATTCAAAAAACCATCAACTTTTAATACACGATTGTTTAAGACAATACCTTCTTCACGAATGCGTTGTTTTAATAATTCCATTTCGTTTTACCTCCGCATAACTATCTTTAAATTTTAACGTAAATCAACGCTTAGGGTCAACAAAAAAACACACTTTATTGAAAAAAAGAATAAAGTGTGTTTGTAATTCATATTTATAAAACTTTGTCTCGTTTATCTTCACGATTAGTCAATAAATTTGTAAATCTAGCAGCGCCTTCGGATTGTGGAACGAGACGCGACCGAACAAGTACGATATCTCGCGTTGGCACAGGGAATGTCTGTATCAATTTTTTTACGACAGTACCTTCTTGCATTTTTTTCTTGCACCACATTGCTTGGCAACATAGCGATTCCCATGTTAATTTCCACAAGATCGAGGAGAACGTCTACACTACTCAATTCAAAACGCGGTTTACTACAAGCACCATGCGTTACTTCATCAAAGAAAGTACGGCTAGCTGTTCCCTTTTGTAGTAACAACATAGGGCTCACTGAGCAAGCGGCCTTGGTCAAAAAGCCTGCCCTTTATATTCATGACCGCCCACAAAGATATCTTGAATGCTCGCCAAGGTAGTAACTTCTAATTGTGTATTGCTACGCAAACCTTCGTAGTCATTAACTACAGCTAACTGCACTTCTTTATTAATGACCATTTCCACACAATCTGGGGACGGTCTGTTTATGATATGCAAGCCAATTTGATTTTCTTGCAATTGCCATTTATGAAAGTAGGGCAACAAGAAATGGCGACATAGTGTATCTGTAGCGGCAATATTCAAGCTTTCGTAAGCTTGATTCACCCGTTCTTGTAATTGCGTAATCCCATTATCTAGAATGGAAAATGCTTTGGCTACTGTATCGAATAATTCCTTGCCTTCTGGCGTAAATGCTACCGATTTAGTAGTGCGCACAAATAAAGGCATTTTTAATTCCCCTTCTAATTGTTTGATACTTTGACTAATTGCGGACTGCGAAACACCTAGCTCTTTTGCAGCGCGAGAAAATGACAAATACAACCCTACTCCTAAAAATGATCTATATAGATCTGCTGATACTGCCATTTTATCCTCCTCTGTTATATACTAATAGTATAGTAATAATAAATATATGTATTCTACTTTTCATATGGACAAGATAACTTTGTCACCATTCATGAAATTTTGGTCTTATGACCTTCATGAAAATTTCATATTTATAAGTAGCATTAATCTTTATATAAGTAAGATTATCTTTACTTATAAGTCTAGACCGACTATACTTATCTTGTCAACACCAGAACTCATTTATTCTGCATATTACAGGAGGCTATATGGCTATTCAACGACTATTTGTAAGAAAACGTGATGCTTTCGCTAATGAGGCAGCACATGTATTAGCTACATTACAGCAAGAATTACACGTACCAGCTACAGCCGTACAAATCTATGAACGCTACGATGTGGAAAATCTTAGCGAAGAAGCATTACAAAAAGCTAAGCATTTAATTTTTTCTGAACCACCTGTTGATTTAGTAGCAGAAACATTAGATATTCCTGACAATGCTTTTATCTTTGCCATCGAATATGTACCCGGTCAATATGATCAACGTGCAGATAGTGCAGAGCAATGTATTTCTATGCTCACTCTTACAACAGGTCATACAGTTCGTTGTGCTCGAGTTTTCGTTATAGAAGGTACTTTCACAGACGAAGAAAAAAATACCATCAAACACTATTACATCAATCCTGTTGACTCTAGAGAAGCCAGCCTTGAATTACCAGATACATTGGCACTTAAGCTCGAAGAACCTGAAGATGTTGCTATCATCAACGGTTTTACAGAAATGGCAGAAGATGCTCTACAACATATGATTAGCGACTATGGTCTCGCTATGACATTGGCGGATATCAAATTAATTCAAAAAGCAATACAAGAATGTAGAAAAAAACGCAATCCAACGATTACAGAAATACGATTATTCGATACATACTGGTCCGACCATTGCCGTCATACTACATTTTATGACAGAGCTAACGAGATATCACTATCGAAGATAGCCGTTTCTAGAACCAATCAAGGAAGCCCTTGAAGAATACTCTGAAGGTCGCAATTTATTATATACAACTAAGGTGAAAGCTCGTTCTCTCATGGATATGGCCACATTAGCTGTAAAAGAATTGCGTCATGCAGGTGGTCTTACCAACCTCGATGAGTCCGAAGAAATCAATGCATGTACCATCATCGTCCCTGTTGATGTAGATGGTAAAGAAGAAGAATGGCTCTTGCTATTCAAAAATGAAACACATAACCATCCAACGGAAATCGAACCATTCGGTGGTGCTGCTACATGCCTTGGCGGTTGTATCCGCGATCCTTTAAGTGGCCGTTCTTATGTATATCAAGCTATGCGCATCACTGGTAGTGGAGACCCTCGCACACCACTAGCCGATACACTAGAAGGCAAGCTACCACAAAAGAAAATCACTGTTGAAGCTGCACGTGGCTATTCCTCCTATGGCAACCAAATCGGTCTTGCCACTGGTGAAGTCAAAGAATACTATCATCCAGGTTATGTTGCAAAACGCATGGAAATCGGCGCCGTTATCGGTGCTGCACCGCGCAATCAAGTGCGCCGCGAAGTACCAACACCAGGTGATATTATCGTACTACTTGGTGGTAAAACTGGTCGTGATGGCTGCGGTGGTGCTACCGGTTCCTCTAAGGAACATACTTTAGAATCCCTCGCTACATGTGGTGCAGAGGTTCAAAAGGGTAATGCCCTTACAGAACGTAAAATCCCAACGCCTATTCCGTCGCGCTGAAGTTACAACACTCATCAAACGTTGTAATGACTTTGGTGCTGGTGGTGTTTCCGTAGCTATTGGCGAATTAACAGATGGCGTTACCATCAACCTTGATTTAGTTCCTAAAAAATACGACGGTCTCGATGGTACAGAACTCGCCATTTCCGAATCCCAAGAACGTATGGCTTGTGTCATTGCACCAGCTGATGTAGATGCATTCATGAAATATTGCGATGAAGAAAACCTTGAATGCACAATCGTCGCTGATGTAACAGATACAAATCGTCTCATCATGACATGGCGTGGAGAAACAATTGTAGATATTAGTCGCGATTTCTTAAATACAAATGGAGCTAGTCAACAACAAGAAGCCGTAGTAACCGCTCCTGCTGAAAAGTCATACTTCCGTCGCGGTTCTGCCAGTGCTGACAATTTCAAGGACCAATGGCTCAATGCAGTATCTACATTAAACACTGCTTCTCAACAAGGACTCGCTGAACGCTTTGATAGCACAGTGGGGGCCAACACTGTTCTCATGCCATTTGGGGGTAAATACCAAAAAACACCTACCCAAGGTATGGTTGCAAAATTACCAGTCCTTCATGGCGAAACGACAACAGCTAGTATCATGACACATGGCTTTGTACCTGAATTGTCCGCTTGGAGTCCATACCATGGCGCACAATATGCCGTGCTTTTATCCGTTGCAAAACTTGTGGCACTCGGTGGTCGTCGTCAAGATGCATACCTTACTTTACAAGAATACTTTGAACGTTTACACTCCAAAAAATCTTGGGGTAAACCGGTAGCAGCACTTCTAGGTGCTTACAAAGCGCAAAAAGAACTTGAGATTGGTGCCATTGGCGGCAAAGATTCTATGAGTGGTACATTTATGGATTTAACAGTGCCTCCTACCCTCGTATCCTTCGCAGCGGTAACAGCTCCTGTTAAAAACATTGTAAGCCAAGATTTAAAAGGACCTGACCATCGTCTCGTATACTTTGATGTACCTCGTACGTACAACGATACACCTGACTGGGATCACTTCAAAGAAAATTGTGATATCTTACAAGAGGAAATTGAAAAAGGCCGCGTATACTCTGCCTATGTAGTAGACCATGGTGGCATCCCTGAAGCAGTTTCCAAAATGGCTCTCGGCAATAAAATTGGCGTTAAGTTCGACAAATATGCAGAACGAGCTATTTTCCAACCAGCTATTGGTTCTTTCATCGTAGAAGTAGATATTACAGCGGTTAACCATTTACTTGAATTGTCCGACGTTCGCGTTATTGCAGTTACCCAAGACAAACCTGTCATCGAATGGAACGGCCAATCTGTAACACTTGATGAAATCGAAAAAGCATACGAAAAACCATTATCCGATATATTCCCATTGGAAGCAAAATCCGGTACTGGTGAAGCGGTAGCTTACATTCACGATCAACACGCAAAACCTCGCAGTACCTCCTTAGGTGCTAAACCAAAGGTACTTATCCCTGTATTCCCTGGCACTAACTGTGAATTCGATTCCGCTCGTGCTTTTGAACGAGCTGGTGCTATAGCAGACATCGTACTAATTCGCAATCAAACGCCAGAACAATTAAAAGAATCTATTGACGTAATCAAAGCTAAATTAGCAGAGTCTCAAATTCTTATGTTCCCTGGTGGATTTAGCGGCGGCGATGAACCAGATGGGTCTGGTAAATTCATGGCTACCCTATTCCGCAACCCATATCTTGCAGAAGGCCTCGAAAACCTACTTTATAAACAAGATGGTCTAGTTCTCGGTATCTGTAACGGTTTCCAAGCGTTGATTAAATTAGGTCTATTGCCTGGTGGCCATATTGAAACATTAACGGCAGATCACCCTACCTTGACATACAATACCATTGGACGCCACGTATCTCGTATGGCTAACACTAAGGTTATTTCTACAAAATCTCCTTGGATGTGTGAAGCTAAGGCTGGCGAAATTTATACGGTTCCTATATCTCATGGCGAAGGTCGGTTTATCGCATCTCCTCAACAAGTATTGGAATTCAATAAAACTGGTCAAATCGCTACACAATATGTCGACTTTGACGGTATAGCATCCATGGATGGACGATTTAATCCTAACCAATCCGTGGCTGCTATCGAAGGTATTTATAGCCCTGATGGCCGCGTATTTGGTAAAATGGCGCACTCCGAACGCTGTGGTGCAGATATTAGTAAATATTCCAGGCAACTTAGAAATGCCAATCTTCACATCCGGCGTAAAATACTTTAAATAATCTATATGGCCCATTCTTCGGAATGGGCTATATTTTCAAACTTTCACAATACACATTCTAATATGTGAAAGTTATCACAGTTATAACACATTGACATATATCGATATATTGATTTTTTTCGAAAAAAACTGTATTATAAGATGTCAATATAATTAATTAAACCGTCATCACACGGATGAGGTTAGTTATGTATATACATATGTGTAAGGAAAGGATATTACTATGCATTGTGCTCAAAAAATGACCCATAATATCTACTGGATTGGTAGTAATGACTGGACAACTGAACGTTTTGAAAACTTATTCCCTATTCCAAATGGTGTAAGCTACAATAGCTATTTCATCGATGATGAAAAAACTTGCGTTGTAGACTCTGTTGATGCAGAAATTCGCGAAGAATAGCTTTGACAACTTATCCCACCTTTTAAATGGTCGTGATCTTGATTACATCATCGTAAACCATATGGAACCTGACCACTGTCAAACATTGTTAGAAACATTGGAACGCTATCCAAATTGTAAAATGGTTGGTAATGCAACAACATTCCGCATGTTTGAACAATTCTACCGCACACCAAAGCCTGATCAATATTACACAGTAAAAGAAGGCGACGAAATTTGCTTAGGTAAACATACTCTTGTATCCTACACAATGCCTATGGTTCACTGGCCAGAAGTAACTTGTACCTATGAAAAATCTACAGGTACATTGTTCTCTGCTGATGCATTCGGTACATTTGGTACAATCAATGGCAACATCTTTGCTGACCAAACTGATTTCGTAGCAACCTATGAAGATGAAGCTCGTCGTTACTACACAAACATCGTTGGTAAATACGGTCCTCAAGTACAAAATGCAATTCGCAAGGTTTCCGGCCTTGAAATCAAACGCATTGCTCCACTTCATGGTCCAATCTGGCGTACACCTGAAACGATTGAATATATCTTGCACAAATACTTACACTGGTCCAGCTACACAGCTGAGAAAAAAGGTGTTGTTATCGCCTTCGGTTCCATGTATGGCAACACTCGTGACATCGCTCAACAATTGGCTAAACAATTGTCTAAACGGGGTGTTACAGATATTAAAATCTACGATGTTTCCAAAACTAATCCTTCCTACATCATCGCTGATGCTTGGAAATATACAAACTTGGTAACAATTGCACCAACTTATAACTTGAACCTATACCTTACTATGGAAAACTTCATTCACGAGTTAAAAGCGCTTAACTTCCAAAATCATAAGGTATCCATCATCGGAAACCATTCCTGGGCTTCCGCTGCAATGAAAACAATGGTTGCTCATTTCGAAAACGACTTCAAAGATATTGAAATCGTATCCCAACCTCTTGATATCAAATCCTCTTTGAAAGAAGAAGATATCCCATTGATTGAAAAAATGGCAGACGATATCAAAGCATCCATCGATGCACAAGAAATCAAAGAAGTATTATAATATACATACTAAAAGCCGTCCTTCGGGGCGGCTTTTTAAAACTCTTATGAAACTATAATAATTCTACTATTTTGTTCTTGACATAAATCTAACTTTTTCATATACTATACAAGTACCTGTTACACAACAGAATACATGGAGAGGTGTCCGAGCGGCTGAAGGAGCATGATTGGAAATCATGTGTGCGGTTATACCGTACCCAGGGTTCAAATCCCTGTCTCTCCGCCACATATAAGAAGGTTATCCGATGGATAACCTTCTTTTTCTATATACAAGCAAAAAGGGACTGTACTTATACAGTCCCTCTCATTTATTTTACATGTATTTGTTTTGCTACTTCTCGAATGATATCAGGATTTGTTCGACAACACCCACCGATTATATTAGCCCCGGCCTTGCGCCATACATCAACATAGTCAATAAAGCTTTGTTGTCCACCTGACCATGTTTTGGTTTCTCCATCATAGGTTTCACCAAGATTTGGATATACAGCAATTGGCTTATTTGTAACAGACCGTATATCTTTAATTAAGGATTCTACATATTCCGGCGCTGTACAGTTAATCCCTATCCCCGTCACTTGACGCACCTTATCGATCATTTCAGCGCATTTAATGATGGTCTCTCCGCTTGAGATATGATGTTCATCTTTGCAGAGAAAAGAAATCCATGCAGGAATACCTTTTTTTGTCGTAAGTGGATCACACAAGGTACGGGCAATGGCAATAGCCTCATCATAGCACGGCACCGTTTCACAGGCTAACACATCGGGATTTTCTTCGCAAAATAATGCTATACGAGGAATATGGAATACTTCCAAATATTCGGTTTGTACACCATAATCACCACGATATTCAGAGCCATCTGCCAAGAAAGCACCATATGGGCCAACAGAGGCGGCTACTAATGGTTTTGGTAAGGCCCCTTCAGAGAAGTAACGGACACTGCCATCTGGCAATTGTTCACCTAATGTAATGCCACGCAATGTAAGCGCATCATTCGCTTTAGCTTCTAAAAATTCATTACGTGCTTGCACGGCTAAACGAACGGATAACTTCACCAAATCCAGTGCTTCTTCTGTACCATACCCATGAGCTTTAAACCCGGCTACAGTTGCTTGATAACCAGAACTTTCAATAATATCTGCACCGGCTGCCAAGTAGGAAATGTGAACTTTTTTGATGATCTCTGGATTTTCAATAAGCATCTTAGATGACCACAACTCATCATGAATATTACATCCATGGCGCTCTAATTCTGTACCGAATGCACCATCTAGTACAAGAGGCCCATTTTCCTTTACAATCTTCAAAAATGCTTTCCGTTTAGCCATTCTATCACCTATTTCAAATCTTCTGCAGGTGGTTCTTTACCAAACCACTTTTTATAAATCTCTGCATATTTACCATTAGCCTTAATTTTGGCTAATCCATCGTTTATTTTACCAAGTAACTCCGTATTACCTTTTTTCACAGCAATACCAAGTGGCGCCGCATCATAGTCCTCACCGGTTACTTTAGCAATGCCACGGCCTTTATTATTTACATAATACTCATTTACTGGCGTATCGTTAATAACTACATCTACGCCTTTATTCTCTAATTCCAAAAAGGCATCAACAATAATATTAAATTGTCGTACATCTGCATTTGGAATTTGCTAGCAATCTCATACCTATTACTAACTAAAATTTCTACATAATCTAACAACTATAGATTTACTCTAAAATAAAATAACATAAACATATCATATCACCCTATATATCCTAGGTCAATAATTCCTACTATATAAATATGTTTTATTTGATATAGATTATATCTATATCCCAAAGACAATCCCCCAATCAGCTCCATATAAAAAGGGGCTACAACTAGAATGCAGAAAAATTTCATTCTGTTATAGTCCCTTTGTAATTTAGATAATTTTTATTATTAACGGAATTCAACTACAGAAAAATTCAAGTTTACAAATCATTAAATGTTGATCCAATTATTTTCTTTATCAAAGTAGTTTTACCGACATTATCATCTAGCACAATACACTGGTCAAATAATGTATCGTACTGATTCTCTTTATGTACTATCAATTTTTTAAAATACAGCCTATCAAAATACCCCTCTGGATTCTTGGGTTTCAGCTCAGAATTATCATCTGTCTCAATAAACTTAACACCCAATGTATCGACAATACCTTCATACTTAATCTTTTGATTCTCAAACACCTGTATATAGCCTAATGGAACTCCATCAAGAAACTCCCCAGCCAGAAGAATGTTCCCTTTCTGACCATTATTATTAGCAATTAAAACTCCATATCCATTTGGGTAATCCTTATCTACGCCTCCCCAATAATAGTAATCAAATTTAGAATTATTACTTGCTAACTCTAGTTTATATCCATCTTTACGATTAATTATAACTTTATATAAATCTTTTGTATCTTTTATCTCATCAGATTTTCCTAATATTTCTAATGTTAATTTTCTTTCCTTTTGGAGTGGCAATTCATTATCATACGAATAAGTATATGGAGTATATTTTATATTTTCACTTTCCTTAACACCTGTTATATTACTAGTATTATTTTCAGATGCACAACCACTAGATATAAAAAAATAATTAATATCATAAGTATATATTTGACATGCATACTAATACCTCTTTTATAAGAACTAACAATAATTATAAGACGATTATCTTCTAGTATAAGAAGCCCTGTTTGACGAAGAGTATGAATCACGAATAACTTCACTTCTCAATAATTCTCCATCTTGTGAATCTATATACCAAGATCCATTTATCTTCACCAAAACAATATTTCCGCTAAAGACTTTTGCTACTATTCCGTTGGAAGTTTGATCATTAGAATACAATAAATATTCAAAAAGAAATAGAGCTATCAGAATAATCTTTTAACTTCAATTTTTTTCAACTTAATTGATATGGTGTTTTGATACCCTTGCTTCCAATCAAAAAAATTACCTATAACATTTCTCTGATTGTCTGAAAACATATTAAATGCTTCATTATAGTTTTGCTGATCAATAGCCAAATAAAATTTTTCAATGGCATTTTGTGCTTGATCAATATTTTTTTGTTTTGCCTTCTCTAAATTTTCTAGTCTTATACGTTCTTGATTTTGTTCATTTTTTTGCTTCTCTATTTGTTCCCGTTCAACACGTTCTTGTTCAGCTTTATTTTTTAAACTACTATCTTCTTTATTTCGATTAACATTATCTCTAGTTGTATGTTTTGTATATTCATCAACGATATAAGATGCCATAGTCTCAACTTTGCTAATTAATAAACTCGTATTAACTAAAGGTTTATATATAATATTACAAACGCCTAATAGAAGGATAATACTTAAAGCATATATTAGCTTAAAAGTTGATATTGTCCAATCTGCGCCCCCAAAAAATGCTTCTCTTCTTTTTTTAATAAAACTTATACTGTCTTCTCCCTCTTTCAATAAAACAAAGAAAATATATAATGCTCCTAAAACAGGAAAAAAACAAATACAACAATTTAATCTTGTTTAAACCAATATCATTAAATCTACGACATAACAAAAGAAATCAAAAGGTACAAATGATAATCCAATAAAAAGTATAGCAAATGAGACTAATACTTTTGAGAGATACACTGAAGGTGTAATCAAAAAAATAACCCTACACTTATTACACTAAAAAAATAGTTATTAATACTACGAAGTCTTAATATAATCTTTTTAAACTTAACTTACCACTCCATTCTAGATACTTTATAGCAAAATTATTTTTGAATGTATTCCATATACTATTTTTCATACATAGAAAAATGGATACATTTTGTTTTTGTATTCGTTGGTTTTTGATCAATGGTTCCATTTATATATTCTCTTACAAGTGCATTATAATACACCTCATATTTAACACAATCTAAATAATAAATAATATCCATAACTATTATCTAGTTAAAAAAATAGTTCAATATCATCTTTAAGTTTATAAATTTCATCAGTAGACATACCATCGAAATTATTACGAATAAACTTGCGCTTAGCTTCATTAAATGTTTTTTCTCTCATATCAAATATAAATGGAGAAATATTATCTTTAATTTTATTACAAATAGTCTCTCTCATTGTAAAAATACTAGAGCTAATAAGGCCATTTAGGGATTCTTTTTTCTTTTTATTTCCTGTATATACTTTCAATGCACCAACCGCCGCACCTGCAAGCATCAATGGAGGCATGAATGCCCCTAAAGCTCCTACCATAGATACATGAGCTGCTGCAGGACCTAATACAGCTGCATATACGGATAAAGCACCACCCGCTGCAACAGCAGTCATCATTGTATCCTGTAATACTGAAGATTCATCAACTGCACTATACAAATTAGGGATTTCTGAATAGGTTTTAAAATTATCTTCTACAGATAAAGACATAGACTCCTCTAATTCTGTATCTATACGTTCTAATGCATTCTGCCAACTTTTATTGATATATACGTTCAATTCCTCTATAAACTCTCCAATTTCTCTATTATTACCATTACTAATAATAGTTTCTAACTCATCTTTTACGGCTTTCTCTGTACTATTAGCTGATGTCAATCCCATAGAATCAACTTTATTCTTTAATGAGGATTCAACATTAACCAAAAACTTATTAAATGCCCAATTAGAAATATAATTATTTACATCACTCTTAAAAGATGATGCTGCATAATCAATCTTTGCCCCTCAACTGCTCAAATAGTTCTAACTTTAGATTTATATTATCTAACACTTGTCTATGAATAAAGAGCAACTGATTTTCTAATACTTGCACTGAATTTAATATAGATTCGGTTTTGTACAATTTCAGATTGTCTTTCTATATTATTCTGTAAATAATCATATAAATTTTTTTAAAAACCTGAGTAATCAAATTCAGTGAGTATGTTATTTATAATTCCATGATATGCTTTTTTTAGCACTTATAGGAAAAAAACTTTTTTTAAAATACACCCCCATTGTATCATCAAGATAGTCAACTAAATCTTGTGGATCACCATCTACTTCATCAATTCTATTAATAATAGCAATTATCGGTTTTCCCATATTGGATACAGTTCTTACATAATTATTAACATCAGTCTGCCTAAATAGTTACCATTAAACACCCATAATACAACATCTACATTTTGAAAAATACTCAATAGTTCTTTCTGCATTTTGTTGTGTAATAGTCCCCAACCCTGGTGTATCAATAATATGTAAAGATTTCAAACCTTGCATATTACGTTTAATAACGACATCTTTACAGTTTTTAAAAATATTCTTGATTATTTTGGTGCTTAACTAACTCAGCAAAAAAATTTCGTCAACAGTACCAGCCTTAATAGTCCCATCAAGATAATTTATTGTTGCACTTTCACTTGACGAATATGAAATCTTCATAATTGAAGCTGTGGCCTCACTAACATTTGTTGGTGAGATTTCCCCCACCAATCAAAGCAATTTAATAATGTTGATTTGCCAGACTTAACTTCTCCAATAATTGCTAATCTTAAAGGGTATTAACCTTATCCAGTAGTACATCTAAAGATGATTTTATCTCTAAAAGCTAAGGGATTATTAATATTATACAAAGGGGATGTTGTCGTTTTTATTTATCACTGACTCTATTGTTGCTAAAAAGTTCCATAAAAAGCTCCTTATTACTAACACAGAAATCTACTAAAATTATAAATTAAATCTCAATTGATAAATCCTTCATTTCATTTAACACAATCCATTAGGTTCATCAATATTTCTTTTAATTCCTCCATATGTACTGATGCCCCATACATTTCAGAAAATGAATTTTCTCTATTAGATTCTATACTTGCAATATGTTCATCAAGTTTTACCGCAAGTTTACCAACAATATCCTCAATATATTTTTGTTGTTTGTCGCTGAAATTCATTAGTAACACGCGTACTTTTTTTCGTCATTGAACATACGGTCTACTCCCTGATAAAATTATTTAAAAGGCCTCCTCCAGTATAATTTGAGGCTATATCTGAAAAATCACCCAATTCATTATACTCAACTTCAAAAACTAATATTAGATTCCACAGGATATAAATATTTGAATTCAACAAATAAACTAATAGAATTTTTTTATAGTTCAAAAAAACTCTGAGAAGTCTAAAGAGTTCATTTACAATATTTTTGTATTCCCATCATAACCTCTTCGGGTTTAATAATTTTATTTTTGACAAAGCTATTAAATCTATCTGGAGGTAATTTCCATAATTTTTTTCATTATTTATTTCTGCAGTTGAACGAACTCTACTCACCTCTTTTTTTCAATAAATTGGGAAAAAAATGATTAATCCAACTATTAAATTTATTTAATGAGTCTTCTTCAAGTTCCTTTTTGTAAAAGTAAGTCGTTTTATCATTAGCCTCTAATAAAACCTCATATATTTCCTGTATTGTTGATTCGATTTCCGAGTAAATCAACTCAGTATTTTTTATCTTTGCATTAATTTGTAATGCTAGAGCATCAGAGAATAAAGTTTTATTTAAATGCTCCAATAAATAGTCAAATCTACTAGCTTCATATTCACTAACAGCAATTTTACGTTCTTCATCAGAAAAAGATTTATTACTCAACACTTCCTGGGCATGTCTAGCTTGCCGTGCAGATATTGGAATAAATTCATAAAAAATATCACCATAAAATTTTTTTGCATCAGCAATAACCCCCTCAACAGTTTGACCATTAGCAAGAATATTATCCAATCTATTAATTACTGCAATCATATTCTGTGGATTACCATACTCGGTTAATACTCGCTCAATCTCTTTTCTATCCCCAGCACCAGCAATACGATCACCTGGTAATACCCAGATAATGCCATCCGCTTTACTATAATATTCTTTAGCATTAGAAATAACCATACCATCAATTTCTTGATTCAACCCAGGAGTATCAACTAAATTATAAGATTCTAAAAGTTTACAATCTCTAATAGGCGTAATCATTTCTATTACATCTGATCTATATAAATAATACTTTTGTAGTTCTTGAAGCTTTTCTTCTAATGCCTCAATACTCAAACCGCTATCTTTAGCCTCATCACGTTTTTCTCTAATTAATTGCTTTGATGCTTTAACTTTTAAATCTTCTTTTTTTAAATACTCTAAAGCTTTTAATTTAGAGAATATTTTTTTACTATACCATCTTTAAATTTTAATTTAATAGATTCAGAATCCTCATAATTAGTAAAGATATCTATTTTTCCAAGTCTCTGGACTTATACTTTCTTTAGCTACTTGTTTGCCTGCTAGAGCATTTATTAAAAGTAGATTTACCATTTTTACCACTTCCCATGACAAATAGCATAAACTTATTATCTAATTCCTCTGCTAAAGGCTTTAATTTTAACTAAATTTTTCTTGTATATTTTTTTAACTCTGGTCCAACAATTTTTACTCTCTTCATATTTATATTTAAGATCAATATATTGAAAAACAGTATTCAAAATTATCTACAAATGACAAAAATGTGTTGCTTTGTATGCTGTCTAGCTCGATTTCTATATGCATCCTCAACATTCGAAAAATAGAGTTTCTAATTTATCTACAGAGTTGCTATACATATGTCACCTTATTTCATCAAAAAAATTCAAAAATAAACAATGTATTTAACAACATTAATAAAAGCTATCGATATATTAATTCTCATAGATAAATTATTAAACATCTTCTGATAATCACTACGATCCTCCTCAGATTGCATATGTATTTTTACCTATTAATACGTTCATCTCTTGAACAAATGATATAAATGATGCTTCCTGTCTATTGATAAAAATCATTATAACCAGTCTCAATACCTCGAATAATCACTTGTGTAGCTTCGTACTCTTCTTCTAATTTCTCAATATGTTTAAGATATTTAGATAATTGAGTGAAGAAAAGCTCATTAAAGTTTTTTTGACTCCACAATTAATTGAGAAATCAGTTTATTCTCATGCTCAATTTCTTTATTCCACTTATGTAAATTCTCATAAAAACTCTTTCGTTATTTTTATTAGTCTCACTCTCAATATTTTCATATAGGATTTGTCCTTCCAATAATCTATCTTGAATTTCCTTAATAATAGTACTTACTTTTAAAAGTTTTCTATTATGTTCATCTAGTGACTTTAATGTTGTACATTTAACAACTTCATTAGAGACATCTTTTTGTAACAACTTTAATCACATCAATAAATTCTTCTTTAGATTATTTCCCATTTTATCCACCTATAAAAATACACAATACCAATTTAGCTAATCATAACACTTTAATATTTACAGTCTTATAAAAATTTCATTAATTTTTTTCATTAATATTTTCATTTTGTTTTTCATGAAGACAAAAATTTAAATTAACATCAATTTCTTTAGATAGACGTAATTAAGGTATATTTTATTTAGAATACATCAAAATACAAAAACTGCACCTCCAAAATAATATCTATTTTGAAGGTGCAGTTCGCATTTATAAGGTATTTTTATTAAGTTATTTAGCTGTTTTTTTATCTTTAATGTACATAGCTACCTTGTACAAGAATGCACAGAGTAACAAGTACATTACAATACTGAGGGTATGTTGCTTCTGGTGTTTCTACCCATTCTTGAGCAAATACATCAATACCTGCAATACGAAGTACGGCACTGAACAAGGAACCAATAGCACCACCGGCTACAAGACCGGATGCAATTGTACTACCTTTGGAGAATCGAAGGTCTGCCAACGCTTTATCGTTTGTACTATTTTGTACAAAGTATGCAATCAAACCACCAACTAGTAATGGGGTGTTGATTTCCATAGGTGAGATATGTACCTAATGCAAATGCCAACGGTGGAACTTTCACCATCCATAAGATGATTGCAAACAATGCGCCTGCCATGTATAAAGGCCATTGTGCACTACCACCAGTCATCATAGGGTTCGATGATAGCAGCCATTGCATTCGCTTGAGGAGCATTCAATGCATGGTCCCCTACAAAACCATAGGCACCATTTAATAAGATCATGACACCTACAGAAAGTACAGCACAGAGAATGGTACCAACGATTTGCCATTGTTCCATTTTTTTAGGCGTAGCACCTGTCATGTGCGCTACCTTAAGTTCTGACATAAAGTTACCAGCCATACCGATGGTTGTACCGATAAAGGATGCCATCATGAGGACTGCAATCATACCGACTTTACCAGTCATACCAGCAGCTGTTAAGCATACAGCAGAAATGATAATCATAAAGATTGTCATACCGGATACCGGTTCTGTACCAGTATAGGCAATGGAGCTAATACCTACTACAGCAAGTAAGAAGGACATAATTAGAACGATTAAGAATGCTACGCCTGTTTGCGCTAGGCTTTCAGAATACATAAAGTGGAAGTATACGGCAAATAAAACGGTACATAACAAGATACCTGCACCAATCCAAGATGTAGGAACATCACGTTGCGTACGGAGCAAGTTAACTTCTGTAGTTTTGGATGTGAATATATCTAAAACTGCTTTTTTAACAACGCTGCCAACCACCTTAGACATGCTCAAAAGACCAATGATGCCGGCCATAGCAAGCATACCGATACCAATATGACGCACATAATCAAGGAATACCTTACGAATTGGAGCATCCGCTAAAAATACAGATTGACCATTGATGTGCATCACATGTTCTGGTGCTAAGAAGTATACAATTGGAATACATACGAACCAAGAGAAGAAGGAGCCCGCTGCAATAATCGCTGCATAGCGAAGGCCTGTAAAGTAACCAAGACCGAGCAACGCTGCATCAGTGTCTACGGCAGCCGTCAATTTAGTTTGGTCTGCTAAGGCAGCGCCCCATTTAAACGTAGCTGTACGAATGACCTCTTCCCACCAGCCAAGGCTGTTTAGAATAAAGTCATATACGAGAGCAATAAGGCCAGAACCTAACATCAATTTAGCTTTACTACCTTCATTACTCATCAATACTTCAGCTGCAGCGCGACCGCTTGGGAATGGATACACATAGTGCATTTCTTCTACAAAAATAGCGACGGAACATAACGCATAATAGAACACCAAGTACGCCACCGAGAATAATTGGGAATTGCCATTTGTGTAAAGGTTACATCTGTTACACCCCAAATGTAAAGGGCTGGCAAGAAGAACATAGCCCCAGCTAATGTGTTTTGTACTAGAGCTGGCGATTGGCAGAATGTGTACAGTTTCAGCAAACGCATTTTTCCGTTTCAAAATAACTGCTGTACCCATGGCAAGTACAGATACTGGAGCAAAGGCATCTACTGTTTGACCGATTTTCAAGCATAGATAACCAACAGCCAGTGTAAAGATTGCTGCATAGAACAGGCCCCAAAATACTACGTATGAATTAATTTCTTCGTAGTCCTTTTTAGGATCAAGTACCGGTTCTACGGGCGGAATAGAACGAGTTTCGTCCGACATAGTAAAACCTCCTCATAAAAAACACAAACGTATATCTATCCACCTTTATACTATCACGGCATTATATACGATTCAATTGCTTTATATGCATAATACGAATATTTTTACACATTATGCACCGATAGACTTTGCATTTTATGTACTACTAGTCTACAATTAAGATATATAGGCTAAATAGGTCTAACTATGGTATCAACCAATTATATATTCAATACATTCTCTCAAGGAGGCTTATTATGGAACCAATGGTTGAACGTTTTGTACGCTATACAAGCATAAATACACGGTCTAACGAGGAAAGTACAACGATTCCCAGTACGCAAACGCAAGTCGATTTTGCTACCAATGTACTTGTTCCTGATTTGAAAGCAATTGGTCTTGATGAGGTCATCTACAATCGAGAAAACGGATTTGTCATCGGTACATTAAATGCTAACACAGATGCAAAGGCCCCTTCCATTGGTTTTATCGCCCATATGGATACGGCCGACTATAACGCAGAAAATATTAAGCCACGCATCATTGAAAACTATGATGGCAACGATATTTGCCTCAACGAAGAACATCAGATTTTCACACGTCGTACAGATTTTCCTAATTTAAAGAACTATATTGGTAAGTCCTTGGTCGTAACAGATGGTCTCACACTACTCGGCGGTGACGACAAGGCTGGCATCTGCGAAATTATGGAAGCCCTCTCCTATCTCGTGGCTCACCCAGAAATCAAACACGGTAAAATCATGTGTGCCTTTGGCCCTGATGAAGAAATTGGTACTGGCGCAGATCACTTTGATGTGAAACAATTCCCTGTGGACTTTGCCTATACGATTGATGGTGAAAGCCTAGGTCAACTCGAGTATGAAACATTCAATGCGGCTGGCGGTACTGTAACGCTCAAAGGCGTATCGGTTCACACGGGTACAGCAAAGGGTATCATGATTAACTGTGCTAAACTGGCTATGCAATTTGACGCGTTATTACCTGGGGCGGCCGTTCCTGAACACACTTGTGGTCGTCAAGGTTTCTTTATGCTCATGAGCATGGAAACACAAGTAGATACTGGTAAGATGAACTACATCATCCGCGACCATGACAAAAGAATTGTTCGAAGCGAAAAAAAGCATTTTTTTCCTACAAAGCAGGTCAAACATTAAATGAAATCTATGGCCGTGAAGTTTGCGAAGTCTCCGTAAAGATCAATATTACAATATGTACGATATCATCAAAGACAATATGGAATGTGTAAACGTAGCCAAAGCAGCCATGGAAAAAAAGCAGGTATCACACCTATCTGCGATCCTATTCGTGGCGGTACCGATGGCTCTAAAATTTCTTTTATGGGCATTCCAACACCTAATATTTTTACTGGTGTAGAAAATCTCCATGGTCGTCATGAATTTGCATGTATCGACGATATGAAAAAAGCTGTTGAAGTTATCGTCAACATTGTAAATATCGAAAAATAATACTATAAGATAGCAAAATGACTATCCGAGCAACTGCTCGAATAGTCATTTTTTATTACTCTATAAAATTGTATACCCAATGTCAAACATCGTTTTATGCAAGTTTACCATTACGTTTACGATTTCTAATTTGTTCTTCTTCAGCACGTGCTTTCATGGAAAGATCTTTATCTGTGCCTACATAACGGCCATAGAATAAATAATAAGCAACTAAGGCAACAAGGGCTACTACAACAGTTACATGGAACATGCTTGTATAACCGACTACCTCCTTAATGGCACCTAAGATATATGGACCAAAGCCAAGGCCCACATCCAAGGCGATAAAGTATGTTGATGTAGCAACACCAATGCGGTGTACCGGTACAATTTTAACAGTTACCGCTTGACCATTAGACATGAATGTACCATAGCCAAGTCCGACGAATACGGCGGATAAAAGTACAAGCCATGTAGAGTGAGCAATGGATAACAAGAAAATACCAAGCGCTAAAGATACGAAACAAGGATATAAAACGAAGTTTTCCCCTTTCATATCAAATAGAATACCAAGTAAAGGTCTTGTAATAGTGATCACTACGGCATAGACAACGAAGAAGAATGTACCTGCCATAATAAGATCTAAGTCTTTTTGTATAGGCTGCCATAAAAGCCGATAACACCAGAGTATGCAAAAGCCTACAAGCACAGAAACAAGGCTAATAGAATTCATACGAGGTTCAATATAATCGAAAATCTTAATGCCCTTATGAGCTTCAGAATCGATATCAAGCTTAGGCTCCTTAAACTTCATAATTACGGCGCCAATGCCACAAATAACGATAAGTGCAACACAGAATGCGATGATAAAATCATAGCCAAGACTGTGAAGCATTAAAATACCTAAGAATGGACCTACTGCAGCAGCAAGAGAAGTAGATAAACCGTAGTAGTTAATCCCTTCGCCACGACGAGACTGAGGTATAATAGCAGCAATAATCGTACTTGTTGCAGTTGATGTAATACCGTAAGCAAAAACCATTTATGAATCGAACGCTATCGAGCATTAACAAGTTAGGGTGTGTAGAAGTACATGGCTGTTGAAGCCAAATAAATAAACAAACCTAAGTACAGCATCTTTCGGCAACTTAAGACACTAATAAAGCGTCCCGCTAACAATCGTGCCACGACGGTACCGATAATATATATACCAACAGCTAAGCCTGCTTGACTGGCTGTGGCGTGAAGGTTATCTTTTGCCACTACGGCAATAATAACAATTAATAAATAATAAATCAAAAATACTAAGAAATTAATCAAAGTATCGAGGACAAATGATCTTGTCCATAAGGCCTCCTTAGCCTTATCCATAGTATCAACTCCTATTTCTAAAATATTTGTCAACCATATAATGACATTGGTTAATTATAGACCTCTCATCATAAAAAACAAGAATTAAATAGTTATTTTTGTTATCACTTTTAATTATGACTAATCTCATAGATTTATATATAATAAGCAAATTACCATATCACCTATTTACGTAAATTTTTTTAATAATAAAAAAACACCTTTTGATAGGTTCTACTCTAATTTACCAGTTAGAATAGACCATCAAAGGTATCTACTATTATTCAATTATTTTTGTTTCTAATCCACAAGCTTTAAAAAAATGCTTTATAAGCCTCCGCCTTCTTCACAAGACTCAACGGATAGGCTCTAGAGGTAGATGGCAAACGCGTCAAAGAAAGTTCTCGACCTTCATAAACAAAAGGAGTCGTTTCTCCTGTTTTAGGTAGTTTTATCTTTTCAGGTAATAAACTAAGTAAGATTTCTGTAGCCTTGCCACCTGTTGTACCAATATGAGTACAATCTGGTATTTGTGCTAATACGTCAGCGAGAGGAACGGGCTCAACTACCTTTAAAAACGCATCAGATGCATTACCATGCTCACGAATAGCTTTCAATACCGTTGGACAAGAAGCTATACCAATTTGAGATAAAAAAGCTTTAATCTTTTCCGCATCAAATGCTTTTTCTTCCCCTTTTCTAAAATGTTCTTTATCATCAAAGAACACCAAACCGAAAACACGCCACATATCATTTTGAAAATTCGGATAATGAAATTCCATGGCTCGCTTTTCAGATGTTGGTGGAAATGTTCCCATCATCATAACCGTTGCATTCTTCGGCAAGAATGGCGGAAATGGTCTCGTCTCTACAACTTCATTAGAATGTACTTCAACAGTAGTATTATCTTTCACGATACACATCTCCTTATTGTTTATGTTAACTATCTACTCTCACATTAACAAGTTTAGATGATTGATACTATGATAAAACTCACCTTTTATTGAACCATAGGTTGGGTCATAATCGTATTGACCGCATCAAATCCTGTTGGTACAGGAGATACGAGATATAAACATACAACGGCAGCTATAGCAAATCCAATTGCTAGGTAAGAGAAGGTGCCGCGTTTAGGGAACTCGTACAAGCCGAACAAGCGTATACCAATGGCCGCACCAATGGCAGTAATAAAGGATGGCAATGAGAACATGCCATATACGCCAAAGATAACCATCAATCCCGCATAACCGCCTACTACAGTAATCATTGGTAGCATACGATCCATAGAACTCTTATAGTCTCGAGTCAACCCAGATGGATAGTTGGAGCTTTCAATACCGAATAAACCAAGCAAAATGCCGAAATCAACCCAGATAAATTCCCAAATGCCTTTAAATGCATTTCGATTACGGCCTGCATACCAAGCAAAGGCAGTAATGGCCAAGATGGCTAAACCAACTAAGCCAAAATAGTAATCCCCACTAATAGTAGGACCTACATAGGCGCCAATAGCGGTTACAATAGCACTGAGAACGGAAAGTACAATAACACGATGAACAGCAGGACGTTCCGATTCAGGAATGCGTTTGAACACGGTTGCTAGCAATTCCAATACAAAGCAAGCCATAAAGACAGCAATACCAATAGCTGGATTAATGAAGATACCAACTACCGTCAAAACTAAAGGAATTAACAAGCGCCATTTAGGAAATAATACGAGATCCTTGTAATCAAGGCGTACATCTTGTGTTTCAGATGTGAAATTATTATACACTACAAAGAGGAGCATAAACGCAACCACATCTAGTGGTGTAGCCCCCCAAATCAACAAGGTTGGTACAATAATCATGGATAACGCCACACCAGATATTCTAGATAGGCCGGCGGCGATGAATCCTAGCAGTAAAAATGGTAATAATAATGTTAAATATTCGAACATAATAAACCTCCCATCATATAAATCTAAGTATATAGTAATTAACTACAAATTTCTATACCGAATGAGTTAAGGTTTATACAGATTTACCATACGACACCATACTATACTGCGTCTTTACTAAGATTGTTGCTGCTTTAATCGGTTTCTTATAACAGACGGGGAACATTCGAGTTGTCGTGCGATAGCTGCAATGGATAATCCTTCCATCCGTAATCTACTAATCTCATTCGTATCTACCTCTAACCGTTTACCACGCAATGCAACACCAGATTCTCGTAAATATAAGGCGACTGTATTGGCTTGTAACTGATAGGCAATACCTATATCCTTTGTACTCAACCCATGATAGCTATACAAATAGCTCATTTCATCGATAGGCATCACCTTACGCCGCCCACCGCGTATATTGACCCCCATGTGATGTAAGATATGCAATACCTTCCATCGTGAAAGCCCCATCATATGGGCAATACGAGTTGTACTATTACCACTTTCATAAGCCTTTTTAATACGATCTGGTTCTACACTATGTATAGAATGATCATGAGTACACAGCAGTCCATACTCATGTAATCGATTAGATATGGTCGCAGTGGATACATTAAAACGACGGGCCAAGGCTTCAATACTCGTATGACTCACTTCATATAAATTTACCAATGTTGCGCGATTGATATCTTTACGCGTTTCACGTCGCGCAATCTTATACATCTGCATACGCCTTACAATTGTATCTACACTACACCCAATATAATCGGCAATATCTCGTAAGGTCCATTTCTCTTTAACATATAGATTCTCTAATAATTGTTTTGGAATATTTCGTACGCTGCGATACATATAATCGCTCCTTTCACATAATTTAGGCGAACTATATTCACACACCTATTACACTTATTATGAAAGGCTAATTATAGTCTTAGCAATAGAAAAAGGGTTCCCAATAGTCACCCCGGTGACCATTGGGAACCCTGCCTTTATCAGGAACAGATATACATTATCGAGCCCTATGACGCAATGCCTTCGGCTTTTCTAATATAAAAGCCCATTTCATACCTTCTTTAATATCATGACACGACTTGCGAGCCTTCTTCGTTACAGGCTTCGTATGAGTCTCTACATCAACAAGAGGAATCTTTACTTCTTCCATTGCTTTTTGGCGCTTAAATTCTGCTAGGCGCTCAGTCAATGTAGAAACTGCAACCGTTTTACTAGTAGATACTTTATGTCCTTCTCGTTGTTTAGGTTGCTCTTTTTTAGATTGTTCTGCAGATTGATTATAAGAAATCTGAGTATTAGACGACTGATAGCCAGCATCATTAGATGTAGCATTAACCGGAGGTTCTTCTATTTTACGTTCAATAGAAATACCGTATTCACGCTCCATATCCTCCCAAGTCTTTTCAGCACCTGAGGTTTCATACTCATCAGCATCTTCAGTCTTTGAGCTTTTCAAAAAGGAGAACACGATATAAGCAATTATAGCTAGAACAAATATAGGATTATGCGTAAAGGCCGATAGTATTGTAGACAAAATAGAGTCCATAGCTACTCCTATTCACCATCTGCTAAATTCTCACGCATCTTAGTGTCTGCAATAATATTATTCATATTGTAGTAATCCATAACGCCAAGATTACCGTTTCTGAAAGCTTCTGCCAATGCTTTAGGAACTTCAGCTTGTGCTTCCACTACCTTAGCTTGCATATCTTGTGTTTTAGCACGCATTTCTTGTTCTGTAGCAACTGCCATAGCACGGCGTTCTTCGGCACGAGCTTGTGCGATTTTTTTATCTGCTTCCGCTTGGTCTGTTTGCAATTGAGCACCAATGTTACGTCCTACGTCTACGTCAGCGATATCAATGGATAAGATTTCGAATGCAGTACCCGCATCAAGGCCTTTACCCAATACAGTACGAGAAATGTGATCTGGATTTTCCAATACATCTGTATGCTCTTCAGAAGAACCTACCGTTGTTACGATACCTTCACCAACACGGGCGATAATTGTAGCTTCACCAGCACCACCAACGAGGGCGATCAATATTAGCACGTACCGTTACGCGAGCACGAACCTTAAGTTCAATACCATTTTTTGCCACTGCAGAAATGATTGGTGTTTCAATCACCTTAGGATTAACGGACATTTGAACCGCTTCCAATACATCACGACCAGCGAGGTCTATAGCAGCAGAACGTTCAAATGTCAACGGAATAGATGCGCGTTCAGCAGCGATTAATGCATCTACAACGCGGTCAACGTCACCGCCAGCAAGGTAATGTGCTGCAATTGATTTACATTAACCTCAAGACCCGCTTTATTCGCCTGTAATTAAAGGCATTACAATTTGAGATGGATTTTCACGACGTAAACGCATACCAACTAATGTAAAAAAATGCCTACGTTAACACCGGCTGCCAACGCGGATACCCAAAGGCCTAATGGCACAACATACAAGAATACCATAATCCCAATCAGTAGAATGGGAATCAAAATTAAAATACCTACATCCATAATAACCTCCATTATTTACGACGATGTGGTGAAAGCTTAATCGCGCTTTCTAACAATATTGCGGCCACCTACAACACGAAGCACCACAATGGGTGAACCGGCATCGATGAAGTCCCCTTCGGTTACAACATCCACTAAATTACCATCAATTTTAGCAATACCTGCAGGGCGTAATGTTGTATGCGCTACGCCCTCCTTGCCAGCTAGATCCTTTAATACATCATTAGACACATATCCAGCTTTTGTGGTAGATCGTTGCCCTAAGGTAAAGAGCTTGCCAATCCAGGTTTTTGAAAAGTGATTAAAGAAGGTTAATAATACCACGACTAATACAATCGTGATACCGAGCACCGCATATAAGGCTATATCTGTACCACCAAGGCCGATAAATACGCCCCACATAAACAAACAGTACCCGATAAGACCCGCAATACCACCAGGTATAACTAGTTCAATAGCCATCAATACGAGACCTATAATAAGCCAAAAAATATAATCCATATAAACCTCCTTTCACAAATCATTTCATACAATATATTATACAATAGACATTTATATTTTTCCAATAGACACGCTTCTATGATATATATAAATGCCCACTATACAAAAAAACGCGTAGCCAGCTACGCGTTAATTATAACTCTTGCTATATAGTTAAATGTATAATCAATTATACATCCGTTTTTCTTTAATTGATCATTACCAATACCTGTTTTTTTTGTAGGATAAAAGTACAATGCTCATCCCCATACCTACAACAGTGGCCAAGCCCATTCCTTTTAAAACAACAGGACCAATTACGAGCTGTGCACCACTAAGGCCTACAACAAGAATAACAGATGTAAGAATCATGTTAACAGGATTTGTATAGTCTACCTTGCGTTCTACGAGCATACGCAAGCCAGAAGCCGCGATGATACCGAACAATAGAATCGATACACCACCCATAACAGGGATTGGAATGGCATGAATAAGAGCGGCTACCTTGCCCACGAAGGAAATAATCATAGCCAATATAGCTGCACCGCCGATAACCCAAACGCTAAAAGCACCGTGTAATTGCTAGTACTCCAATATTTTCACCATACGTTGTATTTGGTGTAGCCCCAAAGAAACCAGAAAGAATATTGGCAAGGCCATCACCTAATAAAGAACGTTCTAAGCCAGGTTCTTTCATAAGATCTTTTGATACGATGTTACTTGTAACAACAAGGTGACCCACGTGTTCCGCAAATACTACAAATAATGCTGGCATAATCATGACGATGGCATTGATATCAAATTCAGGCATACCATAAAACTGTGGTAGCGAGAACCATGGTGCCGCTTCAACAGCGGAGAAATCGACAACGCCCATGATAGCAGATAAGATATAACCTGCCACTACGCCGATAAGCACAGGAATTACAGCAAGGAATCCTCGGAATACGACGGTTCCTAACAAGGTCACAATCAAGGAGAACATAGATACTATGATAGCCTGCTCATGAGACATGCCAAGATTTTGATCACCGATAAGTCCAGCCATACCCATAGCGACTGGAGCTAGTTCAAGACCGATGATAGCAACGATAGCCCCCATCGCAGCTGGTGGGAATAATTTATCAATCCAACCGATACCAATATAGCGAACTAAGAACGATAAAATAACAAAGGATAAGCCAAATACAACAAAGGCACCTTTAGCGGCCTCATAACCCAAGCCTGCAGCCAATACCGCACTGACAGGAGCAATAAAAGCAAAACTAGAGCCTAAATAGGCTGGAATCTTGCCTTTACATACAAATAAGTACAGCAATGTACCAATACCATTCATAAATAATGCCGTTGCTGGATCGACTTTCAACAAATACGGTACAAGTACGGTAGAGCCAAACATAGCAAATAAATGTTGAAAGCTAAGTGGCAATAATTTACCCAATGATGGGCGTTCTTGAATATCAATAAAATCGTTCATAATTTTCCCTCATACACAACACATATATTATCGTTTATTTGGTGGTACAAAACGTCCCGGTAATTTAGGTTCAACCGTTCTATTCGGTCTAAACCGACTCTGCGTTTCCTCGCGCAACGACGGCAACGTTTCCTTATTACCTACTGGTTTAACACCTTCTACGCCACGTCTCGCAATACTTGCTAAAATACCGATAGCTAAACAATTCATCATTAGAGAAGAACCACCATAGCTAACGAATGGCAATGGCACACCTGTTACAGGCAACATACCACAAACCATGGCGATATTGAAGAATGCTTGACCACTGATGAGAATCGTAATCCCAATGGCTAACCATCTACCAAAAGCATCACGTGCTCTATTAGCAATACGGAATCCAAAATACGTAAACATGGCCATTAAGAATACGACCAGAATACCGCCTAAAAATCCCATTTCCTGTGCCCAAACAGCGAAGGCAAAGTCCGTATGTGCTTCAGGCAGATAGAAATACTTTGACGTACCATTCAGAAGGCCTTGTCCAAAGAACCCACCTGAGCCTACGGCTAACAAACCTTGTACAGTTTGATAGCCTTTATCCTGTGCATAGGACCAGGGATCAAACCAAGATACAACGCGTTCCCACCGATACGAACTACTACGAGCAGCATAAATACCTACGACAATAGCCCCCATCAAGGATAAGCCAAATATACTTTTCTCAAAGCCAGATAAGAATATTAACAGGTATGAGAAACCTATAATCAATACGGCAGTCCCCATATCCGGCTGTTTAATGGTGAGCAAAGCAAATATGATTGGCCAAAGCAACATATAGCACATATATCTTACGCGTTCAAAAATATAACCTAATGCTACCTCTTTTTGAGACAACCCCTTCTTAGGTTTAATCATAGATGTAAATCTGGGTTTTACCCACGGTTATCCGCCAATTTAGCTGCTGTCCACATGAGTGCAGCCAATTTAGCAAACTCTGATGGCTGAAACGAGAATAGGCCAAGAGAAATCCACCGGCGCGCACCATTGACCTCTACACCGACCAAATATATAGCCACTAAGGATACTGCGGTCAATCCCATTATCCAAGTCAGTAATTTAGTATTTTGTAATCGACGATAATCAAATCGATACAAAAGGACACCCAAAATAGCAGAAGCCAATAAATAACCTAAATGTCTCGGTGCATAGCCCAACAATCCAGTATCTGTTGTAATCGACCCAACATAGGGTGGCACTAAAGATATTAATACTACCAATCAAGGCCATAAGCGCTATAGGCAATAACATGCCTTGTAGGGTCGTTCTTAAACACTTTCTCCCAAAAGTGTCCCTTCTTTTCCCCTTTTTGCACCATATTATGCCTCCTTAGTAACAGTCGGTTTTACTGCTTCTAATCGGAAAATAGGTTGTCCCTTTGCGCTAAATTTCTCTTCATATTCCGTTTTTACATTCGGTAAATCTGTACTATGTAAATCATAGGTGACATTCTTGAGTTCCCACCCACAATTTTTGAACTCCTCTAGAGAACATAAACAAGTCTTCATTATCGGTTTTAAAATGCACTTCGCCATTATCTTTTAACAAACGTGCATAGCGGTCAAGGAATGTATGATATGTTAAGCGACGCTTAGCATGTTTAGCCTTAGGCCATGGATCACAGAAATTGATATAAAATCGATCTACTTCTGCAGGGGCTACAATTTCTTCAATTCCTGCAATATCAAACAAAGATACTTTTGCATTGTCCCGTTGAGCTTCGAAAATCTTTTGTGCTGCATAGTAAATTACACCGATTTGAACCTCAAAACCAACAAAATTTGCATCTGGATATGCTTCAGACATACCCGCAATGAATCGTCCCTTACCAGTGCCTAGTTCCATGTATAATGGTCTTTCTGGATGCGAAAAAGCTTCTCTCCATCTGCCTTTATAAGCCTCTTGTCCTGATAAAATAATGTGTGAATCATACTCGCGGATAGCCTCATCAATCCACGGTTTTCTACGAAGACGCATCGTTACTCCTTATATGTCTATTCTGAAAGTACTATATTACATAACTAATTGTTACCTATCCTTATTATTATAGAAAAATGCTTTACTTTACGTCAATTAGTAATATAAAAAAGCCCCTGTCATTATGAAAAGACAAGGGCTCATCATTAATTAGATAGCATATTTTCTAAGTATTCAATTTGTTGTGGGCTCAAACCAAGCTCTGTTAAACTTTTCTTAGATGTAGCAAACACCGCATTTGATTTACCAACACGAGTACCTAATGCCGCTGCTGCTACGAGTTCACGATCAAGTTTGCCTAGACGTGATCTGTTTCTATTTTGTGGTTTTGGTTTTTTAATACGGAATGTATTATATTTTACAGCTGTTGATGCTTCATCAGCTTTAATTTTGGCAGCCATATTTGTACTATTTGAGCCATTACCTAGTAGAGCACTTAAGCCCACTCGCTTTGGCACAAGTTTATCATAATCTACACCAAACTCAGGGCGTTCTTCACGAAGTTGCTCAAATGTAGCAAGAGCCGCATTCATTTGCTTTAAACCCGCTGCAGAGTACAACTGACGAATGGCAATACTTACCTCTTGAGGTGTCAAAGTACCGCGTTCAATAGCAGAAATAATCGTTTCTCTCAAGGAGCCAAGATCTCCGCTAGCTGTATAACGTCCGATTTCAACAAGATCTTTTTGACGTTCATTGAGCTCTTTTGGCACATATATATTAAATTCTGAGATGGAAGGCGCTTTTTTGGTTATCGGTTCTGCGGCACCATTTACCTCACACAGATAACCACTGCTGACTACAGCCAAAGCCACGGCCAAAGTTAAAACCTTTTTCAATGTTTCCAAATCTCCCTTTACACACCAACAAAAGCACGTTTACGTTCATATACTAACCAATACAGATTTATAAATTAGTAAAACTGTATCATACATCCAAATGGGTCAGTCTATTTTTATATTATACTACTTCATCTATTATTTATAGTCATATTGATAAAAAAACTATAAAATATTTTATTTATAAATACTATTTATAACTCATATTCATATATTCAAAAAAAGTAGTAGTTTTCTATGCTAATTAGAAAGTACTACTACTTTTCAATTCATTCATAAACAATATTTATATAAGTTATATTCTGTAGCGATTTTAACTTAGCAATGCTTTTACATCAGCTACAATTTGTTCTACAGAAACACCGTTTTCCTGCAAAATATACCACAATCTAAGAAAAAGAGCCAGTTCATACAGAACCAACTCTTTATGTAGCAAAAAGGCGGTACAACCAAATGGTTATACCGCCTTGATTCATCAATTATTCTGCAGTGAATGGCAATAAAGCGATTGCACGTGCACGTTTGATAGATGTAGTCAATTTGCGTTGATGTTTTGCGCAAGTACCGGAAATACGACGAGGTAAGATTTTGCCGCGTTCAGTCGTGAAACGACGAAGTTTTGCAACATCTTTATAGTCGATTTGATCGATATGGTCTGCACAGAAAACGCATACTTTTTCTTCTTGGCTTTCTGCCTCTATCTCTTCTCATTGCGAATCCTCCTTTTTCGAATTAGTAGGAGTCTCGGACACTAGAACGGGATGTGTTCGTCATCGCCGCCTGTACTGAAACTATCAAAATTGGACCCACCATCGAAAGAATTAGTATTCATATCAAGGGATTGGCCCACAAAGTTCGCTACCACTTCAGTAACGTAACGTTTTTGACCATCCTGAGTCTCGTAGGAACGAGTTTGCAAGCGACCTTCTACAAAGCAGCGACTGCCTTTACGAAGATTACCTGCCGCTTCACCAAGTTTACCCCATGCAACACAATTAATGAAAGCAGTTTGTTCTTTTCGTTTCATTGGTCGTAGAGTCAACATAAGTATTAGTAGCAGCTACTGTGAAAGTCGCCACTGCTCTACCAGTTTTAGTAAAACGTACTTCAGGATCACGAGCTAAATTACCTAGAATTTGTACAGAGTTCATCTTTTCTCCTCCAGGCTTTAATTATGCATCGTGTTTAACAATCAGGTGTCTTAAGACATCATCGTTGATTTTCAACACACGGTCGATTTCTTTAATTTCAGCTGGATCAGCTTCGAAATTAACCAATACGTAAAAAACCGTCAGTGAATTTTTTTCACTGCGTAAGCAAGACGACGCTTGCCCCAACGATCTACCTTTTTCTGCTGTGCCGCCTACACGAGCAATTAAAGCTTCCACTTTTTCAATGACAGCGTTAGTTGCTTCTTCTTCAGCTGGTTTCACAATAACCATGACTTCGTATTTGTTCATACAAAATCACCTCCTCTTTCGGACTAATGCCCCTATCGACACATAGGGGTAGGAAGTGCTTACCATTAATAAGCTCTACTATTATAACCTAAATTAATGATGAAAGCAAGGATTCATTTAGAAACCTTTCTTTCACAGGTAATATATTATAACTGCACAAAACAGGTGCACTTATCTATACATTCTTCGTTATAAAGGTAATCTTTCACTGTCTAAACTTCAAAAAAACTTCTTTATCACTCAAAAATGCGTATATTTCTATGAGGTAAGATACGTTCTAACCTTTCAGGACTGTTTGTATGAATAGGAATGATTAAATCAGGATTGACCAAATCAATAAACGTAATTAAATCAGATGTAGTAACATGTCCACTAGAGTGACAAATATACGATGGATATGTATCAATCAATTCCTTCAACGATTCATTATACGTAATATACCCAGTCCACATCGAGTAAATAATCCGCACATCATCTCTATTAAAAAAATTTAATTTTATTTATATAAGTATCTGTACATCTGATTAAAAGAAATGAATCCATCCGCATATATGATTGAGGATACGCTCCAGAATCTACTACTAAAGGTTTGTCATGCCACTTATATAATCGGCTATCATAATAGGTACTTTTAATAACAGTATCTAGAATCGTCTTCTGATATCGATCACAGAGTAGCACCTTATCGTCTGGGAGATTTTGCCATATTCCCATGATCCGATCTATATTCGTGGAGGCACACATAACAAACACATACTTGCCATCTGAAACATAGGATGTTATATCGTCGAGTACTTCAGCTTCACTAATTGTTCGTCCTTGATTTCGTGATAGTGTAGTTCCTTCCGTAATCAAAATATCGATGGTCCCAACGTAATTTTTTATCAACTTTTCTATACAATGGAGTCTTAGTCCATGTAACCTAAAATCGCCAGTATATAAAATACGTTTTCCTTCTGCTTCAATGACAAACATATAGCTATCTGCTGCACTATGGTCGATAACAAGAGGTCTAATTCGTATGTCACCAATCGTAAATACATTACCGCCACTAAAAGTATTAGCACCTAACAATCGTAAATATAATTGACTATCTTTATGTTCCGAAGGAATAAGCGCAATAGCTTTCGATAGTGTCCCTACATAAATAGGAATATCTGAAAGGACCGCTTTTAGCTGCCCTAAATGATCGCCGTGATAGTGAGATATGAGAACACCATCACAATTAGACGTTCCTTCAGTTACCCCATCTATCACTAAGGGGCATGGCATATAGTATTTTTCTAAACCAAGCTCATCGCCCATATCAAGTATAATCCGAGTTGTTTTAGTGCTAATTTCTACAGCACTACCACCTATCTGATGGGTGCCACGATGGATGATTATTTTCATACTTAACCTTTACTAGAAATAGCGAGTAACGTTTCTGCTCGATATGAACGATCCAACGTTGGAGACCAGTTGACCATTTTATTTTGATAAGGCGCTTTACTTACTGTATCAGCACGCAATACAACAAAGCGAATTTGTTTCAATTCAGGTTCTTGTTCTAAGATAGCCTCACACAAAGTTCGTAAAGAATTACGTTTATCAGTCTTAAGTAATTCTTCACACTCTTTATACTGCTGAGAAACAGCTGTTTAGACGGATAGCGTGCTTTATCAACACAATTTGAATCTATACATAACATTGAATTCTTTCCGTCATCTGCTTCAGCGTCTTTCTTTGAATTTATACGTAGCATTAAATTTGAATCTTCTCCACCATCTGCTTCAGTACAAGACGCCTCATCAAATAATATAACTAATTCAGCTTGTAACTTATATTCATCGTGCTTTTGGGCTAAATCAGGATACTTATGCTTTAATTCATTTAAGCCGATATGTGTACCGCTATTATAAATCTGCTTCCATTCAAAAAGTCTATAATACGTATAAGATTCTAGAATACAACGAAGAAGTGTTTCATTACTTCCAGTGGGTGTATATTTTAACTCTACAACAGAAATCAAATTATCCTTATCATTATAACTAGTTAAGTCAATTTCTCCACAAGAATCACCTTGTGTCATATTCAAAGGAGTTTCATAGTCAAAAATATAACCTAACCCATCAATATTGCCTTGATAAAATAAAAGCTTTGCTAAAACTTTCTCTTTACTAGTTGTCAATTGTAGCTGTTCGATATCTTTATCCTCAAATGGAGTATGACCTGTATCAAAATGATTCTTTGCCAGTTCTTTTTGGGATGAATCCCTTTCCACTCACTAATCCAATCACGAATTAACGTATCTGCTATAACCTCAGTATAAAGTTGACCAGTTTCCTTAATGTAACCAGTATAATTAACACACTCAGCTCTATAAAAATGCTCAATCAAATAATTCTTATAATCCTTCTCTGGAGTTTTGTGATTAAGACTACGCTCTATACTAATTAATAATCTTTTGTTGTAATCTTCCATAATACTATTTCTCGAACTCATAATACATTATCAACACTGCACGATATAAGCTATTTAAATACACTCTTTCCTATACATTTATTATAATAATAAATGCCGATTAATATCGAATCAACTGCTTATTATCTATCTACAGTATACTCCTCTAAATGAGTATTTAATATGACATTATATTTTATTTAAAATTCTATAGAAACCTCTTGCGCCAATCTCTTATATATTTTTACTATATATAGAAATTCTAATTACAAAAGGAGTCATCATGGCTAATATTAATGAAAACTATTTAAACCTACAAGGTTCTTATTTATTTGCTAACATTGCTAAAAAAGTAGCGGATTGCCAAGCAGCTCATCCAGATGCTGACATTATTCGTCTTGGTATCGGCGATGTAACATTGCCTTTGGTACCTGCTATCGTAGATGCTATGACTAAGGCTGTTCAAGAAATGGGCAAAGCTGAAACATTCCGCGGTTATGGTCCTGAACAAGGTTATGATTTCCTTCGTAAAGCAATCATCGAAGGCGATTACAAACCATATGGCATCGAAATTAGTATGGACGAAGTATTCGTTTCTGACGGCGCAAAAATCCGACGTTGGTAATATCCAGAAATTATTCAGCGAAGATAATATCATCGCTATCACTGACCCTGTATACCCTGTATACCTTGATTCCAACGTTATGGGCGGTCGTACAGGTCAAGCTGTTGATGGTATGTTCGAAAAGGTTGTATATCTTCCTACATTTGCAGAAAATAATTTCTCTCCAGAATTTCCTGCTGAACGTGTAGATATCGTATATCTTTGCTCTCCAAACAATCCTACAGGCACAGTACTCAGTCGTGCACGCTTAGCCGAATGGATTAAATGGTGTAAAGAAAACGACGCTATCTTAATGTTCGACTCCGCTTATGAAGCTTTCATCAGCACAGAAGACACTGTTAAATCTATCTATGAAATCGAAGGTGCACGCGAAGTAGCTATTGAATTCCGTTCCTTCTCTAAAACTGCTGGCTTTACAGGTACACGTTGTGCCTACGCAGTAGTTCCAAAAGAGGTAACAGGCAAAACTAAATCTGGCGAACGTCAACCTTTGAATCCTATGTGGAACCGTCGTCAATGCACTAAATTTAACGGCGTACCTTACATCGTTCAACGTGGTGCTGAAGCAGTATATTCCAAAGAAGGCCGCGAACAAACTCGCGCAAACATCGCTTACTACAAAGAAAATGCACGCATCATCAAAGAAGGCCTCGAATCCATTGGCCTTACTGTATATGGTGGTACTGATGCACCTTATATTTGGTTAAAAACACCTGGCAACATGACAAGCTGGGGAATTATTCGATCTTCTTCTTGAAAAAGTTTACAAATCGTGTCTACACCAGGCTCTGGTTTCGGTCCACATGGCGAAGGTTACCTTCGTTTAACTGCATTCGGCAGCCGCGAAAAATACAATCCGTGCCGTAGAGACGCATCAAAACTTTACAATTCTAATACATTTATAACTAAAAATATGTAATACAAAAAACGGTTGTGAAACCTTCTCCGAATGTTTCACAACCGTTTTTATCTAAATCTAGATACTAATTAAAAGTTATGACGAATACCCGCATCTACACGATAGGATGTATCAACAGTACTACCAAAGTTTTTAGTAAATGTTCCATATAAATATGTATTTGGGCGGAAACTCCATGAACCACCGAGTTCAAGAATCAAGCCAAGTATCCTTCAAATCTACTACGCTATTAGTCGTTGGTTCACCGGCCATGCTATAGGTTGCTTTCATCTTGCCAGAGAATTCATGCGCCAATGCAGCTTTAAGGAAAACATTACTATTCTTAGCTTCCTTACCAATGCCAATTCCTAAGCGCCCTATAGCGGAATTAACCGCATCAGAATTAATATGAACCGTGCTACCTGTATTCGTACGAGCATCGAAGCTTTCACCAGATAAGCGGCTAAGAATCAATTCCGCACTAGGGTCAATATAGAAGCCATTATTTCTCTTGATACGTTTACCATATTCAAGGCTCAAAGATGCACCCGTATTACGGTAGTCACCACTCAACGACGTTCCTAAGCTGTTATGTACGGTAAAATCATTTTTCAAACGATTGCCTTTAGCAATAATATCTAAATAACGACCATCATTAAATTGTTTAGCCCCATAGATTGCTAATCCAGCAGTTTTACCAGAACCTGAACCTAGTGTATAATCACTGTTGTTTGTACCATACAAGAAGGCACCGCCTATAATCCAGTTTCCTCGTTTCGTATCATAGCCAAATTGCGCCATATTATAATTTTGATTTACATAGGCAGAGTCTGTAATTTTAGATTTACCACCAATATATTTGCCCCATACGCCTTGACTATCGGAGTTAAGACGCACATCACCTAAGCGGCGTTGTAAATCATTGGTATCAGCTCGCATTTGCATAACAGAAGATGCTAATGCACTCTTAGCACCGGATACAATTTCACTTTCACTAGTGGATAATACGGTTTTATTAGACACCATAGCACGTCCATCTGTATCAAAATCATCCGGGCTAAGTTTAGCATTTAATGTAGGACTAATCACACCTGTTTCTAAATGCACATTAACACCAAGGTTTCGCTCACCCTTCGTATATCCATTGTAGACTATTTTCTTCACAAATTGATTTTCTGCTAATCCTGGAATCTCGGCATTAGCTTGTTCTTTCAAAGCCTCTACGGAACTACGCAATGTAACAGAAGAGCCAGGGTCAGCATGATTAATTACAATTTCACCTTTACCGTTTTCTGCAGCAGGTGCACCTTTTTCATAATCAATAGCTGTATGACCAGCATAATTATTAATCGTAATAGGCCGTGCATCTACGGCTTGGATAATGCCGCGGCTACCTTCTGTGGCACCACCTATAAGATGCTCTACCTTACTACCTGTATAGAGATAATTTGCAGTATCTGGTCGGCCTTGTGTAGGGTATTCACGTTCAGCTCCTAACCATTCATTACGCCATGTAGCACCATTTTGTAAATATAATCTCAAACCGCCATGATGAGGATTATTGTTACTTTCATCAAATTCATTGAGTACACCACCCACTAATTTAGAATTTGGTGTCGTTAATCCCAATGAAATTTCTGATCCATGATTGTGTGGATTTTTTTATCAATACCATAGTTTTTATTGATAAAACCAATATTGCCATACATATTGACGTCCTTAGCACCTGGTTTCAATCCATCCATGCCAGTATTCACATAGACAAATCCTTCTTCTGAAAGTGCAGAATATGTATCAGATGTCGTTAAAGGATGTGTCTTTACATCTGCCCCACCTAGAATCCGAATGTATCCATCCTTATTAGCTTGCAAACCTACGCCAATGGCATCTACTTTGGCATTACCTTGTACGGTAATACGAGTATCATCATTATTACCATCATTTGTAACCCCACCATAACCAGCATATATACCACTCATGTAATAGTGTGCTAAGTCTGGTCTGCGCTTCTCTCCACTTTCCGCAGGTGCTGGATTTACAACCGTTACATTTACATTTTTATCTATGGCAACCTGTGATCCATCAAGAGCATAAATACCGGTAACGTTATTATGGTATTTATTTCCATTTACACCAAGGCCAGATACATTGACGGTCAAATCATCGGTATAGTGTTTATTTTCACCCCACAAATTCAACCCAATGGATTTTCCATCCGTATGGCTTTCAACTGTAGTGGCTGACACCATGACCTCTGCACTAGCACCGGTAATAATTAAAGCAGCAATAACAGCAAGGTTTATCGTTCTTCTCATCTCATAACCTCCTCAAACTATACACAATAATATGCATATATTCATTGTATATATAGTAGGGGTATATGTGTCAATTTTTGTACATATGATGTTTTCTTTTATGTATATTCCCATACGCAATGTATCGATATAATGATAAATAATAACAAACGAATTATTCTCTCCACATAATATATGCTGTATAACTCTATAGAATATTATAAAAAGAAATTTCTATGTTATAATAAGTATATTAGTTATTACACTACATTTTATAATTATATAGGAGGCTAATATGAGCAAAATTCGTATTGGTATCGTAGGCTATGGCAACTTAGGCCGTGGCGTAGAAAGCATCTGTTAAATTGCAACCAGATATGGAACTCGTAGGCGTATTTTCTCGTCGTAAAAAGCTTAGAAACAGTTTCTGGTGTTCCTACATCACTATGGAAGATCTACCAAACTTCAAAAGGTAAGATCGATGTTATGGTTCTTTGCGGTGGTTCTGCAACAGACCTTATCGAACAAACTCCAATGGTAACTAAATACTTCAACTGTATCGATTCCTTCGATACACATGCACATATCCCTGAGCATTTTGCTAATGTGAGACAAAAGTAGCTAAAAAGCTAAGACTGCTACATTGATTTCTTGTGGTTGGGACCCAGGCATGTTCTCTTTACAACGTGTTTACGCTGAAAGCATCTTGCCTCACGGCAAATCTTACACATTCTGGGGCCGCGGCGTTTCCCAAGGTCACTCCGATGCTATCCGTCGTATTGATGGTGTTCTTGATGCTCGTCAATACACTGTTCCTAAAGAACAATACCTTGAAGCTATCCGTAATGGTGAAACTCCAGACGTTGATGGCTACAAAGGTCACCTTCGTGAATGCTATGTAGTAGCTGCTCCTGATGCAGACAAAGCTAAAATTGAAAAATGAAATCAAAAACTATGGAAAACTACTTCGTAGGGTTACGAAACTGTAGTCAACTTCATTTCCCAAGAAGAACTTGATCGCGACCACAAGGGTATTCCACATGGTGGCTTCGTTCTTCGTTCTGGTGAAAAGCACTGACGGCACTCGTCATGTTGTTGAATACTCTTTAAAACTGATTCTAACCCTGAATTCACGGGCTCTGCACTTGTTGCATACGCTCGTGGTATCTACCGTCTCGCTAAACACGGTGGTACTGGTTTGCTACACAGTATTCGATATTCCACCAGCTTGGTTTCCACACATTCTGCTGAAGAATTGCGAGCTCCTCTCTATAATTCTATACGCACCTTAAGAGGATAACTTCGGTTATCCTCTTTTACTTTAACAACAGCGTATGATGACACACACAAAAGGACCGCCTTAAGACGGTCCTTTTTCATATAAAATCTATCTATTAATACCAACGTGTTAATGGCAATTCATTGTTAACATCTTTTGTCATAAGGATTTGATGCAAATCCATATTGCCAATATAGAAACCTGCTGCACAACCACAGAAGTATCAAGTCCCACACGAACAATTCAGTACCGCGAGCTTTTTCTGCTTGGTCACGTACACCTTGGAAATTATTGTACCAATGCATCAATGTTTTTATAGTGAGTGCAAGCGCAAAGCTTTCAACATCGATAACATTAAAATCATAGTCATAAGCAATAGAAACAATTTCACGAAGAGACGGTGAAAAGCATCCACCTGGGAAGATATATTTACGAATCCATGCACTAGATTCTTTTTCTGATGGATCACTGATGTAATGGAGCAAGAATAAACCACCATCATTTAACATAGTGGATGCATCCTCCATATACAATGGGAAATTGGGACGACCTACATGTTCCAACATACCAACGCTGACGATGCGATCGAGATGTACGACCAGATGCCGCTACATCACGATAATCAATGAGTTCGAGTTTCGACTTGACCTTCAGTCCGAATTCTTTAATCCGTTCTTGGCCTTTCTTCCATTGTTCTTCAGACAATGTACAACCATAGCCTTTAACGCCATATTTACGGGCTGCTTCAATTAAAAGGAATCCCCAACCACAACCGATATCGAGTAATGTCATACCTTCTTTTAAATATAATTTATCGAGAATATGATGAACCTTTTGGTATTGTGCATCTTCTAAGCTATCATCTTCATGTTTAAAGTACGCACAAGAATAGCTCATCGTCTTATCAAGCCATAAGCTATAAAAATCATTGCCAAGGTCGTAGTGAGAAGACACTTGTTGTTTTTGATCTTTCTTTTTAAGACCTACATTAAAGAGAGAACTAAGTACCTTTTTATTGATAGAATCCTTATTAACATGACCTAGTACAACACAAAGAGCTTTGAATAAATCGCCTTCTATTTCAATATCCTTACGCATATACGCTTCGCCAAGTGCAGGTTCACCAGAAACGAGCAAATCTTTCTTAGGGATATCGCGGTTTACACGAATGGTAAACTCAGGTGTACCTTCGCCAATGGTATATTCATTGTCACCCACTTTTACACTAAAGCAGTGATCATTAAAACGTTCTAAATAGTGAACTAAAAAACTATCAAATAACTTAGAAAACATACTTAACTTCCTTTCCTAGCAGCGTTACATGACGTTTACGTTCAATCAAAATGACACGTCCGCCTGTACACTGACATAGTCATATCTACTCATCAAAATTTTCTATAAAACAATTCATAAGAAAAAAACTTATATTTTATTATATAAATACATCTACTTATCATTATTTTTATAGAAACTTCAACTTTCTCTCTAATATTATAGCACTTCTTAATAAATAATCTAGACCAATTCTATAGAAATGTATATATCCATTAGAATATGATATAATATGTGTTTGACAAGAGCTTTTATAAAGAAACAATATTTCTAATGAAGCTTTTTCACAAAGAACGAAATTAATTTTAATAAAGGTGGTACCATGAGCACAAATTTAGAAGTAGAGCATCGTAGGCCTTCCAAATGTTGGTAAAGTACATTATTCAACGCTATTACAAGAAAGCTGGCGCGAGGCTGCCAACTATCCATTCTGTACAATTGAGCCAAACGTAGGTGTTGTTGATGTTCCAGACAGTCGTCTAGCTGTATTAGCGGAAATGTTCGGTTCCAAACGCATCCTCCCTGCTGCTATGCGATTTGTAGATATTGCAGGTCTCGTTGAAGGTGCCTCTAAAGGCGAAGGTTTAGGCAACAAATTCCTTAGCCATATTCGTCAAGTAGATGCAATTGCACAAGTTATTCGTTGTTTCGATGACCCTAATATCACTCACGTTGCAGGTTCTATCGATCCAATCCGAGACATCGAAATCATCAACACCGAGCTCTGCCTTGCAGACCTTGAATCCGTAGAAAAACGGAAACAACGCATTGAAAAAATTGCAAAATCCGGCGATAAAGATGCTCGCGCTGAGTTACCATTGCTAGAACGCATTATCGAAGGTCTTGGTGAAGCAAAACCAGTTCGTGCCCAAGGTCTTAACGAAGAAGAGTTAGAAATGATTAAAGAGTTGACATTACTTACAGCAAAACCATCTCTTTATGTTGCTAACATTTCTGAAGATGAAGTATCTGATTACTCCGCTAACGAGCACGTAAAACGCGTAGAAGAATACGCGAAGAACGAAGGTGCTGGCATCGTTGTTGTATCCGCTCGTATCGAATCCGAAATGCTGAGTTATCCGATGAAGAATCCGCTGCATTCCTAGAAGATCTCGGTCTTGAAGAATCTGGCTTAACTAAGCTTATCAAGGCAAGTTATGCACTCTTAGGTCTTATCAACTACTTCACAGCTGGCGAAATGGAAGCTCGTGCATGGACAATTGTAAACGGCACAAAAGCACCTCAAGCAGCTGGTAAAATTCACTCCGATATTGAAAAAGGCTTTATCCGCGCTGAAATCGTATCCTTCGATGACTTACAAGCTTGCGGCAGCCAAAATGCTGCTAAAGAAAAAGGCCTTGTTCGCCTAGAAGGTAAAGAATATGTTATGAAAGACGGCGACGTAACACACTCCGCTTCAACGTATAATACAAAGTGTAGCAATAGAAAAAGCCCAGTAAATCGACTACGATTTACTGGTTTTATTGTCTCTTAATAGATTTTCTTTATGTGATTGTTGAATAAAGCACGAGTTTATTCTTTATCATTATCAACAGAGTTTTTCAAGACCGTCAAAGTGCGCCTTCTACAGCATCTTTAACATCTTCTACAACGTCTTTAACTTTAGCTGGTTGTTTTTCTACGGCACCTTCTGATTCCAATTTTTGTCACCAGAAGTTAATTTGCCAACATTTTTCTTTTACTGCACCTTTAGCTTGGTTAAGTTTTTCTTCTAATGCCATAATTTATGACCCCTTTCATGTAAAGTCACATTTAACCATATAAAATCTACTGTTACAAGTGAGGGAGCTATCCTTTTTCCCAAAGAAAAAGGATACTACAACAACAACAATGACTGCACCTAATACAGATGGAATTAAGGACATACCTGCTAGCTAGGACCCCAGGTACCAAATAAGGGACTGACCTACGGACGATCAAGTCAGAAACCAGCAACAACTTTAGCGATAGCGCCCATTGCACCGCCTTTGTGTGGTAATGGCGCCTGCCTAGGAACCGATAAAACCACCAACAATAATTGACCATAACATATAATCACTTTCTTTGCAGCTTATATACATGTATCTTAAAAATCATCTAAATATACAGATATGTTAAATATTCAAAATGTTCTGTATATTTATAACGTACTCATTCATTTTTAAGGTTAAATGAAGTTCGATATATAAAGTTGGCATACTTAGCAAAAGTAGTGTTCTATGGTCCTAACATTCTTCTTGTAAATATTTTGATACAAAAAACTACACTCAAAAATTATATCAATTTTTGGGGTGTGGTCAATGTCATAATAGAGTTTTTAATAAGGTTGAGTATTCCATATATTCTATTCAACGACCTTTGCACAATTTCATCCATTGTGCGACGTGTTTTATTACGGTGAGGAGTTCTTCACCACGGTAGCCAGGCAGCCATTACAGCAATGCCATAAAGTGCTTGAGTATCGAAAAGGCCGAGTTCATCACCTAGAGTGCTGTCATGTCATCTTGAGTTAAACCCTTCTAATGGACGAATCTCAAGCGCTTCATAAGCAGCCATTGTCATCACGTTCGCCATAACAATGATACGTTTGTTTGGATGCCCAGTCAAAGGCCGCACGTTCAGATTCAAATGTTTTGTGATCTTCTTTTGTAAATTGAGGCATATTTTTCGCGATATGCCGCATCAATTTCAGCTGGTAGTGTGTTCACCTCTTCTTGAATATGACGGATATATGATGAATCGAATTCAAGATCTGCCTTTTTACGAGCTAAGAAAACCACTACATGACTGGCTTCAAGCCCTGCTAGAATACCCCATCCATAAAGCTTTTCATCTTTCTCGAATTTCTGGATTTTTGAATTACCAACAATTGATACGCCTCGAAGCCAAGAGATGTTGGAGACAAACGCGCTGCATTCAGAATCACTATTCAATCATCGTCAGAAATCTTTTTAGTGCTATCGAATTTTTACATGCATAACGATTATGTCATAGCATATCCTACGATCGTTTACGATCAATTTGAGGGGCTGTTAATTTTTACGTTTTCTGTTTCCCTATTTACTCATTGAAATTCAACCTTTCATTATATTATTCCAAAAAGCTAACCTAGATACATAACATATGATGCTCGATTAGCCAAAAGTTTTTGACCAAATAGAGATCATACGTTCTTTTTCCTTATAAAATAAATCAGAGACCTAACCTATATAAGCCATTTAAATCACCATCATTTAACAGAGTCATATATTCACCTCTATCATCTTTGTTAATGATAATAGGCGCTAATTTCTGTTGTAAAAACAAGCGTGTACAATAAGAGCTCTTCCTGTACAGCCGTACCATCAGCAAAAGGATGAATACGTTCAAATTGCAAATGTTGTTCCATAATAGCACGCACCGCGCTCTTCATCATTTTGGGATATCTCTAAACGATATTGCAATAGTCATCACACCAGTTTTTAAAAGCTTCTTGTACTTGATATGGTTTGTTGGCTCAAAAATCAGCACCAATAACCATGTTTTTGAACAGCACTTAGATTGCCCATTATCATCACGGATATGTGCTAGTAACAATCGTTGTGTGTCTTTTATGATATCTATCGTAATTACTTCTTGATAGGTTCCAGCAAGAATAGCTAAATAGTCGCGATAATTAGATGGCTTCATAGAACTCACGTAAATCCATTTTACGGGGTGTCATATTATCTAATGAGGATACTCTTTGTTTCCCCTTGTGTTAACATGTTCCCTCGATTGCTGTACTATGATGGGCCCTACGGACGACCATATCGTCTATATATTCGCGAGGCAAGGTAAAATCAACCATGTATATCTCCTTATACAATAAAGATTTTTATATATTAATGTTATCATATATAGATAAATTTCGATATTAAAAATCGTTTAATCTTTATAAGCTAAAACTGGTTTCCCTATGCACATACCAAAATAAGCCTGATTTACTAATCTTATGTTCTTTTAGGATAGTCTGAACTTGTTCTACTGTTAGTCAAGTCTATTTGAATGGACAAACCACCACATATCATTCAATTCTGGCGAGTGTAGCCATCAGTTGGTGAGCTTTACCAAAGTTCTGTTAATATCTTATCTACTTTTATCCCAAAATAATAGGATGCTTAAAAACGACAAAGCAACTTTTTGTTTGATTGTTCAACGCCTCACCCCCAATAATATTGCTAATCATTTTACAACATAGATACAGAGTATTATGGTTTAACAAGATTTTCCCCAACGATAGCATCTGTAATCGCATACATGTTTGTAATAGAGCCTACCCCCACTTGATCTTTTAGACCATAATAGTCGAGACAAATGCCACATGCAGCAATTTCAACACCAAGATCAGCTAACTTTTTAATATTGTCTAAATGAACAGAATCGTTGGTTACCATTTTAACGCTACTATTGATGAAATAAATTGTAGATGGTTTCACATCGGCTTCAACCATGCACACCAGAAGGTTTTCATCAAATTACGGCCAAGCTCCTCACTATCTTCACCAAGATAACGTGCTTTCGTCATCAAAATGATGCGGTCACTATAATTCATAGGTTTGCACTGATTTCCGGTGCAGGTTCTACATTCGGCGTAAGTTTAATGAAAAAATCTATACCATCTTGTCCAATTGCCACATCATAGCCACGAGACTTCCCAAATTTCTCTACATTATCGCGACTCACCTCGTTATCTACAATGGTCGTAATAATCGCGTCTGGATTTGCATCGCTTACCTTCTTCGTTTCAATCACAGGTTTTGGACACAAACTGCCACGCACATCTACAGTTAATTCATTTGTATTCATCTATTTTACCTCAATATTAGTATATATTTTATGTGAAAAGCATCAACACTTTTAACTTCTCTATATACACTAAAATCAAAATTGTAATATATCTTATTTAGTGACATGCCGCTTCAAGCCACTAAAAAGCTTTCAACAGCACCAACTATGAGTGGCACCTTCCAGCGCCCATCATGTAAGCTTTTCACAAAATCCGGTCCTTCTGTACGCAGGCACAGAGATAAAAGGCCGCACAGATGTTTGTGGATCAAATAAAATATCCGTCACACAGAATCTAATATTTTATCTACTTGTACATCTGTAATAGCCCACGATTGCCATAGGACGCCGCTGGTACAAGGCCCATTCGAAACCGCGTCAGTGACGTCATCAAAGAGCGGAATATCGCAAAGTCTTGATATGAATTGTTGACATTAGAAGGCGTCCACATTTCTACAGAATGCCCCGCATAAAGGCTAAAGCCCGTCACATCAGTACACACATGAATTGTAGGTGTGGGCCACCTCAGCAGCCACACGATTCAACGTACTCATGCTAGCAACCGCCTGCGCAGTACCAGTAGGAAATAAATCAGCTTTCAACGCATTATTCATAATACCTGACTGCCGATAGCGTTTTTGTTAACACCAATGCATCCCCTACTCGAGCGCCTTTGTTCTGCGAAATCTCATTGGGATTAACTTGACCTGCGAGTCGACAGCGCTAAAATATGGTTCCATATGTTCTCGACGATGTGACCATTTCTACAATGGCTGAAACACCAGATTCAGAGACAATGGACGCAGCTCGTGCATTGATACGATCCGTCAATAGCACTTGTTCTACTAAAGGGACACGGAAATCCAACGATGTTCATCGCCGTTGAGTGTCATCGCATATACATCGCTCAATGCATTAGCCGCTGCAGATTTTGCGAATAACTGATCGTTGACAACAGGCGTAGATCCAATGTTTGTACAAGGGACCAGGTTGATCAGAAATTTGATATACCCTGCATCATCAGCACCAGTCATATCAGCTAGAACATGTTCATTTTATAACGAGGTGTAACGGCCTTTAAAACACGTTCTAATATGAGGACCAATCTTACGCACAGCCTCCACTCGTAACATAATCAGTGGGTCGCACCATGGTCCTACCTCATTCATTTTCAGGCAAGCGCGATGACTATTTTCTTCGCGAGCCTTTTCAAATTTGGGCAGAGGCATCAACAACTGATGACCACAACCTTTACAAAACGATAGAAAATCTGTACGCCTATGCGCTTGACCTCCCACTCATCCACTGCCACAGGGATGCGATTTTTCATTTGTGCTATATCGCCCCCATAATATCTAATAAGCACGCCATAGCGCCTCCTTATACTATTTCTGTATATATATCTTATTATACTTAAAATATGTTCTCCAATATAGGTAAAGTACACTTTGACTAATAAGATCTATCCGGCTAAATCAAATTGTTACCAAAAACAAACAGCTCTATAAACAATAATGATTTTCCATATAATTCTCATTCTCATTATCAGTAATTCTATTTTTAATAAATCCATTACTTAACAGGCTTTTCAAAAACCCTATGTTACTACATTGATAACATTTATCATTTTAGAAAATTTTTCGAAATAAATTTTACAAAAACACTTGCATTTCTCATTTTAGTATGTTACAATATAGTCAACAATGATTATTCGTTAAGTATACGAATCAAAAACATTGAGTGTAAATTATGAGCCAGAGTGCCTCTTTACAAATATAGGTGAGAATACTCATTTTAAAAGATAAGCAAGTGCTTTTTCAAATATGAACAAGTGTCTATCTAATCCAGTATATAAATAAGTTTTATTTAACTTAAACTCAAGTGAGTTACCACCATTGCATTCACAACCAAGTGGTTATGAATATATAACTAAGTAAAAATTTTGAAATTTGATGTAAGTACAAGGAGGTAAAAATGGCAGAATTAAAGGTTCTAACACTGATCTTCAAAACAACATTTTGCTGGTGAATCCCAAACATACCAAAAATATACATGACTATGCAGCAGCAGCTCGTAAAAGCTGGCATGAACGAAATCGCTGATTATTTCGAAGAGACAGCTCACAACGAATCTGCACTGCTAAAGTGGTTCAAAAGCTCTTCATGGTGGCGACATCTCCGCTGACATCCAGAGCTAACCTTCGCGATGCAGCAGCTGGTGAAAACTATGGACACACTGCAATGTGCAAAGATTTCGCTGACGAGAGCAGAAAAGAAACTACTGCTATCGCTTTCAAAAATGCGCGAAGTTGGTAAAATCGAAGCTCGCCGATGAAAAGCGTTGCTTGTAGCGGCTCAGTGTTTCTGGCAACAAAAAGTGTTCCCTAACGATCATGACCAGTTTGCATGGATTTGCGCTAACTGCGGTTACATTCACGTTGGTGAAGAAGCTCTAAAGTTTTGCCCAGTATGGCATACCCACAAGCTTTTCTTCAGCACACGTTGAGATCCAGCTAATCTATAAGTTTAGATAAAATAATATTTAAATACAGATATGTAATACTGCAAGTGCAGTTTCTTCTAACTGTATGTCGTTTAGACAGCCTCAATATAAAGACGATGACTTGGGTCATCGTCTTTTTCATCATTCTATTAGTTATATATGTTATTAGAGTCGTAAGTCATACTATTTACTACTAAAAGGCTAGATGCTAATTCTTTAAATTGTCGAACCGCTTCACAGGCTTTTCTGCATGGGCAATGGCGGATATAACTGCTACACCACAAGCGCCAGCACGAGTACCATTGCATTGTCTAGTAGAGTAATACCACCAATTCCAACATGGTCAGTTTAATCCTTGTGCCTGTGGTTCAGCTATACGTTCCGGGCCGCATGGTTCTCGCATCAGGCTGCTACTAGTTGTACACACGGACTACACCTGCACAATCAGCGCCTGTACATCTGTCTTGTGGGTTCCTCTATGGAATGGATGGATATCCCCACTACCCTTTGACCGACCTACGATCTTGCGCACATCTTCTAAGCACATATCGTCTTGCCTACGTGAAATACCATCCGCGCTAACAGCGACCGCTAGCTCTACATCATCATTGATAATATCGAGCCGCAGTCGCCTGGCACAGATATGTGTAACTGTTGTCTGGTTCTAACTTCTGTTGACCTTCTAATGTACCACTCGCCCTTCTCTCTGAAACTGAAAGCAGGTTATACCACCACGACAAGCATCTTCTACGATTTCGGAGCAACCGTGCCCAGCGCTGCATTGTCTTGTGCACCACACACGATACACCTGTAATTCGATCTGCAGGTACGCAACTTCACGGGCTGCATTTTCACGATTTTTCAGATACAAAGCACCTCATCGTCTAGCCCGGTATCAAAGCATCCGCCGAAAGGCTGTGCTAAAAGACTACCTGGTTTTATTCCACGCACGCTTAACGCCCTTTCACCAGCAAAACCCTTAAATGCATGACGGCACTTGCGCAGGCAGGGTCGCCTGTAGACAGGCCTATACTTGAAAGGAATCATAAAATTCCAGGCTGCTAATGCTGAGCACAGAACTGTATTCGTTACAGCGGTCGTAATCGAGATGACCATGAGCACCTGCGAGACTCGAGTTCCATCAGATACGCATATCCTCGCCGCCCGTTGCTACTACGGACAGTTAATAAGACGCGCTTTGAAACTTGACGTATGCGATGGCCGGCACTATCCGCTACCTGCGCGTCGCGCCTTACCGCACCTAACGGAGGTTTCACGTCACTTATGATCAGAACTCGGTGCATCGCAGAAAGCAGCCTGACTTCAGCACTGATTTGCCTCGTAATAACGAAATAGAACGAGTCTTAATAATCAAATCTAAGACCACCGACAATCAGTAGCTCCTGCATATGACAGCCACAGGATCAAGAACCAAATTGGCATCATATTCAACTTCCATGGTTTAATAGCCTCTTTATAATATCAAACATCTCAATTAATAAGTGTCCAATATTGATGAGCAGTGCTGGTACTGCAATAAGATCCATACAAATCTTCACTACTGTTCCATACACGATGGGCGGTCTTCAATAACTAGTAGTCCATTAACTGTAAAGTTCCGTACCATCATTAAATAATACCAAATGACTTGGGAAGGGGTTTTCTGACTGGGGATTCTAAAATATGTACTTTAGAGCCAGGTTTGAAAGCCCCCTTTATAGGGTACTGCAGTCTATAGGTGTCTCCTCATTATTTTCAAAGTTCGTCCCATAGTTTTAGGCCCCTGGATAGCAAACCATGAGCCCATGTGTGGTTAACTAGGCCCACACACCATTACCTAACTGGATTGTGCTAATACTTGAAACAATAGTCGCCACTGGCAATACCGATGTCCATTACATCACACGACTTTGCTTAGCTCCGCTGTAATAACCGCTGAAAGTACAACCCGACCGCCATGAAGTGTACACCATATCGTATTTAGGACTCGCGATCACGTACCGGGCAATGACATCTCTTTATGACTTCATCTGTTGCATCTTCATAATATGGCCACCTTTAATAATGATGACCTTACATTACTAAGTCATGTAAAATTCGATTGCGCGCCACCGTTCATTAATGTCCTTTCACAGTGTACAGAACATGTCCGCTGGACCTCAGCCTCCACTGCGATTAAGTGTGATAACTGCTGGCAGTGAGGTGGTTGGGTGCCCCAGAAATGTGCCGCCTCCATCTGATACAGGTCGATCACCATGGTAGCAATCATAACGGGATCGGCCCACATGCAAATTCCCTCACGCCAGAGATGGTGAATCCATCATCTCGTAGGAAACCAATCATACTTAATCATAACAGCAGGCATAATATCTGATACACATCGTGTAACTGTTTTCTACTCTCTAAGGCCACGATGTTCTGATAGACACCACGTTGTATTTTTGAACTGGAACTGTCAGCCACACAGCCATACCGTATGCAGCGAAAAAGGTACAATCAGCCATAATACCGGCAGCCACCGGATCAGTGCACCAGCAATTGTCAGCGATGAGTGCAGTATGCCGGTTTCATTGCCTCCTTGTGGCAATAGATGACACGACGGAATGGGTGGCAATACGACAAAACCAGCCTGGCTTTTATATAACGGAAGCTCATGGCGAAAGATGTAATCAAAGGTCGAGAGAGCCAATGGTTTACTACTGAAAGTAGCTGATGGATAACTCAAAACGCCATTAGAGACCTGTCCAATAGTTTCGCCTGGGCCATACTTGGATAAAATTGCCTTTATCTGAAGCCGCGGAATAACCAGCGCCAATCATGCTGCCAGGAAGGCTGAGAACCTGGTGCCAATACATTTGCGTAACCAAGATGTACTAAGGCGGCACGCCTGCTGCCCCACAGCAGCTGAATAACATTGATCGCGTATTTGAACCGAGCTGGCCGGCCCAGCAGGGTGGTGTAGTAGATAACACTAAGCCTGGTACACACATATGCGCTAGCAATGGTGGTTTTTCATGCCTCCAAACATATAAAATAAGACCACTCCAAATGAGATGGTCTCGTAATAGTTAGTATTATATTTTATCACTTCCCTCATCAAGTGTGCTGGATCAGGTCTAGGGTTTGAATTATCAATCTCAGCAAAAGCACCCCCTGAGCAATATATTTTATACTCTGAATTTATAACATTATTATTCTGTCCTGCAACAAAAATTGACGTTCTATTATCACATATAGCTAGAAGCCATAGGTGCTCACATGAGTCATAGAGCTGAGGTAGCTAATGCCCCAACCCATAACACAATTTGGATATAATGTAACGTAAAGGGGTATAAAAGATGTCTTCGAGTTCCTATGAACTTTCCCAGCTTTCTGTTTCCTGTAAGAGGACATGAAAGACACATACATTGCAACACAGTTCGCCATGATATGGTTTGGTGCCGCTCTATCTATAGCAGAGTATGACCAAAATTATCTAGCCCTTGGACTCATAGGTCCTGTACCATCATCTTAGGACATATCATCAGCATACTATCTTTTGGGGCTGTTGCTCCTGTCGGTGGACGTTACGGCAGGGCAGTATGAATACCTACTGCCTTCAGCACAGCCACTAAGGGGCTAAAACTTTCTTTTAAATATCGCCCCACAACTTATCGGCTGGACTGGCATCGATCTTACGTTTTATGCCTTCGCCTGAACTAACACCTCTATCTCCTGTAATTTGGACGAAGCTGGTAAGCGCTTGTCATCTTAATGGCCCTGTCCGGCCTCCACAATACGGGCGCATATTCAGGCTATCGTATCAGTTCTGTTGTTCGGTCTCACCCTCAACATGGCTCATGATGTCGCAGTAGCCTGGTGAAGTGTCATTCTAACGAGCAGGCGCCATGGTTTTCATCGCTGCCCGCAGGTATCTGTCATAGCGCCACTATCTTCGCCCTCTCATCGAGTGATTATACCGTGAAAGTAAAACCTTTCTCACATCACTTACAGTGCTTTTACAGTCTACCCACTGTAACCAAAGTATCATGTAACGCACTATGGGATCTTAGTGCCGCTATCTTTGGCGACAGCAGGCTCTATCATTACCATCATGATGAATGCAAAAGGCCTCGGTCTTGCGGGTCCTCATCGTTATTATTTTCTCTGTAATACAGCAGCTTTATGAACGCCTCTGGGGCGTGTCATTACGACTATCTGCAAATTAGCTTCTAGTAAAAAAGCATAGCCGTTGTGAAGAAAGGTTACTATCATTCGTACAATCGCTGCTGTCTATATCCGATGGACGATATTACAGACTTTCTATACTATCATCAGCTCTGTTGCGCCAGTGATTTACCCATTCTTTGGCAGACTACTTTATCAATCGTCAACAAGTACAAACATCGCTTATCTCCGGCTGGTCTTATTGGGCCGTATCGTTAGTTGCCACTATGTATTTTATGGTAAATACAATAGATTGCTGCATTCTGCAAAAGCCTTTATGCACATTTGTCGTTCGCAGCTATCGTGGATTTATAAGTCATACAAAACCTCACACACATCTATCGAAATAAAGCAACACTAAAACAAAACGCCGTAATCGTACTTATGAAATTATTTCTATTCAGGTATAATAATTTGTCCAAATACTTCACAGTTCAATGTCTATCACCAACTGCATCAACCGCTTCATGTGGGTCTGCTTTAGCACGTCCCATTCACGAATAGTGGAAACAAGATCCTCCACACACGCACTTGTTTCGAAGGTTCTAATCTAATGCAGATAAAGGTTCATCAGAAGCAATATAGTTGGTTTGAATAGAGTACGACTAAAGGCCACACGTTGTTACTCCTGAATAAACGTCAGCAGGTATTAAAGTGTTTTCTATCCTAAAACGTTTTAATAGAAGAATCACACATATCAGGTGGCCCTCGTTTACTATATATAATATTGTGTTCCACAGATAAATGAAATGACCCACTTGTGCTTTCTCCTACCCCAGCATATTGACTTCAGCACCATATTTTGATCTCCAGTGTATGTTCGTTCTCGCATCCGGGCCAATTACCAATTCGTAGGATTTCACTAACCATATAATGACTGTCAAACGTACTTTTACCACTTCCAAAATGAACAGTTAACACCGGCGTAATTCCATAAATATCTAAAGTACCATCGCTTTCTGATATGAAGGTCTTTACTGGTAAAAATGTAATCATAGTCCCCTCCTAATTACGCCTAAGTACGGAACAAGGATCTTTTGTAGGGATGTGAATACAACTCAATAGCGGCATAATGCTAGCTTTTCGTGTAAAATATAACGGTTCAAAACTCCATGCTGTCCTGCCTACACTTGCAGAATAGATAGCAAGTGGCATGGTGCACATATTTAGAATATACCAGATTAATATAGTGCTTTCAGGCTCCCCATAGCACGACAAAATGCAATATGCCTTAAAATCCCTTCCATGCCAGTAATTTTAAGTTATAAGAAATATGCGCAGCTCTAGGCACCTAATGTGCATGCTACGTCACTCCATATTGGTCCCACCAGACTGCATTACGGACCACCGTTTGATAAAAACAAAGGAAGCGTAACAGGCCACAACAGCACCTGCTGCAGTAAATACAGCGCCTGAAGCCATGTGATTCCTAACCCAAGCACCAATACGCAGCCCGGTGTGTGCACCGCCAAAAGCAAGCAAAACCAACTACTGCAAGGAGCGCACGGTGTGTTGACCGGGGCATCTAGAACAGCGATACCACTCCACTTACCGTCGGTCATCGGTAACGAAACGCTTCATGCAGTCAATATAACCAACCAGAGCTAAACTCGCCACCCCACAATGACAGCAAATGGTTTCATATCGGGCCTCCTTTCTTTCCAGATCTCACCTTCGAATAATAAATTGTAACTCTATTGTATCATAAAGAAAACGCTGTAGCCTAAAAACTGGCGTTAAGTTAACATTGGTCGTGAGAACCCGCCTTTCCAATAACTTTTTGGCCTCTGGGCTCATTACGTATGTATAGAAATCTGCAGCCAAGCATTATCATATTCTTAATAATACCGATAGAATTATATGGGATCATGTGAAGTCTGCAGGTGATGTTCACTGCAGCAATTTCAGCAGCACCTGCATCTGCGGTACAATAGCATCGTCTTGCAGATGAAACCCATCACCAGCCATGTGTGGAGCCGTTATAGCTTTAGCGTCTTTGCTTATGTCTACATTGGGTTCACGCCGGGTCCCATACACTGTTTATTGGTACTTGCCACCTTATAGTTACCCTTGGGTGCGGTATCTGGATTACCTAAAACGGCCATTTTCTGGATGCACGATTTGGTCTAACTCAATTTTGGGTTGTCTTGGGAACCACAGAACAAGTTCATTTATTTACAAATGGTTTACATTGTACTAAAATCTTTTATCTTGTATTTCCATCTTCATCTTGCATGATACCTGAAAATGAATAAGCTTGCAGGTGCCTTATTTCAATCTGTTGACATGATAGTCTCAAATATAAAGTTAATTGTGATTTGATCATCTGCTAAGTTATGCTCTTTCTTATACTGCCTCTACTGGTCAGTAGGCCCCCATAGGCCTAACAGCCCTTGAATTCTGTCTTTCAGACGTACTTGGCTTTGCGCTATCCGTAGTTTTGCATCCATTACCACTGCTAAAGCAGGGCACCACAAATGCTCATTAAAACTATTAAAATTTTCTCTTCGCCCTCCTGCTCCATTACAGATTAATACATAAATGCTTAAAATATAAACCTAAACCGCTACATCCTGTGGTGTGATACCTTATAAAAATCGGGTATAGCTAATATGAAGTAATATGATATATATATGTATATTGATTATAACAGTATGCCATGATTGTAATCACAATTACTATATTATAGAACTCTGGGTGAGACCATGAATTTATTAACATTAATAGGCCGCTTGTGTGAATTCCACAGTTCTATGATATTTATGCTTATGACGTTGGATTTATGATAGATAAAGAATTTAAACAGCTTATATACTTGCTGAGCAAACCAATTCTGTATATTATTTACTTACCTTCAGTAGCCCAGGGCAGTGTAGAAATAAATTAAACTTCAAGTACATTGATTGTTTTTTCTGTTACTGTTGTACTCATACTACATCTATTATTTCTGAAATTATTGGGCATACAGAGATTTTGATAGCTAAAATCGCAACATTAAAAGAACTTAATGTCATGTTCGTAAATACTTAGGTAATATAGAGTGTACTTACCATCTTTGCTTGTTGCTAATGTACCATATGTCATCGATGGGGCTAAGCCTATACTAACAGAAGATAATGAGTTAACAAACATCTATCATGATTATTCAGCCATTGAGCAATGCTTATGGGTTCTATCAAGCAGGTGGAGTCGATTAAATACAGAAGATGCACTAAATATGCGTGTTCACATGCAAATGGTATATGCCATTCACTGGCCTTACTATACTGGTGTGGAGACAGTCTTCACAGGCTCTTTGGCTGGCACGCTCCCCTCAACATCTTTGCTAGCATTATTCGTTGGTGTGTATGATAGCCTTAGGGGAGTGCAAATTAACCAGTTCATTGAATTCTTCAAAGCTGACGTGTGTTTAATGAAGAATTGCTTGACTTATCATAGGTCTATTGGTACTATTGTGACACATCTTTATTTATTACCTTCTATGGTCACTGGCCATCCAATTGCGGCACAAACAGTCGTCATGCACTACCATAAGCACGTACAATGACTATCAACATGGCCCTCATCATATCGAAAAACAACCAGAATACGCTACGTTAAAAATCGTAATAGGTGCAAACCATATTATCATACAGTGACCATGCCGCTCGCATCCGCATTGCAGCATATATTTCGTGCCTAAAAGTAGCCATCAAAAGGCCCCGAGGCTCCCTTTCTTCAACTAATTCATGTAATGCAATATGATAGACCAGGTACCAGTACTCTAACGGTGGCATTGCAGATAATCAGCACATTCATGCAGTGCTTACACGTTCAATATTTGGTAATATACGTTTTCCCTTCCTTACGATATGTTACAAGACAAACTTGTCTGTCTCGCAACCTGATGTGAAAATAACGGGTGTCCCTGCCCGTGTCTCTGCAATATGATTAACACATCTCATTTTCCTTAGTATCAACAGCATCTTTAGAGCGCGTTGGATCATAGAATCTTAAACAATTCTGCTAACTTTAACAGTGATTCGTTCCGTCGATCGCCGGGATCCTTTCTTTTAAACTAACACTAATAATCTATCTGGTTAATATATCTCTGATATCTGTATATACACAAAAAGGCTTTATGCCTGACGAGCGAAAACTATTCAGAATTAAACATGATATTAGTAACGACAATACTGAGCCGGAAGATGACTAGTTATAGCTGCTTCACTACCATGAATAAACCTTTTCAAGGGTCCGGACGGCTACTACATACGATAAGATCAGCGTGGCATTTTTTTTATGGCAACAGCTAACAGTGCTGGGCAGAACCAACTTCAAATACAGATTTGAACACACCTGTAGGAATTTCTTTTCTACATCGTTCAGTACCTTTGCCTGTTTTAGCCCATGTCTTCTGCAATTTGTTCCAGACGCCGCCCACCAGAAATTGGTGTTGCGATCAAAGTTGGAAATAGCAGATACAATAACGCTGCGTAGTTAACAATCGAATTCTGCTTTGGCCGATCTGCTACTGCGCAGGAGTGCGTGATACAGGCGCGTTTCAGCATTTTCGAACCATCAGTGGTACGACAATAGTTTTGTGGGTAACCGCCAATAGCCCCTCTATTTCCTAATCCCCATGAGAGGATATGATTAAAATCATTTAGTCTATTTATAATATTCACCTAGACAGGTGGAAAAATCCTCTTTTTTGATTGAGTTTATATACATTATGCTTTGTTTTTACCAGATTAAAGACTTGGGAACAGATTATTGGTATTTAAAATTCGTGCTTAAACTCACATCTAAATATCAATTGGTTAGGTGTAGTCAATACTGAGTACCAATTGGGTGCTATCATGCAGCCACAAACATTACTCAGTAATTTCCAAAAATGATCATTAGCTCCAGATAACAATTTCCGCCGTATTCATCTGCGACTGGATTCTTCATTGTCCCAGCTACATAAAACAGCAACGCACCATCAATAATATATTATTTCATATTCAGCGGGCAGCGCTTATTTACATCCACCAGGTTGCACGTGTGGTCACCTAGCATCTGCTTGCCTTGCATCATCGTGGGCATAGCACTGCTCACCATGTACAGGAACAGAAAACTTTCTATATCCGGAACTGAATCTTATCCTTTGTGAAATGTCTTTTAAGGTCATTAATGCGTGAAAATCCTTTAGGACTAACGAATTTCAAACAACTGCTACATTGATATCGCACTGAGACACAACAATAGTTCTGCTTGATGTTTATGTAAATGATCTTCTTGAAATATCTAACTCTGAAAAATGAAGAACTGTCGTTTTCCGCCAGACCTTGTTCCATAAATTTGCTTACCTGAATAGTTGGATACGTACTAGTTATAGCGATGCGTTGGATCTTTCACTGTAAATTCAGCTTCAAAATAAGATAAGAACCTTTCGTAGATGTCATCTCTGCACTTAGAGACTTCAGTGTCGTACGCTCCAGCGTGCTGCTTGACCTGCCTTTGGAAAGAATCCGCCACTATATCATTAGTATAAATACATTACCTATTCAGCATCGTGGTATTCTTCATCCGTCCATACCATGGTGGAACATCATACCATGGCATTCCACACCTTTGTGACATTGCGCCGTGTGTCTTCTCTTTGTAAAAGACTGCAGTATAGAAGTCGTCTTGATTTGGTCCAGGTGATGAGAATACCCTGTATGTTCTACTTTCACTCCAGCATCCATATCAATCATACTTCATGTTTACACATAAGGATAATTGAAAGTATAATAAATGTTTCGTATCGCGCCCCAACGTATTCATCTTAGTACTTGTACAATTTATATTGCTCTGCTTATTGGAAGAAACATCTGCTTACTGAAGGCTACACGATAGACTTTAGGCGTAGCTTGTTCAGAGGGCTCGTAAACACTATAGATATGATGGACAATCCAGCTTCAGCACCAATGCGATAGAATAATTTCCTGAAGTTCACTTTCTATATATGTGAAAGGTACCACCACTATATATGATTACATAAGAGTGTTGAATTAACATATTACCTAAAAAGCTTTAGTTCTGGGAGATTGCAGGATTGGTAAACAATTGTTCCAGTTCCCCTTCTTCTTGAATGATACCATCTTAACAAAATGATACGATCTGAAACTTCTCGAGCAAGTTCTTCATGGGTAACAATAATCATAGTCATCCGATCATCAGCTGATTGTTCATCGTTTTAGCCTTCTCCAGTCAATTCTGGATCAAGCGGGCGTCAGTTCATCAAAAACGCCAGGCCTACCGTTCCTGGCTAATGCACAGGCAATCGCCACACGCTGTTGATAAACCGCCAGACAATCCTAGAGGATACCTTCGTTTATCCCAAGACCACGCGGTAAATGGCGTTCTGCGATTGGCATAATATCGGTATCTTTCATACCTTTCACTGCCACGGGTGCCACCATAATGTTGCCAGAACAGTCATATGGGGGAACAAATTCAGAAGGATTTGGATACCATCCCCATACAGTAATGAATGTGCATGGTTATGTTGTCAGCAGCTGGTAACAGCAGCCGCTAGCATCTATAGATGCCAACGTTACTACATCAACAGTAATAATTACCACCATCAATCGTTTCCAACGGCCTAAAGCAACAAAATGCTGTTTGCCAGACAGATGGACCGATGATGATACAATTTCATATATTCATTTGCGAAAACATCTTTCAATACCACATTATTATTAAAGTGTTTC